>ERZ724507.1258-NODE-1258-length-11011-cov-3.274735_pt1 | contig 11011 bp, 11 predicted proteins | sample MGYA00376040_ERZ724507 | MGnify/ENA primary metagenome ERZ724507 (study PRJEB28724, sample SAMN07190883) | activated sludge metagenome | isolation source: activated sludge of sewage treatment plant in Hong Hong | place: Hong Kong | collected 2016-03-17 ...
ATGCGGCCGGTGAAGTCCGCCTCCACCTGGACCAGCGGAAACCGCTGCAGATAACTGCTGATCCAGCGGCCCGCCGTCAGCACGCCGTACTCGTCCCCACAGGTCAGCCGGAGCGTCCCTCGCGGCTCACCGGCCTGCTGCTGGGCCAGCCGCTCGGTGTCTTCCAGGGCCGCGAGGATGCCGGTGGCGCGCTCCAGCACTTCGCGGCCGATCTCCGTGAGGTGCAGCGACCGGGTGGAGCGCTCCAGCAGGCGCACGCCCAGTTTTGCCTCGAGTCCGCTCACGACGCGGCTCACATGCGACTTCTGGGTCTGCAGCCGCTCGGCCGCGCGGGTAAAGCTGCCAGCCTGCACGACCTTCACGAAGGTCTGGAGTTCAGAGGTTTCAGGACTTGCCATTTTGTTGCCTTTTCAGACAACAGTATGTAATTAATTTGACTATTTATCAAATCCATAACACCAACCAGAATGCGGCCATTGCAACCCTCCAGGAGCTTTTCATGACCGCCAACCTGAACACTGCCAGCCCCCGCGCCAAACGCATCCTGCTGATCGCTGCCAACCCCGCCGTGTCGCCCACCACGGGCTGGCCCATTGGCTTCTGGGCCGCCGAGCTGACGCATCCGTACTGGGCCTTCACCGAAGCCGGCTACCAGGTGGACATCGTCAGCCCGTCCGGCGGCAAGCTGCAGATTGACAGCTACTCCGACCCGCGCGACGCCAGCGGGTACTCGGCCAGCGACATCCTGAGCCTGGGCTTCCTGAGCTCGCCCACCCACGCCGCCCTGCTGGACAACACGCCGGCCATCAGCACCGTCAAGGTGGCCGACTACGACGCCGTATTTCTGGCCGGCGGGCAGTCGCCCATGGTTAGCTTCATTGACAACGCACCACTGCACCAGCTGGTGGCGGCGTTCTGGGAAGCCGGCAAGGTGGTGTCGGTCGTGTGCCACGCCACCTGCGTCCTGCTCAAGGTGCGCCTGGCCGACGGCTCGCTGCTGGTGGACGGCAAGACCTGGACCGGCTTTGCCAACAGCGAAGAGCAGTTCGCCGACAGCTTTGTCGGGCAGAAGATCCAGCCGTTCTGGATCGAGGACGAGGCGCGCAAGCTGCCCAACACCAACTTTGTCGTCCACTCGCGCTTCCGCGAATTTGCGCTGCGCGACGGCCGGCTGGTCACCGGCCAGCAGCAGTTCTCGGGCGCGGCGGCTGCACGACTGACCATCGAAGCCCTTGGCCTTTGAATCCATAACCCGGGAGCCAACCATGAAGCGTCGTCTCTTCACCCTTGCCGCCGCATCGGCCGCACTTGCTGCCTGCGCCCCCTTCACACCGGCGCCCCGGGCCACCTACGTGCTGGTGCACGGCGCGTTCCAGGACGAGCGCGCCTGGAGCGAGATCAAGCCGCGGCTGGAGGCCGCGGGGCACCGCGTGGTCACGGTGCAACTGGCCGGCCGCGGCAGCCAGCCCGGGCCGGTCGAGCAGATCAGCCTCAACACCTACCGCGACCAGGTGGCTGCCGTGGTGCGCGCGCAGCCCGGCCCGGTGGTCCTGGTCGGCCACAGCTTTGGCGGCATCACCATTTCGGCCGTGGCCGAAGCCGTGCCGGAGAAGGTGCGGACGCTGGTCTATGTGGCGGCCTACCTGCCGGCGGCCGGCCTGCCCGACCAGAGCATGGCCAAGCTGGCCGAAAGTGACAAATGGAACGCCTTCAACAAGCAGCGGCAAAACTTCATCCTGGCCAAGGACTACAAGACCGCCGGCGTGCTGGAAGACGACATCGTGATGCTGTTCTGCGGCGACTGCTCGCCTGCCGACCAGCAGCGCACGAAACGCGAGTTCTTCCAGCGCGAGCCGCTGGCCCCGGCCGCCACGCCGGTGCAGCTCACGGCCGCCCGCTTTGGCCAGGTGGACAAGGTGTACATCCGCACCGCGCTGGACCGTGCCATCAGCCCGCAGCTGCAGGACCAGATGCTGGCCCGCACCCCGGTGCGCAAGGTGGTGCCACTGCAAGCCGGGCACTCGCCGTTCCTGAGCCAACCCGAAGCGCTGGCCAACGCGCTGCTGGCGCTGTGAGCCCCGCGCAAGCCGACAGTCCCGACGGCGCCAGCGTCACGGTGGTCATCACACGCCGGGTGCGCGCCGGCTGTGAAGCCCGCTACGAAGACTGGCTGCGTCGCCTGACCACGGAGGCACGCCCTTTGCCTGGCTACCTGGGTGTGGACATTCACAAGCCCGGGCCGGGCAGCCGTGAATACACCTGCATCCTGCGCTTCGACAGCCTGGACAGCCTGCGTTCGTTCGAGCGCAGCGAACTGCGCGAACGCTACCTCGCCGAGGTTCAGCCCCTGGTCGAAGCGGATGCGGTCTGGCAGGTCCTGACAGGGCTGGAATTCTGGTTCAGCCCGCCTGCCGGCACAGTGGTACCGCAGCCCTCACGCCTGCGGATGTCGCTGCTGATGGTGGTGGTCGTCTTCTCGCTCGTTCTCGGCATCGGTAGCGCCATCAATTCGCTGCTGGCTGGCTGGCCGTACCCGGCGCGCCTGCTGCTGACCATCGTGGTGGAAGTCTTCTTCATGACCTATGTGCTGATGCCCCGGCTCACCCGCTGGCTTACGGCCTGGATCTACCCACACCCGCCTGTGATCCGCTGAAACGGGAAAGGAAAAACATGAGCGAACTCCTCGGCCAGTGCCACTGTGGTGGCGTGAAAGTCAGTGTGCCGCAGCAGGCCTACGGCGTGGTGGCCTGCCACTGTGAAGACTGCCAGCGCCTGCACGGCAACTTCTTCGCCATGCTGGCGGCGCCCGCCGATTCGGTGGTGTGGTCCGGCGACCTGCAGCCACAGTGGTACGACTCGTCCCCCGCGTCGCGCCGGGCGCACTGCCCGCGCTGTGGCTCGCGGCTGGCCAAGCAGGCCAGGGACAGCAACCGCGTGCTGGTGTCCGCAGGGCTGTTCAGCCGCCACCTGCCCCGGCGCATTGAGCGCCAGGTGTTTACCGAATCAAAGCCCGACTGGTACGACCTGCCAGCGTCGTCCCCAGCGGCGCGCTAAGCGGCGAACAGCCCCTTATGCTGTTCGCGCAGCAGGTTTTTCTGCACCTTGCCCATGGTGTTGCGCGGCAGCTCCGGCACGACGAAACAGCGCTTGGGGATCTTGAAGTTGGCCAGCTTTGACTTCAGCGTGGCCACGATGGCGTCGGCATCCAGCGTCGCGCCCGGTTTGGCCGTGACCACCGCAACGCCCACCTCGCCAAAGTCCGGGTGCGGCACGCCCACCAGCGCGCTTTCGGCCACGCCCGGCAGCTCGTTGATGTAGCCCTCGATCTCGGCCGGGTAGACGTTGTAGCCGCCGCTGATGATCAGGTCCTTGCTGCGGCCCACGATGGTCACGTAACCGCGCTCGTCCACCTTGCCGACATCGCCTGTCTTGAAGTAGCCGTCGGCGGTGAACTCTTCCTTGGTCTTCTCGGGCATGCGCCAGTAGCCCTTGAACACATTGGGGCCCTTGACCTGAATGCCGCCGATCTCGCCGCTGGGCAGGTCGCGGCCGTCATCGTCGCGCACACGCAGGCTCACGCCGGGCAACGGGAAGCCCACGGTGCCACCCCGGCGCTCGGCCTGGTTGCTGTAGCGCGGGTCCGGCCCATACGGGTTGGACGTGAGCATGGCGGTTTCGCTCATGCCGTACCGCTCCAGAATGGTGTGGCCGGTGCGCACCTTCCATTCATTGAAGGTCTCGATCAGCAGCGGCGCCGAGCCCGCGACAAACAGCCGCATGTTGCGTACTGCATCGCGGTTCAGGCCGGGCTCACCGAGCATGCGCACGTAGAGCGTGGGCACCCCCATGAACACGGTGGCGTCCGGCAGGCGGCGCACCACGAGGGCCGGGTCGAATTTCGCCATCCAGATCATGCGGCTGCCATTGAGCAGCGCGCCATGCAGTGCCACAAACAGGCCGTGCACATGGAAGATGGGCAAGGCATGAATCAGCACGTCACCCGCCCGCCAGCCCCAGTAGTCCTTGAGCACGCGGGCATTGCTCAGCATGTTGTCATGGGTGAGCATGGCGCCCTTGCTGCGCCCGGTGGTGCCGCTGGTGTAGAGGATGGCCGCCAGGTCGTCCATGGAACGGTGGGCAATTTCGTGCCGGTCGCTGCACTGCGCAGCGCGCTCCAGCAGGCTGCCGGTGCGGTCGTCATTGAGCGTGAAGACATTGCGGGTACCCGCCTTGAACGCGATCTTGCTGACCCAGCCGAAGTTCTTGCTGCTGCACACCACCACCGCAGGCTCGGCGTTGCCAATGAAGTATTCAATCTCGGCGCTCTGGTAGGCGGTGTTCAGCGGCAGGAACACATAGCCAGCGCGCAGCGTGGCCAGGTACAGCATCATCGCCTCGACCGACTTTTCCACCTGCACCGCCACGCGCGCGCCCTCGGGCAGCTTCAGCGAGCGCAGCAGGTTGGCCATCATCGCGGTGGCGCGGTCGAGATCGCGCCAGCTGTAGCGCAGCGCCGGCTTGTCCGCGTCGGCCGTTTCCACGGCCACGGCGTCCAGGTCGGCAGGGAAGGCAGCGCGCAGCGCGGCAAACAGGTTGTGGTTGTCTTGGGTCGGTTTCATGGGTTCAGAACACGGGTTTTCGTTTTTCCAGGAAGGCGGTGACACCCTCGCGATGCTCTCCACTGGCCGCATAGCCATACGCATCTGCTATCAATTCAGTAGCGCCTTGCGCAATGCCGGAGCGGGCTTCAGCCCATTTTGACTCACGCCACCGGGCCAGGGCCTGCTTGTTCAGGCGCGCGGCCTGCGGCGCCAGCCGTGCCACGCGCTGCGCGGTTTCGGCGGCCTCTGCGGCGACCGCGCCCTCCGGCACCACCCGGTTGAGAAAGCCGCGCCGCTTCATCTCGGAGGCGTCCAGCACCGCCGCCTCCAGCAGCATCTCGCGCACCGTCAGCTCGCCGGCCGCATGGGTCACCAGCTGCAGCTCGCGTGGCGCCATCGGAAAACCCAGCCGCGCAATCGGTGCGCCAAAGGTCGCGGACTCGCCCGCAATGCGGATATCGCAGCAGCTCGCCAGCTCCAGGCCGGCGCCCATGCAGGCGCCCTCGATCTGCGCCACGAGCGGCACATCGCATTCCAGCAGCGCCTGCAGGCCGCCCCAGACGTCGCGCTCGTGGAAGTCACGCAGACGCGTTTCGTCAAAACGGAACGCCGGGTACTCGGCGATGTCGCCCCCGGCACAGAAGGCGCCACCCTCCCCTTGCAGCACCACGCAACGCACATCGGTGCGCGCCCGCACGGCATGGGCCGCATCGCGCAGTTGCCGCCACATCGCGCGCGACATGGCATTGAGCTTGCCGGGGTGCGACAGGGTCACCCGGGCCATGGCGCCATCCAGCCCGAGGTGAACCTGTCCCGTCATGCAACAGCCTTCAGTCGAGCTTGGCGCCCGAGGCCTTGACCACCGCCGCCCATTGCTTGATTTCACCGCTGATGAACGCGGCGAACTGCGGGCCGGCGAGGTTGGAGAAGTCCGCACCCTGGCGGGCCCAGACGGCCTTGGCTTCGTCAGTGGTGCAGGCCTTGCGGATCTCCTCCACGGCGCGGGCCTGGGCATCCGCCGGCGTGCCCTTGGGCGCCCAGATGCCGTACCAGGTGGTCACGTTGTAGCCCGGCAGGCCCAGCTCGGCGGCGCATGGCACGTCCGGGATGGCCGGATTGCGCCTGGCGCCGGACACCATCAGCGCCTTGATGCGCCCACCGGCAATGTGCGAGGCCGACGAACCCAGACCGTCGAACATCAGCTCGACATCACCGGCGATCAGGCCTTGCAGCGCCGGGCCGGCTCCGCGGTAGGGGATGTGCGTGATGAAGGTGTTGGTCTGCTGCTTGAACAGCTCGCCCGCGAGGTGGTGCGACGTGCCACTGCCCGCCGAGCCGTAGTTGAGCTTGGCCGGGTTCTTCTTGACGAAGTCCAGGAACTCCTTGAAGTTGGCCACTGGCACCTTTTTCGGGTTGACCACCACCACCTGCGGGACGCTGGCCACCAGGATCAGCGGGATCAGGTCTTTCTCGAGGTCGTAGTCCAGCTTGGGGTACATGCTGGGCGCAATGGTGTGGTGCACCGCGCCCATGAACAGCGTGTAGCCATCCGGCGCCGCCTTGGCTGCGATGCTGGCACCGAGTGTGCCGCCGGCACCGCCACGGTTGTCGATGATGAGCTGCTTGCCGGTGAGACGTGCGAACTGTCCCGACATGGGCCGCGCAAACGCATCCGTCCCACCGCCGGCAGGAAACGGCACGATCATGTTGACCGGCTTGGTGGGCCAGGCCGATTGGGCATGGCCCAGGGTGGAATAAACGGCAGTGCCGGCAACGGCCGTGCGCAGTACGTCGCGCCGGGTCAGGCTGTGGGTCATGCTTGTCTCCTGTTGTTGATTGAAAAGCGCAATGAAACTCACTCTGGAAGGTACAAGTCTTCGACGGCCGCAGCTATCGGTACTTTTCCCTGCGCCAAAAGTGCGCGGTGCCGGTCCAGCCGCTTGAGGTCGTAGAGGTAATTCACCATCAGGCCGTACGACTGCTTCATGCCCTTGGGCGACGGGTCACCAGCCCAGTTGAGCCGCTCCACCCGCGCCCCATTGCCCAGGTGAAAGCGCGCCACCGGGTCCAGCGGCTTGCCGTCCACCATTTCGCGGCCCAGGTAGCGCGCCGCCCAGCCCAGCAGGGCCTGCCGTTCGGGCGACTTCTCGCCGAGTCCGGCCACATCGTCCCAGCGCTTGAGCAGCTCCGCAGGCGCGTTCTTCGCCAACCAGCCGCGCAAGCCCGGAATGGGCGAGAGCGTCGCGAAGGTCTTGAGGCGCGGGAACTCCTGCTTCAGCGTGTCCACCACGCGCTTGATGAGCGAGTCGCCAAAGCTCACACCGCGCAGCCCGGCCTGCGTGTTGCTGATGGAATAGAAAATGGCGGTCGTCGCGCGTCGCAGGTCGGCCGGTGCGGCGGCCTCGTCGAGCAGGGGCGTGATGCTGTCGGCCATCGCGTCCACCAGCGCCACTTCCACGAAGATCAGCGGCTCGTCCGGCAGGCGCGGGTGAAAGAAGCCGTAGCAGCGGCGGTCGCTGTCGAGCCGGTTCTTCATGTCGGCCCAGCTGCGGATGTCGTGCACGGCCTCGTACTTGATGAGCTTTTCGATCAGCGACGCCGGCGAGTCCCAGCTAATGCGGCGCAGGTCGAGGAAGCCCACGTCAAACCAGGTGGAGAACATGTACTCCATCTCGACGTCCAGCGCCAGCAGCCGCTTGTCGGTCTTCAGGTGCGGCTGCATCTCGGCGCGCATGTCCACCAGGAAGCGGATGCCGTCCGGGTTGACGCTGAAGCGCTGCAGCAGGCGCCGGCGCGGCGACACGGTGGCGCGGCGGTACTGCACTTCCGCTGCCGCTTCGTCGGGCGTGCCGACGGCGGCGGCGTACTGGGCCTGCGCCTTCTTCACCTTTTCGGGGTCGGCCACGAACTGTTCGCTCATGAGCAGCCACATGTCGCGGCGCTGGGCGGGCGTGGCTTTGGCGTACCACTGCGCCACACCCTGCGCCCGGCGCCCGCCTTCGACCTCGCTGACCTGCGGGTCGACAATGGCGCGCAGCTCCTCGAGCGTGCGCCGCAGTACGCGTGGCGAGAGCGCTTCTTCCTTCTGGCGCAAGGTCGCGCCCAGCCGCTCGCGGGTGGAGCGGCTCGCCGCAGGCGTGCCAGTCGCTATATTTTTGATAGCAGCTTGCGCAGTATCGGCGGGGCTCGCAGGCACTTTTTTCCTTGTGCCCGGGCGCAGGATGGCCACGCTGCGGCTGACCCAGTCGGCGGCCGTCATGCCAGCCTCGACTTCTGGTTGCGCGCCAGCTCGCGCAGCGCTGCGCGCTGGCGCGTGAGGTGGGTGCGCATCGCGGCTTCGGCGCCTTCGGCGTCGCGCGCCTTCAGCGCCGCGAACACCGCCATGTGCTCGCTCAGGCTCTGCTCCAGCCGCCCCGGCGCATGCAGCTGCTGCAGGACGAGTTCGCCGGCAACCAGGAAAAGGTGCCCGGTGTGTCCGACATTCCGATCTTCGGCAACCTGTTCAAGAGCGAGTCGCGCAGCCGCAAGAAAACCAACCTGATGGTGTTCCTGCGCCCGGTGGTGCTGCGCGACGCCGCGAGCACCCAGCAGTTCTCCGCCGACCGCTACGACCAGATGTTGAGCCGTGTTGCCGAACCCATTTCGCCACAATATATACAAGGCTGGAAAAAGAAAATGGCACTGCAAGACATAAAAATAGCCGAATATTTGTGTGACGATATTGGCAAAAAATTTGGTTATGAACGAGCTACTACTTTGTCATTGGGCGAAAAAATACAATTTGCAGTGCGATTTGTATGGGTTTGGTTATTGACCAAAATCTATTTGTTCTATTTCAAATCCTATTACCGTTTGCCATTTGCCTATCGTTTTCGCAAATATAAACATACAGAACCAATTCCATCATATTCATAATAAACAGCTACTAACCTCATATTACTTTACAGAATCAAAGATAAAACGCGAACATTTATGTTAGAATCATTAGTTCCCTTAATATCCCTGATTTCTTTAGAAGTTATTTTGGGTATAGACAACATTATTTTTATTTCTATTTTAGCAGACAAACTTCCACCCGAACAGCGCAATAAGTTGCGTTATTGGGGAATTGGCTTGGCAATGATTATGCGCCTCATTTTGTTAGCTTTCATTTCTTGGATTTTAAAGTTAGACGAAACACTTTTCACGCTGTTCGATATCAACTTTACAGGCAAGTCATTAATACTGATACTTGGTGGTCTGTTTCTTATCTACAAAAGTACGAAAGAAATATACCATAAAACCGAAGCCTTAGATGAACCACAAGCAACAGATACACAACAAAAAAAGAATTTTGGACAGCTTTTGGGTGAAATAATAATCCTTGATTTGGTGTTTTCTGTAGATTCTATTATTACAGCAGTGGGCATGGTCAACGAACTTTGGATAATGTATACGGCTGTTGTGGTGACAGTACTTATCATGTTGGTAGCTGCTAAACCTATTAGCGAATTTATCTCGCGCCATATTTCTTTCAAAATACTGGCACTTTGCTTCCTGATGATGATAGGTGTATCTCTAATTGCCGAAGGCTTGCAGTTCAAAATACCAAAAGGCTATATCTATTTCTCTATGTTGTTTGCTTTCTTGGTAGATATTATACAAATGAAAACCGTTCCTAAACATGCTTAATCGGATTTATGTTTTACTGATTAGCTTTTTATTGTTTTCTGCCGTTGCTTCTTGCCAAATAGGTACATGGAACATCTTTAACACCACCTACCATTTGACCTCCAAATGGAGTTTATTTGGCGAGGCACAGGTGCGTTCGCTGCATTTTTATGACCAATTCCACTACTATGAATACAAAGGCGGTTTTTTGTATCGCATACAACCCAATGTTCGCATAGGTGTGTCCTTGGGTAGTTATCAAACCTATCAAGCAGGCGGTAATTTTTTGGAGCCAAAACGAAACGATGAATTTCGCATTTGGCCCCAAGCCATCTTGTCCCAATCAATCGCTAAACTGAAAATTGAGCAGCGCTATAGATTCGAAATGCGCTTTACCTCCGATGGCTATCGCAATAGATTTCGCTATCGCCTAAATGTTACTTATCCTATTGGTAAGGAGAAAAATGGCATTGTACCGTTTTTTGTGGGCATTGCCAATGAGGTGTTTTTTACCGACCAAGCACCTTACTTTATCCGAAACCGTTTTATGCCGTATATACAGTATCGTTGTTCCAAAAATTTGAGCTTTTTGGTGGGTGATATGCAACAATTTGACTATGCTATCGACAACCCAAACAGTCACGGTTTTCTGCAAGTTGGTGTTTTTTGGGAACTATTTCGTCCAAGTAAAAATGCGCCTACTGCCGAACATTCAAACGATTCTTTTTCTTCTGCCATTTTATTGGATTAATTGTTTTTTTCATTATCACTAATTACTATGTCATACACGCAGTTTAAATCCCTTGATAAGGTCATTGAAAAATTTTCGTTGCACGAACAAAATACAGTCCTATTTCCTAATTCTTCTGTCCAAACACCAACCCTTGGCTGACAGAAACATTGGGATATGTCTTGAAAAGCAAAGTGGCTTATTTTAGCGAAAAATCGCGCTCCGAGTCTATTGTTTTTCCTATTTTGTTGGAACTACGGTGCAATTATCGATGTTGACAAAAAAGAAGGTTTGAACGGAGAATCCGATTTTGTACTTGGAACACGAGAGCAAAGCTATTTTTTGCAAGTTCCCATTTTTTGTGTTGTCGAAGCCAAAGATAACAACATGAAACTTGGTTTGCCGCAATGAGTAGCCCAAATGGTGGGTGTGCAGTATTTCAATGACAAAAAACAGCAACAGCTACCCGCAGTATATGGTTGCGTCACCACAGGGCGCGATTGGCTTTTTTTGCGCCTACAACAAAAAACATTGGTCATCGACGATACTATTTATTCGATAGAAAACCTTCCGCGCCTATTGGGTGTTTTGGAAGATATTGTGCAACAGTTTATTTCCTAATCAATTACTATGTCATACAGCCAGTTTACATCTCTGAATGCAGTCATTGAGCATTTTGGCTTGGTAGAGCCTAATCCAAGTCCAAGCTTGTTTGCACAAACAAACGCTCTTGCTCCAAGTCCTTTGTTAAATGAGTTATTGACCTATCACCTGAAACAAAAAACAACCTATTTTAGTGAAAAATCGCGCTCCGAGGCGCTTGTTTTCCCTATTCTATTGGAATTACAACGACAACATGAGCACCAAATTGCGCTGTATTCGGGTGCCAATATAGAGGCAGACAAAGAACAAGGTTTGAACGGTGAATGCGATTTTGTGTTGGCAAAAGGTGGACAAAGTTACACACTTCGCACGCCCATTTTTTGTGTTGTCGAAGCCAAAGATAACAACATGAAACTTGGTTTGCCGC
>ERZ724507.1261-NODE-1261-length-10990-cov-9.734888_pt1 | contig 10990 bp, 10 predicted proteins | sample MGYA00376040_ERZ724507 | MGnify/ENA primary metagenome ERZ724507 (study PRJEB28724, sample SAMN07190883) | activated sludge metagenome | isolation source: activated sludge of sewage treatment plant in Hong Hong | place: Hong Kong | collected 2016-03-17 ...
TGCGGATTCATAGACGATCTGTGCGAGGCCGCAGCGCGTGCGACATAAAACCGGCCACTACTTGCTTTCGTTGCTGCGGGATGTGAGCGCTTCCCCGGCGAGACGGACGCGCAGCGGAACGGTGCTTGGAATCGCTTAGAACGCAGCCGCGACAGACACCGCCAAAGGAGTCGTTGTCCGACCGATGAGTCGCTGCAAGTCATGCGATTCATCGTGGAGCGCACCTTGGGTGATTCCGAGATCTGCATCGACAAAGATCTCTGCGTAGGGGGCCGGAAGTCCTGCGCCGAGCAGAATCGATCGGTACTGTTCCGGTGGCAGATCTTGATAGGGAATCGTCTTGCCAGTGCGCGCAGATAGCTCCTTGGCCAGCTCTGTCATCGTAAACGGAACGTCTCCGGCCAGCTCATAGACCTTGTTTTCATGGCCCGGTTCGGAAAGGACTGCTGCCGCCGCTGCTGCATAGTCTGCACGGGTTGCTGCCGCGATCTGTCCGTCTTGTGCGCTGCCAATCAGGACGCCGTGCGCCAGTGCGGATGCGAAGTTCTCTGTGTAGTTTTCCGTGTACCAGCCGTTGCGCAGAAACACGAACGGAATGCCTGATGCGCGAATCGCAGCTTCGGTGGCGCGATGCTCTGCGGCCAGCAGCAGCGGCGAAGAATCCGCGTGGAGCAAGCTGGTATACGCCAGCAGTGTAACCCCTGCGGACTTCGCTGCTTCGATCACTGCTTGATGCTGCGCAAGACGCTGTCCCACTTCATTGGACGAGATGAGCAGCAGCTTGCTTACCCCGTGCAGCGCGTCCGTGAGCGACTGTGGATTGCGATAGTCTGCCTGTCGAACAGAGACGCCTTGGGCGGCCAGTGCGGCTGCCTTTTCGGGACTCCGAACAAGTACTGCGATGTCTTTGGCGGGCACTTTCGCAAGCAGCGCTGCGGCGACAAGCTGACCCAGTTTTCCCGTGGCTCCGGTGATTGCAATCATGGTGTTCCTCCGTTTGAAAGACAGTCTGGACCCTGAACCGCATCGCGAACAGATCGCAACTGCATGACTTTGGGTTGCAAAAATGCAACCATCCCAACATGGCAGCTACACCTTCTGTGCTGAATCGTCTGCGCTTCGATGAGCTGGCGGTGTTCATTCAAGTGGCCCAAGCCGGATCGATCGCGGCGGCGTCGCGACGGCTGGGACTGCCCAAATCGACGGTGGGACGCGCGATTTCCCGTCTGGAAGAAGACTTCGGGGTCGCGCTGGTTCGGCGCATGGCCCAAGGTCACGCGCTCACCGAGCAAGGACAGACACTCGCCAGCTTGGCGGCTCCGCATGTGGCGGCGCTGACCGATGTTGCATCGGCGCTGGGTCGGGAAAGCGAGGAAGCCTACGGAACGCTGCGCATCACCGCGCCTCCCGATCTGGGAACGCTGGTCCTTGGTCCGATTCTGCCGGGCTTTTTGGCTCGCTATCCGCGACTTAGCATCGAGATCGATCACTCCCTTCGCTTGGTGGATCTGGTGGCTGAAGGGTTTGACTTTGCGATTCGGGTGATGACGCGTCCGATGCCTTCTTCGACGCTGGTTGCGCGCAAGCTGGCGCGGCTCGATCTGGGTCTGTACGCGAGCACAACGTATCTGTCACGACATGATGCGCCACGCAAACCAGAGTCCCTGACGCAGCATGATCACATCTACTTTCAGCGCATCACCCAGCACAGTGAGCTGTCGCTGGAAGGACCGAACGGCAAGGTCAAGGTTCCGATCGCTGCACGGATGGGCGCCAATGACTTTTTCTTTGTTCGGCAAGCGATTGTGAGTGGCGCAGGAATTGGCGCGCTGCCGTGGCATGTGGCGCAAGAGGATGTCGCGGCAGGTCGTCTGGTTCGCGTGCTGTCGGACTATCGCTTGGCCGGAACGATCGCGTATCTGGTGCATCCGCCGCTGCGACCACTTCCGCCCAAGCTGAAGGTGTTTCGTTCCTTCTTGCTGGAGCATGCATCGCGCTTTTTGGTCGAGCCGTCACTGCTCAAGATTGATGATTCCCACCGTCGCTGAAGCTGGTTCCTTCGCGGCGTTGGGGGATGGACGGAGTGCTGCGAATCCGCGCAAGGAATCGATCGGGATCAAAGTGCTGCGAAAGCTGCAAATCGACCAAGTGGGAATAGCCAATCCAGCACTCACAGGTCTTTCGGGTACACGCACGCGGACGCAGAATCGTCGCCAGATCATCTTGGTACAGATTCCCAAGCTTCTGGTCGATGAAGTGACAGCGCGTGATCGCTCCGTCTCCGTCGATGCTAAGGACGTGCTCTCCCGCTTGGCAGGACTTGCCTTGGCTGCGATGACGAATCAGCTCTAGATCAAAGTCTGGATCGATCGCGCGCCACCTTGCTTGCTCTGCTTCACTATAGGACACACCGGGCTTTTGCGCGTTGATCCACATCGGAACGTGTGGCGGAAGCCTTTTGCGCAGCGCTTCGACTTGGGACAGGTGGATAGGAATCGCAACTGCACCGACGCTGAGCTGGACTCCTTGTGCATGCAGCGCGTGGATCTTTTCGACAAACGGAGACAGCTCAATCTCGGTGGGATGCCACGAGATCCACAGCGAGACTTTGCGCAGATCACAGTCCGAAAGAAAGGAAAGGGGGCCCGATGCGTTGGTCTGAATGCTGACCTGGGTGATGTGCGAAAGCTGCGACAGCTCGACGAGTGCTTCGCGATAAGCGGGCCAGATCAGCGCTTCTCCGTACGGCGTAAACAGAATGCGCAGACAATGAGTCTGCGTGCGCTTCACCCAGTCCACAAAGCGGGTCAGCGCAGCGCGATCCCGCGCCAGCATGGATGAAGAGATCGCGCGCTTGGCAAACGGACAGTAGGCACAGCCGTAGTTGCAGCTATCGAGCGGTCCGCGCCACAACAGAGACAGGCTGGGGCGTGCGGACTCCGCAGCGATCATGCAGCCTCCCACGCAGCGCGTGCAGCCAGCACTTCATCGGACTGAAGCCAGTGTCCCAGCACATCGGCACACTCGACGCCGCGCTCGGTCAAACAGAGCGTATCAGGGGACTCTGTAATCAGTCCTTCTGTGATGGCTTCCGCAAGCATTGGGGTGTGCGAAAGGACATCGTGACCGAAGCGCTGACGGTAGGCATTCCGATCGAGCGATCCTTCCAGCAAAGACAAGATGAGATACCTTCGCTGGCGCTCTGTGTCCGATAACAGGAAGCCGTGATGCGCGTAGGAAAAGTCATCCGCAGACTGCGACATCCACGCTTCGATCCGATCGCGAATCGCAGACTGCGCCACCGCAAATGAGGTCGCATAGTGCAAAGAGGTTGTGTACGAGCGCGCGCCCGGACCCAGTCCGATCATTGCGTCATCTTGACAGCGATACTGCGGACGATCTGGCCCTTCGGCGTCGGGTACAGCTTGTGTAAACATCCGCATCGACACCTGTCGAAAGCCGAGCGAGCGAAGGTGCTGCTTGGCACTTCGATACAGCTGCACGCGGAAGTCATCTTGGCTGCGATGACGGCTCAAGATCGTGAGCGGTCGCACATAGAGCGGATACAGATACAGCTCATTTGCGCCCAGCTCGACGACGCGATCGATCGATTCCTGAAGACTCTGTGCGGTCTGTCCGGGCAGTCCGTAGATGAGATCAACGTTGCGAATTGGGGCAGCTGTGGCAAGGATTCGCAGTGCGTGCTCGACGTGGGCTGGGTCTTGTCGGCGCTGAACACCGCTGGTTTCGCTGGGAAACAGACTCTGCACGCCCATGCTGATGCGCGTGATGTGATGCTGCTGCAAGACCGCCAGTTTTTCTTCATCTATCGTCGCTGGTGATACTTCGATAGAGCCAGGAATTGGATCGGGACAGAGCCGCTTGGCAATCGCAAACAGTCGCGCAAGCTGCGGAGCAGACAGATAGCTTGGGGTTCCGCCCCCGATTGCGAGTCGCGCCACGCGGTAGGGATGAAGCACGCTGTGCATCACTGTGGCTTGACGTTCCAGTGCGTCCAGATAGCGCGACACCACATCCGACTTGGGCGCAACTTGCGTAAACAGATTGCAGAATCCGCAGCGCTGCTCGCAAAACGGAACGTGCAGATACAGAAACAGAGACTGTCGATCTTCCGTCGCCCACAGCGCTTTGAGTGGAATCGGAACAGGAAGCGTACGGTACGCAGTCTTGTGCGGATAGGAATAGGCGTAGGAATGATAGCCGCCGCTGCGGAGTAGCTCAGCGAGTCGCATGACTAGATCGTGACCTCTACTTCGGCATAAGGAACGGTGAAGACATTGGGATGCGCGTGCCGGTGTCCATCGAATCCATCATCGCTGGGCTCATCAAAGCACGTTCCGTGATCGCTACAGATGATCCCAACTGCGCCTCCGCGTGCGCGCAGTGCATCCAGCAAAATCGGTAGCTGACGATCCAAGTCGATGAGCGCTGCGGCCTGCGTTTCGGTGCTCTCTTTGTGCGCTCCTTTGACAAAAATCCTCGTCGGTGGGTGCGTTGCCGGTGCATTGATAAACAGAAAGACGCGCTGGCTGCTTGGTAGCTCTCGCAAGCGCTGACTGGCGAGCCGAAACTGCGTCTTCGATGCAATCGGACTGGATACACTGGTGTCGCGATGATAGTGCGCTTCCTGAAACAGAGAAGGAAGGACTTGGCCAAGCTGCGTGCTGGGATTGAAGAAGCCTGTGCCGCCAATGCAGATCGTGCGATATCCCGCGTGTGCGAAGGCATCGATCAGGGATTTTCCGTCGAGAATCAGCGTATCCTTTCCTGTGCTGCGGGAACCCGGAAAGCGCAGCGCCAGCGGACGAGCGTGGACTCCTTTGGCAATCGGCGTTGGAAAAAATCCTGCAAAGAACGCTTGATGTGCGGGAAACGTAAACGTGGCTGGTGTATGTCGCGCTTCAAAGCCGTGCGGAATCAGCGCAGACAAGTTGGGAAGCCGTCCTTGGGTGAGCGCAGCGTGGGCCACATCGAAGCGGAGCGCATCGAGGGTGAGCAAGAAGACATCGCGTGTTCCGAGCGCTGCACCAAACGAGATCATGGACGCTGAAGCTCCTCAAGGGACTGGATGTGCAGCACTCCTTCTGGCGGATCAAACCAGCGAGTGCGTAGCAGGACTCCGCTGATTCCTTCTTGCGCGGCTCCTGCAATGTCATACACGGGATGATCTCCGATCATCAGTGCCTGCTGCGGCTTGACTGAAACAGATGCGAGCGCCGCGCGATAGATAGCGGGATGTGGCTTTCGATGTCCCAGCTCTTCTGACACGATCACAGCGTCGATGAAGGGTCGCAGCTTGACCGCGTCCAGCTTGGCGCGCTGAAGCCGCGACGATCCATTGGTGACAATCACTTTGGGGCCCGAAAACGAGGCCAGCAGCGTGTCTGCTCCAGGTCTTGGGCGAAGGTTCGCAAGGATTCCTGCTTCAAAGATCTGTCGCGCTGCTTCCATCGAAACGTCGAGCTTTTGGCGAAGCTGCGCAAACAGCCGAGCGCGCGATCCATGTCCACCCGCATCGGTCTGAATCAGTGCTTGGCGATCGCGCTGTGTCAGCACAGATAATGTTTGCAGCCAGGACGCAAACGCTGCATCGCGATCGATCAGCGTGTTGTCCAGATCGAGTAGGAGCGTCGAGCACGAAGAAGGAATCGACATGACCTAGGCCGCTGTCCCAAACATCGCATGGACTTGGGAATCGTAGCTGTCTTGTCCATGATGAAGGAGCTTGGGCAGATAGTCTCCCCATGCGTTGCACTCAATCACAAACGGACGACCGGCTGCATCGACCATCACATCGATTCCCAGGACAAGCTGTCCCGGAAAGGAATCGGCGACTTGTTGACAGACAGAATAGACGCGATCAGCGACGTGTGGACCGACGGAATCGAGCGCCTCTTCCGCGCTCATTCGCTTCGCATCAATGTGCAGGTTGGTGATCGCTCCGTTTCCTACGCGCGCAACGCGCTGCGCAAGCTGACCTGCAATCATCAGCACACGAACATCAAAAGGACCGCCGCTGGTCGCTGCTTTGGGAATCCATCTTTGCACAACGGCTCCGTCGGACAAGATGGTCTGAAGTAGCACAGAGATCGATGCGCTGTCGCGATAGACATGCAGCCGTTTTTCGTTCACCAGCTGTCCATCGACCAGCCGAGCGGTGGTGATGAGCTGCTCTTCATTGGGACGGAATCGGTAGGCCATCACACCCGCAGCAGAGGAACCCCAGCGTGGCTTCACAAACACCGCATACCGACGCTGCTTGTGTAGCTGCGCGCGAAGTGCTTCGACAGACTGCGGCGCGTCATCGGTCTGTGGCGTAGCAATGTGATGCTGCTGCAAGTGCTGCGCGCACCACAGCTTGTCGGTCATGGTCAGGATGTGCTGCGCAGGATGTGTAGGAATGAGCTGCGGAGTCGCGCGACAGATGTCTGCCAGTGCGCGCTGGAGTCCCACAAAGAAGGCGCGTCCCGGTCGCCACTGTCCGTCGGTCAGTGTGCCATCAAAGCCGCCCCGCTGCGCGAGCAAGTGCCAGGTCTTCGGATCGGAACCAGGGGACTCTACGCGTAAGAAATCGCCAGGACTCCCGATGTGCTGAAGCTGACTTGGATCATGCAGCACATCAGTCCATGGCACATACAGCGGACGACAGAGTCCGGCTCGCTCCATCGCAGCATCCAGACTCCGTGCGCGCTTGTCGTCTGGCTCTGCCACCACGACCAGGCGTCGCGTCACTACTCGGATACCTCGACGTAGCGCTCTCCGTCCTCTCCGTCCCGCCGCTCTCCCACATGGACAGGGATTCCCAAGTCGCGCACCCGCTTCATCATCTCGGGAGACAGATAGTGATGACGCAGGTTCAGGTGCTTGAGGTTGCGGATGGCGGGCGACGCGAGCAGCGCCTCTGCTCCTACATCGGACAGCGTTCCCATCGACAGATCCAGTCCCTTGAGCTGTCCGAGAATCGGCGACTTGGCAACGGCTTTCGCGATGTCATCGGAGTACTCACTGTCCTGAAGTCCAAGGTGTTCGAGGGCCGGGAGGTTCTTCCCTTCCAGAATCGGCTTCAGATCTTTGACAGAGCTGTTGCCTCCGTAGTCATCGGTTCCAAGCCACAGCGTCAGCGTCTTGAGCGACGGAAGACTCGCACTTGCGATGTCACGTACAGCCACGGCTGGGAGTCCTCCGGTCTGCACAGTCAGCGATCGCAGACTCGCATGCGACAGCTTGGTAAAGCGCAGATCCGTTCCGCCGCGAATCATCAGCTCTTCGAGCTGCGGCAGTGCTGCCAGCAGCGGTCCGTAGTCACACTGATGAATCCAAGAGATCTCACATTCCTCTTGGTAGATGTCGCCGACAAACAGACCCTTGAGAGAGGTCAGCTTGCTGGCTCCCGCGATCAATCGGTCGACGAGCGCGGTCTTGGGTCCGGTACGACAGTAGTCACCAAACCACTGACCGATGACGAGTCCCTTTAGCTCTCCCACGCGCTTGTCTGCTAGCAGCGCATCAAGCCGCGCAATGAACGTAGACTCATCATCTTCGTAGCCAATACCGATTCGAAAGACGCGCTTGTCTAGATCTCGCAGCGACGGAAAAACACGAACGCCTTCGTCTTCGCTGTCCTCTTCCGCTTCCGGGTCAAAGCCAGTCACTTTGTAGTGTAGGAATCGCTCCACTCGCGAATCGGAAGGAACGTGCGCGGGCGGTTTCCAGCTCGGTGCAGCTCCACCTGGTTCGCTGTATCCCTTGCGGAGCTTTTCCGCGATCAGCTTGTCTGCTTCTGTTTTCGCTGCATCTGGACTTGCGCACGCTGTGGTCTTGCTGGTTCCGGCGGTGCCGATGCGACCATAGGTGACTGTGTACGATGCTCCTTCAACGGAAATCTGCCAGAACTTGCTGGAGCTTCCTTCGACCATTTCGAAACGACGGGGCGCGTTTGTCATCGTGATTTCGAGTGTCGCAACCCAAGCCAGATTGTCAATGATCTCCTGGGGGTGGGAATGCGGGTAGGGCGTACGATTCCTAACGCGCGTTCAGCACGATGAATGTCCTGCTGCAAGTGTGTTTCGGTGGGTGAGAATCCGGTTGGGAAGTGGCTTGGGAGTCCGCTTGGGAATCGCAATCGACGGTTCATCCTGCCGCATGGAGCTGTCTGGACTTCACCGCAGATTTCCCCACGCTGTTGCGTTCCCTCCCACGCTCCCTTGCGGATTCATAGACGATCTGTGCGAGGCCGCAGCGCGTGCGACATAAAACCGGCTAAGATCCCTTCCGTCGATAAACTGCTGTAAAACTTCCTGGTTTCGAGAGAGAAGAGCTAGGAAGTTTCTTACGACCTGCCCGGCGACGCCGTCTGATCCCCCTCTTCTTGTATTCCGGCTTGCACTGATTCTCCGCCACCATCCGCCATGTCCACGGCTCTCCTTGCAGCAGCGCGGTGGATGGTGCTCCTCCCGTTCGACATCGATGAATCCCCTATTCGCCTTTGCGCGTGGACACGCTGTGCTTGCGCCCTCTGCGCATCGCACTTTATAATCGGTCCGTTTGCCAATGTCGCGAGGAGCGCGACGGACGTTCCGCAAGCATTCCCGGCTCAAGGGATTGCCTCTGTCCTCATGCCATCGCCCCCTTGATGTCTCTATTTCCCTCACTCATGCCGTCCGCTTGATCCCCATCGGTCGGTTCGTTTTCATCTTCATCACCGCCACTTGAACGTGCCTCCGATCGAGCTCGGACAGCAGTTTGGGAGTCTGTCGGGACCGCAGACACAGTCATCCCGATCGGACTCTCTTCATCAGCAGAATCGCATGCATTCGATGGTGCGGCTGACTCATCGATCGATGAGGAGTCCCCTTGATGAGGAGAGCTGTCTGCTCGCGCAAAGGAATCGGCAGCAGAGTCCTCCAAACGATTCACAGAGTCCGGCTCTGCGATGGCTGCGGGCATCGCGAGTCGCGCCAGAGTCAGATGAGTCAGGGGAGCGACCGCGGGCTTTTCGCTGGAGGTAGGAGTGCTCGGGGGAGCGCTCGGAGTCGCGAGGGCAGGCGTGGGGTCCGGCGGCGGAATCTCACGGCGGCAAATCTCGAAGGCGCGGGCGATGTCGTCCTCCGCTTTCTGATCGATCGTCACGCTCGGCGAAGAGGACTTGGGCGGCGCTGCGGGCGGTGCCCCCGGTCCAAAGAACATGGCTTGCTGCTTCTGACGAGGGTCTGTCGAAGACGAGGGCGAGGACGCAGGAGTCGTCCCAGCCATTGCTTTCTTTCCAACCTCTTCAATCAGTGCGATTGCTGCCAATCGCCGTGCCTTGTCGGCATACCGCTTGTCTGCCAGTCGATCCAGTTCGAGCTGAGCAGCGCGCACGCCTCCCTCAAGCGCCGCAATTTCCTCATAGCGTCTTCCGATCTGATTGTCGTAGTGCTCACAAAACCACGGACTCATCAGTCGTTGTGCAATTTCTTCCTTGAACGAAATTTCCTTGCACAATCTGTTGATTTTCCGCTGAGCCACCGTGATCTGTGACTCAAGCCAGGCTTCCCGGTGACAGTCTTGAATGGTAACGTCCTCGAAAATCATCGTCCATGTCCCCTGCGCCCCGGGTGACCAGCAGGCGCGTTCAAATTCCGTCACAAAACAGAGATCGCCGTGCCATAGCGTCGCACAAGCTCGCGGTTCAGCCGGTCTTCGGTGAGCGGAAGCTCATTTTCGCCACCTTTTTGAAGCCTACCACGCCAGTTCCTTGGTGCGCAAAGCAAAACCGTTTGCTGGTCAGCCTTTGGCGATGCTCGCAATCTGACTATGGATGAATCGCTATGCGCATTTCAGCAAGAAGCCAGTGCGCATCTTGCGATGAGTTTATTTGCGATTTAAGCAGCACCGTCAACCAAGCGTCAACGAGTGGTGGTTAGATCGTCAACCAATCGTCAACTGGTCATCAATCACTCATCGACCGGTCGTCAACAAGGCGTCAACCAGAGGCCAATTTCCGACGGGAGTGGCAATTGGTGGATTGGCAGTCTTTTGGGGGGAGCATCCCAATGGTCGTCGGTTGACGGCTGCCAATCGGCGGCGGTACGATGGGTTGTGCGGTCTGATCTCAGCTACGAGCTACGGCGGGAGTGTCAGTGTAGGAGCTGTAGGAACCCGATCCCGGACTTCGCGCCGCTCCACCAGAGGTACTGCCAGGCGCTCTGCCGGGCGAATGCCTGGTCGCGGGCGAATCGTCAGTTTTCCAGCACGATCACCGTCGCTGATTTCGAGAATGTTCGCGAGTCCATCAATCAGTTGGCGGCACGGATGAATCGGGTGGTGGTGAGGTACGCGCTGGTCGGTAGTCATCCGATCGGCAAGGTGGCTCGTCAGATCGGTGACTCGACCTTCCCGCCGAAGGATCGGAAGACCAAGCGCATGCCCGATGAAGCAGGCCGGACGTGTTTTCGCAGCGCCCCCTCGTACAGCTTCAGCCCGTGGTTCGAGGGGCCTCGGGTGCCCGTGGTAGGCAGCTTTCGAGTGAAGGTTTGGTTCGAGGGCAACGCTCAGCCCACCGAAACGAACCTCATTGTGGAGGTACGGAGAGCGTTTCCGGCGGTCCATTTCTACGACGAGAAGACGGGCCAGCGGTACACGCTGAAAGGCGAGGTGATTCCGCCGAAGGCACCGAAGCCCCCCAAACCGCCGACGGAGAGAAGGAAAAGAAGGCCAGCAGCGGCGATCGGACCACAGCCCGAGCGAGAAGCGAGCGCCGAGCGGGTTGCCGCGATGGTGCCAGCAACGGTAGCGCAGCGGGCACCGGATGCAGAGCTTGTCGCGCAAGTGAAGAAGCTCGAAGACGAGCGGCTACGCCTGACCAATGAGCGAACCGATCTGCTGGCGACCATCAATAAGGAACGGGCGCTCCGTCAGCAATCGGAGCAGAAGCTGCGCGCCACGTCGATGCCCAAACCGCCAGCCAAGGACGACAGCGTGTCGCGTC
>ERZ724507.1265-NODE-1265-length-10971-cov-6.469861_pt1 | contig 10971 bp, 9 predicted proteins | sample MGYA00376040_ERZ724507 | MGnify/ENA primary metagenome ERZ724507 (study PRJEB28724, sample SAMN07190883) | activated sludge metagenome | isolation source: activated sludge of sewage treatment plant in Hong Hong | place: Hong Kong | collected 2016-03-17 ...
ACACCTTCCTCGGCGGCGAAGACTTCGACCAGCGCCTGATCGACTACATCATCGAAGAATTCAAGAAGGATGCCGGCGTCAACCTGAAGGCTGACGTGCTGGCGCTGCAACGCTTGAAGGAAGCGGCCGAGAAGGCCAAGATCGAGCTGTCGTCCAGCCAGCAGACGGAAGTCAACCTGCCCTACATCACCGCCGACGCCTCGGGCCCGAAGCACCTGGCGATCAAGATCACGCGCGCCAAGTTCGAAGCGCTGGTCGACGAACTGGTCGAGCGCACTGTCGCTCCGTGCCTGACCGCGCTGAAGGATGCCGGCTGCAAGATCGGCGACATCGACGACGTCATCCTGGTCGGCGGCCAGTCGCGGATGCCCAAGGTGCAGGAGAAGGTCAAGGAGGTCTTCGGCCGCGAGCCGCGCAAGGACGTCAACCCGGATGAAGCCGTCGCCGTCGGCGCCGCCATCCAGGGCGGCGTGCTGCAGGGCGAGGTCAAGGACGTGCTGCTGCTCGACGTCACCCCGCTGTCGCTCGGGATCGAAACCCTGGGCGGCATCATGACCAAGCTGATCCAGAAGAACACGACGATCCCGACCAAGGCTTCGCAAGTCTTCTCGACCGCCGACGACAACCAGGGCGCGGTGACCATCCATGTGCTGCAGGGCGAGCGCGAAGTCGCCGCCGGCAACAAGAGCCTCGGCCAGTTCAACCTCGAGGGCATCCCGCCGGCCCCGCGCGGCATGCCGCAGATCGAGGTCACCTTCGACATCGACGCCAACGGCATCATGCACGTGACCGCCAAAGACAAGGCGACCGGCAAGGAGAACAAGATCACCATCAAGGCCAACTCCGGGCTGTCCGAGGACGAGATCCAGCGCATGGTCAAGGACGCCGAAGTGCACGCCGAGGAAGACAGGAAGGCGCACGAGCTGGCCGATGCCCGCAATCAGGCCGACGCCATGGTGCACATGGTGCGGAAGTCGCTGACCGAGTATGGCGACAAGCTCGATGCCGACGAGAAGACGAAAATCGAGGCGGCGATCAAGGACGTCGAGAGCGTTCTGCGCGACGGTGACAAGGAAACCATCGGCGCACGGACCGAAGCCTTGAGCCAGGCCGCCCAGAAGCTGGGAGAGAAGATGTACGCGCAGCAGCAGGCCGAAGCCGGCGCCGCGGGCGCCGCGCCCGGCGGCCAGCAGCCCAGGAAGGACGACGGCGACGTGGTCGATGCCGAATTTACCGAGGTCAAGGACAAGAAGTAATCCCTGAAGCCGCCTCCCGGCGCCGAGCCTTCCGGTCACTTCCGGCGGCGCTCGGCGCTTTTGTCACTTGACGGGACGAGAGCATGTCAAAGCGCGATTTTTATGAAATTCTCGGCGTCAACCGCGACGCTTCCGACGACGAGATCAAGAAGGCCTACCGCAAGCTGGCCATGAAACACCACCCCGACCGCAACCCGGACAACACGGCGGCCGAGGAGAAGTTCAAGGAAGCCAAGGAAGCCTACGAAATCCTGTCGGACAGCCAGAAACGGGCGGCCTACGACCAGTTCGGCCATGCCGGCGTCGACCCGCAGGCCGGCATGGGCGGCGGTTTCGCGGGCGGCGGATTCGCCGACGCCTTCGGCGGCATCTTCGACGAAATCTTCGGCGGCCGGGGCGGCGGTGGCGGTGGCCGCTCCAACGTCTACCGCGGCGCCGACCTGCGCTACAACCTGGAAATCACGCTTGAACAAGCGGCTCATGGCACCGAAACCAAGATCCGCATTCCGACCATGGAGATCTGCGAGCCGTGCAATGGCAGCGGCGCCAAGCCGGGTACCGAGCCCAAGACCTGTCCGACCTGCAACGGTTCGGGCCAGGTTCGCCTGCAGCAGGGTTTCTTTTCCATACAACAGACCTGCCCGAAGTGCCACGGCACCGGCCGCTTCATTGCCGAACCGTGCAGGAGTTGCGGTGGCGCCGGACGCACCAAGCAGCACAAGACGCTGTCGGTCAAGATTCCCGCCGGGGTTGACGAGGGCGATCGCATCCGTCTCGCCGGTGAAGGCGAGCACGGCGTCAACGGCGGCCCGCCCGGCGACCTCTATGTCCAGATCCACCTCAAGCAGCACCCGGTGTTCTCCCGCGACCACAACGACCTGCACTGCGAAATGCCGATCTCTTTCACCACGGCGGCGCTGGGCGGAGAAATCGAGATCCCAACGCTGGACGGCGCGGCGAGCATCAAGATTCCCGCCGAAACCCAGAGCGGCCGCGTTTTCCGCCTGCGCGGCAAGGGCATCAAGGGGGTCCGCGGCCATACCCATGGCGACCTGATGTGCCATCTGGTGGTCGAAACGCCGGTCAACCTGACCGAGCGCCAGAAGGAACTGCTGCGTGAACTGGAGGAATCCACCGCTCGCGACAACGGCGCCAAGCACAATCCGCGGGCGAAATCCTGGATGGACAAGGTCAAGGAATTCTTCGGCGACTGACCCTTCGACGCCGCGGCGATGGCTCAAAGCCGATGAGGTTCGCGGCAAGACGTGCCGGCCGGAGGGTCGTTGCCATCCGCGCCGTGCCTGTTTCCCACGCCACGATTCGGCGTTAGAATCGTCGGACTGTCAAAGTGGGGGGACGAACCATGCATTTCCTCAAGCAACTGCTTGCCGTTGCGGCCATCGCCGTTTCCACGCTGGCCGGGGCGGAACCGGGTGTCACCGCCACCACGATCACGCTGGGCATGTCGTCTCCCTTCACCGGACCGAACGGCGCCTATGGCCTCGACATGCGCCAGGTGATCGAGAGCTATTTCGACCAGGTGAACAAGGGCGGCGGCGTCAATGGCCGCAAGCTTTCCCTGCTGGCGCTTGACGACGGCTATGAAACCGACCGCACGGTCGCCAACACGAACGCCCTGATCAATGACAAGAAGGTCTTCGCGCTGTTGGCCTTTTACGGGTCCAGCCCGACGACCGAGGCGATGAACCGGGTCTTCGGCCCGGCCAGGGTGCCGCTCGTCGGAACCATCTCCGGAGCCGGGACGCTGCGCGAACCGATTTCGCAGAATCCGGGCAGCCGCTACATGTTCAACGTGCGGGCGAGCTATGCCGATGAAACCGAAGCCATCGTCAATCAGCTCGTGTCGCTCGGCCTCAAGAACATCGCCGTGTTCTACCAGAACGACGGTTTCGGGAAATCGGGTCTCGAAGGCGTGACGGCGGCGCTGAAAAAGCACAACCTTGCGCCCACGGCAGCCGCCACGGTCGAGCGCAACTCGGTCGAGGTTGCCAGCGCCGTGGATGCCATCGCCAGGGCCAAGCCCCAGGCCGTTGTCATGGTGACGCTGTACAAGCCTACGGCGGCCTTCGTCAAGGCGATGAAAGCCGCCGGCCAGAGGCCGATGTTCATGACCCTGTCACCGGTCGGCACCGAGCAACTGGTCAAGGAACTCGGCGCCGATGCGCGCGGCATCGGGATTTCGCAGGTCATGCCCTATCCATGGAACGACATCGTCCCGATGGTTCGCGACTATCAGAAGCTGATCGGCAACAAGGACAACTCTTCGTACTACGGGATCGAGGCATATGTCATGGCGCGCGTCACGGTCGACGCGTTGCGCAGGGCCGGCAAGGATCCGACCCGCGAGAAATTCATGGAGGCTCTCGAGAGCACCAACGCCGATCTCGGCGGCTTTCGCGTCGCGTTCAGCGCCAGCAACAGGCAGGGTTCGCGATTCGTCGAAATGACCGTCGTCGGGCCCGGCGGCAAAGTCCTCAAATAGCCGCAGCCGGCGGTCGACATTCGGAACCGGCCTGTTTTCACGGGCCGTTTTCATTTCAGGCGCGCCGCCAGGCCGTTCCCTGCGGGCCGTCGTCGAGCACGATCCCGCCCGCCTTCAAGTGGTCGCGGATGCGATCGGCCTCGGCAAAATTCCGGGCCTTCTTGGCCGCCGCACGGTCGGCGATCAAGGCGTCGATGGCCGCCTCGTCCAGGCCGCCGGCGCTGCCTGCTGCGCTGCGCAGATAGACCAGCGGGTCGCGGTCGAGCAGACCGAGAACTCCGGCAAGCGCTTTCAGCAGACCCGAAAGCCCGTTGCTGCGCTGACGATTGACTTCGCCGGCAAGTTCGAACAGCACGGCAATCGCGCCGTGCGAATCGAAATCCTCGTTCAGTGCAGCGGCAAAGCGGGCGGCGAATTCGTTGTTCCAGTCGATGTCGACCGCAGCAGCGGGCGGGACGTCGCGCAGCGCGAAGTAGAGACCGTCCAGGCTGCGCCTGGCATCATCAAGGTGGGAATCAGAATAATTCAGGGCGCTGCGGTAGTGGGCGCGCAGGATGAAGAAGCGCACCACCTCGGCATCGTAGCGTTGCAGCACCTCGCGGATGGTGAAGAAGTTGCCCAGCGATTTCGACATCTTTTCGTTGTCGACCCGGACGAAGCCGTTGTGCATCCAGTAATTGACGAAGGTGCATTGGTGCGCGCCTTCGGACTGGGCGATCTCGTTCTCATGGTGGGGAAACTGCAGATCTTGCCCGCCGCCGTGGATATCGAAATGATTGCCGAGAATCTTCGAGCTCATCGCCGAACACTCAATGTGCCAGCCCGGCCGTCCCTCTCCCCAGGGCGACGCCCATGCCGGCTCGTCCGGCCTGGCATGCTTCCACAGGACGAAATCGAGCGGATCATCCTTGGCCGAATCGACCTCGACGCGCTCGCCGGCGCGCAGGTCGTCGAGCGACTTGCCGGACAGCTTGCCGTAGCCGGCGAACTTGCGCACCGCGTAGTTAACGTCGCCGTCGACCGCCTGGTAGGCCAGACCGCGTGTCTCGAGCAAGGCGATAAGGTCGAGCATTTCCGGCACGAATTCGGTGGCGCGCGGCTCGTGATCGGGGCGCAGGACGCCGAGCGCATCGGCATCCTCGTGCATGAAGGCGATGAAGCGGTCGGTCAACTGCTGGATCGTCTCGCCATTCTCCACCGCGCGCTTGATGATCTTGTCGTCGATGTCGGTGATGTTGCGGACGTAGGTCACGTCGTAGCCGCTGGCCTTGAGCCAGCGATAGACCATGTCGAAGACGACCATGACGCGGGCGTGGCCGAGGTGACAATAGTCATAGACCGTCATCCCGCACACGTACATGCGCACCTTGCCCGGTTCGATGGGCGTGAAGACCTGCTTTTCCCGTTTCAGGGAGTTGTGGATTTTGAGCATGGGCGGGGGAATTCGCGGCGGCGTCAGCCATTCGTGAAGCTTGGGAATGGCTGGTGTTCTTGGTAGAATCGAACGATTGTAAACCTGCGGCGAGTATATCACAGCGATGAGTTCAGCCCCCCCGCCTCCGCCTCGGCCAGGCGCATTTCGGGCACTGCGTGCCGCCATCATCGCGCTGACGGTCGTTTGCGGCACCCCGCTGCTCGCCGACACACTGGCGGATGTGCAGCGCCTGATCCGGCAGGGCCAGTATCCGCAAGCGCTGACAAAAATCGATTCGTATCTGGGCGCGTCACCCAACGACGCCCAGGCCAGATTTCTCAAGGGTGTGATCTACAGCGAGACGGACAAGACCGACGAAGCCATCGCGGTATTCGCCAAGCTGACCGAGGACTACCCCGAGTTTCCGGAGTCCTACAACAATCTGGCGGTCCTCTACGCCCGCCAGAAGCAATACGAAAAGGCGCGGATGGCGCTCGAGATGGCGATTCAGACGCACCCCTCGTATGCGACCGCCCACGAAAACCTCGGCGACCTCTACGCCAAGCTGGCCAACCAGTCTTATGCCAAGGCTGCCCAACTGGACGGAGCGAGCAAGTCGGCAAAGACCAAAGCGGCCCTTTCGCGCGACCTGATCACGGTCCCGGCCAAGGCGGCGGCAAAGCCGGCGACCGCGGTCCAGACCCCGGTAGATACAGCTGCCGGCAACAAGGCTGTCAATCAATAACCCGACCAGGAAATCCAGCCATGCTCAAGCAACTCTCGACCCTGACCGCCGGCCTGCTCATGTCGCTGGCCGCGTGGGCCGCACCCACCGTCGAAATGACCACTTCGCTGGGCAAGATCACCATCGAACTCAACGCCGAGAAGGCGCCGAAGACCGTCGAGGCATTCCTCGACAACGCCAGACGCGGCTTCTACGACGGCACCATCTTCCACCGCGTCATCGACGGCTTCATGATCCAGGGCGGGGGCTTCAACCCGGCGATGGAGGAAAAGAAGCCGCTGACGCCGGGCCTGCAGAACGAAGCCACCAATGGCCTGAAGAACGATCGTGGCACGGTCGCCATGGCGCGCACGCAGGATCCGCACTCCGCCCGCGCCCAGTTCTTCGTCAACCTGAAGGACAACGACTTCCTCAACCACCGCTCGCCGGCCGACGGCCGTACCTGGGGCTACGCCGTATTCGGCAAGGTCACCTCGGGCATGGATGTCGTCGACAAGATCGCCAGGGTGCCGACCGGCAACGCCGGCCCGCACCAGAACGTGCCGACCACACCGGTCATCATCCAGAGCGTCAAAATCATCTCCGAGAAATAAGGATTCCCAATGATCAAGCTCACCACCAGCCACGGCGTCATCGCCCTCGAACTCAACGCCGAGAAGGCGCCGAAGACAGTCGCCAACTTCCTCGCCTACATCGAGGCCGGCCACTACGACGGCACCATCTTCCACCGCGTGATCCGCGATTTCATGATCCAGGGCGGCGGCATGACGCCCGGGATGGACCAGAAGAAGACCAAGGCGCCGATCGAGAACGAGGCGGCCAACGGCCTGAAGAACAAGCGCGGCAGCATCGCCATGGCGCGCACCGGCGACCCGCACTCGGCCACCGCCCAGTTCTTCATCAACACCGTCGACAACGATTTTCTCGACTTCAAGTCGCCGTCCGGCCAGGGCTGGGGCTACTGCGTTTTCGGCGAGGTCGTCGAGGGCATGGACGTCGTCGACAAGATCCGTGCCGTGCGCACCGGCAACAAGGGCTTCCATCAGGACGTGCCGGTCGATGACGTGATCATCGAGAAGGCCGAGGTCGTTTGATCCTCTTCGCCTCCGACCTGCACCTGTCGCCCCGGTCGCCCGGGGCGGCTGCGTTGTTTATCCGGTTTCTCGCCGGCCGCGCGCGCCAGGCGGAAGCCCTCTACATCCTCGGCGACCTCTTCGAAGCCTGGATCGGCGACGACGACAGCGGCGACCCGTTCAACGCCCAGGTCGTCGCCGCGCTGCGCGCCGCCAGCGATGCCGGGCTGACGATTTCCGTCATGCACGGCAATCGCGATTTCCTGCTTGGCGACGACTTCGCCACGGCCGCAGGCGTCACGCTGCTGCCCGACCCCCATGTCTTGTCGACGCCTGAATGGCAGTTCGTTCTTGCGCACGGCGACGCGCTCTGTCTCGACGACTCCACCTACATGGCCTTCCGCGCCCAGGTTCGCAACCCGGCCTGGCAGGCGGCGTTGCTCGCCAAACCGCTCGGCGAGCGACGCGCCATTGCCGCCCACATGCGCGAGGTCAGCGAGTCGAGCCAGCGCGGCAAGGACAACCCTTACACCGACCTGCAAGCAGCCGCCACCGAAGACTTCCTGCGCCGGCACGGCTACCCCACCTTCATTCACGGCCATACGCACCGGCCGGCGACACACGACCACATCGTCGACGGCATCCATGTCGAGCGCTGGGTGCTCGCCGACTGGCACGAGGAGCGCGGCGAATGCCTCGCCTGGGACGGCGAGACCCTGAAGCGCGAAGCCCTCCTCCCTGAAAATCGCCCCTGATTCCGTGTCGACCGCAACCGGCGCCCTGAACGTCCTGCGCGCCGTCTTCGGCTACCCCGCCTTCCGCGGCGCGCAGGCCGGGATCATCGAGCACGTGACAAACGGCGGCGACGCCCTGGTGCTGATGCCGACCGGCGGGGGAAAAAGCCTCTGCTACCAGATTCCCGCCCTGCTGCGCCCCGGCTGCGCCGTCGTCGTCTCGCCGCTGATCGCGCTGATGCAGGACCAGGTCGACGCCCTGACCCAACTCGGCGTCAAGGCCGCCGGCCTGAATTCCACCCTCGACCGGCGCGAAGCGCAGACCGTCGAACAAGCGCTGTTCTCCGGCGGCCTCGACCTCGTCTACATCGCCCCCGAACGCCTGCTGCTCGACCGCACGCTGGCCATGCTCGACGCGCTGTACGAAGCCGGCAAGCTGGCGCTGTTCGCCATCGACGAAGCCCACTGCGTCTCGCAATGGGGCCACGACTTCCGCCCGGAATACCTGCAGCTCTCGGCGCTGCACGAACGCTACCCGGCCGTACCGCGCATCGCCCTCACCGCCACCGCCGACCACGCGACGCAGAACGAAATGCTCGCCCGCCTCGGCCTGGGCGAAGCGCGGGTGTTCCTCTCCAGCTTCGACCGCCCGAACCTCCGCTACACCGTCGTCGAAAAGGACAACGCGAAGAAGCAACTGCTCGGTTTCCTCGCCGGGCGCAAGGGCCAGGCCGGCATCGTCTATTGCCTGTCGCGCAAGAAGGTCGAGGAAACCGCCGAATGGCTCTCCGCCCAGGGCTACCCGGCGCTGCCCTACCACGCCGGCCTGCCGGCCCCGGAACGCGCTGCCAACCAGCGCCGCTTCCTGCGCGAGGAAGGGCTGGTCATGTGTGCCACCATCGCCTTCGGCATGGGCATCGACAAGCCGGATGTGCGCTTCGTCGCCCACCTCGACCTGCCCAAGAGCATCGAAGCCTACTACCAGGAAACCGGCCGCGCCGGCCGCGACGGCGAACCCGCCGAGGCATGGATGGCCTACGGCATGCAGGATGTCGCCCTGCAACACGCCCGCATCGCCGAATCCGGCGCCGGCGAGGGCCAGAAAATCCTCGAAGCGCAGCGCCTGACCGCCCTGCTCGCCTACTGCGAAGCCCCGCGCTGCCGCCGCCAGGTGCTGCTCGACTACTTCGGCGAACAGCGCGAACCCTGCGGCAACTGCGACGTCTGCGCCGACCCGCCGCAACTGTGGGACGGCACGCAGGCGGCGCAGAAGGCGCTCTCCGCCATCTTCCGCACCGGCATGCGCTTCGGCGTCAGCCATCTGACCGACATCCTGCGCGGCAAGGCCAGCGACAAGGTCAAACAGTGGCACCATGACCAGCTACCCACCTTCGGCGTCGGCGCCGACCTCGACGAACACGCCTGGAAAAGCGTCTTCCGCCAACTCGCCGCCGCCGGCCTGGTGCATGTCGACATGGCCGAACACGGCGCGCTGCAACTCACCGAGGCCGCCCGCGAAGTCCTGAAAGGTCGGCGCGCCGTGCCGTTGCGGCGCCCGGCGAAACGCAAGCCGGCGCCGGCGAAGGTCAGCCGCGCGCCGCTGTCCGACCTGGCGCCGGCCGACGAGGCGCTTTTCCAGCTATTGCGCAAATGGCGCGCCGATACCGCCCGCGAACAGGCGGTGCCGGCCTACGTCATCCTGCACGACAAAACCCTGCGCGAACTCGCCGAAGTGCGCCCGACCAGCCGCGGCCTGCTCGTCGGGATCACCGGCATGGGCGCGGCGAAGATCGAGCATTACGGCGAGGAATTGCTGGCGCTGATTCGCGACCCGGCATAATTCCTGGCGCCGGGCGTCAGGGACTGTCTGAACAAGTGGGACCGTGAAGATCTAAACTTGATGATTGATAGCTCCGACTTCACTAACCAACAGTTGCCACGAAATGCGGGGCAATTCACCTGTCTGCGCCTCGTTTCTGCCCTCCGTGCCAAGTGCGACGGAGAATGGATGACTGGCAAGGTCTGTCTTGAACTGCTCGCCTGAACCAATCATTCCCATGGAATCGCTTCAAGATACTTACAGAAGAAAAGGTGCGCTGCCCGGCCAAGGCAGGCGGCTCCGCATCTCGCTCCTGCTATCCCTGCTGTTCCACGCCCTGTTGTTGAGCCTGACTTTCGGCGGTCAGGAGTCTGGATTCCCAGGCTTCGCCTTACCCTGGCAGGAAAGACGGATCGCGGTACCTGATCTGCGCGTCGTGCTCACTTCGGAGAAGGTCGCAGACCCCGAGTCAGCCAGCGCCTCGGCTGCCCCGCCGTTACCGGCGGCATTGACCGAGCCAGCCGTGGCCGGTCGGCCGGCGGTCGTGACATTCAAACCCCCCGAACGACGGCAGGCACGGCCAGCCCCCTCGAGCAAGCCCAGAAACACGCCAAAAGCGAAGGCCAGTCCAAAGCCAAAGACCGCGACTGGTGCCTCCGCGAGAAACACATCCCGGAGTACGTCCAAGGCGAAGGCCAGTCCAAAACCAAAGACCGCGACTGGTGCCTCCGCGAGAAACACATCCCGGAGTACGTCCAAGGCGATGGCCAGCCCAAAACCAAAGGCAGCGAGGAGCACGGCCCCGGCGAGCGCACCTGCTGATCGGGCGCCCCGGCCCAAGGCCTTCCCAGACGTGATCGCCCTTGAGGAGTCCCACGAGGCCGAGTTCGTCGTGCCGCCCGCGCCGTTGAAGCCCATGCCTACTGTCCCGGCAGAGCCAGGAAATGCTGGCGGTGAAGCGCAACCACGGATCGACCAGCCGGCACGTGAGAACGTTGCCGAGGAGGCAGGGCAATTGGAGTCGGCACGGCTCGAGGCTGAACGCCAGGAAGCCGCCCGCCAGGAAGCCAGCCGTCAGGAAGCCGCCCGCCAGGAAGCCAGCCGCCAGGAAGCCGCGCGTCACGACGCAACAAGACAGGAGGCCGCCCGTCAGGAGGCCGCCCGTCAGGAAGCCGCCCGCCAGGAAGCCAGCCGCCAGGAAGCCGCGCGTCACGACGCAACAAGACAGGAGGCCGCCCGTCAGGAGGCCGCCCGTCAGGAGGCCGCCCGTCAGGAGGCCGCCCGTCAGGAAGCCGCCCGTCAGGAAGCCGCCCGTCAGGAAGCCGCCCGTCAGGAAGCCGCCCGCCAGGAAGCCGCCCGCCAGGAAGCCGCCCGCCAGGAAGCCGCCCGCCAGGAAGCCAGCCGTCAGGAAGCCGCCCGCCAGGAAG
>ERZ724507.1270-NODE-1270-length-10951-cov-7.931993_pt1 | contig 10951 bp, 13 predicted proteins | sample MGYA00376040_ERZ724507 | MGnify/ENA primary metagenome ERZ724507 (study PRJEB28724, sample SAMN07190883) | activated sludge metagenome | isolation source: activated sludge of sewage treatment plant in Hong Hong | place: Hong Kong | collected 2016-03-17 ...
CAGCGCGCCGAAATGCCGGTCGGCGCGCCGGGTCAGCGCCTGCATCAAGTGGCGAGCATTGACCCAGTCGCCGCGCCAGAGCAGCGCCGTGCCGGCTTCCATCAGCCGCCACGCGGTATCGGCGGAAATCCGGTCATCGGCGGCGTCGACCGCGACGGGCGCCGCCACGCCGGCCTCGGAACGCCAGCGGGCGATATGCTCGACGCTAGCTTCCTGCCAACGGATGACGGGATAGGGAGAAACGGTCATGCGCCATTGTAGAGCGAAGTGGAAAGCCAGCCGATAAGCCGGGTTCTGTTCCCCCCTTGCGGGGTTCGGCAATCATTCCTCTAGGCCTGCCGTCACCGACAGGCTCAAGCAACCTACCCGGAAGCAGCGCGGGCCACGCCCATGCTTCCCTATTTGGTCTTGCTCCGGATGGGGTTTGCCGTGCCGTCCGTGTTGCCACGTCCGCGGTGAGCTCTTACCTCGCCGTTTCACCCTTGCCTGTGCGCCTCGCGGCGCCATCGGCGGTTTGTTTTCTGTTGCACTGTCCGTCGCCTTGGGTCTTGCGACTTGCTGCGCCCAGCCGTTAGCTGGCATCCTGCCCTGCGGAGCCCGGACTTTCCTCCCGATACTCGCGTATCCAGCGATTGCCTGGCCGACTTTCCGGTGAGAATTATCGCACGCCGGACCCGTGCCAAGGTATCATGCCCGGTTGGGCTTCACCGGACCGGTGATTCCCGTATTTACTGGAGAGACCTACTTGGCAAAAGAAGAGCTGCTTGAAATGCAGGGCGTCGTGAACGACGTCCTCCCCGACACCCGCTTCCGGGTCACGCTGGAAAACGGTCACGAACTCGTCGCCTACACCTCCGGCAAGATGAAGAAGAACCATATCCGCATCCTGGTCGGCGACAAGGTCACACTCGAGCTTTCGCCCTACGACCTGACCAAGGGTCGCATCACCTTCCGCCACATCGAGGCCCGGGGCAACACACCGCCACCGCCGCCGCGCCGCCGCTACTGATCCGTCCTAGGCAAGCGGCAGCGCCGTCTTGTCAACCACCCGCCGCAGCACGAAGCTGGAATGCACTCCGGTGACGCCGGGGATGCGCGTGATGCGGTTGAGCAGCAGGTCCTGGTAGGCGTCCATGTCGCGCACCACGACCTTCAACTGGTAATCGGCGTCCTGCCCGGTAATCAGCAGGCATTCCAGCACTTCCAGGTTGTCGCCGATCCGCGCCTCGAAGTTGGCGAAGCGTTCCGGCGTGTGCTGGTCCATCGAGATGTGGATCAGCGCCATCAGCGACAGCCCGAGCTTCTTCGCATCGAGCAGCGCGCGGTAGCCGGCGATCAACCCCGCCTCTTCCAGCGCGCGGACCCGGCGCAGGCAGGGCGAGGGCGAAAGGCCGATGCGGTCGGCCAGATCCTGGTTGCTGATGCGCCCGTCAGCCTGCAGGATGGCGAGAATCTGGCGGTCGTAGCGGTCGAGTTCCATGCCCCACCCGGAAAGAGGAAAGGCAGCCATCTTGCTGCCCTTCCCCGTTCAAGGCAAGCAACTGCGGATCAATGCCGAAAAAAGGGCATATCTAGTCGCGCCATGCGCTGAAGACGAAATCCTTGTCTTTCTGCGACTGGTGGCAGGCGTGGCAGTCGGCCTGGCCCTTGGCGTCGAGGCTGCCCTTGCGGGTCCTGGCGTCGAATATCTGGTAGCCCCAGCCGTCGTTGGCCTTGAATTCCTTGCTGTTCCTGGCCATCACGAGTACCGCCTTGCGCCCGCCCTCGGCCACGGCATTGTCCTTGTCGACCGCCTCGAAGAGGTCGAAGACGATGACCGAGCCGTCGGGAAAGCGGCCGGCCTGGTAACCCTTGACCGCCTTGCCGTTGGCGTAGATATGGTGCATGCCGCCGACGGCGTCGTAGAGCGGGTGCCCTGGCTTGAGCACCATCGACTTGACGTGCTGCCACTGGCGAAAGCCGTTGGGATACGCGACCTCGCCGGCCAGCGCGGGCCAGGCGACGGCTGCGGTCAACGCCAAAAAAGCCGGATATTTCAGGATGTGCATGATGATCTCCCGGGGTGGTTGATTGGGCGTCGCCAACCAGATTGCCGGCGACGTGTTTAGTTTCGAATCGAAATCATTATTTGTCAAGATGGTTTCGTATCGCTACCATGTAGTCATGACCCCTACCCAGCTTCCCCACGTACTTGCCGCCCTGGCCCGCGCCATTGCCAACGAACAGCGGCAGGCGGCAATTGGCGCCGGCCTGTTGCCGGTACAGCAGAGCATCCTGGGCTACCTGCGTGACGCCAACCGTTACAGCAATACCCAACAGGCGCTGACCGAATATCTCGGCCTGACCAAGGGGACCGTCTCGCAAAGCCTGAAGGTGCTCGAAGAAAAAGGCTGGATCGCGCGCCAGACCGACGCTACCGACCGCCGCATCGTCCGTCTCGCACTGACGCCGAGCGGCCGCGAACGGCTGGAGCACGCGGGGAACGCGGCCTGGACCCAGGCCTGCCAGAACCTGAACGCCGCCGAGCAGGCCGCCGCCACGCAGACGCTCTCGCGCCTGCTCACCGGCTGGCAGCAGGCACGGCAGGGCAAGACCTTCGGCGTCTGCCACAGTTGCCGCCACTTCCAGCGCGGCGATGCGGACCACCGCTGTGGGCTGACCGGCGAGGCGCTATCGGACGATGACAGCCAGCGGATTTGCCGCGAGCACACACCGCCTAAGGCAGCCTCATCTGAAAAAAACCGATGACTCGGAATAATATATCTACTATCAAATAATTTTCGGAATATTATTGCTTATAAACGCCAATCAAAGCCAAAATACGCAAGCACCTGCGGCGGGGTTTTCCGTATGATGCAATCCATCGACCGATTGCATCGCTGCCCCAGGAGCCACACCATGATTGCCCGCCCCGCCGCCAAGTACCACGCTTTTCCCCCGGTAAACCTCGTCGACCGCAACTGGCCCAACCGCAGCATCACGCAGGCGCCGATCTGGATGAGCACCGATCTGCGCGACGGCAACCAGGCGCTTTTCGAACCGATGAATGCCGAGAAAAAGATGCGCATGTTCAAGATGCTCTGCGCCATCGGCTTCAAGCAGATCGAGGTCGCCTTCCCCTCGGCTTCCGAAACCGAATTCGGCTTCGTGCGCCAGCTCATCGAAGGCGGCCACATTCCCGACGACGTCACCATCGAAATCCTCACCCAGGCCCGCGAGCACCTCATCCGCCGCAGCTTCGAATCGCTCAAGGGCGCCAAGAAGGCCATCGTCCATGTCTATAACGCCACCAGCAAGACCTTCCGCGAGAACGTCTTCGGCATGAGCAAGGCCGAGGTCGTGCGGATGGCCGTTGACGCCGTCCGGCTCATCAAGGCCGAGGCCGAGGCGATGCCGGAAACCGAGATCACCCTCGAATACAGCCCGGAACTGTTCACCGCCACCGAGCTCGATTTCGCCAGGGAAATCTGCGACGCCGTCACCGAGGCCTGGGGCGCGACGCCGCAGCGCAAGGTCATCCTCAACCTCCCGACCACGGTCGAGATCGCCACGCCCAACATCTACGCCGACCAGATCGAGTGGATGCACAGGAACCTCGCGCGCCGCGACAGCGTCATCATCAGCCTCCACCCGCACAACGACCGCGGCACCGCCGTCGCCGCCGCCGAACTCGGCCTCATGGCCGGCGCCGACCGCGTCGAAGGCTGCCTCTTCGGTAACGGCGAACGCACCGGCAACGTCGACCTCGTCACCGTGGCGCTCAACATGTACACGCAAGGCGTCCATCCCGGCCTCGATTTCTCGGACATCAACGCGGTCGCCCGCACTTTCGAACACTGCAGCCAGCTCCCGATCCATCCGCGCCACCCGTACGTCGGGGATCTCGTATTCACGGCCTTCTCCGGCTCCCACCAGGACGCCATCAAGAAGGGGTTCTCTGCTCACAAGGCGGATGAGCATTGGTCAGTGCCCTACCTCCCGATCGACCCGGCCGACGTCGGCCGCAGCTACGATTCGGTGATCCGCGTCAACAGCCAGTCGGGCAAGGGCGGCATCGCCTACCTGATGGAGACCGAGAACGGCATCGTCATGCCGCGCCGCCTCCAGGTCGAATTCTCCGGCGTCGTCCAGCGCCACGCCGAGCAGCTTGGCGGCGAAGTGAGCGCTGACGACATCTGGGATCTGTTCGCGCGGACCTACCTCGATCCCGCCGCCCCGGTCCGTTACCGCGAGCATCACCTCTACGAGCATGGCGGCGTCCAGGGCATCCGCCTCGCTGTCGATGTCGAGGGCACGCCGCACATCCTGACCGGTGAAGGCAACGGCCCGATCAATGCCGCGGTCCACGCCCTCCACAGTGCCGGAATCCGGGTCCAGGTCCGCAGCTACGAAGAGCGCTCGATGGTCCCCGGCAGCGACGACGGCAATGCCCAGGCCTGCGCCTTCATGGAGATTGCCGGCAGCGGCAACGGCGATTTCTACGGCGTCGGCATCGACGGCAACATCGTCACCGCGTCGATCAAGGCGCTGATCAGCGGCATCGACCGGATGGGCATCGCCACCCTGGCACAGAGCACCGAAAAGGCCGCCTGAACCGGCGTCGGGCCCGACGGACACGCCCCGATGCGGCAGCTTTCGCCGCGCCGGGGCGCCCTCGGTTTATTTCGGGAACATGAACTGCACCTGGAGACGGATCTGCCAGTTCGGCCCGTCATCGGGCGTCACCACGTTGTAGTAGGCCGACAACTGGGTATTCACCGGCAGTTTGCCGAGATGGAATATCTTGCCGATGCCGCCACCCACCGGCACCGTCCAGCGCTGGCTGCTCTCGGCCTTCCAGTTGGCGGTGATGATCGGCGAGCTGGTCAGGTAGAGGCCGCCGGGAAAGTTGTAGTTCACGAAGGGCTGGATCAGGCCGTTGTTGTAGGAGCCACCCTGCTTGCTGTCGGACAGCGACCATATGTTGTTCACGAGAATGCCGTAGACCCACGAATCGCCCTTCTCGATGTGGAGCACGACGGCCTACGGACCAAGACCCCAGCTGTCGTTGCCGAGACCATGGGTGTTGGTCGGCGCCTGCAGGATCGTACCCGCACCCCAGATCCAGGCGCCGGGCTTCGCCGGCGACAGCATCGCGGAAAACTGCAGGTCGCCGATGCCGTTGGCGCGTTCGTCACCGGGGTAGAGCGCCGGTTGCGAGATCACCGGCAGGATCGTGCGCGTGATGACGTTCCAGTCGTCATTCAGCGAAATCGGGATCACCGGCTGGATGTTGAGGACGTTCTGCGTGCCCTTCTCGGGCCCGTAGTTGAGGTTCGTGTTGTTCTGGAACGGCACGCTGATCAGCGCGCCGACCGGGTTCTGGGCGATCTTCGCCAGTTCCTCGGCGCTCATCTCAGCCTGCGCGGGGGCGGCCAGCGCCGCACACAGGGCCAAAACGGCGGCAATCCGCCCCGATCGATGAGTTGCTGACTTCATGGCGACGACCTTTCCGGTAGCGAATGACGGTAAAGCGCATTCTAGCGCAGGGAATCGCGCCCCTGCTTGACACATCGCGACAGGAGCGCCAGCGGCTGCGGTCAACCGCCCGCGGGACCGCGATCCGGCGCGTGCGTCCGCCGCCACTCGCTGGGCGCCACGCCGCGCCAGCCGCGAAAGGCGCGGGTGAATACGCCGGCCTCGGCATAGTCGAGCGCGGCAGAAATCTCGCCGAGCGTCATGTCGGTGTCGCGCATCAGGCGCTCGGCCAGGTCACGCAGCGCCTCCTGCGATATCCGATGGAAAGTCGTTCCCTGGCGTTCGAGCCTGCGGTTGATGCGCCTGCGGTTCATCGCGAACAGCGTGGCGACCTCGTCGAGCGAGCAGCGGCGAACCGCCACCAGCCCGCGGACGACGCGACGAACCTGTTCGGCGAAATCCAGATCGCTCTGCCTGGCGACCGTCCTCAGCCGTTCCGCGAGCAAGGCATACTTCTCACGGTCGGCGCCGGCAATCCGCCGCCGGAGATTGCCGGCGGGAAAGATCAGCGCGGCCCGCTCGGCGGCGAATTCCGGCGTGCAGGCAAAGACATTCTCGTACGGGCGCACATCGCGCGGCCGGCGGCGCGGCAGCAGAACCGCCGTCGGCTTCCAGTTCGGGCCGCACAGACGGCGCATCAGCCCCATGCCGATGGCAATAGCCGCGTCGTTGATCTGGTCGACGCCGGGACCCGTCGCATCGAGCAGGGCGTAGCCGATCGACGCGTCCCTGCCCGCGACCGTCCGCGTCGCCATCCCGCCGCGATCGTGCACATGGAAATATTGATGGATATGGGCAATCGCCGTCCCGACGTCGGCGCACTGCTCGATGATCTCGCCGAGCAGTCCGAGCGGATTGTCGTCCGCGGCGGCCCCCAGCAGAAGGCCGAAGTGCTCGCAGCCGGTCGCTGCGACACAACGCTCGAGCAGATTCCCCAGGGCCTGCAGCGAAATCGTATTCTCCGGATTCGCGAAAAGGTCGGCGGGGATTCCCGCCCCGGCAAGAACCTGCTCCGGATCGGCTCCCAGTCCGCTGATCGTCCGGGCGATATGCATTGCCGGCTGCGCGCGCACGCAGCCCGCCTGAATATCGCCGAAGGCGCTGGCCGCCGGTGAATTCCCGATACCCTTCCTGGACATGAGGGACCCCAAATGCGCTGACGTCGTGAATTATCAAGCACGACGAGGCAATTTGGAAGACAATGCAGCAACGTCCCGATTGTGGCGTCCTCCAGCTATCTAACGAGAGCGCATCTGGTCCATCTGCCGGAAATGGGGTTCCGGGCATTACCCGATGCGCCGCCATTCTCGCGGAGCCGCCGGATTTCAACCACAATGCGGGAATCGTCGATGGGGAGGACATCCGTGGAAGCCATAAAAATCGCTGAAGAGGCCTTTGTGTCCCTGGATTTCAAGTACAGCAAGCAGATCGTCGCCGCCCTGCTGCCGATGGGCTTGACCGTCATCCTGCACGGCGCCGGCATCGAACTGGTGCATCGCTTCTTCCGTCGCTTCGGACGACCCGTCATGCGCGGTCCGCACGGGACCGCGCGCACGGCGGTCATCATCTGCGTGGTCGCGATCCTGCTGGTAACGCATTTTGGCGGGGTAGTCGTATGGGCCGCCTTCTACTATTTGAACGACCTCATCAAGGACATGTCGTATGCCATGAACTACTCGTTCAATGCCTACACCACCTTGGGCGCCAGCGGCATCGTTCTGCCCAGGGGCTGGGTGGGGTTCGGGAATTTCGAGTCGATGACCGGCATGCTGATGTTCGGCTGGTCGACGGCGGTTCTTGCAGACATCATCGGAAGACTACACAATACCGAAGACTGACTTGAGATTTCCCGGCGACCAGACTCTCCGGCGGGTCTTTTGCTTGAGGGCGCCAGGGGGCGCTGTCTGCCGGGGTGCCGCCAATTTCGTTTCGCGAGGAGGAAAAGGCCATGTCAAAAAGCAGACCAGCCATCGGCGATGACGGACATCCGCTCCCGCTGCTGCCGCCGGAACGCGATCCGCGCCTGTGGACGCGGCTCGTCCGGGTCATGTTCTTCACCCCCGGCTTCGTCGCCCTGCTCCTGATCAAGGCCGGCGAGCCGGCGGCTTTCGGCGTCACCATCGAGTTGCTGATGCTGTCTTGCGCCACCGCCGTCGTCGGCGGGCTGTTCGTCGCCTCGCAATCGTCGGGCGCCGGCGCCGATGCGGCCTCCGAGGTCAGCCTCTGGTCCGGCGGACTGATTCTCGAGTTCCTTTCGGTCGTTCCCTTCCTCTGCGCATTGCCGCCGCTGTTCCACCAGTTGGCGAACAGCACCCTGCTGCACGCCAAGGCGCTGGACGCCGTGGACCTCAGTCTCGGCCCCTCCGAACTCATCCCGGCCGTCGCCATCCTGCCGTTCATGCTTTACCAGTTGTCCGGATTCGGGACGCTGGGCTATATCGTGTCGCGAACGACGAACTGGGTTCTCAATGGGGTCATTTTCGCGGCGATCATCGCCGGCTACGTCGCCAACCGCACCGCCAACTTCGCCGTCGAAAAGGCGATCGACGGTTTCCTGGTCGCACTGATGACGATCGTGGTCTTCTACGGCGTCCTCAAGCTCAAACGCCTGCAGGCGACCTACGAAGCGCACGCGCCCGCCAAGCCACCCAAGGACGCGAAGGAGGCCAAGGCCGCGGCAACCAGCGCACCGGAAACCCCGCCGGCATCCTGAACAAACGACAATCATCGGAGGTTTCATGTCTTCACGCTCGCTGATCGTGATGCCCGACGACACGGGCCAGCCGCTTGTGGATGCCATCGCCGGCGCCAGGAAGTCGATCCGCATCAAGATGTTCCTGTTTTCCGACCCGTCGCTGCTTGCCGCGGTGATTGCCGCCCACCAGCGCGGGGTCACGGTTCGCGTCATGCTCAACCCCGCCCGCCGCGGCGGCGAGCCGGAAAACGAGGCAACGCGCAAGGCGCTCGAAGAGGCCGGCGTCGACGTGGCCGACACCAATCCGGCCATCGACCTGACCCACGAAAAGTCGATGGTGGTCGATGACGAGACCGCCTTCATCCAGTCGCTCAACTGGGAAACCAGGAACCTCACCGTGACCCGCGACTATGCGGTCGTCACCTCGCACCGCCACGAGGTGGACGAAGTCAGCGCCTGCTTCGATGCCGACTGGGAGCGCAAGGAGTTCGATCCCGGCCCGGACTCGCACCTGATCTGGTGCAACATCAACGGGCGCAACCGGGTTGCCCATTTCATCGACCAGGCGACCGAGTCGCTGTTCCTGCAGAACGAGCGCTACCAGGATGAAGTGATCATCGAGCGCCTGGTGCGCGCGGCGGCCCGCGGGGTCAAGATCCATATCCTGGCGCGACCGGCGCACTCGCTGAAGAAAGGCAAGCTGGTCGAGGGCGTCGAGGGGCTGCGCATCCTCCAGGACCTCGGGGCCAAGGTGCACAAGCTCAAGGGCTTGAAACTGCACGCCAAGATGATGCTGGGGGATGGCGCGCGCGCCCTGATCGGCTCGATCAACCTCGCGCCCGGCAGTTTCGACAGCCGGCGCGAACTGGCGATCGTCGTCCATGACGAGGCGGTGGTCAAACGACTCGAACAGGTCGTCCATCACGACTGGTCGCATTCGGTATCGCTGGACCTTTCCGACGAGGGCCTGCTCGCCGATCTCGCCGAAATCGAGGAGGAAGCCGCCGCCGAACTCGCCCTCGAGAACAATCACAAGAACCACCATCATCATCAGTGAAGCCGGGGGCATCGGCGCGCCCGGCTTAGCGACCTTGAGAGGAGAACCATCGATGAAGACTTCCTTCCTATCCGCCGCAACCCTGCTTGCCGCCCTCGCCGTTGCCGGTTGCGCCACGCCGCCGGCGCAGATCCTCGACAGCATGGAGCCGACGGCGATCAATACGGCCGTCCAGCGCGGGCGCTTCGAACTCAACTGCCCTGATGTCCAGGCCGCGCTGCTGTCCCGGGAACTGATGCAGCCGGCCATCGAGACGATACGCTTCCAGGGCATCCAGCGCGGCTCGTTCACCATCGGCATCAGCGGCTGTGGCCAGCGCAAGACTTACCAGATCATCTGCCCCGAGGGCGGAGACGGCTGTTTCTCGGCCGACACGCTGGGAAATATTCGTTAGACCCACGAGTCCCGGGTCTTGCGGGCGCCCAAAGTTGATACCATGGCCCACCCGCATTTCCGGATGCGACGAGACTGCGAGCGCAACTCTTCATCAACCCCTGTCAAGGAGCACATCATGATCCAGAGAATTTCATCCTACATTTCCGCCATGGCCCTTGCCCTGACCCTTGCAGCGTGTGCGGCGCCGGGCGGCGGGCCGGGCGAAATGGAGATTCGCACCGGCACCATCGAGCAGATCACGCCGGTGCAAATCCAGAGTAATCAGCATACCGGCGTCGGCGCCGTGGTCGGCGGCCTGGCCGGTCTCGGCATCGGCAGCCTGATCGGCGGCGGCACCGGGCGCGATGTCGCCATGGTCGTCGGCGCCATCGGCGGCGCGGTCGCGGGCCAGAAGGTACAGGAGCATTACAGGCAGCCGGTCGCCGGCCAGCAGATCATCGTCCGGACCACCAACGGCGTCCTCGTCTCGGTAACCCAGCCGGCCAACCCCAACCTGCGTCAGGGCCAGAGGGTGTACATCGAGGGCAGCGGCGAAGACGCACGCGTCGTTCTGCGCTGAGCCATCCATCCGGGCGGTTGCGGGCGCGAAATCGGCGCCTGCAACCGGTCGACCGCAACAAGGACGCATCATGCCCTTTTTTGTCAGCCCCGGCCTGGAACGACGCCACTACCTGATTGCGATCGGCATCGCGTTGTCGGTCGCGGTTGCCGGGTGCGCCCCCGACGCCGTCCGCCCGGAACGCCCTTACGACGCGTTCCTTGACCGCGTGCAGAACGATTGCGGGAATCTCCGGCTCGGACCGGCGTTCATCAGGACGCTGTTGCGCCAGCAGGACCCCTACTTCCTTGACCTGACCTCGCGCTTCTTCAACGGGCTGGTCTCGGAACAGAATTTCGTCGAGGCTCTGGAAAGCTTCTACAATTCCCCTCCCGGTTCGCCGGGCATTCGCTGCATCCTCCAGCAGATGCCGGCGCCGGGGTCGCCGCCCCCGCTGTCGGTTCCGCCGATAATCAGGTAGCCATCCGCGGCGCGCAGCTTCCTTTCCACTTCCGTTTTTCCCGCCACAACGGCACCAACCCCCCCTGGAGATCCTTCATGAAAACTGCATTGAATGCCACCCTGCTTGCCCTGACCCTCGCCTTCGGTTCCGCCCATGCCGCCGATGCCAAACCCTTAGCCTCTGACGCCGGCACGCCGGCGGTGATGGCGGGCGACGTCGTCAGGGCAGAGGCCGAAGTCGTCGGGATCGACAAGAAGACGCGCACCGTGACGCTCAAGGGCGAGG
>ERZ724507.1273-NODE-1273-length-10933-cov-8.913311_pt1 | contig 10933 bp, 7 predicted proteins | sample MGYA00376040_ERZ724507 | MGnify/ENA primary metagenome ERZ724507 (study PRJEB28724, sample SAMN07190883) | activated sludge metagenome | isolation source: activated sludge of sewage treatment plant in Hong Hong | place: Hong Kong | collected 2016-03-17 ...
CGGGCTTGACCTTGTACCAGGCCGAATAAAGCGCCGGGAGGAAGAGCAGGGTCAGCGCGGTGGCGACTATCAGCCCGCCCATGATCGCCACCGCCATCGGCCCGAAGAAGTCGTTGCGCGAGAGCGGCACCATGGCCAGCACTGCCGCCGCAGCGGTCAGCACGATCGGGCGGAAGCGGCGCACCGTCGATTCGATGATCGCCTCGCCGCGGGGCTTGCCCGCTGCCATGTCCTGCTCGATCTGATCGACCAGGATGACCGAGTTGCGCATGATCATGCCGAACAGGGCAATCGTTCCCAGCAGGGCCATGAATCCGAACGGCTTGTTGAAGATCAGCAGGAACAGGGCGATGCCGATGATTCCGAGCGGCGCCGTCAGAACCACCATGATCACCCGCGATACGCTCCGCAGCTGGATCATCAGCACCGTGATGACCAGCAGGATGAAGACCGGAATGCCCACCATCACCGAGCTCGAGCCTTTCGCCGACTCCTCGACCGAGCCGCCGGTGGCGATGGCGTAACCGGCCGGCAGGCTGGCGATGATCTGGTCGATCCGTGGTTGCAGATTGGCGACGATCGTCGCCGGCTGGGTCTTGCCGTAGAGGTTGGCGCGGACCGTGATGGTCGGCAGGCGGTCGCGGCGCCAGATCAGGCCCGGTTCGAACGAGTGCTTGAGACGGGCGACTTGGCTAAGCGGAACGCTCTTGCCGCCGCGCGTCGGCACCGCGAGGTCGGGCAGGGCAGACAGGTGGCTACGCTCCTGGCGGTCGCCCCGCAGGACGACGTCGATGGTCTTCTCGCCTTCGCGGTAGCTGGTCACGGTGAGTCCGTTGAGCGACATGCTGAGCAGTGCGGCGACATCCTGGCTGGAGACGCCGAGCAGGCGCGCCTTGTCCTGATCGATTTCGATCTCGACGACCTTGGAAAGCTCGCTCCAGTCGAGATTTACGTTCGACAGTTCCGGATTGCCACGCAGAACGCTTGCGACATCGTCGGCGATCCGGCGCAGAGTGGCCAGATCCTCGCCGGAGACACGGTACTGGAGCGCGTAGCCGACGGGTGGGCCGTTTTCGATGCGGGCGATGTTACCGCGCACCCCCCAGGCTTCATTTTCGAACAAATCGATCAGTCGACCGCGCAAGGCTTCGCGTGCCTCCTGATCACGGGTCATGATGACCAGCTGGCTGACATTGGTCGCGGGCAGTTGCTGATCGAGCGAAAGGAAGTAGCGCGGCGACCCCGAGCCGACGTAAGTGATGAAATGATCATGCTGGCCGAAGCGGGCCTTGTCTTCGTCCAGCCAGTCCTCGAGCTTCCTCGTCGCAGCGTCGATGGCGGCGAGCGAGGAGCCTTCGGGCAGCCGCAGTTCGACATTGAGTTCGAGACGGGTCGAGTTCGGGAAAAACTGCTTCTGCACCTTCGCCATGCCGGCGATGGACAGCACGAAAAGGAAGAGCGTGACAAGGATGATCAGCCAGCGGCGCCGGACGCAGGTCCGCACCAGAATGCGGAAGCGGTTGTAGAACGGCGTCCCGTATACATCGTGGTCTTCGCCGTGAGCGTCGCCGCCGAGCCCGAGTCGTTCCAGTCTGCCGGCCAGCCTTGGCCAGCGGCGCTGGATGAGACAGGGTTGTCTCGGTGCCCGTGGATCGGGCAGCAACTTGTACCCCAGCCAAGGGATGGCGACAACAGCGGCGACCCATGAAATGAGCAGGGCAATCGCATTGACCTGGAAGAAGGCGAAGGCATATTCGCTGGTGGATGACTTGGCGATGGCGATCGGAATGAAACCGGCGACGGTGACCAGCGTGCCCGACAGCATCGGGCCGGCCGTGCTCGTATAGGCAAACGAGGCGGCACGGGTGCGTTCCCAGCCCTGCTCCATCTTGACCCACATGGTTTCGATGGCGATGATCGCGTCGTCCACCAGGAGACCGAGCGCCAGCACGAGTGCGCCGAGCGAGACCTTGTGCAGCCCGACGTTGAACAGATCCATCGCCAGGAACGTTGCCGCGAGGACCAGTGGAATCGAAATGGCGACGACCATCCCGGTGCGCATCCCGAGACTGATGAAGGTGACGAGCAGAACGACGGCGACCGCCTCGGCCAGCGCCCGGACGAAGGTCTTGATCGAGGTACGGACAGCGTTGGGGGCGCTGAGAACCTCGGCAATCTCGACACCCAGCGGCAGCGTGTCGCGAATCTTTGCGATGTTTGCTTCGAGCGCATTGCCGAGATCGATGATGTCGGCGCCGCGCGCCAGCGAAACGCCGATGGCCAGCGCTTTTTTTCCTCCGAAACGGACTTCGGTTGTCGGCGGGTCACTGGTGCCACGCCTCACGCTGGTGATGTCGCCAAGGCGGAAGCTGCGGCCGCCGCTGCGAATCAGGGTGCCGGACACCGCCTGAACCGTGTCGAAGGCGCCGCTCGGCCGGATCTGTATGCGTTCGTCCTGGATCTCGAAAAAGCCGGCGGCGTTGACCGAATTCTGCTGGCTCAGTGCCTGGATGATGGTGGACTGATCGATGCCCAGTGTCGCCAGCTTGGCGTTCGCGAGTTCGACGAAAATCTTTTCGTCCTGAATGCCGAAGATCTCCACCTTGCCGGCACCGGGGATGCGCAGGAGTTTGTCGCGAATGCGCTCGGCGATGTCCTTGAGTTGGGGGTAATCGAGGCCTTCGGCGGTCAACGCGTAGATGTTGCCAAAGACGTCGCCGTATTCGTCATTGAAGAACGGACCCTGAATGCCGGCCGGGAGGGTGTGCCGGATATCGCCGACCTTTTTGCGCACTTGATAGAAGATGTCCGGGACAAGGCTGCCCGGCACGCCATACCTGGCGAAGAACATGACCGTCGACTCGCCGGGCCGGGAAAAACTCTGGAGGCGGTCGATATACGGCATCTCCTGCAGTTTCTTCTCGATCTTGTCGGTAAGCTGCTGCTCGACCTGGGGCGCCGTGGCACCCGGCCACAGTGTGCGGATCACCATCACCCGGAAGGTGAATGGCGGGTCTTCGGCCTGACTCAGTCGGCCGTAGGAGACGACACCCATCAGCGCGATGGCGAGCAGGAAGAATCCAACCAGGGTCCGGTTATGCAGTGTCCAGTCGGACAGATTGAAACGCTGGGCCACAACTCAGCGCTGCTGCACGGGGGGTACGGCGGGCTGGGTCTGCACCGCCTGGCCGTAGACCAGGCGGCGCTGCCCGGTCAGGATCACCATCTCTTCGGCCTTCAGTCCGCTGGCGATGACCGCGCCATCCTCACGGAAAGCCGCCACCTCGACCGGCCGCAGCATCGCCTTGCCATCGCTGGCGACCCACACCTGCGGCCCCTTGCCGTTGTCGACGATGGCCGTCAGCGGAACGACGATCGCCACGCCCGAGGGCGAACCAAGAACGACGCGGGCCGTCATCCCGAGCTGCGCCGCCGGCAGCGGGTCGACAATGCGGATCCGGGCTGCGTAGGTACGGGTGGCCGGGTCCGCCGCCGCAGCCAGTTCGCGGACCTCGCCTTTCATGAACAGCTCCGGCTGGGCCCACAGATTGACCGCGATCTGCCGTGCCGCCTTGAATTCGCCGAGGCGACCTTCCGGAATCGCGATCGCCACCTCCTTCTCCTCGGGGCGCGCCAGGCGGAAAACCGGCTGGCCGGCACTGACAACCTGGCCGGCGTCGGCGAGAACGGCGGTGATCACGCCATCATGATCGGCCATGAGCGTGCCATAACTGGCCTGGTTGCCGCTGATCTGGCTCTGGGCACGCGCCTGCTCCAATCGCGCCTGGGCGCTGCGGAAGGCGTTTTCCTTGGCGTCGAAAGCTGCCTGGCTGACGAAGCGCCTGGCCAGAAGGTCGGCGTAGCGGGTGCGTTCGCTGCTGGCGGTGGTGAATTCGCTTTCCGCGGCAGCCACCTGTGCCAGCGCGGCTTGCCTGGAAAGCTGCAGGTCGGCCGGATCGAGGCGGGCCAGCACCTGGCCAGCGGTCACGGCCATGCCGGCATCGACCAGGCGGGAGGCGATCTTCCCGCCGACCCGGAAGGACAGGTCAGCTTCGTGCCGCGCGCGGATTTCACCCGTATATACGGCATACCCGGCGTCCCTGGTGCTGGCGGGCTGAACCAGGACCTTGGTCACCGCTGGCGGTGGTGGTTCGGTGCCGTTGCAGCCGCTCAGGACCATGGCGAGGCAGAGGGTGACAACCGGTGGCACGAGTTTGCGGGAAGGCATCGGAAAGGCGCCAGGCGAAATCACGCGATCATAATAAACATGGGGTCAGTAACGCAACGGCTTCGACGCCGTGCCGGTTCAATCGCTACAATGACGGACATGAATGACACACTCCGATCTTTTGCCGGACTTGATCTCCTCGCCTCGACGGTGCTCCTGCTCGACGAGGAACTGGCCGTGCGCTATGTCAATCCGGCCGGAGAGAACCTGCTTGCCGTCAGCCTGCGCACGGTGGCCGGCAAGCCGTTGGCGGCGGTGTGCGCCTGTCCGGCAACCCTGCAGGCGGCGTTTGACCATGCCCTCAACAGCAACTGGGGCTATACCGGGCAGAACATCGAGCTGAAGCGCAGCGACGGCGAACTGCTCCACGTCAACTGCACGGTGACGGCGCTGCGTCAGGACATGGCGGAGGATGTGCGCTTGCTGGTGGAATTGCAGCCAATCGAGCACCACCTGGCGGCGACCCGCGAAGAGCATCTCATCGAGCAGCAGAAAGCGAGCCGCGAACTGATCCGCAATCTCGCGCACGAAATCAAGAACCCGCTGGGCGGCATCCGCGGCGCGGCGCAGTTGCTCGAGCACGAACTGAACAACCCTTCGCTGAAGGAATACACCCAGGTCATCATCAAGGAGGCCGACCGCCTGCAGAACCTGATGAAGCGGTTGCTGACATCACATCGGACGATGCTGCCGACCACGGTCAATATCCACGAAATCCTCGAGCGTGTCCGCAGTCTGCTGACCTCCGAGTTCCAGGGCTCGCTGGCGATGCGCCGCGATTACGACACCAGCCTGCCGGAACTGGTGGGTGACCGTGAGCAACTGATCCAGGCGTTTCTCAACGTCGCGCGCAATGCGGCGCAGGCGATGCGCGGCGAGGGTGAAATCGTCTTGCGCACGCGGGTGTTGCGTCAAGTTACGCTGGCCAAGAAGCGTTACCGTCTCGCCCTCGAGATCAAGGTCATCGACAATGGACCGGGGATTCCCGAAGCGGTTCGCGAAAGCATGTTCTATCCGCTGGTATCGGGCCGGGAAGGCGGCAGCGGACTGGGCCTGACGATCGCCCAGAATTTCGTCCAGCATCATCACGGCACCATCGATTGCTCGAGTCGGCCAGGCGAGACGGTGTTCACCATCCGCCTGCCGGTGGAGCAGGCCTGAGTCTTGCTTGTTGGATTCCACAGCTAACAATCAGATGGGCAAGAAAATCATGAAACCGGTCTGGATCGTCGATGACGATCGCTCAATCCGCTGGGTCCTCGAGAAGACCCTTACGCGCGAGGGAATCTCGTTCAAGAGTTTCGCTTCGGCCAGCGAGGCGATTTCCCGGCTCGAACAGGGCGCCGAGCCGCCACAGGTGCTGCTGTCCGACATCCGCATGCCTGGGCAGTCGGGGCTGGAGTTGCTGCAGGAAGTCAAGAACCGCTTCCCGGCCGTGCCGGTGATCATCATGACCGCCTATTCGGACCTCGAGAGCGCGGTTGCCGCTTTCCAGGGCGGTGCCTTCGAGTACCTGCCCAAACCCTTCGACGTCGACCAGGCGGTCGAGTTGATCCAGCGGGCGATCGACGAATCAATGCACCAGGCTGGTGCATCCGAGGAGGAATCGCTGGCACCGGAGATTCTCGGGCAGGCCCCGGCCATGCAGGAGGTCTTCCGGGCCATCGGCCGCCTCGCCATGTCGCACGCCACCGTGCTGATTACCGGCGATTCGGGCAGCGGCAAGGAACTGGTCGCGCGGGCGCTGCACCGCCACAGTCCGCGCGCCGACAAATCCTTCGTCGCGATCAACACCGCGGCGATCCCCAGGGATCTGCTGGAGTCCGAGCTCTTCGGCCACGAGCGCGGGTCATTCACGGGAGCGCAGACGCAGCGGCGGGGGCGCTTCGAACAGGCCGAGGGCGGCACGCTGTTCCTCGACGAAATCGGCGACATGCCGTCCGAGTTGCAGACCCGGTTGCTGCGAGTCCTTTCCGACGGACATTACTACCGGGTTGGCGGTCATTCGCCGATCAAGGCCAACGTCCGCGTGATTGCCGCGACACACCAGAACTTGGAAGCGCGGGTCAAGGAAGGCCTCTTTCGCGAGGACCTCTTTCATCGCCTCAACGTCATCCGCATCCGCCTCCCGGCGTTGCGCGAACGGCGCGAGGATATCCCGCTGCTGACACGGCATTTCATGCAGAAGAGCGCGCGCGAACTTGGCGTCGAGGCCAAGCGCCTGTCGGATGCCGCGATGGCCTACCTGAGCGGACTCGATTTCCAGGGCAACGTCCGGCAACTGGAAAACCTGTGCCACTGGCTGACCGTCATGGCCCCCGGTCAACTGGTCGAAATCGGCGACCTTCCGGCCGAATTGCGCGAAGCGGAATCGGTTGCGCTGGCGACCGACTGGGAAAGCGGGCTTGCCGGCGAAGTCGATCGCCTGCTTGCCGCCGGCGTCGATAATGTCCATGGCCGCCTCGCCCATTCCTTCGAACGCATCCTGATTTCCCGCGCGCTGGCCCGGACCGGCGGGCGCCGGATCGAGGCCGCGCTGGCACTCGGCATCGGGCGCAACACGATCACGCGCAAGATCGCCGAACTGGGCATCGAAGGGAGCAAGGAGACGGTGGCGGAGTAGAATCCGCCCCATGCCGCTGATCGACCCCGCCCTGCTGGAATCTACGCTTGGCCCCCCTGCCGGGCAATTCGCCATCATTGCCCTGGATGCTTGCGACTCGACCAGCAGCGAATTGCTGCGCCGCGCCGACCAGGGAGCGCCGGCGGGGACCGTTGTGGTTGCGGATCGCCAGACAGCCGGACGCGGCCGCCGGGGGCGGACCTGGCTGTCGGCGCCGGCGGCCAGCCTGACATTTTCGCTGCTCTGGCGCTTCAGCGGGCCGCCGGCGAGGCTCTCTGGTCTTTCGCTGGCCGTCGGCGTAGCGCTGGCCAGGGGCCTCGAAAGCCTCGGTGCCCGTGGCATCCGCCTCAAGTGGCCGAACGATGTCCTGCTCGCGGCGGCGGGGGGTTTCGCCAAGCTGGCCGGAATACTCGTCGAACTCGCGACTGACCGCCAGGGCACCCTGGCGGTCATCGGAATTGGCGTGAACCTGCAGGCGCCCCTTGACGCTCTGCCGCAGCCGGCGACCGGACTCGATCAGTCCCTGATGCCGTTGCCCGACCGGCATCGCGTGCTGGCCGCGATTCTTCGGGAACTTGGTTTGGTTCTCGAGGCTTTCGCGGTCGACGGCTTTTCCGGGGCCAAAATGGACTGGCAGCAGCGCCATGCCTGGCAGGGTCTCGCCGTTCGCCTTGCCGCTGACGATGGAACGGCGCTCGACGGCATCTGCGAGGGCGTCGACGACGACGGCGCGCTGCTGCTTGCGACCACCGCCGGCGTGCGCCGTATCCTTTCCGGCGATGTCAGCCTGCGCCGCGCATGATCCTCTGCATCGACAGCGGTAACAGCCGCATCAAGTGGGGCTTGCACGATGACGGGCGCTGGCTTGAAGCCGGCGTCATCGCGCATGCCGATGCGGATCAACTCGCGTCGCTGGCCCATCGGCTGCCGCCGGCAACGCGGATCATGCTGGCCAACGTCGCCGGCGACGCGGCGTTGGCCAGCGTCCGTCAGGCGCTTGTGGAGCGGCGGTCCGCGGTGCACGAAGTGAAGTCCGCGTCGGAGGCTGGCGGCGTCGTCAACCTGTACGAGGTTCCCGGCCAGCTCGGTGTCGACCGCTGGTGTGCGCTGCTCGGCGCGCGCAGCCTGACGTCGGCCCCCTGTGTTGTGGTGATGGCCGGCACTGCGACGACGATCGACTCGCTGGACGGCGGCGGCCGCTTCCTCGGCGGCTTCATCCTGCCCGGATTCGACCTGATGCGCCGCTCGCTGGCGCGGGATACGGCGGCGCTGCCACTGGCTGAAGGAAAATATTGCGCCTGGCCGCGCTGCACCGACGACGCGATCACCTCGGGCTGCGTCGAGGCCCAGGTCGGCGCCATCGAACGCGCTGTCGCCAGGCTGGGCAACGGCGCGACATGCTTGCTTTCCGGCGGAGCGGCCGTCGTCATCGGCGAGCATCTCGGCATTCCGCATCGGCGCGTCGACAATCTCGTGCTCGAGGGCCTGCGGCGGCTCGCCGGGGATTTGCCGGCATACCATGCCAGCGGCAAAATCAGCAGTTGAAGATTGCCCCCTTAGCGGCGACAATTGGCGCCAATTTGACTCCTTTCGGGAGGTTCCATGTTCGACCCGGTGATCAGCAACCTGCCCGCCTTCGCCAGCTTCTTCGTGACAGCCATCGTTCTGATGCTGGTGTTTCTTGCGATCTACGTATGGATCACGCCCTACAACGAACTGGCGCTGATCCGTGCCGGCAACGAGGCCGCGGCGATCAGTCTCGGCGGCGCGGTCATCGGGTTCGCCTTGCCGATTGCGGTTTCCGTCGCCGTCAGTCACAACCTGCACGCGATGATCGGCTGGGGCGTCGTTGCTTCTGTTGTGCAAATGCTCGCCTTCATCGCCGCGCGACTGGCGTTGCCGCGGCTTAACGAGAGCATCCCCCAGGGCAAGCTGGCCTCGGGAATCTTCCTCGCCTCACTGGCGATCGGCGTTGGCATCCTCAACGCCGGCTGCATCGTCTGACCACTCAAGGAGAACTTCATGGCACTGATGGACTTCATCAAGAAGCAGTTTATCGACATCCTCCAGTGGACGGAGGAAGGGGACGGCACGCTGGCCTGGCGCTTCCCGATGCAGGAAATGGAAATCCAGAACGGTGCCAGCCTCACCGTGCGCGATTCGCAGGTGGCGCTGTTCGTCAACGAAGGCACGGTCGCCGACGTCTTCGCACCCGGCATGTACAAGCTGACGACGCAGACGCTGCCCGTGCTGACCTACCTGAAGAACTGGGACAAGCTGTTCGAATCCCCGTTCAAGTCCGACCTCTACTTCTTCTCGACGCGCACCCAGCTCGACCAGAAGTGGGGCACGCCGAACCCGATCACCATTCGCGACAAGGAATTCGGCATCGTCCGCCTGCGCGCCTTCGGCATCTACTCGTACCACCTGAGCGACGCCAAGACCTTCTACCAGAAGATTTCCGGCACCCGCGATGCCTACACGCGCGAGGAACTCGAGGGCCAGTTGCGCAACACCATGGTTGCCGGGATGACCGACCTCTTCGGTGAATCCGGTGTCGCCTTCATCGACATGGCGGCTAACCAGGATGAATTCGGCAAGGCGATGTTCGCCAAGGCGCAGCCGATGTTCGCCGAGTACGGCCTGACGCTCGATTCGCTGGTGGTGCAGAACGTCTCGCTGCCGGAGGAGTTGCAGAAGGTGCTCGACCAGAGGATAGGCATGAACATGATCGGCGACATGGGCCGCTTCACGCAGTACCAGGTCGCCAACGCGATTCCCGAAGCGGCGAAGAACGAGGGCGGGATGGCCGGCATGGGTGTCGGCCTCGGCGCCGGCGTCGGCTTCGGCCAGGTCATGGGGCAGGCAATGGCCTCGGCCATGCAGCCGGCGGGTGCCGCGCCTGCTGCTGCGGTCAGCGCCGACGAGGTCGTCGCGACGCTGGAAAAGCTGCACGGGCTGGTTGAAAAGGGCATCCTGAGCGCCGACGAATTCGCTGCCAAGAAGGCGGAACTGCTCAAGAAACTGAGTTGACCGCAACAACGTGGCGCTGACGGCCTCCTGCCCTTCGTGCGGCGCGCCGGTTGTCTTCAGGTCGGCGTCGTCGATCTTCGCCGTCTGCGAGTACTGTCAGAGCACGCTCGTTCGCCACGATCAGGCGCTGGAAGACATCGGCAAGATGGCGGCGCTGGTCGAGGACCGCTCGCCGCTGCAACTGGGGGCCGAAGGCAGCTACAAGGGCGTCCATTTCGCGCTGATCGGGCGCATCCAGATCAAGTACAGCCAAGGCTACTGGAACGAGTGGCACCTGCTGTTCGACGACATGCGCACCGGCTGGCTGTCGGAAGCTGGCGGTGAGTATGTGCTCACCTTTGCCCAGCAGGTCCAGGAACTGCTGCCGCAACTCGCGGAACTGAAGATCGGCCAGCGCTTCGTGCTGGCCAGCCAGCCGTGGACCGTCAGCAATATCGAAAACGCCGAGTGCGTCGCCGGCCAGGGCGAACTGCCGTTCAAGGTCGGCGCCGGCTACCCGGTTGCCGCGGTCGACCTGCGAAATGGTGCCAATTTCGCGACCCTCGATTATTCCGAGACGCCGCCGCTGCTCTTCGTCGGCGAGCCGGTGGCATTCACCTCGCTGAAGATGAGCAACCTGCGCGAGGGCATGCCGCTGCCGACAGCGACCATCGCGGCACAGGTCTTCCGCTGCCCGAGTTGCGGCGCGCCGATGCAGGCGCGTTCCCGGGAAATTCTGGCGGTCGGCTGCGTGAGTTGCGGGGCGGTGGTCGATACCGCCGACCAGAACTACAAGCTGCTGTCGAAAGCGCTCGGCGCGCGCGACGAAAAATACGTGTCGCGCATTCCGCTTGGCAGCAAGGGGGTGCTCGAAGGCAAGCCGGTGGAGGTCATCGGTTTCCTCGTCAAGGAGTCGCGAGTCGACGGCATCGCCTACGACTGGCGCGAATATCTGCTGGCCGGCGAAAGCGGCACCTACCGCTGGCTGACCGAGTACAACGGCCACTGGAACATTGCCGACGTGCTGTCCAACCCGCCGGCCGGCAGCGGCGCGATGGAACTGGCCGACG
>ERZ724507.1282-NODE-1282-length-10892-cov-7.832703_pt1 | contig 10892 bp, 10 predicted proteins | sample MGYA00376040_ERZ724507 | MGnify/ENA primary metagenome ERZ724507 (study PRJEB28724, sample SAMN07190883) | activated sludge metagenome | isolation source: activated sludge of sewage treatment plant in Hong Hong | place: Hong Kong | collected 2016-03-17 ...
CGAGCTGAATTTCCAGCTCGATGATTTCATCCCATTGCTCGTCCGTTCTGTCCCGTTCGGAAATTGCCAGCAACTCGCGCAAGCGACGACGGTTATCGTTCGGCGGCGGCGCCGGGGGCGGGACAACAGGGGGGTTTTCTGGGGTTTGATCGTTCATTGAAAGCCGGGAAGCGGAATCCGCCGGGGCGAATCTCGCATTGGTAAGGCCCGCTTATTTCTTCTTCGCGGGTTTCTTGGGGGCGACCGCAGCCTTGAACGCGGTGCCGGCAGTAAACCTGGGCACCGTGGTCGCCGCGATCTTCAGGGTGGCACCGGTCTTGGGATTCTTGCCGATGCGCTCGGCGCGACTGGCGGACTTGAAGGTGCCGAAGCCGACCAGCGTAACCGACTCGCCGCTCGCCACCGTACTGACGACAGCCTCGATGATGGCCGACAGTGCCTTTTCGGCAGCCACCTTGGTGATACCAGCCTCTCTTGCAGCAACTTCGACCAACTCGGTCTTATTCATCTGGGCGCCTCCTGTAAACTGCCAAGGTTGAGGAAACTGGCCGTGCACACGGCAACAATCCGAAAGTAGCACATTTCCTGGCCGGGCGTCGATGGTGACCTGGATATTTCACCGCATCGCCCAGAAATACGGCGCTTTACGACGGCCAACCGGACCGGCAAAAAAAGACCCCGGCCTCGACCGGGGTCCGCGTGCGCAAGAGAAAAGCCTACTTCTTCTCGTCCGGCGTATTGCCACTCGACATGGACAGCATCCCTTCGTTGCGCTCGCCGATATGCTGGTCGATAGGCGGCAACTGGTGGGCGATGCCCTTGTGGCAGTCGATGCAGGTCTTGCCTGCGGCAAAGGCCTTCGGGTGCATCTTGGCGGCACGGTTACCTTGTTCGGTGAAATCCATGTAGTCGTAACGGTGGCAGTTGCGACACTCCTGGGAGTCGTTGGCCTTCATCCGGTCCCACTCGTGCTGCGCCAGTATGGGGCGCTTGGCGTTGAACTTCTCCGGCGTATCAATTGAGCCGAGGATCTTGTGGAAGACTTCGTTGGACGCCTGTATCTTGCGCACCATCTTCGGCCCCCACTCCTTGGGCACGTGGCAATCGGGGCAGGTCGCTCGGACACCGGTACGGTTCGTGTAGTGCACCGTGTTCTGGTATTCCTTGAAGACGTTTTCCTTCATTTCATGACAGGAAATGCAGAACGCCTCCTTGTTGGTCTCCTCGAGTGCCCAGTTGAAACCACCCCAAAAGACGATGCCGGCAACAAACAACAGGAGCACCGTCGCCACGCCAACACGCTTAACCCAGGCGGGCATCAATTTTTCGAGACTCATCATTCTCCCCTCTTGGCAGCCGGCTTATAGGTATTTTCGACCAGCGGCTTGGCGTCGAACTGTGGCACGTGGCACTGCAGGCAGAAATAGCGGCGCGGCGAAATATTAGGGTGCTTCTTGTCTTCGCGGTCAAGGTAATGCGACTTGGCCACCAGGGTCGCCCCGGTCTCCTCGGCGCGCTCCTTCGAGTGGCAGTCCATGCACTTGTTGAAGTTCTGCGTGATGTTGTAGCCCTTGATGCTGTGCGGAATCAGCGGCGGCTGCTTCTGAAAGTTGCGCGGGATTAGCTCCTGGTCTCTTTCCGGACGAAACATATTGTCGTTCTTCGACAGTTGCTCGATCGGCACGTCCCCACGCAACGACTCCAGTTTCTGCTGCGCACCGGCGCCGCTCACTCCCGACAGGAGCAGCGCAGCCGCCAAGCCTAGAGCAGGGATGAATCTCATGTTGTTACCCTCCAATTGACGGCCGGATGTCCTTCCGGCCGCGTTTCATCGTGACGCTTCCGGCAATCAGGCGCGAACGACCTTGACCGCGCACTTCTTGTAGTCGGTTTCCTTGGAAATCGGGCAGGTCGCGTCGAGCGTCAGCTTGTTGACCAGGCGGCCGGCATCGAAGAACGGGATGAAGACGAGGCCACGCGGCGGCTTGTTGCGCCCCCGGGTTTCGACGCGCAGAACCACCTCGCCTCGCCGCGACGCCACCTTGACCTCCATGCCGCGCTGCAGACCGCGCGCCTTGGCATCGTCCGGGTTCATGAAAACCACGGCATCCGGGAACGACTTGTAGAGTTCGGGCACGCGTCGGGTCATCGTTCCGGTATGCCAATGCTCAAGAATCCGGCCAGTAGACAGCCACATGTCGAATTCCTTGTCCGGCGACTCGGCGGCAGGCTGGTACGGCAGCGCGAAGATCACCGCCTTGCGGTCCTTGTGACCGTAGAACGCAACGCCCTCGCCCTTCTTGACATAGGGATCGAAGCCCTCGCGGAAGCGCCACAGCGTTTCCTTGCCATCGACAACCGGCCAGCGCAGACCGCGCGTCTGATGGTAGGTTTCGAACGGGGCCAAGTCATGTGCCTTGCCGCGACCGAAAGCTGCATACTCTTCGAAAAGCCCCTTCTGGACATAGAAGCCGAAGTACTTGGATTCGTCATTGTCGAACCCGGCAGCCGTTTCGCTGACCTTGTACTTGTCTGCCACGCCATTGGCGAAAAGTACATCGTAGAGCGCCTTGCCCTTAAGCTTCGGCGCCTTGGCAACCAGGTCCGCAGGCCAGACTTCCTCGACCTTGAAGCGCTTGGAAAACTCCATGATCTGCCACAGGTCGGAACGCGAATCGCCCGGTGCCTTGACCTGCTGCCGCCAGAACTGCGTGCGCCGCTCGGCATTGCCGTAGGCGCCTTCCTTCTCCACCCACATCGAGGTCGGCAAGACAAGGTCGGCAGCCGTCGCCGAAACCGTCGGATAGGGATCGGAGACGACAACGAAGTTTTCCGGCTTGCGCCAGCCCGGAAACAGTTCCTCGTTGATGTTCGGCCCGGCCTGCATGTTGTTGTTGCACTGCTGCCAGTAGAAATTGACCTTGCCATCCTTCAACGCCCGCGCCATGGCAACGGCATGTAGGCCCGGTTTGTCGGGAATCGTACCCTCCGGCAACCCCCACAATTGCTCTGCCGTCTTGCGGTGCTCCGGATTGGTGACCACCATGTCCGCCGGCAGGCGATGCGAGAAGGTTCCGACCTCGCGCGCCGTGCCACAGGCAGAGGGCTGACCGGTCAGCGAGAACGGGCTGTTGCCCGGCTCGGAAATCTTGCCGGTCAGCAAGTGAATGTTATAGACGAGGTTGTTGGCCCACGTGCCCCGCGTATGTTGATTGAAGCCCATGGTCCAGAAAGAGGTCACCTTGATCTTCGGGTCGGCGTACAACTCGGCCAGCGCCTTGAGGTCCTTCACCGAAACGCCGGAGAGCTTGGAGACAGACTCGGCCGTGTATTCGGAAACAAATTTCTTGTAGTCGTCGAAGGCGATCGCCTCGGACTTGCCCACATCACCTCTCGACTTGCCGTCCGAGCCCGGATAGCCGTTGTTGTTCGCCTCCTTTTCCAGCGGGTGGGTGGCGCGTAGCCCGTAGCCGATATCGGTGACGCTCTTCTTGAAGTTAATGTGCTTGTCAACGAACGCCTGGTTAACCTTGCCATTCTGGATGATGTAGTTGGCGATGAAGTTGAGGATCGCCAGGTCGGTTTGCGGCGTGAAGATGATCGGGATATCGGCCAACTCATACGAGCGATGCTCGAAGGTCGACAGCACGGCAACCTTGACATTCTTGTTCGAGAGCTTGCGGTCGGTGACGCGTGTCCACAGGATCGGGTGCATCTCGGCCATGTTCGAGCCCCACAGCACGAAGGCATCGGCATGCTCGATGTCGTCGTAGCAGCCCATCGGCTCGTCGATGCCGAAACTGCGCATGAAGCCGGCAACGGCCGAGGCCATGCAGTGGCGGGCATTGGGGTCGATATTGTTGGTGCGGAAGCCGGCCTTCATCAGCTTGGCGGCAGCAATCCCGTCCCACACCGCCCACTGTCCCGAGCCGAACATCGCCAAGCCGTTCGGCCCCTTGTTCTTCAGTGTTTCCCTGGTCTTTTCCTCCATGATGTCGAAGGCCTGTTTCCAGGTAATCGGCGTGAACTCGCCGTTCTTGTCGAACTTGCCATCCTTCATGCGCAGCATCGGCGTCTTGACACGGTCGGCGCCGTACATGATCTTCGACAGGAAATAGCCCTTGATGCAGTTGAGGCCGCGGTTCACCGGCGCTTCAGGATCACCCTGGGTCGCCACGACGCGACCGTCCTGGGTGCCGACCAGCACGCCACAACCAACACCGCAAAAGCGGCACGGCGCCTTGTCCCAGCGGATTTCATCCTTCTGGGCGGCGGCCACGGCGCTGGCGCCGGGCAGGCCGGCCGCCGATATCGCCGCTGCCACTGCATTCGCCTTGATGAAATCCCGTCGATTGAGTTTCACGCCTGCACCTCCTCGGTATCTGACTCTTCGTCGCAATATTGATAGACCATGGCCACCGCTGCGACGCCGGGAACACCATGAAGAGCCACGTAGCAGTTTGTGGCCGATTCCGTGTCGTCATCCTCGATCGTGACGACAACCTTCCCTTCCGGGCTGCGTGCGTGAATCTCCACCCCCGGCATCCCCGCCAATGCGGCACAAGCCTCGTCGAGACGGGCCGGAACGATGTGCACGATCGCACTTGAAATATTCATCGAGTTCAACTCCCCAGGCTCACGCACCACCTGTGGCGGGCGCCGCACCGAAGAAGATCATCGTCCATACCGGGTGCCGATTCCATTGACTTGAGTCAACTCTTTCCAGCTTTGATGGTTCGTTAATACCAGCGTACGATCAAATCTAATCCTTTCGAACTATGCTCACGACCATAGGCGATGACTATGGAACTGATTCTCCAATCCAATTGGCTCAATCGCCCAACGCGCACTATCATCATGTCGTTGCATTTCATCAACCAAGGAGAAAACCCCATGTCGCTCATCAACACCCAGATCCAGCCGTTCAAGACCCAGGCCTTCCACAATGGCAAGTTCGTCGAAGTGACCGAAGGCAACCTGAAGGGCAAGTGGTCCGTCCTGATCTTCATGCCGGCCGCCTTCACCTTCAACTGCCCGACCGAAATCGAGGATGCCGCCGATAACTACGCCGAGTTCCAGAAGGCTGGCGCCGAGGTGTACATCGTGACGACCGACACCCACTTCTCCCACAAGGTCTGGCACGAAACCTCGCCGGCCGTCGGCAAGGCCCGGTTCCCGCTGGTCGGCGACCCGACGCACCAGCTGACCCGCGCCTTCGACGTGCATATCGACGACGCCGGCCTAGCGCTGCGCGGCACCTTCGTGATCAACCCGGACGGCATCATCAAGACCATGGAAGTCCATGACAACGCGATCGCCCGCGATGTCAAGGAAACCCTGCGCAAGCTGAAGGCCGCCCAGTATGTGGCCGCGCATCCGAACGAAGTGTGCCCGGCCAAGTGGCAGGAGGGCGCCAAGACCCTGGCCCCGTCGATCGACCTGGTCGGCAAGATCTAAGCCGCGACGCGACCGCCAAACCGCTCCCGGCACGGGAGCGGTGCGGATTTCATTGAAAAGGGGCCGGCGAGCCCCTTTTCACTGAAATTCTCAAAAAAGGGAGAACAGCATGCTCGACGCAAACATCAAGACTCAACTCAAGGCCTACCTTGAAAAAGTGCAAACGCCGATCGAACTCGTCGCCTCGCTCGACGACAGTGCTTCGGCACAGGAAATGCATGGCCTGCTGGAGGAAATCGCCGAACTGTCGGCGAAAGTCAGTCTGCGCGAGAACGGCGATGCTGCCCTGCGGCCTTCCTTCGCCATCGGCCGTCCGGGCGAAGCGGCGCGCATCAGCTTTGCCGGCATCCCGATGGGCCACGAATTCACCTCGCTGATCCTCGCCCTGCTGCAGACCGGCGGCCACCCGCCCAAGGTCGACGCCGAAGTGATCGAACAGATCAAGGCGCTGTCCGGCACTTTCAATTTCCAGACCTTCATTTCGCTGTCCTGCCACAACTGTCCGGACGTGGTGCAGGCGCTCAACCTGATGGCCGTGCTCAACCCCGGCGTCCGCCACACGATGATTGACGGCGCGCTGTTTCAGGATGAAGTCGAGCGGCTCCAGATCATGGCCGTGCCGACCATGTTCCTGAACGGCGAGGAATTCGGCGCCGGCCGGATGAGCATCGAGGAAATCGTCGCCAAGCTCGATACCGGCGCCGCCGCGCGCGATGCGGAGAAACTCAATGCCAAGGCCGCCTACGACGTGCTGGTCGTCGGCGGCGGCCCGGCCGGCGCCTCGGCCGCCATCTACGCCGCGCGCAAAGGCATCCGCACCGGCCTGCTGGCCGAGCGTTTCGGCGGCCAGGTGATGGATACGCTGGCCATCGAGAACTTCATTTCGGTCAGGGAAACCGACGGCCCGAGGCTGGTCGCTGGTCTGGAGGAACACGTCAAGGACTACGACGTCGACATCATGAACCTGCAGCGCGCCACGCAACTCAAGGCCGGCGACCTGATCGAAGTGACTCTGGAAAACGGCGCCGTGCTCAGGAGCAAGTCAGTCATCCTCGCCACCGGCGCCCGCTGGCGCGAAATGAACGTGCCCGGCGAAAAGGAATACCGCGGCAAGGGCGTCGCCTATTGCCCGCACTGCGACGGCCCGCTGTTCAAGGGCAAGCGCGTGGCGGTCATCGGCGGCGGCAACTCCGGCGTCGAGGCGGCGATCGACCTCGCCGGCATCGTCGGCCATGTCACGCTGCTCGAATTCGACAGCAAGCTACGCGCCGACGCGGTACTCCAGCGCAAGCTGGCTAGCCTGCCGAATGTCGAAGTGCACACGATGGCGCTGACCACCGAAGTCCGCGGCGACGGCAGCAAGGTCAACGGCCTGCTCTACAAGGACCGCAACACCGACGAGATCAAGCGGGTCGATCTCGAAGGCGTCTTCGTCCAGATCGGTCTGCTGCCTAACACCGAATGGCTGAAGGGTACGGTCAACCTGACGAAATTCGGCGAAATTGCGATCGACGCCAAGGGCCAGACCTCGGTACCGGGTGTCTTCGCCGCTGGCGACTGCACGACGGTGCCCTACAAGCAGATCGTCATCGCCATGGGCGCCGGCGCCACCGCCTCGCTGAGCGCCTTCGATCACCTGATCCGCACGTCGGCGCCAGCCTGAGCGCCCGGTTCACGAAAAAAGCCCGCCGCGACCGGGTCGACCGCGACAGGCTTTCCTTTGTCCTCAGTTCCCGCTCAGGCGCTTGCCGAACGACACAGCATAGGCCGGTGAACGGAAATTGAGGATCGGATCGTTGGTCGGCGCAATGCCGTCGGTCATGACCAGCGGGTCATAGTTGATCGCTTCGCAGGCGCCCCCCTTCTGCGGCATGGCCGCGCTGATGCTCAGCGTGCCGGCCTTGAACTCCTTCCGCCCCGCCGGCCACAACAAGGTCGGGTTGTCCTCCGGGTCACCCGGCTGGCCGATGGTCACCAGCATGTCCCAGCGTACCGGTCCCTGCTGGGTGCGGCTAATCAGCGCCGGTTCAAGGAAGTTGGCGCCGGCTGTCTTGAGTTCCTCGTCGCTGAGGCGCTTCTCGCCATCCTGCGGCACGAAGCGCCAGCGCACCAGCGTCGTCTTGTCACCCTTGCCGACGAACTTGAAGGTATGGATGCCCCAGAAGGCGCTGTTGGCATAGCTGACCGGCGGATTGTTGGCCGCCAGGTACTCGGATTGCGCGAGGTTGTCCGGATGGCTGGCCTTGAAGGCCTTCATCTTTTCCGGGTCGGGCTTGCCAGTGGCGGGATCGGGTTGCAGCGCCCGCATCAGGTCGAGAAAGGTCTGGGGACTGGCGGCGCCGAACATCGGCGTATTGAGCATCGCCATCTGGTGCGCGGCACCGCCGCGCAACTGGAACTGCAGCGCCATGCCGCGGACGTTCTTCGCCGTATCCGGCACCTTGGGGTTGCCGCCAGTCACTGAGAAACGCGCGACCACCGGGATCGGCTTGCCGGAAAACAGCTCCGAACGGCTGTAGGCGGCGGCCTCCTTGGTGCCGATGAATTCGCCGAGGGCACAGACGCCCTTGATGTGATTGCGCCGTTCGCCCTTGTTCACGCCAAAGGCGCCTTCGATCGCGCCGACAACTTCGGGGGCGGTCACTTCCTGCTCCGCCGCGAAGGCTAGCGGGGCGGTAAGAGACATCAGCCCAGCCAGGGCAAACTGCGGCAGCATTTTCTTGTGCATGGTGTACTTTCCTCTGTGGTTGTGGGGACTGCTGATCATAAACGGCGGTGGCGACACGCGCCAGTTCACGCGTGTCGATACCTATCCTTCCTTGGCAATACGGGAGCCGGTGGTGCCATTTGCGGCGTTTTCGGTAGTCATGCAAAGCGCCGGGCGCTAGCCCCCGCTTCCGTGGCACGTGAACTACGCGACCGGGCCGCTGGTAGATACGTCCAACACCCTTGATGGTGCCAACGTAGAAGTTGACTGCGGCCAATTGGTAGCGGAAGATGCATTCGGCAAGTGGCGCTGGTTTCCGCCTGTTGATGGCTTTGCATTGTCGCATTCGGGTGGTTTGCGGGAGGGCAAGTCTCGCACGTCCGGTTCGCTGAAAGTGGGACGATGACCCAAACGCAAGGACTTCAAGGCTGCTTGCGGTAACGCCGTGTCAGCAAAGTGTCTGTACCAGACCCTCTCTCAGATGAAGGAGAATACTCATGGCTACGAAATCAAAGGAAAACCCGGAAAAAAATCGTATCTGCAATGTCTTGCCGTCGAGCAAGACGGAGCGGGACTGGAGCATCAGCAATGCCATCGCGGCCAGTGCAATCGCTGCGCCGGCTGCCGCCTTGCCCGCCAGCGTCGACCTCCGCACCGCCTGGTGGGGCATCGGCGACCAGGAGTCGACAGGTTCGTGCGTCGGCTGGGCCTCGACTGATGGCGTCGCACGCTACCACATGGTGAAGGCTGGCAAGCTGCCGCAAGACGGGCGGCTCTCACCGCGCTGCACATGGATGGCGTCGAAGGAAACCGATGAGTTTACCAATCGCCCGCAGACCTTCATCGAAGGTGCCGGCACCAGCCTCAAGGCGGCGATGGAATTCCTGCGCAAGTACGGGTCAGTTCCCGATTCCCTGTTGCCCTTCCATGTTGCAACCGCGATGTACCTGGGCAATGAGGACACCTTCTACGCGACCGCGGCAACCCGTCGCATCGCATCTTATTTCAACCTCGCCAAGAACCTCACGGATTGGCGCACCTGGCTCGCTACCCATGGCCCCTTCATGGCCGCGCTGAACGTGGACGCAACTTGGGACAACGCCAAGGCGACCAAGGGCAAGCTCGATACCTTCCAGCCGAACACCGTTCGCGGCGGCCATGCCGTGTGTATCGTCGGCTACACAACGGACAAGCGCTTCATCGTCCGCAACAGTTGGGGGACGGGCTGGGGCGACAAGGGCTTCGGCTACGCCAGCGAGGCTTACATCAAAGCTGGCTTTTTCAATGAGAGCTATGGTGCGACCCTCTGAGCGAAGGGCATGGAACCGGCTGGCCGAAGGCAAGAATGCGATTTCTCTCCCTGGCTCGACTGACGGCGCTGGTGGGCGTATGTCTCATGCATTCCGCCAGCGCGGTTTCGTTTCCCGACCATGAACATCCCCGCCAAGCGATGCTGCTGATTGGCGAAAGCGATAACGGACGAACGCTCGATATCGGCCTCGGTGAGTCGGTACGGGTGAGTCTGCCCGAGAATGCGACCACCGGCTACCGCTGGGCAATTGATCGCTACGATGAGAGCCTCATCGAGGCGATTGCCAGCGAAACCGGTTACCCGGCAAGTGCCCTTGGCTCCGGTGGCGAAGTTGCGTTCATCTTCAAGAGCAAGAAGATCGGCACCGGAGAGATCGTATTGAAACACTGGCGTCATTGGGAAGGGGAATCATCGGTCAGAGCCCGCTTTCAGATCAGGCTCAACGTGCGCCCTTAACCGCCTCGGGAAACAGTACCAAGGAAGCGAAGGCGCTTCTGCGCCGCGTCACATTCCCCTTCACGACGAAGCAGGCCAGTTGCCCCAACGTGGCCGAAATCGGGTGGGGCATCCTCAATCATCATTGCCTTGATTGGCACTTGCCAGACCGCGCGGTACTCGCCGCTGAACTCGATGGTTGGTGACAGCGACGCAACTCCGAGCAGCAAGGCATCGTCCGGATATCTACTTGGCGGGGAGCCTGTCACGCCGATGTTGGGCAAGCGCGCAAGCCCCGCCGTTCTGTAGCCGCTCGATCGCGGACTGATACCCGATTGATCGCGGACTGATACCCGATTCACTGCTCGCCCAGGCCCAGCCGCCACAGCGAGGTCACTTCCGCCGCACGCGCGGCATGCAACGGATCGCTGCGGTCGCTGGCCTTGGGATGTTTGGGACGGGTGTCGATGCGACCGCGCACCTGCAAGCCGCCGGCCGCTATCCAACCGAGCAGTTCAGCACGCGAACGCAGACCGAGATGTTCGGCCAGATCGGAAATGATCAGCCAGCCCTCGCCGCCCGACGTCAGATGCGCCGCCAACCCGCCGAGAAAGCCGCGCAGCATCCGCGAATCGGGGTCGTATACCGCATACTCGACCGGCGAACTCGGCTGCGCTGGCACCCACGGTGGATTGCACACCACCAGCGGCGCCCGGCCCGCCGGGAAGAGATCGGCCGCGATCACCTCGATGGCTGCGGTCAACCCCAGATTTCGGGCATTTTCCGTGGCACATTGCAATGCCCGCGGATCCTGATCGGTGGCGACCACGCGCCGGATGCCGCGCCGCGCCAGCACGGCGGCCAGGATGCCGGAACCGGTACCGATGTCGAACGCCAGTACGCAGCCCGCCGGCAACGGCGCCTTGGCCACCAGATCGACATACTCGCCACGCACCGGCGAAAAGACGCCGAAATGCGGGT
>ERZ724507.1285-NODE-1285-length-10886-cov-3.772597_pt1 | contig 10886 bp, 9 predicted proteins | sample MGYA00376040_ERZ724507 | MGnify/ENA primary metagenome ERZ724507 (study PRJEB28724, sample SAMN07190883) | activated sludge metagenome | isolation source: activated sludge of sewage treatment plant in Hong Hong | place: Hong Kong | collected 2016-03-17 ...
GTCATTGTCGGGCGCGGCCGAGCGCGGCGAACAGATTCTGTTCATGGTCGTCGATAACGAGGGATACATGAACACCGGCATGCAGCGGTCGAGCGCCACCCCCTTCGGGGCGTGGACGTCGACGACGCCGGTCGGTCGCGAGTCCAAGGGCAAGACGCAGGATGCCAAGAATCTGCCCCTGCTCATGGTGAATCATCGTTGCGCCTACGTCGCGACCGCGTCGACGGCCTACATGGAAGACCTGTACGAGAAGCTCGACCGCGCCATCGTCGCCGCCGAGACGGGCTTCGCCTATTTGCATGTTTACTCGCCCTGTACCACGGGTTGGCGATTCCCCACCGAAAAGAACATGGAGGTCGCGCGCAAGGCGGTCGAGACCAATTTCGTCATGTTGTGGGAATACACGCCAGCGCAAGGGCTGCATTTTTCCCAGTCGGTGGATCATCCGCTGCCGGTCACCGAATACCTCAAGGTCATGGGACGTTTCCGTCACCTGACCGAGGAGCAAGTCCAGCATATCCAGGCTAAGGTCGAAGAGAACCGTGCCTTTGTTCAACAAATCTCCCAACAGAGCTATGCACCACGCGAGTACGTGAGACTCGCGGGGCTAGGAGGAGATCATGACAAAGGTAACGCACCCCGCAGGTAAACGAGAGCAGATAGAAACCGCCAGTCGCGACGAGTTGCATGCGCTGCAGTTGCAGCGTATGCAATGGTCCCTGCGGCACGCTTACGAGAACGTGCCGCACTATCGCGCGAAATTTGATCAGGCAGGCGTCCGCCCGGAAGACTTGCGGACGCTGTCCGACTTGGGCAAGTTTCCGTTTACCACCAAGGCCGACCTTCGGGAAACCTATCCGTACGGACTGTTCGCGGTTCCCATGCGCGATGTGATCCGGGTTCATGCCTCGTCGGGTACCACGGGCCGCCCCACGGTAGTGGGCTATACGCGCAACGACATCGACACGTGGGGCAAGGTGATGGCGCGATCCATGCGCGCCGCCGGCGTGACGGCCGACGATATCGTGCTTAACTCCTATGGCTACGGACTGTTCACGGGGGGATTGGGCGCCCACTATGGCGCCGAGACGCTGGGCGCGGCCGTTATTCCGATGTCCGGCGGCCAGACGGAAAAACAGGTTCAGCTGATTCGCGAATTCAGCCCCACCGTCGTAATGTGCACACCCTCGTATTCCCTGACCATCGCCGACGAACTGACGCGCCAGGGCGTTGGCAAGGGCGAGACGTCATTGCGTGTCGGCATCTTCGGCGCCGAACCATGGACCAATGAAATGCGGCGCGAGATCGAGGAGCGGCTCGGCATCGACGCGGTCGACGTTTATGGGCTGTCCGAAGTCATGGGTCCGGGCGTCGCCTGCGAATACGTCGAGTGCAAGGACGGGCCCCACGTTTGGGAAGATCACTTCTACCCGGAGGTCATCGATCCCGATACCGGCGAGGTGCTGCCCGACGGCGCGGACGGCGAGCTCGTTTTCACTTCGTTGACCAAGGAAGCCTTGCCCATCATTCGCTATCGCACGCGCGACCTGACGCGGCTCCTGCCGGGCACCGGCGGCGTCATGCGCCGTATGGTCAAGATCACCGGCCGCTCTGACGACATGCTCATCATCCGCGGCGTCAACGTCTTTCCGACGCAGATCGAGGAAGTGCTTCTCAAGAACCCCAACCTCTGCGCCCAGTATCAGATTCAGGTGTCTCGCGAGGAGCACCTGGACAAAATAGACGTGTACGTGGAGGTCAAGCCGGAACTGTCGGACAAGCTCACCACGTCCGGGCGCGAGGCCATCGGTCGCGATGCCGCCCACCATATCAAGTCGCTGGTCGGCGTCTCGGCGCAGGTGCATGTGGTGGAGACCGACAAGATCGAGCGCACGCTGGTGGGCAAGGCGAAAAGGGTCATCGACCGTCGGCCGAAATAAAGCCATGTCCGCCCAATTCTTGCAGCTCCTGTTTTCCGGCATCACGGTCGGGGCGACTTATGCGCTCGCCGCGCTCGGCTTCACGCTGATCTACAACGCCAGCAACGTGATCAACTTCGCGCAAGGCGAATTCATCATGCTCGGCGGCATGCTGACGGTATTTTTTATCCATACCGGCCTGCCCATGCCGCTGGCGGTGGCGCTGGCGATCGTGTTGCCGGCCGGCGTCGGCATCCTGATCGAGAAACTGGCCATCCAGCCGGCCAAGGGCGCCGAGGTGGTGGCGCTCATCATCATTACCATCGGCGCATCCTTGCTGATTCGCGGGCTGGCGCAGGTCTTCTTCGGCAAGGGCAGCTTCGGCCTCGAGCCGTTTTCCAGTCATGCCCCCATCGACATCGGCGGCGCCGTACTCCTGCCGCAAAGCCTGTGGGTGTTGGCGGTCACGGCCCTCGTGGTGGTGATGCTCTGGCTGTTTTTCAGCCGTACCGTGATGGGCAAGGCCATCCGCGCGACGTCCTGCAATCCGCTCGCCGCGCAATTGGTGGGCATCGACGTCCATTGGGTGTTGCTGCTCAGCTACGCCTTGTCGGCGGCGCTGGGCGCGATCGGCGGCATCCTGCTGACTCCCTTGACGATGACTTCCTACGATGTCGGGATCATGCTGGGACTCAAGGGCTTCGTCGCGGCGGTGGTGGGAGGGCTGGGCAGCGGTCTGGGCGCCGTGCTGGGCGGCCTGCTGGTCGGCATCATCGAAGCGATGTCGGCCGGCTATCTTTCCTCTGCCTACAAGGATGCGGTGCCTTTCGTGCTGATATTCATCATTCTGTTTTTTCTGCCGCGCGGCCTCATGGGCGCAAAGGCGACGGAGCGCGTATGAAGCGGTTGGCCATGCCCTTGTTGGCACTGATCCTGTTGCTGCTGCCGCTGGTGCTGCCCAACATGTACTACTACGACCTGGTCATCCGCATGACCATCAACGCCGTCATCGTCCTCGGCTTGAACTTGTTGATCGGGTTTGCCGGGCAGATCAGCCTGGGCCATGCCGGCTTTTTCGGCATCGGCGCCTATGCTTCGGCGGTGCTGCCGACGCATTTTGGCTGGCATCCCGTGGCGGCGCTGCTGGCGGGGGCCGTGGCCACGGCGCTGCTGGCCGCGCTGGTGGCGAAACCGATATTTCGCCTGCACGGCCACTACCTGGCGATGGCGACGCTCGGTCTCGGCATCATCATCGCCATCGTCATTCGCAACGAAACCGGCTACACCGGCGGTCCGGACGGCATGGCGGTGCCGCCGCTCGCGATATTCGGCCATGAGATCAGCGGCGAACGCGAATGGTACTGGGTGTTCGCGGCCAACCTGCTGCTGAGCGTATGGTTCTGCCGCAACCTGATGGACTCGCCGTTCGGCCGCGCCCTGCGCGCCTTGCATGGTTCGGAAGTGGCCGCCCAGGTGGTCGGCGTCGATCTGGCGCGTTACAAGATGGCCATCTTCGTCTTTTCGGCGTTCTTTGCCAGCATCATGGGCAGCCTGACCGCACACTATGTCGGTTTCATCACGCCCAACGTCGCCGATTTCTTCCACTCCATCGAACTGGTGACGATGGTGGTGGTGGGCGGCATGGCGTCGGTGTTCGGCTCCGTGGTCGGCGCCGTCTTGCTGACGGCGCTGCCGCAGGCGCTGGCCGCCTTCGACGGCTGGGAGACTGTGGCGTTCGGTGCCATCCTGATGCTGTTCATGATATTCCTGCCGCGCGGCCTGGTCCCCACGCTGGCGGCCCGATTCGGACGGGGCGAGTGATGGCGCTACTCGAGGTCAAGGGATTGAGCAAGGCGTTCGGCGGCGTACTGGCCGTCCAGGACGTCGGGTTCGCGGTGGAAGCCGGCCTGGTCTACTCGGTGATCGGCCCCAACGGCGCGGGCAAGACCACCTTGTTCAACCTGATTACGGGTATTTATCAACCCACCGGCGGCGAGATCAGCCTGGATGGCTGCAGCATCGTCGGCCAGCCGCCCCACAGGCTTGCCGGCATGGGCGTGGCGCGGACGTTCCAGAACCTGCAAATCTGCATGAACATGTCGGCGCGCGAGAACGTCATGGTCGGCGCGCATCTGTCCCTGGATCGCAACCTCGTCAAGGCGATGATCCGCTGGCCGACCTTGCGCCGGTCGGACAATGCGTTGAGCGACCGGGCCGGGGAATTGATGTGTTATGTGGGGCTCGACAGTTACCTGGCCAGTCCGGCGAGCGCCATGCCCTACGGCGCCCTGAAACGCCTGGAGATCGCCCGCGCACTGGCGGCGCGGCCGAAGCTGCTGTTCCTCGACGAACCGGCGGCCGGCCTCAACCCCAAGGAAACCGCCGAGATCGATGCGCTGATCCGGCGTATTGCCGATCAGGGCGTCACCGTCGTGCTGGTGGAACACGACATGAAGATGGTGATGAACATTTCCGATCGCATCCTGGTGCTCGATTACGGCAAGAAGCTGGCGGAAGGCTCGGCGGCGGAAGTGCGCGCCAATCCGGCGGTCGTCGCCGCCTATTTGGGGGCCCACCATGCTTGAGGCGCCATCGATGGCAACAACGAAAGTCAGTGGTGGCGACACGCCGATGCTGCTCGAGATTGATGGGCTTTCCGCCGGTTACGGGCGTATCGAGGCGGTGCGCAACGTCAGCCTCGCCGTCGGCCGCGGCCAACTGGTGGCGCTGGTGGGCGCCAATGGCGCCGGCAAGACGACTTTGCTGCGGACGATCTCGGGTGTGCATCGGAGCAGCGGCGGACGCGTGCTGTTCGACGGCCGGGACATCACGCGCCATCGGCCGGCCGAGCGCGTCAGACTGGGCATCTGCCAGGTTCCGGAAGGCAGGCAGGTGTTCGGGCCGCTGTCCGTGGCGGACAACCTGCGGCTGGGGGCCTATATCGGCTGCGATCGTCGCGTGATCGCCGACGACATGGACCGCATGTACGCCTTGTTCCCGATTCTCAAACAGAAGGCGGCCTTGCCGGCCGGCACCCTGTCCGGCGGTCAGCAACAGATGTTGGCCATGGCGCGCGCGCTGATGGGACGCCCCCGCATGCTGCTGCTGGACGAGCCGTCGATGGGGCTGGCGCCGCTGCTGGTCGAGGAAATCCTCGCGGCGGTCAACGATCTGCGCAAGCAGGGAATCACGATCTTCCTGATCGAGCAAAACGCCCACGCGGCGTTGTCGATCGCCGACCATGGATATGTCATCGAAAGCGGGAAAGTGGTGCTTTCGGGTACGGGTGCTGAGTTATTGGGCAATGAACAGGTGCGTGCCGCGTACCTGGGCATCTGAAGGAGCCTCGGCTCGGGGCGGTTATTACAACTATCATCAAGGAGACAACATGAAAAAGTTTGCGCGACGTATTCTTGCGACCACGGCAGGTATCGCCATGGCTGCCGGCTTGGGAACGGCAGCCATGGCTGCCGAGCCGATCAAGATCGGTTCGGTGCTGTCGGCCACCGGCCCGGCAGCTTTCCTGGGCGATCCCGAGGCGAAGACGCTGCAGCTCTATGTCGAGAAGATCAACAAGGAGGGCGGCGTGCTCGGTCGTCCGCTGCAACTCGTTCATTACGACGACGGATCGGATGCCACCAAGGCCAATGCGTTCGGCAAGCGCTTGATCGAGGACGACAAGGTCGACATCATCGTCGGGGGGACCACCACCGGCTCCACCATGTCGATGGTGCCCCTGGTCGAGAAGGCCGAGGTTCCCTTCATTTCGCTTGCGGGCGCCGTCGTGATCGTCGAGCCGGTGAAAAAGTGGGTGTTCAAGACGCCGCATACCGATCGCATGGCGGCCGAAAAAGTTTTCGAGGACATGAAGAAGCGCGGCTTGACCAAGGTGGCGCTGCTTTCGGAAACCAGCGGCTTTGGCGCTTCGGGCAAAAAGGAGTCGGAAGCCATGGCGGCGAAGATGGGCATTACCTTGCTGGCCAACGAAACCTATGGCGCCAAGGATACCGACATGACGCCGCAGCTGACCAAGATCAAGAACACCCCCGGTGTCCAGGCCGTGTTCGTCTTCGGTCTCGGGCAGGGCCCGTCGGTGGTGAACAAGAATTTCCGGCAGCTCGGCATGACGCTGCCGCTTTACCACGCGCACGGCGTCGCTTCGGAAGAGTTCATCAAGTTGTCCGGTCCTGCCGCCGAAGGGGTCCGCCTGCCGGCGGCGGCGCTGCTGGTGGCGAACAAGCTGGCCGCCAACGATCCGCAGAAGCCGGTCGTTATGGACTACCGCAAGACCTACGGGGACCGCTACAAGGAAGACGTATCGACCTTCGGCGGCCATGCCTACGATGGCCTGATGATCGCCGTGGATGCCATCAAGCGTGCCGGCAGCACCGACAAGGCCAAGGTGCGTGACGCCATCGAGGCCACCAAGGGCTACGTGGGTACCGGTGGCAAGGTGAACATGTCGCCCACCGACCACATGGGACTCGATCTTTCGGCCTTCCGCATGCTGGAAGTCAAGAACGGAGACTGGACGCTGGTTGAGTGACAAGGCGGTGACGGGCGGCGGCGTTTGGCTGATGCGCCACCGCCCGGCATGAGCGATGTAATACACTGCGAACCTTCATTCTCATGCTTGACCCCGATGGAAAACCGGTCGCTCAGCCGCTGGATCGTCGATATGCTGGCCGAACGACCGGTTCGGGCCAACTCCCTGATCATCACCATCTTTGGCGACATGATCGCCCCCCATGGGGGGACGGTTTGGCTTGGCAGCCTGATCGGCCTGGTCGCGCCTTTCGGCATCAACGCCCGCTTGGTGCGAACCAGCGTATTCCGCCTGTCCCGCGAGAAGTGGTTGGTCTCGCATCAAATCGGCCGACGTAGCTATTACAGCCTGACGGCGATGGGCCATCGCCGTTTCGACCACGCTTATCGGCGCATCTATAACGACCCGCGCACGCACTGGGAAGGCGATTGGCAACTTGTCATGGTGCCGAACGAAGCCTTGACGGCCGCGCAGCGGGACGCCTTGCGCACGGAATTGCTTTGGGAAGGCTTCGGTTCGATCGCGCCGGGCGTCATGGCGCATCCTTCCGCGAGCGAGGACTCGCTGCTCGACATCCTGGAAAGCACCGGCGCCCACGACAAGGTCGTCGTCCTGCAGGCACATACGCTTGGCGCTCTGGTAGGGCGGCCTTTGAAGGCGCTCGTCGAGGGTTGTTGGAACCTCAAGCGCGTCGCCGACGAATATCGCCGCTTCCTGGAGTACTTCCGGCCGGTGGTCCGCATGCTGGGCAATGCCGCGCGCCAGGATCCCGAACAATGCTTCATGGTTCGCGTGCTGTTGATGCACGAATTCCGGCGCGTCCAACTGCGCGATCCCCAACTGCCCCGTCAATTGCTGCCGACCGACTGGCCGGGCGACAGGGCGCGCGCGCTCTGTGCCGATATCTACCGGCTATGCCGCGAGACGACGGAGAGGCATCTGATGACCACCCTGGAAACGCCGGACGGTCCGCTGCCCAAGGCCAATGCCCTGTTTCAGGAGCGCTTCAGCGGCGTCGGCAGCGATTAGCTGGACGATGGGACACGGCTTTCAGTGCCGGTCGACGACGCCCAGTATGCTGAAGTCAATCTCGCCGGTCGGCGTCATAACGGCGCTGGTGAAGCTGGTGCGGTCGGGGCGCAGCGAAGCCTCGAAGGTCCGACCTTGATCGCGGCTGGTCAGGGTGACTCCGGACAGCCCGAGCAGGCGCACGGTGCCATCCTGCGCTTGCCAAGCAGTGGTTAGCGACTGCTGGGTGCCACTGGGCACCTCTTGCCACGAACGGCCCCGGTCCTGACTGCGAAAGATGTGGCCGCGCAGCCCGGCGATCAACAGGCTGCCGTCGGACAAGGCCAGGCCCGTCCAGAAAGAACCTTTATTGCTGGTCGGTATCGCTTGCCATGTTTTGCCGGCATCTTCGGACCGCAAGACAAAGCCTCCTTCGGCCGCGATCAGCAGCAAGCCGTTGCGTCCGTCCACAATGCTTTGCAGGTGTATTTCCCCGGCATCGCCTTCGACCAGCCGTCGCTCCTGCCAGGTATTGCCCCCGTCCGTGGTTTCCAGGGCCAGGCCGAATTGACCGACCGCCAAGCCATGCTCGGCATTCTCGAACCATATCGAGAGCAGCACGCGTTCCTTGCCGGGCTCTTCGCGCTGTAGACGCCAAGTTTCGCCGCCATCGCTGGTGGCCAGGATCGTGCCGTCGTGGCCGGCCGCCCATCCGCGGCGAGCATCCAGGAAGAAAACGCTGGTAAGCGGAGCGCGGGTTGGCACCTGACTTTGTCGAAAGCTTTGGCCGTCGTCGGAAAGGATGATGGCGCCGTAATCGCCTACCGCGACGATGCGCGCGCCTGCCATGGTTGCCCCGAGAATCGGCGCCCGTGCCGGGTTGGCCAGATGTGGCGCCTGGCGCGGCGCCGCCTCGGCGGCAGGTGGCGATGCGGCGGCCATCGCGAGCGAGGACAGCATCAGGACCAGGAATCGCTTCACACCCAATACTCCCTACTAATGGCCAATGACCGAAGCGCGTACCGGCCCGCGGCGCGGAAACACGGCTTCCAGAACCGCGGCGAAGGCGGGCAGCACCGTGATGGCGGTCAGCATGTTCACGATGAACATGAACGTCAGCAAGATCCCCATGTCGGCCTGGAACTTCAGATCCGAAAGCGCCCAGGTGGCAACGCCGACCGAAAGGGTAATGGCTGTAAAGACGGTGGCGATGCCGACTTCGCGCAAGGTTGCGCGCAGTGCGAGCAGCATCGGCTCCTGCCGGGAGAGGTGCACCAGCAGGCGGTTGTAAATGTAAAACGCATAATCTACGCCAATGCCGGTGGCCAGCACCATGACCGGTAGCGTGGCGACCGTCAGGCCGATGTCGAGCGTCTTCATGAACCAGTAGCCCAGGAACGTGGCCAGCGTCAGAGGCAGGCAGCATGCCAGCATCGCCCGCCAATCGCGATAGGCGATGAGCACCAGCGCCATGATCGCGAGGTATACGTAGATGATCATGGGCAATTCCCGCGATTCCACTTCCTCGTTGGTCGCGGCCAGCACGCCGATATTGCCCGAGGCGAGCCGCACCTTCACGCCGAGCGGCGTGGGGTCATACGCCTGCCGGAAGCTCTTGACGGCCTGGATGGCCGCTCCGATGGTGGTGGCCCGGTGATCGGCCAGATAGATGTTGGCGGCCATCATGGTGCAGGCGCGGTTGAACAAGCCGCCGGCCTCGGGGAGATAGCCCACCGCCACTTGCAGCGCCTTGCTGTCGCGCGGGAGCGCCGTCAACTTCGGATTGCCTTCGTTTAGACCGGCATTGGCAAACTTGGCCAGGGCAGACAGCGACGATACCGACAGGACGCCCGGCACCTGGGCCATGTGCAAGGTGAACTGATCGATGTAGTCGAGAATCGGGAAGCTGTTGCAGGAGTCGTTGGGCGTTTCGAAGACGACCGTCAGGACATCCATGCCCAGGTCGAAGCGCTTGACGATGTTCTCCGTGTCGATGTTGTAGCGGGCGTCGGGCCTGAGTTCGGGCGCGCCCGGCTGCAAGGCGCCGATATGGCGGCCGTGGCTTTGCCAGATGGCCACCGCCAGCAGCACCGCCGCCACGGCCAGTACCGTGCCGGCATGGCGGAGATCGGCGATCACACCCAATCGCTCGATGATTCTGCCGCGCTGAGCCTGCAGGGCCTCGAGCCGCAGCGCGTAGTCCTGGGAGAACTTGAAATAGGAGGCTACCAGCGGCAACATGATGAGATTGGTGATGATCTTGTAGCCCACGCCGATGGAGGCGGTGATGCCCAGTTCGCGAATCATCGGTATCGGGATCATTACCAGCGTGATGAAGCCGACGAAAGCGGTCACCAGGGCCAGCGAACCCGGCACGAACAGGCTGGAGAAACTTTCGCGACTCGCTTCGACGGAGCTGGCGCCGCGCGCCACAGCCTTGGTGATGGCATTGATTTGCTGCACGCCATGGGAGACGCCGATGGCGAATACCAGAAAAGGTACCAGGATGGCGAGGGGATCGAGACCATAACCGAGCAAAGTCAGCGTGCCGAATTGCCAGACCACCGAGGTCATCGAGCATAGCAGGGGTAGCAGCGTGAGCAGGATCGAGCGGCAGTACCAATAGACGGCTAGCGCCGTCAGCAGGGTGGCCAACGCGAAGAACTGCGCTACGCCGCGGGCGCCGTCGGCGATATCGCCGATCTGCTTGGCGAAGCCGATGATCTCGATGGCATGATCGGGCGATTCGAGCTTGCCGCGCAGGTCATTCTCGAGCCGGGTGGCAAGATCGAGATAATCGAGCTTGCGGTGGGTGTTGGGGTCCTCCTCCAGCAGGTCGGCGACGATCATCGCCGCCGTACCGTCGTTGGCGACCAGGCTTCCGATGTAACCGCCGCGGATGGCGCGATCCTGAATCCGGGCAATATTGGCTTCGTCGAGCGCATCGGGCGTGATGTTGCCACCGATGACGTCTTCGGCTTCGAAGCCCTCCTCGGTCAACTCATAGACGCGCGTGTTGGGCGTCCACAGAGACTGTACGGAGCGCCGATCGATGCCGGGCAGGAACAGCACGGCTTCGGTGACTTCGTGCAGCTTTTTAAGCGATGGCGCGGTCCAGATGCTGCCTTGGCGGGCGCGCACCACGACCATGACGCGGTTCGAACCGAACAGCTGCGTACGGTATTGGAAAAACGTATCGGTGTATTCGTGCCCGATGGGCAACTGCTTGTCGAAGCCCGCCGACATGTGCAGACGGGTCGCCAGCACGCCCATGCCTATCGTGAAGACGGCGAGGATGAGCAGGGTGGGCAGACGAAACCGAAAGAAAAAAGATTCCAGGCGCTTGACCGCGCCAACTATGCCGCCGCTCATGTCAGACAATCGTTATCGTGAGCGGCGGGGCGCGCTTGGCA
>ERZ724507.1296-NODE-1296-length-10823-cov-7.218796_pt1 | contig 10823 bp, 5 predicted proteins | sample MGYA00376040_ERZ724507 | MGnify/ENA primary metagenome ERZ724507 (study PRJEB28724, sample SAMN07190883) | activated sludge metagenome | isolation source: activated sludge of sewage treatment plant in Hong Hong | place: Hong Kong | collected 2016-03-17 ...
CCATCATGGCGATCTTGTTGAGCATGGCCGTGGCGAGCTTGGCGTCCCACTCGCGTCCCGGCTCGGTGTTCCCGGCCACCTCATGGAGCAGCGCGAGGGACTCCGGTGACTTGAGGAACGCCGCCAGCAGCCAGGTCACCAGAACGTGGATGGACGAGTCCATGTTTTGTTCCAGCTGTTCGATGTTGCCGATGGTGCCCTCGCCCACATGGCGCAGCGGGGAGAGCGAGCGGCGCTGGCCCATGATTTCGTTGAACAGGGCGCGCTGTTCGTCGGGACTGAGTGCGGACATGAAGTCGTCCTCCTGATCGGTGGGGGTAGTGGTAGGCGGGGTCGTCGGCACCGACGAGTGGATAAGCAGCAGCAGCCGGTCGCCCATGTCCCGGCAGTGGTTCCAGCGGGCCACCCGGTCGTCGTAGCCGTGCAGGCCACCGTTGATGGCGCGGGTGGCTCCCTCGGTGTCGCCCGCATCGGAGAGCGCGTTCAGCTGGGGGCGGGCGGCAGTCCAGTACCAGACCACGCCGATGAAGCCGTAGCGGTCGGAGGACAGTTCCTCGGGGTTGTCTACGAAGTAGGTGGGGGTCGGGACGAGTCCTCGTCCGTAGGCCCAGGCCGACAGCTGTTGGTAGTTGGATCGTCCGGTGACCTGGATGGGTCCGCGTCCCTTGAATCGTCGTCCGTCACCCGGCACAACATTGCCAAGATCGCCGCGACCCTCGTATTCGGAGCCATCGGCTATTTCTTCCATCCACTGCAGCCCACCTGACTCTGTACCCAGCTGGGCACACCACATAGCCACGCGGTTGAGGGTGGTGCAGCCGCAGGCGCTCAGAGCCTGCTGGACCGCCGGAAGAAGCTCGCGGTACCGATCTAGCGAGAGGGTGTCGCCCATGGCGTCTGCAAGCACCTGGGCCAGGTCTACGGCGGGCATAGCGCCACGCCGGAACGTGGAGCAACCGTCCGGCCTGATCTTGCGGGCGATGAAGTCGGCGGTGTGCGGATTGCCGTAGGTGTTGTAGCCCATCTGGACGTGCATGGAGTCCTTGGGCGTATCCCAGTCCTGCCCCCAGAACACGGTGTCCTCGTAGAAGTCGAGCATCTGCCGGACGGTGTCGATCTGGGCCTGGTTGAACCCGGCGTAGCTGACCCTGAAAGTGTGGTCTGCCCAATTCAGATCACACGCGGTGCCCCCAAGATGGTTCGACCCGTTGTTCTGTCCCGGTGTGCCCAGCACGGAGTTGCCCGGTGTCCAGCACGCGGAGTCGGCATCCCGTAGCGGTTCGACGTAGGCATTCCAGTCCGCAGCCCAGGCGCGCAGGATCGCGGTGGGCTGGCCGACCTGAATCTCCAAGTGGACCGGAGGGTTGGTGCCAGGGACGGTGATCCAATTACAGCTGCCCTCGTCAACGAGAGGCCAGCCGTCCTCCGTCGCCGTGTTACCGTTGACCACCCGCACTGCCATTAGGAGTCACCGCCTTGGAGGACTGGAAGCCCGTTGTCGGCTACGAGGGGCTGTACGAGGTCAGCAGCCTTGGTCGAGTCCGGCGTCTTGACACCATGGTCGAGATGCCCCCGTCGCGCCGACACCCCGATGGATGGGTGCGCACTGTGCGGGGTGGCGTACTGAGGCCGGGAAGATTCATGCGGACATCCAACACCCACTACCTGTCGGTAGCCCTCTGTAGGGAGGGCCGACAGAGAAGTTTCGGCGTGCACATTTTGGTCTGCGCCGCCTTCCACGGACCCAAACCGTTCCCGAAGGCCGAAGTGCGACACCTGGACGGGGATGGGACCAACAACGTGACCGACAACCTCTGCTGGGGAACCCGCTCCGAAAACATGCAAGACATCATTCGGCATGGCCGCAACGTCAACGGCAACAAGACGGTGTGCAAGCGTGGGCACCCCTTTGTGCCGGGATCGTATGACCTCAACAGCAAGGGTGGCCGTCGATGCACCGCTTGCCGCAAGGTGCGCGGCAACTGACTCGTTGACCCAGCGGACGGCCATCAGTCCTCACCCCCCTCGGGGGCATCCTGGGCTTCCCAGTGGCAGGCAGTGGCCGTGATGGGCCGCACCGTGATGATGTGTTCGGGCATCAGACCTCCTACTCTTTACCGGCCCTCGCCGCCTGTATTACAAAGAGCCGCTGGTCAGAGATACCTTTCATGGACGGTCACGATGCCGGGGGGCTTGCGGACTTCGACGTGGCTGTCGGGGTGGGCGTAGCGCACCGCCTTGGGCTGCGGCTGGTGATCGCGCAGCGTGCGAGCCATCCGCATCGGCAGCCCGTACCGCTCGGGGTGATCCACACCGGCCTGAGTCGCCAGGGCGAAGATTTTTTCCGGCGCAGTTCCCCTCGGGATAGCGGGCGGGGTCACCGACGCCTGCCGCCAGTGCGGAAGGTTGTGCGGGCTGACCGCGAGCTCGGGCCGACCAACGAACCACTGCCGGTACGCCTTGACGAGCTTGTCGCGGACCTCGCGCTCATGCGGACTGAGGACCGGCCCCTGCCAGTGCCACTTGGCGGCGTAGTCGGCGTCGGGCTTGACCAGACCGGAGTCGCCTAGCAGCAGGCCGTTCTGCTTAAACAGCTGCCGGAACTTCTCATCAGCGGTCGGACCCGGCGTCAGGGTGTCCCACTCCTTGGGGTCGTGTTTCTCGTGAGGGAAGTCGTAGTCGAGGCGCTCAGCAAGACTCGGCTTGTCCTTGGTCGTCCTGCCATCTGCGTTCTCATTGCGTCCTGGCGGCCACAGCGAGATGGGGCCAGGGTCGATCAGGTCGTGCCAGTCACCGTTCTTGTCGCGGATTTGCACCCGGTGCACCCACACCGGAGCCTTGGGCCGCAGGGTGTGTTCCAACTCCGAACTGTCACCAGGGGCATACGCCGCACCGGGACGGCCCTCGGCTTCACCCAGGCCATCCCACCAGCCCGAAATCATCACCACCGGCCTGCGATCACCGGCATTGACAGTGGCCCCGGCGCTGGGGATGCCTTCGTAGGCTTTGGCAGGCGAGCGGGTCCAGTGCGTGCCCATTCCATCGGCTTCGACGTAGTCAAGGATCAGCTGGGCAAGCCTCGGGTCGTCGTAGTTGCCACCCGCCTCGGGCACTGCTTGACCGGGGTTGCCGACGCCGATCTGGCTTGCCAGTTCGTACATCTCGTCCTCAGAGAGGCTGTGCTTATTGGCGAAGTCCTTGAAGAACTGCCAGCGGTTGTCCTCCGACAGGATGGGCTGCGAGGAGAACAACTCGTTCTCAAGGTCATTGAGGTCATGCGCCGACACCCCATGGCTCTTGGCCCAGGACTCAAGATGGGCCTTGTCGGACTTCACGTCGCGCTTCGCCAGCGGGCCGTTGAGAATCTGGTCGATCAGCCGCAGTCGGGAGCGCTGCTGCTGCAGGAAGTACTCCCGCTGCTTGGGGGAGAAGTTGTCGGGGGCGCGAGTCGGCTCGGCGTCGAGGTCGAGAACGTCCTTGGGGATGATCCGGTAGATCGGGATGGGCGCACGCTTGGGAGCGAATCCCTGTCCCGGTGCCAGCGGCAACGTGGGCTGCTCGGCGGGGATGACAGGAGCGTCGAGGGTGTAGTTTTCGCGGGCCGGGTTGTGCGTGAACGGCAGCGGAATGCTCTTGCCGCTGACATCCTTGTCGCCCTTCTGGGGCAGCAGGTTGTAGCTGCTCCAATCGAACAGCTGATCCGGCACGGCGGGTCCGGTGGTCGGCCCATAAGTGGCTCCACCACGGTCCATGAACTCCGCGTAGTCGTCTAGCGGGATCGCCGGATTGTCGGCGTACTGCTTCTGGTACTCGGGGGTGGCGTGGTTGAACCAGTTCTGGAAACTGTCGGACTTCAGGGTTTTGAGGTCGCGGGCAGAGAACGATTTCGGGCTGAAGTTGCCCAGGCTGTCGAGCAGCTTCTGGTAGTACGGCCCGGTGGTGGTGGCGGGCAGCTGATAGGTCGCGGTGGGCGAGGAACCCAGCAGCGCCGGATCAGGAACATACGGGGTTGCCGACCCCGGCTCCCACGGCGGCGTCCAGCCGTAGTAGCGCGGGTAGTAGCCCTGGTTGTTCCACTCCTTCTGCTGCTGCTCAATGTAGGGACTGGTGGCTTCTTGCCAGCCATAGACGCCGACCGGAGCGGTCGGGTCGCCCTGCGCCTTCCAGTTCCACAGCTTCTGCAGCTGGTTGGCGCTGAGCGGCTTGCCCCCGGTGTGGCCCTTACCGAGAACCGAACTGAGTGCCTTGTTCCCCGGCGGGCCGGTGAAGAACTTGCTCCACATGTCGCAGTACCGGATGAACTTGTCGGGGTCGGTTTCGTCCTTGATCTTCTTCTTCAGCAGCTTGGCAACTGTTTCCGGCGGGGTGGTCTTGAGGTACTTGTCCCAGTCGGTGGAGGGGTCGGTGGCCTTCAGCGCCTCGGCAAGGGTCGGCTTGTTCTCCGCGCCGTAGTACTTCTGGTACAGGTCGAGCAGCGCCTGCTTCTTGTGCGGATCAGTCTCGCTGTCGAGCAGGCTCTCCACCGTGGACTTGTTGTTCATCGAATTGGAGGAGTACCAGTACTGGTTCTGGTAATTCGGGTCGATTGCCAGAACCTCGTCTTTGAGGGTGGGCTGCGCGGCCACCCACGCTTTGAAGCCGTCCTCGTCCTTCCACGGCAGGGTCGGCATCTGCGCCAGCTGGGCCTTGAGGTGCGCCGGAACGGAGTTCCACATCTGCATCAGGCTGTACGGACGCCCCCCGTAGCCCTCCTTGTCCGGCACCTCGCCCTTGGCCTCGGGGCCACGTCCTATCGACTCCGCGAAGCGCAGGAAGTGGGTGTACGCCTTCGCCCCCTCCTTGTCCTGAGTGAACGACCCGTAGCTCTGCGTCCATTCCGGCATCTGACTAACTGGCAGGGAGGGAATCTTCTTGGGCGGCTTGGGCTTCTCTCCCGGCTTGGGCGGCTCGGGCATCGGGATGTTGCCGCCGAAGTACTTGTTGTACGCCGCGATAGCACCGGGGTATGCGCCGGTTTCCGCGAGCATCGCCAGGTTGGCCTTCAGCGTGCCCTGGCCCATGTTCTGCCAGGGCTTCCAGTTGGAGTCGGGGTACGCCTTCGCCAGATCGGCAATGACCGCCTTGGTGTCCACCGCCTCTGCCGGGAAGTAGTTCTCGGCAATCGCCTGCTTCTCCTCGGGGGAGAGGCTGTTCCAGATCAGGAGCTTCTGCTTGATGTTCGCCCCGGCAGGCAGGCCGGGGTCTTTGGCAGCCCAGGTCTGGAAGACCGGCCACTCCTTGTCGGCGTTCTGTCCGAACGCCCAGGTGCTATGCGCCCAGTTGGGCAGCAGGCCCGCCGCCAGACTCAGGTCGCCCTTGGACGGCTCGGCGTGATGCTCAAAGATGGCCTGGAACCAGGCACCGGCCTTCTCGGGGGTGGTGTCCTTGTGGAACCACTGCTTGTAGAGGCCCACCTCCTGCTCGGGGGTGAGCTTGGTGTTGCCCCACCACGCAGAGAAGTTCTTCCACGCGGCTTCGCTCACCGGCCTGTTGGAAGCCCAGTAGTGCAGGTCGTCGGGGTTGAGCTCTTGGCTCTTGAACGGCATCGGCGGGGGTGGCGGGGGAAGATGGGCTTCTTCGTAGGCCATCGCGGCGAGGTCGGGGTTCTTGGCCCAGTTCAGCTGCTTCGCCGGACTCTGCAGGAACCACTTCTTGAACTTGTTGCTGGTGAACAAGTCCTGATAGTCGTGGTTGCCGTTGCTGACGAGATGGGCATACGCCTCGTCAGGACTCATCGGGGCGAGCGGCGGGGGCGGGGGCGGTCCCTTGGGTTCAGGCGCTGCGGACGAGGAGGACGGCGTGAACGGCCCGAACCACTTCTCGTAGAGCGCGATGCCCTGCTTGGTCTTCTCGCTCATGCCGTAAGTGCTGATCGCGTTGTCTAGCTGGCTCTGCAGCTTGTTCTTGGACTCAGCAGCAGGGTGACCGCTGTTGGCCCAGCCCGATCCCTGCCAGATGTCCTTGAACGCCGCCGCGAAGGCGTCCGGCTCAAACGGGGGCGGGACAAAGACTGGGGGCGGGGGCGGGGCAGGCTTGTCCTCCTCCCCGCTCGGGGCGCTCTTGGAGTCGATGTACTTGACGATCTTTGTCCAGGCGGCGTTGACCGGGTAGGCGTCGGGGTCGTAGTCCCAGCCGCCTGCGGCCATCTGCCCCTTGACGAACTCGTAGTTCTCCTTGAACTCCTGGGGAGTCATCTTGTCGAGGTCGGGGATGATGCCCGCGAAGTTGCCCGGAAGGTCGTGCAGCACCGACTGCAGTTCGTCTAGCGACGGCTTGAAGAACGTGCTGGCTGCTGGCGCATAGCCCGATGCACTGGGGGCTGCAGTGGCTCCCGACCCGAACCACTTGTCCCAGAACGCCTGGACCTGGGGCTTCTTCAGGGTGCTGGCGTTGGGGTTGTTGAGGTTCTTGTAGACCCACGCCTTGGCGTCCTGGGGGTTGTTGAACTTGTCGGGGAACTTGGCGTTGGGGAAGATTGTCTTCCACTCGGCCAGCGCGGCCACGGGGTCGTAGGTGCCCCCGGCGGGGGCAGGGGTAGAGGCCGCGCCGTCGATGTACTTGACGATCTTCGTCCAGTTGTCGTCGGGGCCGTAGTTCCACGACCCGTCTTCCAGCCCCTTCTTGACGATGTTGTAGTTGTTCTTGAACTCCTCCTCGGTCTGGGAGGAGATGTCTTGAAGGCTGTTGTGCCCCTTCAGGCCCAGTGCCTGCAGTTCTTCCAGCGAGGGCTTGAAGTACCCACCCCCGGCTGGCGCTGCGGGGGCCGCTTCGTAGACGCCCTGGCCGAACCACTTGTCGTAGAGCGCCTTGATCTTGGCGGTGTTGGGATCATCCGGCGCGCTGTTCTTCCAGTTATTCAGCTTTTCGTGGACCCACTGCTCGGCTTCGACGGGGCTGTCGAACTTCTCTTGGTGAACGGAGTTGGGGAAGATCGTCGTCCAGTCGTGCCACACCTTGTTGGGGTCGTAGTCCAGCGGGCCATGCTGAGCCGCGCCACTGATGTGCTGCTCAAAAGCCTGCTGCAGCTGGTCAGCGATGGCCGGGTAGGCGTCCTTGATGTTGACGATGACGTTCTGCAGATCAGCCGGGGATTTGGCGTCGTAGGCGTCGGCCACTTCGTTGCTGACGGTGAGCGTTCCGGTGTAGTCGTTGACGATCTTCTTCAGCTGCTGGCCGATGCTCGGCCCCATCTGTTGCTGCGTCGGCTGGCCGGACAGCTGCTGCACCAGCTTCTTGTAGATGTTGACTTCGCCTTGGGTGTAGATGCCGTCGTCGTTGGCGAGCGAATCCTCGCCCGCGACGATCATCTCCTGCAGCTTCTCCTTTTTTTCGGTCAGGCTGCTGTCGAGGAAGTCCTGCAGGGTGTTGCCGCCCCACACGTTGTCGTCAGCAGCTTGCAGCTGCTGGGTCAGGTAGTCGTGCGACAGAGGGACAAGGTCTTGCTTGGAGCCGGAACCGAAGTACTTGGCGAACCACGCCTTCATCTCGGGCACTTTGTAGTTGCCGTCAGACTTGTCCTTCAGGATGGCTTCGACATACGCCTTGGCCGTCAGCGGGTCATCCAAGCCCTGGTTTTCCCAGGTGTCCTGATCCCCTGTCCAGATCGACAGCCAATCGTCCTTGGCCTGCTGGGGGTTCCACAGATGCAGTCGGCTCGTCGCGGGCTCGGCGGGACCGCCCTCCTCCACCTTGGAGAAATCCTCGGGCGTCAACCACTTGCCCTCGGCGCTGTGGTACTGCCAGGATTTCTGGGCCTGATCGGGGTGGGCTGCCCAATACTGCAGGTCGTGCGGCTCCCAGGACTGCAGCCAGCTGTAGTAGCTGTTGGTTTGGTCGGTGGAGTCGGTGTCCACCCAGTCGGGCAACGGAGAGGTGATCGCCTGAATCTTGTCCAAGAGGTCTTGATACTTGTCCGGCGCAGGAGCCGTGGGAGCAGCCTGCCCGCCGAAGTGCTGGTCGTAGAGCGCCTTGAGCTTGACGAGGTTGTCTTTGTGCCCCGGCGTGTGGACGAGATGGGTCTGCCAGTTCTTCAACAGCTGTTCTTGCGCGGACAGCGGCATGGAGTCGAGGCCGGGGGCATTGGGGAAAATCGCCTTGATGCCTTGGGCCACCGCCTGCTGCTTGATGGCATCGACCTCGGGCTGATCCTCGGGCGGGACGCTCGGCTGGCCGAAGTGCTTGTCGTAGATGGCCTGAATCTTGGCCTTCACGTCGGGGTCGATTTCGCCCGCCGGGGCACTGAGGTACGCCTGCATCTTCTCCTGGTCAGGAGCCGCCGTCGCGCCGGGGAACACCTTCTGCCAGTCGGCGAACAGTTCCGGCGGTGAGGCAGCGGGCGGTCCCAGTGCGTCATCCAGTGCCGGACCTGCGTCGCTGAATCCGCTCTGCTCGGCCTTGATGGCGTCGATGTCGGCCTGATCCTCCGGGCTCATCTCCCCTTGGATCGGCTCTTGCACCGGCTTGGGCTGGTTCTTTTCCAGCAGGGCCGGGTCGGTGTACTGGTTGTGGTGCGGCCCAACGGGACCGGCGTCGCCCACATGGTCATCGAAGAACTGCTCTTGGGTCTTGGGCACCAGGCCGGTGGGGGCGAAAGCGTCGGCAGCGTCCTGGGTCTTCTGCTCCAAAGTCTTCTTGAGGCTCGGGAGCTTCAAGTCCTTGGCCCAGGCTTTGTAGTTGGCTTCCCCGATGACGCTCTTGATGGCGTCCTGGTAGTTGGGGTTGTGCAGGTAGCCCTTGGCGAAGACTGGATGCTTGTCCACCCACGCCTGGACGTGTTCCGGCGTGGTTTCGGGGTTGTGGAGCAGCTTGCTCAGGCCGTTGGCCGGGGTCTTGAACTTGTTGGAGTTGGGGGCCGGATGCTGAACATGGGTGGTCAGAGCCTGATGATGCTCCTTGGGCATGTGGTACAGGAGCTTCTTGTAGTTGGCGTCGCCCAGCGAAGCCTTGAGCGCGTCCTGGTAGCTCGGCTTGAAGTAAGTCTTGGCGAAGGCTGGATGCTTGTCGATCCAGTCCTTGACATTGGGGGAACTGTGTTCTGGCATCCCCAGGCTAGGCGACTCGTCGGCTCCCCAGACCTTGGTTTCCAGCAGCTTCTTCAGCCCGTTGGCGGGCGTCTTGAACTTGTTGGAGTTGGGAATCACGACGGCAGGCTCGTCGAGCTCAGGGCCACCCATGGTGATCGCGCCGTCCGGCGTGAGGTCGCCCCCATCGGGGGCAACGATGTCCTCGGGGGCGACAGGGTCATATCCCGGCGGGACAACAGCGTCATCGTCGGCAGCCTCATGCCACACTGCGAACCGATCCGCAGCGCGGACAAGGCGAGGGGCCATTACGACACCTCTACAATACGAATATGGGCTGCTCTATCTGCGGAAATCCCGTCTACCTCCGTGGCCTCTGTTGCGCGCACTATCAACGGTTGCGCAAGCACGGAAATCCCCTCGGGGGAAAGGCTTACCAACGCCCGAAGGGGTTGAATGAGGCTGAAGTATTCCGGTGGTTCATGCCGGGAGAGCCGCCCGCCGAAGGCTGTTGGGACTGGGCCGGGACCACTAGGAACGATGGATACGGGGAATTCAGCCTGAACAATCGGAAGGCTAAAGCTCACGTCGTTTCGCATCGAATCTTCAATCTCCATGATCCGATTACCAGCGAAAAGCCTCACGTCCTGCATAGCTGCGACAGACCGATCTGTGTCCAGCCAGCACATCTGCGGGCAGGGACCGACGCCGACAACCATGCCGATGCCCTCGCTCGCGGCAGAATCCCTGTCGGTGAAGCTCGCAGTCACACCAAGCTCACTGCTGCCGACGTTCTGATGATCCGACAAAGTTCCCTCTCGGCCTCTAGTCTTGCCCAGACACTTGGGGTCAGCCCCACCACCGTGAACGACGCCCGACATGGACGAACGTGGAGCCACCTGTAGCATCGACAACCTCCTACATATTCCGGCGAGAACGCTGAGCTATTGCAGGGTCAGCGCCGCCGATTGTCGAACCACCATTCCAGCCAGACGCCCGCGCTGATGATCCCGGCTGCCGCCAGCAGCCATGCCCAGTCGAACATCACAACTCCGTTCGCAGCAGCCAGACCGACGCCGACACGATGCCCTCAGAGGCCACGACGGTCGATTGGGTGAGGTCTTTGACCCACAGGCTCACCCAGGTGTTGTAGGTGGTGGCGAACTCGCCAGGGCTGCCGGTCGGACTGACCGCGATGGCCTGCTTGTTGACGTAGTAGTCCCGCCCGGTGCCGCGTGCGATCAGAGTCTGGGAGTCGTGGACCGCAGAGCCCTCGGAGATACGGGCTTCGATGACCGTACGGCCCATCGACGCGCTGGTGGCGATCACGGTGGCGTAGACCAGCGGAACGAACTTCAGGCTCTGCACCCCGATGTTGAAGTCCGCGATCTTGGCCCAGGTGCCGCCAGCGGTAACTCCGAAGACGGCGGTCGGCCCATACGGTCCCAGCAGATAGCCCTGCCCCAGCGGGGGCATCTGGGCCAGCGGCACCTTGCCGGTTCCGGCGTCGAGGTAGGCCACGCCGTTGGGCTGGCCCACCGACGCGATGGGGATGTTGAGCGCGTCGCGGGTCTGGTAGTAGCTCGGCAACTGGAACAGGGCGTCCTGGGTGTCGATGTAGGTCTTGGACGCCCGCAGGGCGATGGCGTCGGTGATCTGGGTGGTAACCGCCGTGCGGTTGACCGTGCCAGAGGACAGCAGGGTGCGCGACTGCAGCCGGTTGCCGATGTCGGTCGGTGCGGTCGGGGTGGCCCCCACGTAGCT
>ERZ724507.1302-NODE-1302-length-10791-cov-4.157694_pt1 | contig 10791 bp, 8 predicted proteins | sample MGYA00376040_ERZ724507 | MGnify/ENA primary metagenome ERZ724507 (study PRJEB28724, sample SAMN07190883) | activated sludge metagenome | isolation source: activated sludge of sewage treatment plant in Hong Hong | place: Hong Kong | collected 2016-03-17 ...
GACGTGAACGTGTTGCCCGCCGTGAGCGTGTGGGTAATGCCCAAGTACAAATTCAAGAAGCCGAAAAATCGGGTAAATTAGTTTTTGATATTAAAAACCTCACCGTAAAAGCAGGTGATAAAACCTTAGTTAAAGATTTTACGGCGATGGTTATGCGTGGCGACAAAATTGGTTTATTAGGCGAAAATGGCGTTGGTAAAACCAGTTTAATTCGGGTGTTATTAGGTGAAAACCCTCCGAGCGCAGGTACAGTTCATTTAGGCACAAAAATCGAAGTGGCTTATTTTGACCAATTACGCAATCAATTAGACGAAGAAAAAACCGTTTTAGATAATATCGCTCATGGCTCTGAATTTTTAGAAATTAATGGCGAACGTAAACACGCGTTAAGTTATTTACAAGACTTCTTATTTTCGGCTCAACGCTCTCGCACACCTGTAAAAGCCTTATCGGGTGGTGAACGTAATCGTGTATTGTTAGCTCGTTTATTTAGTCGGCCATCTAATGTATTGGTGATGGATGAACCAACCAATGATTTAGACATTGAAACATTAGAATTATTGGAAGAACGTCTTGCTGCTTATCAGGGAACGTTATTATTAATTAGCCATGATCGTGCCTTTTTGGATAATGTCGTCACCGATACATGGGCGTTTATGGGCGATGCGGTGGTAGAAGAATTTGTTGGTGGTTATCAAGATTGGTTAAGACAAACAGAAAATCGTCGTGTCAAAACCAACAACAAAACAACAAATAGTATGGAAAAAACTGAATCTGCCAAGCCTGTCTTACAAAACAAAGAAAAACCGACAAACATAAAACGTAAACTAAGTTACAATGAGCAACGTGAATTAGAAGCCCTACCCTCAAAAATTGCGGCTTTAGAACAAGAACAACAGTTATTACAAGACAAGCTCAACGATAGTAACTTTTATGTCAACTCAGCTCAAGAAGCCGTGTTGGCAAGTCAGCGTTTAGCGACCATTGATGAGGAATTATTAACGTTGCTCGAGCGTTGGACAGAATTAGAGTCCTAAACTTGATTTAATGACAGTCAAATTGCAACTTTTCTATGTAGTTCATGTATTTTTAGCAACATAAACTCGCTAATAGCGGTTAAAATGACCGCCAATATAGAACTGAAGGATTGCACACTAAATGCTTTTTGCACCTTAGTGGACATAATAGAAAAACAGCAATCCTAATTATGTAGGTATTGTGAGGAGAATAGAATGAAACGCGGATGGCTTGGCTCAGCATTAGTTGCCAGTATCATGTTAACGGGTTGCGCCCATCAAAACCCTGCTGCACAAATGCAAGCTTTTTATCATGCCCCTTCTAATGCTTATAGTTTAAGCCTAAGTAGCCCAGCTTTTATTGGTCAAGTAAATATGACCGAGCAATGTGAGCCTTATGGTGGCAGTGTAAACTTATGGGATAGTAAAAATCGCTTCTTCCGCGTCGATTATTTAAACTTTATCGAACATCCTACTGTACGCTCCCCTGCATTTGCCAACGATCGTACACTGAATGAATTAGTGATGAACTATTATGAAGAAGTTGTACTGCCCAAAGAGCGTAATATTTTAAGTCGTAAAATCTTGTTCCGCGACACGGTTAACAGTACGATGGGCGAAGGTATGTTGACGATTCTTAGCTTAGAAATGAACAAAAAAGCCTTACCTCCTGATGTTTTAGATAATACGGTATATTATGGTTTCTTTGTTTTCCGTCGTGGTGACTTTTCATATATCGTTCAACATCGTCAAGAAATTTATCAGCCAGAACGTATGAAAGCGATGTTGGTTACACTTGCCGAAAGCATGACCACACCAGGCAAAAACTTTTTTACTCAACAAGTTAACGATTTAGGTGTCGTTGATAAAGTATTCGGCTCTCAAGCAGAAATTGATGCATGGAAAAAAGCCATGCAATGTGACAATAAGAAGAGTAAAAAATCTTCTTAGTTAAATGGCGGCAATAATGAATAAAGTAACCACTCGCTGTTTATTTGTTATTGCCGCAATAACACTTGCCCAATATAGCTTTGCTGCCAAACAACCATCAAAAAAAACAATTTTTATCAAAGAGTTACAAAACCTTATTACCCCCTATAATACACAAATCATTATCGACCGTCAGCGCATTCACAAAATTGCCGAACAATATTTACATGATGATGAAATCAGTGAATCCGATTTTAATTGGCTAAAAAAAACCGCAGAATCATATCAACTCACCCCAAAACAACGTAATGATCAAGCTTTTTTTAATGCTTTATTAAAACGAGTCGATGTGATTCCCAATAGTCTAATTATCAGTCTTGCTATTGTTAATGGTGCATGGGTACATCAACATCCCTCTAAACGTTTTGATTTTTTATGTGTAACGCCTTGCCCCACCAATAGCGATGCCGAACAACACCTACACCACTTCTTCCTAAGCGTTAATACACACCGTACTTATCATCATTTTCGTGAGCAACGTTACCAACTACGTAGTCAACAACAGACAATTACGGGCAGACAATTAGCCGATAGCTTGTTATCATCGCCCGCCTATCTTTCACAACGTCATGTGATTAAAAAATTAGTCTCAACTCGGCAATGGCAAAAAATGGATACTTTATGAAAGCCCAAACCTTAACAATTTCTGACAAAATTGCACTTAACGTTCGTATTTGGGGTGAAGAAAATAATTTAGCACCTACGATTGTTATGGTGCATGGCTTTCCAGACAATAGCCTTATTTGGCAAAAAGTGGCTGAACGTTTAGCTCCGTTATTTAAAATTATTGCTTATGATGTGCGTGGTGCAGGTGAATCGAGTATTCCCTCCTCCACTCAAGACTATAAAATCAAATATTTAGTTGAAGATTTGGCAGCCGTGATTAACGCCTTTAGTCCAACTCAGCCAATTCATTTAGTTGGCCATGATTGGGGGTCAATTCAATGCTGGGAGGCCGTAACCACTCCTCTTTTGCAAGCTAAAATAGCCTCTTTTACCTCAATTTCTGGCCCAAGTTTAGACCATGCAGCGTATTGGATTCGTCAAGGTTTAAGCAAAGGCTCTTTAGACAGCAAAGTTAAAATTATTAATCAATTAGCACATTCTTGGTATATTGCTGCTTTCCATTTGCCTCTAGCAAGTCAAGTCACATGGCGAGTGGCTTTTAACCGTTGGCCTGCTCGTTTTGCTCGCTTAACGAAGTTACATGGTGAAGATTTTGCTTCACAAGCGCGTGATGGCGCACATGGCGTTAAGTTATATCGTGCAAACTTTATTGAGCGATTATTCAAACCACAAGAACGTAAGACCAATATTCCTGTTCAATTAATTATTCCTAGTCAGGATAAATTTGTCACCGCAGGATTATTTGATAATTTATCTGAATGGGCGAATCGTGTATGGCGGCATGAAATAGATGCCGAACATTGGGTACAACGTAGTCATCCAGATGAAGTCAGTGCCTATATTAGAGAGTTTGTTGATTTTATTGATAGTTAAGGTATTTCCTCTTACCTCCTTGAAGAGGAAATAGTGGCTCTTTTTATTTAACGTAACGCACCCGTATAATGATGTGCTACTTGCTCTTCCAACTCCTCAATATGTGGTTGAGCCGTTGGTGAGTTTTCTACAACTTCAGCTTTACGACGTAAATTGCGAAATGTCATACTAAAAATATCCGTTTTTTCTACTGTAGGCTCTTTAATAGTCTCTGTTAACACTGGAATTTCTGGTGTTGACTCCACTATTTTTGGCTCAGTCTTGGCTAATAATGTCTGAAAACGCTGAACAATCTCCAAAATTTCCTGATCTTTTTCTTGTCCAGCAATCCTTAAAATTTCCTGTGCGTATTGTTCATTCTGTGCCATATAAATCGCATCAACAACACGACCTGAACTACGTCGCATACGCACATATAGCTGAGAAGCCAAACTAAAAACTTCAGAATTTAAATTTTCTGTCATGATTAATTTCTCCTTATTTGAGAAATAACATTAATGAGAGAATTAAACATCTATGATGATCCTTAATTCTTTTAAACGGATGTTAGGGAATTTGCTCACCATGCTGTGTTAAATCTAAACCAATAGATTCATTCTCGGCATCTACACGTAACCCGATAATTAAATCTAATAAAAACAATAAGATCAATGAAACAATAAAGCTATAAGCCAATGTGACAAATGCTCCTATGGCTTGTATGGTAACTGTAGTTTCAAGCCCTGATAAATGATGTTGAGCAAAAACACCTGTTAGAATTGCACCTATCACTCCACCAATCCCATGAATACCAAATACATCTAAGGAATCATCCGCTCCCAACATCCGTTTTAAACCCGTTGCTCCCCAATAACAGCCAACACCTGCAATTAAACCAATCAATAATGCTCCTTTGACATCGACAAAACCTGATGCTGGGGTGATAGCCACCAATCCTGCTACTGCACCTGAACAAGCACCTAATAATGATGCTTTACCACGACGTAAAAACTCTAATAGCATCCATGCCAATGTTCCTGTGGCGGCAGCAACTTGTGTGACTAGCATAGCCATTCCTGCACGTCCATCGGCTGCCAACGCTGATCCTGCATTAAATCCAAACCATCCCACCCACAATAATGACGCTCCGATCAATGTTAATCCTAAATTATTTGGAAAAAATGGCTCTCGTCCATAGCCTGCACGCTTTCCTAACATATAAGCACATGCTAATCCAGCAGCTCCTGCATTGATATGTACAACGGTGCCTCCTGCAAAATCTAAGGCTCCCATCTTGGCCAACCAACCACTTGGCTCCCATACCCAATGAGCAACAGGCGCATATACCAGCACCGACCATAACGCCATAAATATAATTAATGCGCCAAATTTAATTCGTTCAGCAAATGCGCCAGTAATTAATGCAGGAGTGATAATGGCAAAAGTTAATTGAAAAACAACAAAAACTGATTCTGGAATGGTTGGAGCTAGATGACTAACGGTTAAAGTACTTGTTAATTTGTCAAAACTCATTCCTTCTAAAAACAAACGATCTAATGTACCTAAGTATGGACTGGCACTCGGGGTAAAGGCCAAGCTATAGCCGACAATAACCCAAATAACGGTTACCACTGCACAAATCGTAAAACTTTGCAGTGCGGTACTTAATACATTTTTTTTACGCACCATGCCTGCATAAAATAAAGCCAAACCAGGTATGGTCATCAACAACACTAAAGCAGCAGATGTGAGCATCCATGCGGTATCACCTGCGCTAATCTTGTCCATAGTTGTAACATAAGGTGCTGTTTCAGCAAATACGAAGGATGGCGCAAACATGATTGTTGCAAATAATAAATAACACAACAGATCAAGCGGCCTATTCATGACATACGCTCCTCATTTATTTCTAAATAGGGGGAATGCAAAACTTAGGCCAATTAATTAATAGAATCAATGCACTACAAAAGCATATCTTGCGCTTTATTAGTGCATTGATAATTAGCTGATGTTTATTATATTTATGATGATCTATTTACTTTTCAGTGCATATTCAGGGCAGAAATGCACTAAAGTTGACTAATCTACGACTATTTAGCCTTGCACTAAATAGTCGAAAATAGTGCAAGCTTATTGATGATACTTCGCACTTAGCTCATGAACCGCATTAATAAATGCCCCTGCATGTTCAGGTGATGTATGCTGATCAATACCATGCCCTAAATTCATCACATGACCTTCACCATGACCAAAGCCCGCTAAGATATGAGCGACTTCATCACGAATGCGTTGTGGGCTGCCATATAACACTGAAGGATCCATATTGCCTTGTAAAGCGACTTTGCTGCCAACACGCTGACGAGCAGCACCAATATCTATCGTCCAGTCTAAGCCCAAAGCATCCGCACCTGTTGTTGCCATTGACTCAAGCCACAAACCGCCACCTTTAGTAAACAAGATCACGGGGACTTTGCGACCATCATGCTCTTTGATTAAGCCATCAATGATTTTTTTCATGTAAGCTAAAGAAAATTCTTGGTACGCGGCGGCTGATAATGCCCCACCCCAACTATCAAAAATTTGTACAGCTTGTGCACCTGCACGAATTTGCGCATTTAAATAATCAATAATCGATATGGCTAATTTATCTAACAACATATGCAACACTTGTGGTTGTTGATACATCATGTTTTTTGCAGCACGAAAATCTTTACTCGAACCACCTTCAATCATATAGGTAGCTAATGTCCACGGACTGCCCGAAAAACCAATTAACGGCACACGGCCATTGAGCGCGCCACGAATGGTTTTGACGGCATTAATGACATAGTCTAAATCTTTTTCAGCATTCGGAATGGGCAACGCCACAACATCCGCTTCGGTTTTAACCGTCTTTTTAAAACGAGGGCCTTCGCCTGTTTCAAAATACAAGCCTAATCCCATTGCATCAGGCACAGTCAAAATATCCGAGAATAAAATCGCTGCATCCAACGGATAACGCTCTAAAGGCTGTAAGGTGACTTCACACGCCAATTGTGGATTTTTACACAAGGCCATAAAGTCGCCTGCTTGTTGGCGAGTGGCACGATATTCTGGCAAATAACGTCCTGCTTGACGCATCATCCAGACAGGTGTGACATCAACAGGTTGACGTAATAAAGCACGTAAAAAACGATCATTTTTTAAAGGGGACATAAAAGTTTGGCTCTAGGCTAAATAAATTTTAAAAATTATCTCACATTCTGTCTATCTTAAACACTCCAACTCTCCCTTACCTTGTACTGCCAAATACTCTTCTGCCGATAGCCACAATTGAGCATCTTCAGCCAACAATTCAGCAACGTAAAAAATAATGTGTGCCCACGTAATTTTGTTGGCATACAACATCCCAAACACATCTAATGTGCCACCCCGATTATGATAACCAACAAAACGACTATGTTGATAACCTGTATCCAAACGTCTTAACACACCTGTCATCACTTCAGGGCGACCATGACAGACAAATAAGCGTTTTTGTACCTCTGGCACAATATTACTCACGGTTTGATCATCCAACACATAAGCCGCTTCACGCGCATCTCTGGCGATTCTAAAACGTGCTGGCTCAACAATCGCTACCACCGACACCCCGACACCTTTTGCACGTAAGCGTTTGGCAGCTCGTTCAATTTCTTGCAACTGATACGCACCAATCGCTAATAACTGCACATCGGCTTGATGATCATGGCGTAAAGTGATTGCGCCTTGTTGTGCCGCTAATTGTGCTTGGGTGGCATCACACCAAACAGGCAACACACTCTTAGCCGCCACCACCGTAGCAATACGGCCTTTTTGTTGATACAAGGCCGCCAGTTGCGCAACAGCAGTATTGGCATCACAAGGAAAATAGACAGGCGCAACATCACTCATCTCGCCTATCCATGCTTCACTCAAAGTCGGGTCTTGATGGGATTGTTCATTTTTGCCGTTTTCCCACGTATGAGAACTGACCACAATCGGTACACTATGCCAGTTAAGGTCTCGGCCAAGCTCAGCTAAATGACGGGCAAAAATTGCTTCTTGACGCATTGCGCCCAGCATTTTTACCGCAAAGGCCTCATAACTAACGGCAATATTTAAACCTTGTTTATTGGCTAACACTGCTGAAACGACAGCCTCTTCATTTAAGGCAGTAATCACGCCACCTTGCACCGCTTCGGCTTCATCCAACTCCACATCTAACACCCGATGTTTAATACGATCTAGGGTTAAATTCATGCGATTACTACGCATTTCATCAGGATTAGCGACTCGTACTCTTAATTCAGGATTAGCCGTCACCAAATCACTAAAATATTTATCAATCGCCACCATTGGCGCAAGTTGTTCGCCCAAGGATAAATACTTAATCGGAGGGGCAACTAAATCGCTCACTTGTAACTTGCGTAAACAGTGGTCTTTTTCTAAAGGACGATTAGCAAAACTATGATTATTGAGTATGGTAATTGCCCAATTTAATTGTTTGCTTGGCACATATAACGGCGCGCAACCTTGGTTAAATAAAACACGTGCCGCCTCGTGTAAGGCTGGACTTTGAGCAATCGGTAAATTGTGTGCAGCATTAGTCCCTGCATTCACAAAACCAAAGCCTTTCACGGTTTCAGCAATCGCATAAGGCAAATAGACAGGATAATGCGCTTTACCTTGCTGAATATCTTGATGCTGTTGCTGTAAATTTTGTGCCATGCTAATAATCGCCCACGCAAACGCCGCAGGGTCACGACCATTAATTTCGATAGGATCAAAGCCATTCAGTTTAAGATGCTCTTTAAACCAATAGACACCACCCGATTGTGACATGGTGGTACGTTGGTCAATACGACGGCCATTGGCAATCATAATCGGCATAACTAAGCCCGTATCTTCACCACGCCAAAAACGTGGCACCCAATCGCTACCGCGTTGCTCTTCAAAAGCCCCATCACTCAAAAACGCAACTAACTCTTGTTTGGGTAAAGGCATATGCACATATTGCAATTCGGCAAAACCTAAATAACCGCCCTCAATAATGCCACCTGCGGTATAGGGATTAACATGACTGCCTAATGGCACAGCAGGATGACCATCTGCACCGATTTGATAGCTATAAAAATCTTGGGCTAATTGGCTTAAACCAGCATCGCTCAATGGATAACGTGCGGCTTGTTCAGGTTCGGTATTGCCCAATAAAATATTGACTGCATCAATCGCCGCCACACAATGTCCTTGCCCCATCAACCATGCGCGCGTTTTACCTGTTAAGGCATTAGCCAACAAATAACCAACATACGCAGGTACAATATTTAATGCCCCGCCTGTATGTCCTTCTGGGATTTTTTTAAAATCACTGGCTTGTAATTCTCGGCCATCTAAATAGACATTTTTAGCATAAGTCATGTGTACGGTTAACCACATGGCCATATTGCAAAGATAATCAGCCGCTGCAAATAATCGTAATGCTTGCTCTTGGCTGCATAAACCTTGTCGTTCTAAATCAATTAATAAATCTGCGATTCTTTGTTGCGTCAATTGATCGTGACTAATTGCGCCATAACCTGCCGCCCACTCTTGAAAACTCATGTTCATATCTTCATCCAAGATTGCAAAAATCAATAGTTGTTGTAATTATCACTACAGAGTCTATGACTTAGACAAGTTAGAATGCAACTACTATGCTTAATATTATGTGTTGCAAAGCAATACTTCATTCTGATCTTCAATACGTTATGGAAAAAAACATCATGAAAATTCGTCAGCTTGTTGATCATTGGCATAGCACAGGTGATGAACCATCTCCTAAAACTCGTTTACATATTGATATCTCTTTACATGATGCTGCTCGCTTAGCGGCATTGACTGATTTATTTCCTGCCTTAAAAGCGCAAGAAGTGATTGCCGAACTTTTACATGCCGCGCTAAACGAAGTCGAGGAAGCCTTTCCTTATGTGCAGGGCAGCAAACAAATTGGTGAGGATGAACAAGGAAATCCAGTTTATGAAGATATGGGTTATACCCCACGATTTTTAGCATTAGTGCAACAACACTCGGCTAAATTACATAAATAATCATTAATACGATAGGAAAAAATGACCATGATGTCATGGCAAAATTTATTAAATGCAAATCGTTTAGGTAGTCGTAAGCCTCATGATGAAACCGCTCGCAGTCCTTTTCATAAAGATTATGATCGTATTGTTTTTTCGGGCGGTTTTAGGCGTCTTAATCGCAAAACCCAAGTACATCCCCTTGCCCAACATGACGCAGTACACACACGCTTAACCCACAGTTTAGAAGTCTCGTGTGTGGGGCGAAGTTTGGGCATGTTGGCAGCTGAGAAAATCATCAACGAACTGCCCCATTGGGTCTCTCCTGCTGATGTCGGCGCTATTATTCAAGCAGCGTGTTTGGCGCATGATATTGGCAATCCACCGTTTGGTCATGCAGGCGAATATGCCATTCGTGATTGGTTTTTGTTGCCCCAACAAGCCCAACTTATGGCTTTATTACCACCTGCTCAGTTTGCTGACTTATGCCAATTTGAAGGCAATGCCCAAGGCTTTAGAATTTTAAGTCAGCTAGAGTACCATCCCAATGAAGGAGGAATGCGTCTGACTTATGCCACCTTAGGCGCTTATTTTAAGTACCCGTGGTTATCACAACCCATTGCAGGCGGTGTGGCTAGTCACAAACGTGCTAAATTTGGCTGTTACCAAACCGAAAAACTTTTACTGCAACAAGTTGCGCAACAACTGGGCTTGATTCAACAAGGTGATTTTAGATGGTGCCGTCATCCTCTCGCCTATTTATTAGAAGCGGCTGATGATATTTGTTATACCTTAATTGATTTAGAAGATGGTTTAGCTTTAGGCATGTTGCGTTATGAGGAAGTTGAACCTTTATTCTTACAATTATTGGATGATTTACCGCCGCCACCCGAACTCAAACAAGATGTGCCTGACTTACAAAAAATTGCCGCACTTCGTGGTAAGGCCATCGAAAAATTAGTCAATGCCGTGGCTAATGCCTTTGCCGAACAACAAGAAGCCTTATTAACTGGCCAACTCAAAGGTAGCTTATTAAATTATTGTAAAGCTAGCCTGTCTGAGGGCATTGATTTAGCCAAAGACCTTGCACGACAACGGATTTTTAATCATCCACAAAAAGCCCAATTAGAGCTGGCTGCCTACGCCAGTTTACACACCTTATTAAGTGCTTTTGCAGAAATGAGTATTTCCGTTTATAAACAGCAAGCCCTTAGCTTTAAACAGCAACGGCTACAACAATT
>ERZ724507.1303-NODE-1303-length-10790-cov-3.662785_pt1 | contig 10790 bp, 4 predicted proteins | sample MGYA00376040_ERZ724507 | MGnify/ENA primary metagenome ERZ724507 (study PRJEB28724, sample SAMN07190883) | activated sludge metagenome | isolation source: activated sludge of sewage treatment plant in Hong Hong | place: Hong Kong | collected 2016-03-17 ...
GATTCGACGGAGTGCAAATAGGGACCACCGCCGCCTTCTTCCGGCGCACCGCCGACCCGGCCAACGGCCAGGTCACCGCAACGCTGACCGAACCCACCTCCGTGACGGCCACCGTCGTCGCGGGCCTGCACCATCAAGGCGCATAGCTGGTCATAGAAGTGGTTCGCGATGCGCTTCTGCTCAGCACTGTATTCGGGCGTGTACACCTGCGGTTCGCGGTACGGGAAGAATGCCGATGGATGGTGGTCGAGCGTGGTCCGAACGAGTCTTTCAAGCCCCTCGCTCACCTTGATGTGCGCGGGACGCTGGTCATCCGGGGCGAAGTCCATCGCTGAAAAGCAGGCGACGGTGGGCTTCCACGACAGGGTTTCGAAGATTTCCTGCTTGCTGGAGAAGTAGTAGTAGACATAGGGCTTGGTGACGCCGAGCTGATCAGCGATCTGCTCGATCGTCGTGTTCGCGTACCCCTGCTTCGCGAACAGCCGCTCAGCGACCTTCAGGATGCCCTCACGCTTGTCCTCCTGAGGCACGACGCCACGTGCACGCCGGGCAGCCGGGCGATCGCGATTGGACGTTGGGGTCTCTTCCAGCACGAGCATCTACTAAATAGTAGCTTTTTGCTACCAGTGAGTATATTATGACGACGCAGATCGTTCGATCTAGGGAAAACCCTCAGACCCGATGCCGCGAGCATTCCGCGAAAGCTGACCATGACTCACCCGCTGTTGCTGCAAGTGCGTGCGCACGGCGCGCATCGATGTCGTCCCGACAGTCGTGATGTGCACGGCACCGCAACGAGACCGGCCGAGCGGCTGGCCGGTGAGACGGCCGCGATCGGCCCGCGTGCGCTGGGTAGCCTCCGGCGTTGCTCAGGAAGGCCCAGGATCAAGGTCCGCACGACCCGGGGCGACTCCCATCTACCAGCGACCAGCTCAGCGTCGGGTCGGGAAGGCTCGGCCCGGTGAATGGCGCTCGAGTCTGTGCGCTGCATCGACCAGCGGGCCATCCCGGTGCCGGGTACGTTGCACCGGCACCGAAAGAAGCAAGCCATCCGGCTACCCGACGGCGGGCGACACAACCAACTTGTCCGTTCCGGACCGCCTCGAGGTCAACTGCAAATGACGAAACCCATCTTTACCAAGATCCTGATCGCCAATCGCGGTGAGATAGCGATCCGCCTGATGAGGGCGGTCCGCGAACTGGGTGCCGAAGCGGTGGCGATCTATCCCGCCGACGACCGTGATTCGCTGCACGTGCAGTGCGCCGACGTCGCGGTGCAATTGCCGGGCGAAGGGGTGGCCGCCTATCTTGACGCGCCGTCCATCGTCGCGGCAGCGCTGCGCTCTGGCTGCGCTGCGGTCCACCCCGGCTACGGCTTCTTGAGCGAGAACAGCGATTTCGCGCATCGTTGTCTCGAGGCTGGCCTGGTTTTCGTCGGGCCGACGCCCGAGACCCTGCGCATGATGGGCGACAAGGCACAGGCGCGTGCCTTTGCCATCGCGCACGACGTGCCGGTGATGCCCGGCACCACCGGGGCAACCAGCCTGGAGGAAGCCCGCGCCTTTGCCGCCCACCATGGCGCTGTCATGGTCAAGGCACTGGCCGGTGGTGGCGGCCGCGGCATGCGTGCGGTCACCGATTCGAACGACTTGGCGGAAGCCTACGAGCGTTGCCGTTCGGAGGCGCGCGCGGCGTTCGGCAACGACGCGGTCTACGTCGAGCGCCTCGCACTGCGTCCGCGTCACATCGAGATCCAGATCATCGGCGACGGCACGAACGTGCAGCACCTGGGCGAACGCGACTGCAGCGTTCAGCGCCGCCACCAGAAGCTGATCGAAGTGGCACCGAGCCCCTCGCTCGGCGAAGCCCTGCGCCGCCGCATCCTGGGCGCAGCGTTGCGGCTGGCCGGCGCACTGAACTATCGTGGCCTTGGCACGTTCGAGTTCCTGGTCAATGGCGATGAGTTCTTCTTCATGGAAGCCAACCCGCGCCTGCAGGTCGAGCACACGGTGACCGAGGAGGTGACGGGCGTCGATCTCGTCGCCGCGCACCTGCGGATCGCCGCCGGTTCGTCCTTGTCGGACATCGGCTTGAGCGAACCGCCTGCGTTGCGCGGCTTTTCCATCCAGGCGCGCGTCAACCTGGAGTCGCTCGGCACCGACGGCATGCCCCGGCCGAGCGCCGGAACCATTCGCAGCTTCGCGCTGCCCTCGGGTCCGGGCGTGCGGGTGGACACCTACGGCTACGCGGGCTATCGCGTCAGCCCCCGCTACGACTCGCTGATAGCCAAGGTTATCGCGCGCGCCGACCACTTCGCAACCGCCGCGCAGCGCTGTGCCGCGGCACTGGCCGAGTTCGATATCGGCGGCATTGCGACCAATCTGGACTTGACGCATGCCATCGTGACGGATCCCGATTTCATGGCTGGCCGCTTCGATACGAGCTATATCGCCACCCATCTCGAGCGTTTGCTCGCTCATCAGCGCCCGCAGCTCGCGACCCGCGGTACGGCAATGCCTGGGGATGAAGCAGCAGCACCCAAGAGTGCGCCGGAAGGGATGCTGGGGGTGAGTGCTCCGATGAGCGGCGTGGTCGTCAGCGTGGCCGTGGCACCCGGCGACACGGTCCAGGCCGGCGCCCCCATCGCGGTGCTCGAAGCCATGAAGATGGAGCACCTGATCCACGCGCCGCAGGCGCTCACCATCGATGCCGTATTGGCGCAGGTGGGCGGCATTGTGGAACAGGGCGACCTGCTGGCCTATGGTGCACCCGCGCTGGCCGTTGCCGACTCGCCGGCTACGGCGACCCGATCGGCGGAGGCCGAGGACTGGTCGGCCGACGTGGCCGAAATCGAACGCCGTCGCGAACTGGCGTACGCCATGGGTGGCACGGAAAAGGTTGCGCGCCAGCGTCGGGAAGGCAAGCTCACGGCACGCGAGCGCATCGATGCGATTGCCGATCCCGACAGCTTCCATGAAATCGGTACCCTCACTGGGTTTGCCAGCTACGACGAAGACGGCCGTGCCAAGGAGGTGCTGCCGGCCAACTTCGTCGGCGGGACGGCGCGCATCGCCGGACGCAAGATCGCGCTGGGCGTCGACGACTTCACGCGGCGCGGCGGCTCCGGCGATGCCGCGATCCACGCCAAGCAGATCTTTCTTGAGAGATACGCGCGCCAGATGCGGCTGCCCATCGTTCGCCTGCTCGACGGGCAGAGCGGCGGTGGCAGCGTCAAGATGGCGCGCGACGCAGGCTTCACCTATATCCCGGTGAATCCTGGTTGGGATGCGATCGTCGACACCCTCTCGCTGGTGCCGGTCGCCGCGGCGGCGCTGGGCCCGACCGTGGGCCTGGGGGCGGCGCGCTTCGTGATGTCGCATCTGGCGGTGCTCGTCGAGGGCATCGGGCAGGTGTTCACGGCGGGCCCTCCAGTGGTCTTGGGGGGCACCGGCGAGACGCTGAGCAAGGAAGAACTCGGCGGCGCTGACGTGCATCGCAGCAACGGCACGGCGGAGCGCCTCGTGCCGGACGAAGCCGCGGCGTTTGCCGTGATCCGGGGTTTCCTCAGCTACCTGCCAAGCAGCGTGTTCGAGCTACCACCTGTGCAGGCAAGCACGGACCGTGTCGAGCGGCGCGAGGAATCGCTCCTGAGCGCCATTCCCAGAAACAAGCGCCGGCCATACGCGATCGGGCCGATCTTCGATGCCATCTTCGATGCGGGCTCGGTGTTCCCATACGCCGAATACGGCGACAGCACCGTCACGGCATTGGCTCGCCTGGATGGTCATCCTGTCGGCGTGATTGCGGGTGATCCGATGAAGGGCGCTGCCATGTCGGTGCAAGGCGCGCAAGCCATCGGCCGGCTGGTCGACTTGTGCGAAACCTTCCACTTGCCGCTGGTGAGCCTCAGTGATCAGGCGGGTGTCAACATCGGCTCGGTGGCCGAGCGCCAGGCCACGATCCGCGCGGGCGCACGCGCGATTGCCGCTGTTTATCAGGCGCGCGTGCCGCAGGCGGAAATCATCATGCGGCGTGTCTACGGGGTCGGCGGCGCAGGCATCGTGAACCGCCACCGCGCCAACCGCAGCTGGGCCTGGCCTTCGGGTGACTGGGGTTCATTGCCCGCGCGCGGCGGCATCGAAGCGGCCTTTCGTGCCGAGATCGAGGCCAGTGCCGATCGCGAGGGAACCATTGCGCGCATCGCCGCGCAACTGGATGCGCTGGCGTCGCCGTTCCGCACCGCCGAACATTTCGGCGTGCAGGACCTGATCGATCCGCGCGACACCCGGGCCTTGCTGTGCGATTGGGTGCGGGACGCTTACCGCTTGCTCCCCGAGCTGGTCGGGCGCCCCTCATTCGGCTATCGGCCCTGACCCGGCCGGCGGTGATCTCGACAAAGACATCTCAACATAGGAGCCAAGACATCATGACCGAATCCGAATTGAGCGCCGTGCTGCGTGCCGACGGCGAAATCGCCGCGGAACGTCTCGACCACTGGGCGAAGACCGCCGGCAACCGCTGCTTCTTCTACTACGGCGAAGAGAACAAGGCGCTCACCTACGCCGAGTTTGGCGCACGCACCGACCGGATTGCCGGCAATCTGGCAGACAACGGGATTCGGAAGGGCGATCACGTCAGTGTCTTCAGCACCAATCCGCTCGTTTGCGCTCTGGCGATGTTCGGCATCTGGAAAGCCGGGGCCGTGTATTGCCCGGTCAACTTCGGATACATGGGCCGCCTGCTGGCCTATCAGCTCAACGACACGGCTCCCAGGCTGATCATCACCGACCGCGGTCTGCTGGGCGCACTCAATGGCGTCGCCAATGATTTGCAGCAACCACCGGCGGTCTGCCTCTTCGACGCAGCGGGGGGCGCTCCCGGGGCCGGGGATTCGGCTGCACCCGTAGCAATCGATGCGCGGTTTGGCAGGCGGCTTGCGTGGGCCGATCTGGAACAGCCGGCCACCCGCCCCACTGTGTCACTGGCCTTCGATGACCCGGCCAACATCATCTACACCTCCGGTACCACCGGGCCCTCCAAGGGCGTGGTTCAGCCGCATCGCTGGATGGCCCAATACACCTTCTGGGGCCGCGCGTTTCTGAGCACCGAGGATGTCATCTACAACGACCTGCCGATGTACCACGTCGGTGGCGCCGTTTTCAACATCGTGCGCGCTGCCATGGTGGGTTGCGAAGTGGCGGTGTGGGACCGCTTCAGTCCCAATGCCTTCTGGGACCGCATCCGTTCGCGTGGCGCCACCACCGCCGTTCTGCTGGACGTGATGATTCCATGGCTGACCAAGGCACCAGTGAGTCCGCAGGACCGGCACAACACCCTGAACAAGGCCCACATGCAACCGCTACCGGAGAGTCATGCAGCGGTATCGAAGCGCTTCGGCTTCGACTTCGTGACAGCAGGCTTCGGCCAGACGGAGTCCGGCGGCCCGTTGGCGATCTTCATCGAGCAGACAGCGCAAGGGGAAGGCACTCCGCCCGAGTTCTACAAGGGACACTCGCACGAGGAAGTGCTGCGGCTGGTGCGGCAGGTGGGTATCCCGATCGCGACCGCCGAGCAGGCATCGATCAAGCGGGTCATGGGGCTTCCCTCGCCGTTCTTCGAGGCGACCGTCCTCGACGAGCACGATCAGACCTGTGAATCCGGCCAAGTCGGGCAACTCGCCTTGCGTCCGAAGCTGCCGGGGCTGATCATGCAGGAATACCTGGGCAAGCCGGACAAGACGGTGGCTGCCTGGCGCAATCTGTGGTTCCACACCGGCGATGCGGCGGTTCGGCATGACAACGGCATGTTCGCGTTCGTCGACCGGCTCGGCGACCGCATCCGGGTGCGGGGAGAGAACCTGTCATCGTTCCAGGTGGAAGACGTGTTTGCCCAGCACCCATCGGTGGGCCTGGCCACCGCGTTTGCCATTCCAGCGATCGAGGGGGACGAGGATGACATCGTCCTGTTCGTCACGCCGCACGCAGGCGCGCAACTGACGGAACAGGAACTGCACGACTACGCAGCGAAGAACATGCCGAAGTACATGCGCCCGCGCCACATCCGTATCGTCGATGAGATCCCGCGCACAGCCACCAACAAGATCGAGAAGTACAAGTTGCGCGCCAAGCTCCTGGCTGAGCTCGGTCGTACCGTCTGACCGCTTGCGTGCCGGTGGCCGGACAGGCAAGCCATGGCAACGGAGGAGACGATGACTCCGAAATCCGAGTTCATGCATCGGGAGCGCCCGTTGCACGAGTCCCTGCGCGCGCACGCAGCCGCGCAACCCGATCGGACGGCCCTCTTCTGGTACGGCACGGTCTTGAGTTGGGCCGATCTGGACCGCGCAAGCGATGCCTTCGGCGCACGCCTGCAGGCGCTGGGAGTGAAGAAGGGCGACCCGGTCGTCCTGTTTCTGAACAACTGCCCGCAGTACGTCATTGCGCACTACGGCATCCAGAAGATCGGTGCCATCGTCTGCCCCAGCGGGCCGCTGAACAAGGAGCACGAACTGACCTATCAGGTCGATGACCTGAAAGCGCGCATCATGGTGGCGGCCTCCGACCTGCTGCCGGTGGTGGAGAAGGTGCGGCCGCAGAGCAGCCTCGAGCATGTGTTCGTGGTGCACTGCGCCGACCTGCTGCCGAGCGCACCCACGATCGAGGTGCCGCCCGAACTGCAGGCCCTGCGCGCCGCCATCCGCACCGTGCCGGCCGGATACGAGGACTTCCGGGCTGCGATGGACGGCAACGCCAGGCCGACGCCAGTTGCACTGTCGATGGATGACGTGGCGCTGATGACCTACACCTCGGGCACCACGGGCCTGCCCAAGGGCGCCATGCTGAGTTACGGCAATGCCTGGTTCAAGGCTGCGGTGACTGCGCAATGGCTCGACCTGCGCCCACAGGACATGGTGTTGTCGGCGGCGCCGCTCTACCACATCGCCGGCAAGCTGCTGTCGGTGTCGGCGCCCGTGCTGGTGGGCGCCTCGCAGGTGCTGCTGCATCGCTTCGACGCGCTGGTGGCGCTGCAGGCGATCGACCGCTACAAGGTCACGCACTGGTGGTCGATCGCGACCATGAACGTTGCCTGCATGCAGGTGCCGGACGCCGCGCGCTTTGATCTCACGAGTCTGCGGCTCAACCCAGCCACCAGCTTCGGCATCACCTACACCGAGCCGTTGGCCCGACAGTGGCAGGCCTTCACCAAGGGCCCCTGTATCAGCTGCGAGGCGGCCTATGGCTTGTCGGAGACTCACACCATGGATACCGGCATGCCCTTCGACGCCATCCGCTGGGGCACGCACGGCCTGCCGATGCCCGGGGTCAGCATCCGGATCGTCGATCCCGACACCGGCACCGAACTGCCGTCGGACGAGATGGGCGAGATCACGCTGCGGTCGCCCGGCAACTTCAAGGGCTACTGGAACAAGCCCGAGGCCACCGCCAGGACGCTGAAGGACGGCTGGGTCTGGACCGGCGACATGGGCAAGAAGGACGCCGACGGCTACCTGAGCTTCATCGGCCGTTTCAAGGAGATGATCAAGGTCTCGGGCTACAGCGTGTTCCCCGAGGAGGTGGAGACCATCTTGATCAAGCATCCAGGGGTGGCCCAGGCGGCCGTGATCGCCGAGCCCGACCCCGAAAAGGGCGAAGTGGTCAAGGCCTACATCGTGCGCAAGCCAGGCACGCAGGCCAGCGCCGAGGAGATCATCGTGTGGGCGCGCGAGCATATGGCTAAGTACAAGGCGCCCAGGCTCGTGCACTTCATCGACGCCTTGCCCACCACCGGCTCGGGCAAGGTGCTGAGGCGCCTGCTGAAGTAGCAGTCATGACGTATGCGAGGCGGGGCAGGGGCGGGGAATGATCCAGTCCACCGAACTCGGGGGGACGTCGCCCGGAACCCCTTCGCGGATGCTCACGATCACAACGGTAGACCCGGGGCCGGCGATATGCGGATCTGTGCTTCGAGTTCTGTCTGCAGCTCGACCTTTCTGATCTTTCCGGTCGCCGTCATCGGAAGCTCCCCGACGATGCGTACCTCCGGCACCTTGTAGATTGCCATGTGCTCGCGGCACCAGGCCTGCAGCGCATCCGCATCGACCCGACCCTGGAATTCGGGCCGCAGACGAACGAATGCCACGGGCACTTGACCTCTGTCGGCGTCCGGGCGACCCACTACGGCAGAGCCGAGCACCGCCTCGTGGCGCGACAGCATGACCTCGAGTTCGGGTGGAAAGACACTCATGCCGCGCACCTTCAGCATCTCCTTGCGCCGGCCGAGGAAGTGCAGGTAGCCATCGGCGTCATAGGCGCCGATGTCGCCGGTGTGAAACCAGCCGTCGCGCAGGGCTCGATCGCTCGCGTCAGGCTGCCGCCAGTAGCCCTTGAACAGGGACGGCGTGCTGACGACGATCTCGCCTTCCTCGCCGACCGGCAGCAGTGCGCCGCTGTCGAAGTCGCAGATCTTGATCCGCGTCCCGGGCATCGGAAGTCCGACGAAGATCGGGCGTCCGCGCAGGTCGAGGTCATCGGTCTGCATGCCGACGGTGAAGGTGTCGCTGGTGTGCGTCTCGGTCATGCCCCAGGCGCCTTCGGCGATCGTCCCGCCGGTCAAATCGAACCAGCGCCGGCGGATGTCGAGGTTGAGTTTGCGCACGAACGATGCGGTCCGCGTGTGCTGCAGCGAACGCAGATCATGCCGCGCCAGGTCAGGGTGCGCCATCAGCTCGAGCACGTTGTCGACCACCATGAAGGTGCGCGTCACCCGACAACGCTCGACTGCCTGGAGCACTGCCGCAGGATCCCAGCGCGCGAGCAGCACGAGCGTCGCCCCGCTGAAGATCGGGTACAGGAGCCCGAGGTTCTCGCCCGCGATCCAGAACATCGGCAGGAAGCTGAGCAGGACCTCGGGCTCATCGCTCAGCGGCTGACCGCCGCGATCGACCGCCCCGCTGGTCGCGTAGGTCGTCGCTGCGGTGTAGATCATGTCGCGCTGCGTATGGATGCAGCCCTTCGGCAGTCCGGTCGTGCCTCCGGTGTAGTTCAGCGCCGCGACGGCGTCGAGGTCGGGATGCACGGCCGACAGCCGGGCAGTGCAGGCGCGGATGGCGGGCAGCAGATTCACGGTACCGTCCACAGTCCGTACGTCGTGCCCGAGCCCCGGTGGCAGGGGGAATTCGGGTACGGGCGGCAGCATCTCGCCCTGTCCGGTGCTGAAGACGGTCCGGATGCGCGTCTTCGGCCGTACCGACAGCAGCAGCGGTGCGAGCTGGTCGAGCACGATCGCGCAGGTCGGATCGGCGTCGTCGAGTTCGTAAGCCAGTTCTTCCTCCCGGAACAGGGGGTTGACCGGAACGTAGACCGCTCCCAGCTTCAGGATCGCGTAGAAGGCGATATGGAACTGCGGGCAGTTGCCCAGCATCACGGCGACCCGGTCGCCGGCGGCGACGCCATGTTGCGCCAGCAGTGCGGCGCACCGCTCGCTCAGATCGTCCAGCTCGGCGAAACTCAGCGTCCTGCCATAGAAGTAGATGGCGACTCGATCCGGGCAGCGACGCGCCCAGATCCGCAGATAGTCGGCGAGCGCGATTTCGCCGTGCGGATAGACCGGCTCGGTCGGCAGCCCAGCCGGCCAGACGGCGCGTTGCCGCGCGTGGAGATCGTCGAAATAGCTTACTTCGTCCATCGCTTCAGTCTCCTGCTTGTTGACCGCTTGCCGATCAACCCGCGTCGAACCGCACCCGCTTGACCGCAACGCGCTGTGGGTGGGCGGCTTCAATCCAGCTTGACGGCCTCGCGCTGGATCACCGCACCCCATGTCGGCACCTCCTGGTCGATCCGCTTTGCGAAGGAGGCCGGATCGAGCAAGACAACGTCGCCTTGAGCAGCCAGGACAGCCTTGGCCTTGGCATCATCGCGCAACTCCTGGGCCAGCGTGTTGAGCTTTTGCACGACTTGCGGCGGGGTGCCGGCGGGGACCAGCATGCCGATCCAGAACGTGACGACGAAGTCGGCAATGCCGCTCTGCTCCATCGTCGGCACCTCTGGCAACTGCGCCATGCGCTTGCTGGAAGTGACTGCCAGCGGCTTCAGCTTGCCCGCCTTGATGTGCGGCAGCGCGGTCCAGGTGTCGAACAGGGCGTCCAGTTCGCCGCTGAGCAACGCCATCTGCGCCGCGGCCGCACTCTTGTACGGTATGTGCGTCATCTTCACGCCCTCGCGGTTGCTCAGCATGGCGAGGCTCAGGTGCGCGATGTTGCCCGGGCCGGCGGAGCCGTAGCTCAGTTTGCCGGGATGCTGGCCGGCGAACTGGACGAGGTCCTTTACGGAGCGGATGTTGTTCTTCTGTGCCCAGTCCGGGTTGGCCACCAGAATGAAAGGCGCTTCGAGAACCATCGTCACCGGCATGAAGTCGCTCGCCCTGTAGGGCACCTTCTTGTAGATTTGCGGGTTGATGGTGATGCTGCTCGAGTTGGTAACCAGCAGCGTGTAGCCGTCGGGTGCCGAGCGCGCAGCCTCGGACACGCCGATCACGCCATTGGCGCCCGCCTTGTTCTCCACCACCACGGGCTGGCCCATGGACCTGCCGATGTGCTCCGAAAGCACGCGCGCCACCGTGTCGGTGAACGAGCCAGCCGGGAACGGCACGATCATGCGGACTGGCCGGCTCGGCCACTTGTCATCCTGCGCGATGGCCCGTGTCGGCGCGAGCCATCCGGCGGCGGTAAGGGCCAGAGCCCCCTGCGCGAATGCTGCGATCAGACGGCGGCGGAGTGTGAAAGGGACGTGACT
>ERZ724507.1306-NODE-1306-length-10778-cov-7.340763_pt1 | contig 10778 bp, 11 predicted proteins | sample MGYA00376040_ERZ724507 | MGnify/ENA primary metagenome ERZ724507 (study PRJEB28724, sample SAMN07190883) | activated sludge metagenome | isolation source: activated sludge of sewage treatment plant in Hong Hong | place: Hong Kong | collected 2016-03-17 ...
CGTCCTCATCATCATCAGCGCGGACGGCCAGGTCACGGCGGCCCGCGTCGAACAGGGGAGCGGCCACCGCATTCTCGACGATGCCGCCCTGCGCGCCGTGCGCTCGCTGCGCTCGCTGCCCGCCGACGCGCCGCGCGAAGCGCTGCTACCGGTGCGCTTCCGCCTGCGCTGAAGGTCGGATCGCGGCGGCGGCACCTCGGCTTTGGTCAGGCCGGCGCACAAGGCCGGCCAGCGGCTTGCGGGTTTCGCTCAGGTCACGGCTCCCAGTGTTCGACATGCATTTTTGCCCCGAAAAGCCGGTCGACCGTGGCGGTCACCGCCGCCGGCGCGCCGCTGGTCGCCACAGTCAACCGGCCTTGCCCGCCGCCGAGCAGGCCGCCCGCCAGCAGCAGGCGCTCGAGCTGGCGGGCCACCGGTTCGCCGGTATCGAGCAGCGTGACGCCCGGTGGCATGCGCTGGGCAATCGCTTCCGCCACCCACGGGTAATGCGTGCAACCGAGCACCACGACATCGGCGCCGGCGGCTGCCAGCGGTTCGACGAAGGCGTCGAGCAGCGCCGCCACCTCCGGGCTGTCCGGCCCCGCATGCTCGATCGCCTCGGCCAGCCCCGGACACGCCTGCGCGACCACCTTCAGGTGATTGGCATGATCGCCGACCAGACGCCCGAAGCGCTCGCTCGCCAGCGTCCGCGTCGTCGCCAGCACGCCGATGACGCCATTGGCGGTGAGCGCCGCTGCCGGCTTGACGCCCGGCTCCAGCGCCACGACGGGCAACGCGCCGGCCGCGCGAATCGCCTCGGCCGCCGCCGCCGTCGCCGTATTGCAGGCAATCACCAACGCCTTCGCCCCGCGCCGGGCGAGCGCCTCGGCAATCAGCACGCCACGCTCCCGGAGAAAAACCTCGGGGCGATCGCCGTAGGGCAGGAAACGGGTGTCGGCGAAATAGAAAAAGTCCTCCTGCGGCAGTCGACCGCGCAAGGCGCGCAACACCGTCAGGCCGCCGAGACCGGAATCGAAGACGGCGATGGGGTAGGAATTCACGGGGTCATCCAGAGACCAATCGGCTCAAATCTTGGTGTTTCTGTCGGCATTCGACCCGGAGCGGACCGATGACAGTGTGCGAAGGCCACGGCGGGTAGCGAAAAGATAGCTGGGACTCCCTTGAAACCAGCAGATGGCAGCGGATCGGCTGAGTTGTTCGAGTTCAACGTGGAGCTAAGCGGACACTGAAAAGCGGAGCGAAGCGCAACCCTTCAGCAGTCCGCTTGAGCGCAGAGTTAGAGTTTTTCTGCGAGGTAGACATCTGTTGCCTGGGCCAGTTGACGGACAAAATGAATGTGCTTCCGTAGGTCATCGCGTGTCACTGCATGTCTTTGCGGCTGCGCCTGGCCATCGACAGGGCGCCATGACCGGTGGGCAATGTCACCACGCTTCTTTGCAAGCCGATTGAGTTCTGCTCGTGCGGCGGCTGGTTCGACGTTGTTCCAAAGCCAGCCTTCTGTAATGTCAATACCAAGGTACTTCTGAAACAGCGGCCGCACGCGATCGGTGCTTGGTGTATGGAAGTACTTGAGATCATTGGCTAGCGACTCTCTGAGAAACTTCGCAAGCGCAGAGTCGTCGGTGCTTCTTGCACAAAGGGCTTCCGAAGCCTCAACCAAGCGATCTTCAAAGTAGGTTTCCAGGGCAGCCAGTGCCATGACGAGGCTAGCGCGTTTAAGCACTTCGATCTGAGGAGGTGGCGGCTTGGTATTAAGCGCATCGAAATGACTGAGCAAGTCGATGGCGTCTTGGATTGCGTGGTCGAACGTTTGAATCGCTTGCGATGTCATTGGCAAAACTCTAACGATAAGCTCAGCGGCTCGCACCACGTAGCGTAGCGAAGTGGCAAAAACGGAGAAAGACCACGGATTCTCAGGCTAACTTCTGGCACACAGGCGTTTCGGCAATCGCAGCCGCGCATCCTGCCTGACCAATTCCGAATGCCACGCCGGCACATTTTCGTCTGCCGTAACCAGCGTTGCCTAGTGTTGCAGTGAAGTTGCCATGATAAATCGATCCGCGGGGCACGGTGGATGTTTTCCAGTTGGGCGGCGGGGATGCCGATGCGGCGCGCCAAGCATCTTCGATCTGGTGCCGCGCGACCTGCCCAGCGCCGGGTCGTCGCGATCCATCCAGAACAGGGCGTGGGTGTCGAGAACGATCACGCCAGCGCCTTCCACTCGACCTCATCGAGCGGTTCGATAATGTCGCCGCAGATTTCCAGTTTGGGGTGCAAGCCGAATGGCGACGTGGAACGCCCACCGCGGTAGGGATGCAACTCGGCGACCGGGCTGCCGTTCCTGGTCACGACCCAGATTTCGCCCTTGCTGGCGACATCGTCGATCAGGGCAAGGCACTTGGCCTTGAACTCCGAAGCCTGAATTGTCGGCATGACAACCTCCAACAAACTGACCACATTGCTGACCGCAGTCCTGCAAATGGTCACCGTCAAGGCGGAAATCGAAGATGCCAACGAACCGGGCGATCAAGCAGCATCTTCAAGCAAACCGCAGCCAGGCTGGGAACCTCAGCCCGCCTTAGGGAAGCGCTGATTTATTCCCGATTTGTCATTCCGGCGAAAGCCGGAATCCAGAAAAATCAAGGCACTGGACACCGGTTTTCGCCGGTGTGACGAATAAATCAGTGTTTCCTTAGCGAAACGGATTCTGAATTTTCAGGGCGCCGTCGAAGACCTGACCATCCTGCATGTCCTCTGACAGAAGGATTTCGCAGTCGGCAATCAAGGCGGATGCAACGATCATCGCGTCGTAAATGGAAAGGCCGTATCGATCGGCGATCTCGAGGCCCTTGTCGTGCGTCGCTTCGGTGATCGGAACAATTTTGCACAGGGCTCGAACGGTGGCAAGCACCTCGCGAATCTCATCGAGCGGCATACGAATCTTGCGCATGGCCACCGACGCGAATTCGTTGAGCACCTGAACACTCAGAACGCCGCCCGTCGCCAATGCCGCTTCCGCGCGATCCGCCCTGGTGGAATCGCCCGAAAGCAGATAGAGCAAAACGTTCGTATCGAAAAACCGCTCAGCCACGCTCGTGGGCTTCCAGGCGATCGAAGCGGAAATCGGCAGGCAGGCGCCCCCGGAATTTCCTCAGCCGTTCCAGCAATTCACTGGCACCGGGCTGTCGTTTGACCTCGAATGTCCGGGCGCCCGCCACGTGGATTTCGATTTCGTCACCTTCCTTCAGGGTCAGCGCTTCGACAACCGCCGCCGGCAAGCGTACCGCCAGACTGTTACCCCACTTTGCCACCTGCATGCCGATCTCCTGAAAAAGATATACATTGAGAATTGTATATCAAGCACTTCTGGTTGCAAGTGACTGAAGAAGCCGCAGGTCAAGCCAAGGAGGCGTCCCTTTGCTTCCGGGGAATGAAGGCGTCTCGCAGGAAATAAAGGTAGGCGCCCATGGCGATCATCCCGGCGGCGATGCCCAGCGGATTCTTCGTGGCGGGGTCGACCGGGGAATCCGGCGCAAAGACGATCCACCACGCGGCGACCATCAGGCCCAAGAGGAAAGCGCGCAACAGCACGACGCTGCGGACTTTCTTGCGGCGCTGCGCCTGTTCTTCAGGGGTCAGCGGCTGTTGTGGAAGTTCGGAAGTCATTCGTGGTTCACCAAAAGGAAGCCCCCTTGCGGGGTCCTCGAATCCATCAGACAGAGCGACGCCTCACATCCGCGCGATCATCGCGTCGCCGAACTCCGAGCATGACAACTCGTCGGCGCCTTCCATCAGGCGGGCGAAGTCGTAGGTGACCTGCTTGTCGCCGATGGCGGCTTCCATCGACTTGATGACGAGCTTGGCGGCCTCGACCCAGCCGAGATGGCGCAGCATCATTTCGGCCGAGAGGATCAGCGAGCCAGGGTTGACCTTGTCGAGGCCGGCATACTTCGGCGCGGTGCCGTGGGTGGCTTCGAAGCAGGCGTACTGGTCCGAGATGTTGGCGCCCGGGGCGATGCCGATGCCGCCGACCTGCGCCGCCAGCGCATCGGAGATGTAGTCGCCGTTGAGGTTGGTGGTGGCGATCACGTCGTACTCGGCCGGGCGCAGCAGGATCTGCTGCAGGAAGGCATCGGCGATCGAATCCTTGACGACGATCTCGCGGCCGGTGTTGGGGTTCCTGATCCTGCACCACGGGCCGCCGTCGATCGGTTCGGCGTCGAACTCGTCCTGCGCCAGTTTGTAGGCGGTGTCGCGGAACAGGCCCTCGGTGAACTTCATGATGTTGCCCTTGTGCACGATCGTCAGCGACTTGCGGTCGTTGGCGATGGCATACCTGATCGCGGCGCGCACCAGCCGGGTCGTGCCTTCGATCGAGATCGGCTTGATGCCGATGCCGGAAGTTTCCGGGAAGCGGATCTTCCTGACACCCATTTCCTCCTTCAGGAACTTGATGACCTTGCGGCAGGCATCGGTGTTGGCCGCCCACTCGACGCCGGCGTAGATGTCCTCGGTGTTCTCGCGGAAGATCACCATGTTGGTCAGTTCCGGGTGCTTCAGCGGGCTCGGCACGCCCTTGAAGTACTGCACCGGACGCACACACTGGTAGAGGTCGAGTTCCTGGCGCAGGGCGACGTTCAGCGAACGGATGCCGCCGCCGACCGGGGTCGTCATCGGTCCCTTGATCGAGACCGAGTATTCCTTGAGGGCGTCGAAGGTTTCCTTCGGCAGCCACTCGTCCGGGCCATAGAGGCGGGTCGATTTCTCGCCGGCATAGACCTCCATCCAGTGGATCTTCTTCTTGCCGCCGTAGGCCTTGGCGACGGCGGCATCGATGACCTTGATCATGACCGGCGTGATGTCGATGCCGATGCCGTCCCCCTCGATGAAGGGAATGATCGGGTTGTCCGGGATCGCCTGCCCCGGAACGATTTTGGAACCACCTTGCGGAACCTTGATGTGCGATGTCATATCCACTCTCCTGGCGTTGTAATGGGACGACCACGATCTGCGTCGGGTCCTTGGCGGGGCAGGCCTGGCAAGGCATCCACCCGGCCGGCGGCAAGGATCATTATGAGCCTAAATCTGGCGGCGTGTCGGCCATTTCGCCCGCCGACGGGACTGTTGCGGTCGACCGGGAAAACCGCCCGAAAAGCAAAAGAGCGAAGGCCCTTCGGACCTTCGCTCCTTTCGCTGAGGCGACCTTCGCCGCCGCGGACTTGTCGCCTAGGCGCGTGCCGCCTTGAGCGCGGCATTGAGCGTCGGGCTCGGACGCATGATGGCCTTGCACTTGGCGGGATCGCCCTTGTAGTAGCCGCCGATGTCGACCGCCCTGCCCTGCACCGACTTCAGCTCGGCGACGATCCGCGCCTCGTTTTCGGTCAGGGCCTTGGCCAGCTTGGCGAAGTGCGCCGCCAGTTCGGCGTCCTCCTTCTGCCCCGCCAGTTCCTGGGCCCAGTACATGGCCAGGTAGAACTGCGAACCGCGGTTGTCGAGTTCGCCGGTCTTCGGCGATGGCGACTTGTTGTTGTCGAGCAGCTTGCCGGTCGCGGCGTCAAGGGTTTTGGCCAGCAGCTTGGCGCGCGGGTTGTTTTCCTTGATCCCCAGTTCTTCCAGCGACACCGCCAGCGCCAGGAACTCACCCAGCGAATCCCAGCGCAGGTGGTTTTCCTGCGTCAATTGCTGGACGTGCTTCGGGGCCGAGCCGCCGGCGCCGGTTTCGTACATGCCGCCGCCGTTCATCAGCGGAACGATCGACAGCATCTTGGCCGAGGTGCCCAGTTCCATGATCGGGAACAGGTCGGTCAGGTAGTCGCGCAGGATGTTGCCGGTCACCGAGATGGTGTCGAAACCGCGGTTGACGCGCTCCAGGGTGAAGCGCATGGCGCGCACCTGCGACATGACGTGGATCTCCAGGCCGCTGGTATCGTGATCCTTGAGGTACTTCTCGACCTTCCTGATCAGCTCGTTTTCATGCGGACGGTACGGGTCGAGCCAGAAAACGGCCGGGGTGCCGGAGTTGCGGGCGCGGGTGACGGCGAGCTTGACCCAGTCGCGGATCGGCGCGTCCTTGACCTGGCACATGCGCCAGATGTCGCCGGCCTCGACGTTCTGCGACAGCAGCACCTCGCCGGTGGCGAGGTCGGTGATGTTGGCCACGCCGTCCTCGGCGATCTCGAAGGTCTTGTCGTGCGAGCCGTATTCCTCGGCCTGCTGCGCCATCAGCCCGACGTTCGGCACGGTGCCCATGGTCTTCGGATCAAAATTGCCGTGCCATTTGCAGAAGTTGATCATCTCCTGGTAGATGCGGGCGAAGGTCGATTCCGGCATGACGCACTTGCTGTCGTACTGCTTGCCGTCGGCGCCCCACATCTTGCCGCCCTGGCGGATCATCGCCGGCATCGAGGCATCGACGATGATGTCGTTGGGGGAATGGAAGTTGGTGATGCCCTTCGCCGAATCGACCATCGCCAGAGCCGGACGGTGTTCCTGGCAGGCATGCAGGTCGCGGATGATCTCGTCGTGCTTGGACTCGGGCAGGGTCTTGATCTTGTCGTAGAGATTGACCATGCCGTTATTCACATTGACCCCGAGTTCCTCGAACAGCTTGGCATGCTTCTCGAAGGCGTCCCTGTAGTAGATCTTCACGCAATGGCCGAAGACGATGGGGTGCGAGACCTTCATCATCGTCGCCTTGACGTGCAGCGAGAAGAGGATGCCGGCCTGGCGGCAGTCCTCGAGTTCCCGCTCGTAGAATTCGCACAGCGCCTTCTTGCTCATGAACATCGATTCGATGATCTCGCCTTCGAGCAGGGAAACCTTCGGCTTGAGCACGGTGACCTTGCCGCCCTTGGCGATCAGTTCCATGCGCACGTCGCGTGCCTTGTCGAGCGTCATCGACTTTTCGCCGTGGTAGAAGTCGCCATGGTGCATGTGCGAGCAGTGCGTCTGCGACCATTGCTTCCACTCGCCCATCGAGTGCGGGTGCTTCTTGGCGAAGTTCTTGACGGCAAGCGGGGCGCGGCGGTCGGAGTTGCCTTCGCGCAGCACCGGGTTGACCGCGCTGCCGATGCACCTGGCGTAGCGGGCGCGGATGTCCTTCTCTTCGTCGGTCTTGGGGTCTTCGGGGAAGTCGGGGATCGCGTAGCCCTTTTCCTGCAATTCCCTGATGCAGGCCATCAGCTGGGCGACCGACGCGCTGATGTTCGGCAGCTTGATGATGTTGGTTTCCGGCAGCAGGCACCTCTTGCCGAGGTCGGCCAGCGTGTTGGGAACCCGCTGGTCTTCGGGCAGGCGGTCGGAGAACTCGGCCAGGACGCGGGCGGAGACCGAAATGTCGGCCTTCTCGATTTCGATGCCGGCCGGGCCGGCGAAACTGCGAACGATCGGCAGGAAGGCGCAAGTCGCCAGCAGCGGCGCCTCGTCGGTTAGGGTGTAGATGATCTTTGATTTGCCGGCAGCCATGGTCACTCCTCTGTTTGAATTGGTTTGCGCGCGCATATTCTACAGCAACATCATTTCACCATGCTCGCAAGCAAGCACTTGTCCGGACCTTCCCGTCCGCCGCGGGGGAACGGCTGGCCGCGGTTGCGGATACCGATCAACGGAAGTCGCGAATGCTAGAATTTGCCGATGGTCCAGAATCGTTCGCAATGAAAATTTCCGTCGGCCTCTACGGCACCGGCGCCCACCAGATCGCGCTGGCGCTGATCCAGGGCTTCAACAAGCATTACACGCTGTTCCGCGCCACCAGCAAGGAGGCCAAGACGCGTTTCGAGCAGGCCAACTGGCTGGGCGTGCACAAGGCGGTCAAGGAGCGCATCCGTTTCTACGATGACCGCGTCGATGAATGTGTCGAGCGCCTGCGCATCGAGTTCGACGCCCAGCACATCGACGACGCCACCTGGCAGCAGATCAAGCTGCTCTACATCGGCCTGCTGCTCAATCACAAACAGCCGGAACTGGCCGAGACCTTCTTCAACTCGGTGACGACCAGGATCCTGCACCGCGACTATTTCCGCAACGACTTCATGTTCGTTCGCCCGACCGTGTCGACCGAGAACATCGAAGCCGAAGTCACGCCCATCTACCGCAGCTACTACGCCAAGGAAGACGGCCTGCGCGGCGCCATCCGCGCCATCGTCCATGATTTCGAGTGGCAGCGGCCGTTCGCCGACCTCGAGCGCGACACCAGCCACCTCTATCACGCGGTTCGCCGCTATCTGAAGGGCATGCCGGCGCGCGAGTTCAACTTCCAGATCCAGGTTCTGGGTTCCGCCTTCTACCGCAACAAGGCCGCCTACATCATCGGCAAGGCGATCAACGGCGCCGCCGAATATCCCTTCGCGATTCCCGTGCTGCATGACGACGACGGCAGGCTCTACGTCGACGCCATCCTCCTCGACGCCTGGCGGATCGGCCTGCTCTTCTCGCTGTCGCGGGCCTATTTCATGGTCGACATGGAAGTGCCGTCGGGTTACGTCCAGTTCCTGCGCTCGATCCTGCCCAACAAGCCGCTGTCCGAGTTGTACGTCATGCTCGGCCTCGGCAAGCAGGGCAAGACGATGTTCTTTCGCGATCTCATCTATCACCTGCACCATTCGGAAGACAGGTTCATCATGGCCCCCGGCATCCGCGGCATGGTCATGCTGGTGTTCACGCTGCCGTCCTACCCTTACGTGTTCAAGATCATCAAGGATGTCTTCGGCAGTTCCAAGGAGATGGACCGGGCGACGGTCAAGCGGAAATTCATGATGGTCAAGCAGGTCGACCGCGTCGGCCGCATGGCCGACACCCTGGAATTCTCCAACGCCGCCTTTCCGCTCGCTCGCTTCAGCGGCGAAGTCATGGAAGAACTGCGCACGCTGGCGCCCTCCTGCTTCGAGGTCGTCGGCGACACGCTGGTCATCAAGCACATCTACATCGAGCGCCGCATGGAGCCGCTCAACATCCACCTCGAGCGCATGGAGCGCGCCGGGAACATCGAGGGCCTGGAGCACGCGATCAAGGAATACGGCAGCGCGATCCGCGAACTGGCGCAGGCCAACGTCTTCCCGGGCGACATGCTGTGGAAGAATTTCGGCGTCACCCGCTACGGCCGTGTCGTCTTCTACGACTATGACGAAATCGAATACATGACCGACATCAACTTCCGCAAGATTCCGCCGGCTCCCGACTTCGAAACCGAAATGTCGGGCGAGGTCTGGTATCCCGTGGCCAGGAACGATGTCTTTCCGGAAGAGTTCAGCACCTTCCTGCTCGCCTCGCCGGCCTTGCGCAAGGTCTTCCTCAAGCATCACAAGGATCTGCTTTCGCCCGGATTCTGGCAGGATGCCCAACAGAAGATCCGCGACGGCCACGTCGAGGATTTTTTCCCCTACCCGCAGGAACTGCGCTTCCAATGCTGCAAGGCGGACGCTTCCTGAACCATCGGCCCGGCATTCAGCCGTACCCGGAGCGGGGCCACCCCCAGGGATCAAGGAGAGGCGAGATCATCCGGCATCAGGCGACGGGATGAGCATCCTGTCACGGTCGACCCGCCTTTTTGGGCAATAATCCTAGAAACCGCAGTTGACCGCTTGTATTCCCATGAGCAGCCCCATGAACACTGACTCCTGTCCCTCCGCCAAGCATCACCTGACCGGTGAGAGCGCTACGCACCCGCTGCCACGTCCGGTCGGGCGCCTGGCTTTGTCGCTCCGCCTTGCAGGCATCAGCCTGCCGCGTTGTCGCTTCGCGCCAGCCACCCGCCCAAACGCACCAGCGGGCGCGTCCAACTGCGGTTTCTAGGATAATCAGGGAACGGGCCGGCGCCACCGGCGTCCACCCGATATTCCCCAAACCGGCCGCCGGATGCCCATGGAAGCTGGCGGCCACCAACCACGCAACAGGAGATCAAATGTCGAATACCGTTACGCTTGGCGGCAACCCCATTGAAGTCGGCGGCAAGTTCCTCGCCAAGGGCGATCAGGCGCCCGCATTCTCACTGGTCGGCAAGGATCTGGCCGACGTCACGCTGGCGAGCCTGGCCGGCAAACGCAAGGTGCTCAACATCTTCCCGAGCATCGACACGCCGACCTGCGCGACCTCGGTGCGCAAGTTCAACACGGCGGCCAACGACGTCGCCAACACCGCCGTCCTCTGCATCTCGGCCGACCTGCCCTTCGCCCAGGCCCGCTTCTGCGGCGCCGAGGGACTGGCCAACGTGCAGACCCTGTCGACGATGCGCGGCCGCGACTTCCTCGAAGCCTACGGCGTCGCCATCGCGACCGGCCCGCTGACCGGCGTCTCTGCCCGCGCCGTGGTCGTTCTCGATGAGAACGATCGCGTGCTGCACAGCGAACTGGTCGGCGAGATCGCCAACGAACCCGACTATGCGGCGGCCCTCGCCGCCCTCGGCAAGTAGCCGTTCCGGGCCTGCCGGCCGGCGCCGAGCAACCGGGGAGGACTTCATGACGACACTTGCCAACGTCCTTGTCGCGCTGATCGCGCTGCTCCACATCTACATCCTCGTCCTCGAGATGTTCCTGTGGGACAAACCGGCCGGCCTGCGCGCCTTCGGGCAGACCCGCGAGGCCGCGGCCGCCTCCAGGGTCCTCGCCGCCAACCAGGGGCTGTACAACGGCTTCCTGGCGGCCGGCCTGTTCTGGGGCCTCAGCCTCGGAGCCGCCGGCACCGGCATCAAGGTGTTCTTCCTGTGCTGCGTGCTGGTTGCCGGCTTGTACCCGAGTTTGACACTTTTGAGGCACATTTTTGGGTGACCCCCGGCAATGGTGCGG
>ERZ724507.1308-NODE-1308-length-10768-cov-12.046952_pt1 | contig 10768 bp, 12 predicted proteins | sample MGYA00376040_ERZ724507 | MGnify/ENA primary metagenome ERZ724507 (study PRJEB28724, sample SAMN07190883) | activated sludge metagenome | isolation source: activated sludge of sewage treatment plant in Hong Hong | place: Hong Kong | collected 2016-03-17 ...
AAGGCCTCATCGACCCGGAATGTGAAGGTGGCTTCGCTCATGATAGCGGCCTCGTTGTGTTACAAGATACTGCAATTTTAACACATCGCCCCGATCATATAGGGGTCAGCTCACGAAACGGAAAAAATTGGACGCTAAGCCCCGGCCGGTGCTAAGAGGGGCCGTCTCAGGAAACGGACTGCAAAGTACGTTAAGCCGATTTCAGCGGCCCGACGGATGGCCTGCAACTCACGAAACTAAAGCACGCTAGCGCGGTCAGCAGCCAGCGGCTGCCGCCTTGCGTGGTCTGCCGCCCTTTTGACCGTTCGCTTGTGAAGCGGCCACCTTGTCATCACTACGCTTCCGGCCGTTCAGGCTGGCGGCTAAGGTGCGGATCGCGGCGGAAAGCTCTCCGCTGGCCTGAACCAGTCCGGCAATCGAGACGTGAAGGTCCTGACTATCCAAGCATAGCGCCTTGCCGCCAAAACCGATGCTGAGCCGGTTCAATTCGTCTTCACTCAAGGCCGCCAGTTCCGGGTAGTCACTGACAGGGAAGCCGATGGCGTGATGGTGGAAGTACACGAATACGCTTTGCAGGCGATCCAGGTATTGAACGCCTGTGGCGTGCAGTCCTTGGGGTCGGCGCTGTTCACTGCGCTTGATTGCTTTTTCCAGCACTTCCGCAGTGACCGGTTCATCAAACCGGTCTTGTGCCGTAACGGTTTTCATAACTGGATCTCCAGCGGTGTGGTTTCGCCTTCCAGGGTCAGAAGGGTTCGATAGGATTCAGCATCGAAGCGACCGGCAAGAATCAACCGGGTATCCGGTCGTCGTTCTTGTGGCGAGGCCAGCCGTTCATCGTCAATCACCCAATGCTTGTTGTCCAGGCACAAGGTCTGGCGGCTTTTCCACCATAACTCTCGTGCACGTCTCAGGTGCTCCGGCTTCTTGATCTCCTGCCGGATGGCTTCGAGCAGCCGGTCAGTCGGGCGGTTCTGTACCGGCTCGACGTCCCATAACCGTACCCCGTTATGCCAGAAGCTGAATTCGAACCGGGCATCCCATTCCTGAGGCCCGACATGAACATGTGGGGGGCAGTGTTCGTTTCGGGTCAGGATGGCAATCACCAAGCCATTGTGGGTGCATACTTTCATAATAACCTAACTGTTGGGTTATAAGGAATGATACATGGAAATCAGACGGCAAGGCAGGTCTCAGGAACCTCTTGTTATCAAAGCGTCAGCCGCCTCCCGGCGGCCCTTGATCGACAGGCCGAAAGCCTTATCCCGTCAGGATCCGGTCTTTATCAAAGCGTCAACCGGCCCGGCGGCCTGGTTACGCAGCAGTCGCCCCTGCCAGTGAACAGCAGGAATCTCTTTATATTTGCTATCAGAAACCCCCGATTCCCTTTTATATTGGCTAACAAGACCTATCGCTGTACCCCCTGCAAAACAAGCATTTCAGGGGGATAAACGGCTTATTTATTTAATATATAAAAAATATTAAAATTATTGCTTAATTCATGAGGGATTGAGCATGTCAGGTAGCAGCGGCGGCTTCAGTGTCGAGGACATCAGGTTGTGTTATCGCTACCTGAAGGAGGCGGAACACCAGTCGTCAGGGTTCGCCAAGAGCCAATTCCGGGAGGCTTCCCAGGAAGAAAAGCGAGTCATTCTGACGAAGGCTCAGACGTGGGCCGGCGCGTTGCCGGCAAGCGATGTGGTGTTGGAGTCCACGCCGCCGGCGCGGAACCGCGGGCGGCCGCGCCGGACGACCGCGCCCGATACGCGGGCGTATTCGGTGCTGCTGCCGGTGGATGACCTGGCCGCGCTTCAGGCGTTGAGCCAGGAGCAGGGAGAGTCGGTTTCCTTCCACATTCGGGAGGCGATTCGGCGTTATCTCAAGGATCGGCGGAAGGAGACACCATGACGATTCGCGGGATTCGCAGGCTACAGAATCTGTGCCGGGGTGGGTTGATTGTGGCTGTGCTCATGATGCCCGCGCCTCTCCTGGAGGATCCAGCGGCCGCGAGATGGATGCTTCTGGTAATGCTGGCTGCGCTGGTCGTTTCTGGCGTGTGCGCGTTGGTGGTTGCCCGGTTGCGGTGTCCGGTGTGCCGACACGTTTTTGTAGGGCGGGGGGAGTATCGCGAACTCTTCACCCCGACCTGCCGGAACTGCGGGCGCCGGTCGGGTGATACCTCATGATGCAACGCCTTACTTGCGTTTTTGCCGCTTTTCCAACGCTTTCAGCTTTTTCAGTTCCTCGCCTTCGATCAGCTCCATTTCCAGGATGATGAACGACCCGATCCGGATGCAGAGGACGCCTTTGCCGAAGGCGATATGCTTGGCCACGATCAACGTCAGAACGAAGAGAATCACCGTAAAGATCAGGATGAGTATCCAGGCAAAGTTCAGATAGGACTGCCAGAGTTCGTGCGCCATCTGAAGGCTCCTAATGGGTTTTGGCCATGATACCGGACATGGGCAGTGGACGGCATCAGGCCTGTCTCAATTTCGCTGGTCGATTTTCCGGAGCGCCGCCCGTAGGTACTCGCCCAAGAGTGGCTTGTCCGCGAGGTAATACGGCAGTGTCGGGCTGTAGGTGTGCTCAGCATGAGGGCGAAGCAATTCGATGGAGGCATCTCCCCGGCCGAGCCAGCACAAAACCGCCAGCTCGGTAATGGACTCAGGGGTAAGAGTTTGTATGTGCCGAACCAGGTTAACTCTGGCCGGTGGCATGCCCGCAGTCATGGCGCGATCAAGAGCGGCCTTATCGGCACACTCAAGGATGGATGGCAGAATGGGGGACTGCTTTGAACGGTTGTTCGGGGAGTGCTTCGCCAGATCGGCGATGTGGCAGATGGTCTCGATGTCCGTCGTGGTGAGGTGTTGCAGTCTCATGCCATGCTACCCCTTGCGGGCGGGGTTTTTTCGCTCAACGCTTTTCTGGCCGCTGGCCGCTGGCCGCTGGCCGCTGGCCGCTGGCCGCTGGCCGCTGGCCGCTGGCTGATAAATCATTTTAGGATCTTCCTTTCCAAGCGTGGCATGTTCGGTAATTGTACTATAGTGCGTGTTCCGATACGCTGCCGATACACGCTGCAACAGGTCAGAATAATTATGCTTCTCTCGATAGCTGAGGCGTCAAGACGATGGGGTGTTGCCAGGACAACAATCTATCGAAAAATGAAGAACGGCAGCCTTTCCGCGACTAATGGGAAGGTGGATCACGTCGAGATGGTCCGATGCTTTGGTGAGCCTTCATTGACGAAAGAGCCGGAGGAAATGCAACTAGAAGTGTTGCGTAAGAGAGCAGATATGCTTCAGGGGCAAGTCGATCTTCTGGAGCGTTTCCTTGCTCAAGAAAAAGAGGCGTTCCTACGGGATAAGGCGGTTCTCACTCAGGAAAAAGAGTGGCTCAGAGAACAAGTTGAGAAGGCTCAAGAGACTATCAAGCTTTTGGAGCACTACAAGCCGACTGTGGCAGAGCAGCAGCCTATCCGGCCCGAGAGAACCAAGAGGGGATTGCTGGGGCGGTTGATAGGCGCAGTTCTGGATGAGTGAAATACCCGGAATCCGTCCCTTTATGGCGATGAAGTCTTTGGTAGGCAATGGTTTTAGCTGAAAAGCCCCGGCTGCATTGACTTGCGAATCCGCTCCTCCGCTTCCTCGTAGGTCTCCCCAGGACGAGCCAATCGTTCGATCTCTTTTTTGGACATTCCACCCGCGCCAGCCAGCGACCGTGTTTTGGGCGGCTTAGTGGGTTGAGGTTTCTGACTGAACGTAAAAATCAGGTGGGTGACGGTTCGGCCGCTCTTTCGCTGGCTATAGCTGACTGAGAGATCGGAGTGTTGGTTTATCTGGGTGATGGCAACGTCAATGACCCACTTCTTGAAGTCCTTGATTGCATCGTAAGAATTTTCAACCGACAGAGTGCGCTTCAACCAAGAAAGTTCAACCTCTCTGTTTCCTAGACTTCCCCATTGAATTAAAAGTTCATACAAGCGGATAGCGTAGCTGCTGGACATTTGCGAGACAGCCCCGATGTGGTAGCTGGTGAACTCTGACTCCAACCGAGTGATGTAGGGAACAACAACGCTCGCAAACTGAAGTCTCACCAAACCAGCACCTTCGACATACTCAACAGAAGAAACCCAGCGAGTCTTGCGCTCTAAAGGTTTTCCTGTTTCCTCATCGATACCTCTCAAAAGTATCCACCGGTTAAACAAAGAGTCAGTGGCTGCTCTCAACTGAGCATAAGAGCTCTTCTCATCAGTTTTGAACATAGAGACAAAATCAGTGATGCGAACCTCTAAAAACGTATCGGCGTTGATGCCTTTGCCAGTATTTCTCGCCCCAACAATAGCCATAAGAATAAGTCGCTGCTCTACCATATCTAAGCGGTAGCTGGCCTCTATCAAGCGGTTGGATTTCACTACCAGGTCATTTCTGTTGTTAGTGTTCAAGTGAACATCCTTTGTGATCGGCAGCGCAATTAAGGGAGTCAATTCTACATAACTCCTTTAATGCCGTAAATCCCTCCCTTTATCACCGTAAATCCCTCCCTTTATCACCGTAAATCCCTCCCTTTATCACCGTAAATCCCTCCCTTTATCGAGGTTGAAACCATTGCAGCGCAATCAATACAGAGGACCTAAAAGCTTTTAAAAGCTTTTAAAAGCTTTAAAAAACACGTGCGCGAGGAAAATCTGTGGATAAGTCAGAATTTGAGGCGATCTCCAGTCGCTGTGGCTGCCCCCTTGGGGCACCGCTACCGCTGCCTTCGCTCCTTCGATCGCCACGCCGCACGCGGCGCAAAAGCAGGGTTAATCAAAAATAAGGTTAGGGTGACTTTTCCCCTATGAACCGCTCCGAAAGACTGGCGCAAGGCGCTTCCGATGGTTCCTGGTTTGTCCAGGAACATAGGCCAGTCGGGATGCATGTGACATGAAAGCGTATATCTGGCCGTCACCGCCCGTCAGGGCGACCGGAACGGCGCTGTATCCGCCGAAATAAGGCAGGTGTGACCTTGTTTGGCTAGGTAGGGATGGGGAAGGTCCAGATTACGCTGGGGAATGGCCTCAGCGGCGGTTAGCGGGGCCATTTTTCCCGCCCTTGTCCTCGTTTTCGATAATTTCCAGCTCTAGAATCACAAAACTCCCGATCCGGATCGTGTAAGTCCCTTTCCCGAAGGCGATAAACCAGGCCAGGGGAACCGAATAAACGGCCACAATCACCCAAAACACCATGTACACAAGCCAGGCGAAGTGCATGTAGGACTGATAGAACTGGTTCAACATGATGCTGTTCCCGATCGCTTGTTATGTGTGGACTGGAGGTTTCGCTTGTTCTTGGTCTGTTCCCCAGGTTGCCATCCAGTCATCCAGTTCATTCAGAGTTAGATGCTTGCCTGTTTGTAGGTATTCCTGATAGGAGGCGACAACTTCCGGTAGCAGCAAGGGGCTGTCGGTGGACAACCTGTCCATCCAGACATCCATGATCTGCCCGGGAATGTGTCGCCCGCTCTCGTGGAACTCTTTTAGCTGTTCGTTCGCCTCTTGCAAGAATGCGAGTCTGGCCGGTAATTCCTTGGGCTCCTGATTCATCGCAGTGCACCTAATCAACCAGTAGCTGCGGCTTTGCGTGGTCTGCCGCCTTTTTGGCCGTTCGCTTGTGAAGCGGCCACCTTGTCATCACTACGCTTCCGGCCGTTCAGGCTGGGGTCAGCTCACGAAACGGAAATTAAAGCACGCTAAGCCTCCCCGGATGTCCGTAGCGGCCTGAACTGCCCCTGCTTGATCTCCCGGGTCTGCGGCCAGATGTAATCGCCGGTCAGGAGGATGTGCTCCCAGCCCAGTGGCGACAGGTGAGTCAGCAGTGTTTCGTCAACCTCCTTGCCCGAACCCCGCAGCGACTGCACGGCCCGCTCGATATAAACCGTGTTCCACAGCACGATGGCGGCCACCACCAGGTTGAGGCCGCTGGCTCGATAGCGCTGGTTCTCGAAGCTCCGATCGCGGATTTCCCCGAGTCGGTTCAGGAACACGGCGCGGGCCAGTGAGTTCTTGGCTTCCCCCTTGTTCAAGCCAATCTGCACGCGCCGACGCAGCTCGACATGCTGCATCCAGTCAAGCATGAACAGCGAGCGTTCAATCCGCCCGAGTTCGCGCAGCGCCACCGCCAGCCCGTTCTGGCGCGGGTAGCTGCCGAGCTTGCGTAACATCAGGGAGGCCGTCACCGTGCCCTGCCGGATTGAGGTTGCCAGCCGCAGAATCTCATCCCAGTGCATGCTGATATGTTTCACGTTGATATTGCCGCCCACCAGGCCGGCGAGCGTCGGGTACTGCTTGGCGTCACCGCGAATGTACAGGCGCTTGTCAGCCAGATCACGAATACGGGGCGCAAAGCGGAAGCCCAGTAACTGTGTCAGGCCAAACACATGTTCGGTGAACCCGGCTGTGTCGGTGTAGTGCTCCTCAATCCGCAAATCCGATTCGTGGTACAACAGACCATCCAGAACGTGGGTGGCGTCGCGCACCGCCGCATTGATGACCTTGGTGTGGAACGGCGCGTACTGATCGTTGATGTGGGTGTAAAACTGCACACCAGGCTCCTGGCCGTATTTCAGATTCACCTGCCCACCAGACTGTCCGCGGCCACCCGCCTTGAAATTCTGGCCGTCCGACGATGACGTGGTGCCGTCACCCCAATAGGCGGCGAACGGCTGCCGCAACTGGGCGTTGACCAGTTCGGCCAGCCCGGCCGAGTAGGTCTCATCCCGGATATACCACGCGTGCAACCAGGTCAGCTTGGCATAGGTCGTCCCAGGGCAGGACTCGGCCATTTTGCTCAAACCTAGATTGATGGCGTCGGCCAGAATAGCCGTCAACAGCAGGTGCTGATCCTCAGAGGGGTCTCCGCTCTTGAGGTGGGAAAAGTGCTGGGTAAAGCCAACCCAGTTATCCACCTCCAGCAATAGCTCGGTAATTTTCAAGTGCGGCAACATGCCATAAACCAACGACATCAGCTCAGCGGCTTCAGGCGGGACCGCGTTGTCCAGCGGTGTGATCTTGAGACGGCCATTACTGGTTATGACGGCATCCGGCAATTCGTTGGCGGCGGCCAGCCGCTCCACGGCCGCCATTTCCTTTTCCAACAGGGCAAACCGGGTCTCCAGAAAGCGGGAGCAATCGGTGTCCACCGCCAGCCCAAGCTGCTGTTGTGCGTGCTGCGCCGCGAAGTGATTCGGAGGCAGCAGATATTCCTCGAAATCCTTGAATTGGCGTGAACCCTGTACCCAAATATCACCCGAGCGCAACGAGTTCTTCAGCTCAGTCAGCACGCACAATTCATAGAAGCGTCGATCCAGCCCCTCCGGCGTTCGCACCAGATTTTCCCAGCGCTTGCGCACAAACGAAGTGGGAGCATCGTCCGGCACTTTGCGTGCTTGGCGCGCGTTCATATCCTTGATCACGTTGACCCCGGCCAGCAGGTCGAGTGCGACCGGCGCGGCTTTCATGGGAAGCGCTGTCAGCAGAGTCGGGGTGTAGCGCCGTAGCTGGTTGAAGTCGTCACCGATCAGCGACAAAAAGTCGAAGTTCTCAGGCTGCGCCAACTGCTCCGCTTCGGTGATACTCTGGCTGAGCATGTCCCAGGGGATGACAGCCTCGATGGCCGCAAAGGGGTCGCCACCGGACTGCTTGGCGTCCAGCAGGGCGCGGCCGATACGTGAGTAAAGACGCACCTTGTCGTTGATGGCTTTGCCGGATTGCTGGAAGCGGTCAGCATGATTGCGCTTGGCTTTGCTGAACACGGAGCCCATGTAACGGTCGTGCAGGTCGATTATTTCGTCGATCAGGGTGGCGCGAGTATCGAGCAGCAAGGCTGCCAGCGTCGCATAACGCCGGGTTGGCTCCAGGTCACGAAGATGCTGGGCGGTCATTTGCCCGCCTTCGCGGGCGAGCTTCAGCAAGCGATTCTGGTGGATTGTGTGGTCCAGCCCCGGCGGGATATCCAGTTCATCGATGGCTTTCAGGCGGCCCAGATGGATTAACACATGCCTCGGCTTGGGTGGGCCGGGTGGCTGGCGCAGCCAAATCAGTCCACTGCTCTTGGTGCCGTCGCGCAATGTCAGCAGCTGGTCCAGGGACCGCCTGTGCTGATCCGACAGTGGCGCGATCAGCGCCTCGTGCATCTGGCGTGTGCCACGTGCCAAGGCCTCGCTACACAGTCGGTCAATGACGTCCACTGTTGGCAAAATGATGCGCTGTTGCCTCAGCCGTTCAACCAGAGCGGCAGCGATAACAGGGCCATGGTCCGTTTGCCGGCCCAACTCGGTCAGCTGGTGGGCAAGGCGTCGATAATCAGTGGCGGAGAACAGTGTCAGCTGCAGCCAGTCCTGCAACTCCACCAGATGCTCCCGCCGGGTCTGCGCCCGCTGGGCATATTGCGGCCAGACATCGGGACTGATCTGCAATTGCCGGCCGATGAGGGCCAGCAAGGGAAAGGGAGGATCCGTATCAGGCGGCAGAATAAAGCCGGGATGACGCAGGCAACACAATAGCACCGTAAAACCAAGACGGTTGTGATCGCCGCGCCGCCGCTGGATGACGGATAAGTCCGGTGCCGACAAGGTGTAGTACCTGATGAGGTCGGCCTCATCTGCCGGGAAGGCAAACAGCTCGGCACGTTCCGCCGGTGTCAGCAAGCTGCGACGAGGCATGGTCGATCCCCTTCTGTTTGTAGACAACGGATGAATCTGGCTATCACTGGGCCACGCCCCAGTGATAGCGGAGCAGGAGGGCCAGGAATCATCTCAATAGAATTGTTTTTGCATTTTGATTGCACTACTATCGAAAAGTCTATAACTCATGTGATAAAAATGATCGTCGGCTACGCACGTACCTCCACCATTGAACAAGTTGCTGGATTCGAGGCCCAGCTGAAGGCGCTTGAGGCCGCCCAGTGCGAAAAAATCTTCCGCGAGCAGGTGTCATCCGTTGCCCGGCGCGCGCAACTTCAAGCGGCGTTGGAGTTTGTCCGGGAGGGTGATGTCTTGGTGGCGACCAAACTCGACCGGCTGGCGCGCTCGGTAGCGGACCTCATGGCGATCATCCAGACGCTGGAATCCAAGCAGGTGGGCTTGCGCGTGCTGAACCTTGGCATGGACACACAAACACCCACGGGTCGGCTGATGCTGACGGTATTGGGGGGTGTCGCCCAGTTCGAGCGGGAGATGATGCTGGAACGACAGCGGGAAGGCATCGCCAAGGCGAAAGCAGAGGGAAAATATCGGGGTCGCAAGCCAGTCGCTGCCGACAAGCGCAACAGCGTGCTGCAACTGGCAACGAGCGGCATGACCAAGGCCCAGATTGCGCGTGAACTCCAGATTGGGCAAGCCACGGTATACCGGATTCTGGCGGGTGCGGCCCCAAAGACACCGCAAACCGCTTAGCGTGCTTTAATTTCCGTTTCGTGAGCTGACCCCTATCTTCGCACGAGACAAAACAATGGGATCAGGTATTCTGTTGTCAGCGGTGTATGGCGCTACCCTGAGCTCGGACTGACCAGAACTGGAACTTTCGAGTGTTTCACTTAGCTCAACACCAAGTACCGCTACAACTCAAGACAGATTGATATCTCTTCTATTGAGGTAGGCCTGCGAACTGCCCAAGGTTCAGCTCGCAGGCACACTTTGGTAAAACTCTACGAACAGAGTTAAGGTAGGACAAAAGTAGTCTCAGCTCAGCCCCTGTTACTACTACGCGATATCACCTCATCCTGCATTTCAGGTGATAGATCGTTGAAGTATGCCGAGTAGCCCGATACCCGAATCAGCAGGTTGGGGTGCAACTCCGGGTTGTCCCGTGCTTCAATCAGGATTTTCGGATCCAACATATTGGCCTGCACCTGCATACCGTGCCGCTTGAAGTACACCTTATACAAGCTGGCTAGCGCATCTCGTCCCTCTTCACAGTCGTAACTGGAGGCATCCAGCTTGATATTGAAATTAATACCATTGGCGAACTTCTTGTAGTCGATGCGGTTCATGGAATTCAACAACGCAGTGGTACCTCGCTTGTCCGCTCCGTTTTCAGGCGCAAAACCCGAGGCGAAGGTCTCACCAGCCCGGCGACCGTTGGGTGTAGCGCTAGTCAAACTGCCAAAATGCGTATGGGAAGTATTGGAGTACACGCCCGCCAGGTACTGGCCGCCACGGGTATTCTTGCCCAGCGCGTGAATGGAATCGGAGTAGTGATCACCGACCCACTTCATCCAGGCATCCGCCTTGGGAATGTCGTTGCCAAATTTATCGATGCGTTCCAGCCTGGTCCGCACAACCTCATCCGAGAGGTTGTCTTTCAGGTGCGCAACCAACTCCTCAAGGGTGAGCCACTTGTCCTCGAACACAGCACTCTCAATAGCCCTCAGGGAGTCGGCCACGACCGCCATACCGGTGCCCTGGATGCCGGAGAAATTGTACTTCGCGCCACCCTGCGTAGAGCAAACGCCCTGCTCCAGGCAGCCTTCGAGTGTAGCGCTGGTAAGAGGGGTGGGGTGGTGCTTGGCGTGAAAACGCTCTACCGCCTGCAGATCCCGATGGAGTTTGGCTAGCTGATGTTTTGTCTGCACATCGTAGGCGTCCAGTACATCCTGCATACATGTCATTGAAGATACTGGCGGAGTCTGCGCGCCGATTAACTTACCCGACCCAATTTGACACCCTTCATTGAGTGCCATTTCCAGGGCCAGGGCCATGTTGTACATCCCGGCGTCGGTGGAACCCAGGG
>ERZ724507.1309-NODE-1309-length-10768-cov-5.550546_pt1 | contig 10768 bp, 11 predicted proteins | sample MGYA00376040_ERZ724507 | MGnify/ENA primary metagenome ERZ724507 (study PRJEB28724, sample SAMN07190883) | activated sludge metagenome | isolation source: activated sludge of sewage treatment plant in Hong Hong | place: Hong Kong | collected 2016-03-17 ...
CGGAATCAGGAGGAGGTGGCAGAAAAGACAGCTTCGGTCCAGCCGGCTGCACTCATCCTGAACATGAACGACCTGGCGGTCGACGCCTTCAAGGCGCTGGAAACGATTCAGAACAATCCTGCCCTTCGCTCACTGCCCATCCTGGCCTTCGCCAATCATGAAGAAGTCGACACGTGGCGACGCGCAAAGGAGCTCGGCGTGACCAAAGTCGTGTCCCGGAACGAATTTTCTGCGCGCACCAAAGATCTCGTTGAAGAACTTATTCATCCTCAGCCCGCCGGCCAATCCTGAGGGCTGTGCCGCATAAAGGACTATCGGTCTTCTTATGAAACAGTCTCGCCTCCATGATCAGCACCAGCAGCTAGGCGCCGCCTTCGAAGACGTCACGGGATGGTCCGTGCCGGCCCATTATGGCGACGCCGCAGCGGAACATGCCGCCGTACGCAATGCTGTCGGGGTTTCAGACCTCTCGCACCGCGGGAAGATGCGAGTGACCGGCGATGACCGCGTCAGGTGGCTCCAAAGCATCATCAGCAACGACATCCTTCCGCTTCAACCGGGACAGGGCCGCTACTCCAGCTTTCTCACCCATAAGGGGAAAATGCTCGGTTATTTCCGGGTGTACGTCCAGAGCGACGCCGTGTGGATCGAAGATGTCGGGGAAGTCGGTGAAGCCACTTTCCAGGCGTTACGCAAGTTTCTCCTCTACGGCACCAAAGCCAAGATGGAGAATTGCGCGGAAAGCTGGGGGTTGCTGCTGGTGAGCGGACCGAAATCCGCAGAGGTCGTGTCGGCGGCATTTGGCGTGGAGGTCGAGCGCTTGCAGCTTCTGCAGACCATCCAGACCACAGTCGGCGGCCAACCAGCACTGATCATGCGCACGGAAGAAACGGGCGAACAGGATCTCGAAATTCTTATGCCTGCTGACGGACTAACCGCCGCATGGAACCAACTCATGACTGCTGGCGCTCCGTTCGGCGCCACACCCGTCGGCTCCCACGCACGCGAACTGTTGCGGATCGAAGCGGGTCTGGCCAAGGCCGGGCCTGATCTCAATGAAGAAATTGTCCCGCCGGAAGCCAATTTGGAAGGAAAGGCCTTCAGCCTCTCAAAAGGTTGCTACCCGGGGCAGGAAGTCGTGGCGCGCATGGACACATATGGCAATGTTCGGCGGCATCTAGTCGGCTTACTGATCCAGGATCAGACGGTACCGGCGCATGGATCAAAGCTATTCAGCGGAGATCGGGAAGTAGGATGGATCAGCAGCGCCGTCTTGTCGCCACAACGCCATGCCGTCCTGGCATTTGGCTTTCCGCTACGCGACTTCTCAGCGCCCAACACCGAGCTGACGGTGGAAGTGGCAGGGACGCGCCATCAGGCCACCGTCCATACCCTTCCGTTTTACCAGCGGCCCTGAAGCAGGATGTTGAAAACACGCGCCCGCGGCGTTCCCGTATCGCTCAGAGCCTCAACGTCCCCGAGGGGACGCCTCGGCACTTCACTTGCTGCGGCCTTGCAGGACGGCCATTTTGACCATCCTGCAGGACTCTCATACACTAAGACCGCTGGTCCCCGTTTTGCGAGATGGCCCCGGTGATTTACTTCTCGGGATTGCGCACGGCCGACACGGCTGACGCGAATCCAAGCAGGCTCTTCCGCTCTTCATCGTCCAGCGCCAACAACAGATGCGTTTCTTCGGCATGCATCAGCCGGAGGCTCAAGAAGGGTTCCTCACGGCGCTTCTCCCGGTTGTCCCACATGGCGTCGATGACCTGCACCTTGTCCAACTGGCTGACGGACACGACATCGTAGCGGAAATAGGAATCGCCGATCACGATGTCAAAAATCACATTGCCCGCCGTCAACAGGATGAGATTGAACCGGCCCTGATCTTCATAACCTTCCGGCAAAAACTTGTTGATATGGCATCGCGCCACTTTGCGATCACCAAGGGCGGCGCGGAACTTGAGCTGCAAGGCTTCATAATCGATCTGGAGCGCCTTTTCGTCCGCATTGGTCGCTCCTACCGCCGCATTCTTCGCCTGTTCAAATACGTCATCCGCCGACAACAACCCTGCCATAACGCCTTACTCCTTCGTTACAAGACTGTCTGATGTGTATGATGTCATCTACGATCAGAGGCCGCGTGCGGCGCGCCTGGCTCGTAGCGACCGGGCCACTCCGACCAGCGCAATTCCCGCCCACGCGAATTCCAGCAGGACGAACCCCACTCGTCGATCTTCAATTGCTACGATCCCCAGGAGCAGTGAGCCGATAATGTTCAAGGCCAAATAGCCTGCGTCCAATTCGCGCCAGGTACCGGCTTGAATGAGGCCATAGGCGATGAGCACCATCAGGGCTCCCACCACCGATATGACCTGCATGATCATGGGTATACTCGCGCACTCGAGCCCGCATCTCACTGGAGAACGGGGTACGGTACCTGGCGACTCGGCAGGATTGCAAGCGAAATTCCCTCTGATGGGGCAAGGCATCGGGTACGGCATCGAGCCTTTGCGCCATCTCGCCCGCCGCCTGGCAAGAGCCTTCTCGAACGCCGGACGCTGCATTGCATTTGCGGGGGCATCTCCGGCATACTTCGCGAGAATGATTGGGAGGCACAGATGAGCGGACAGAGTTGTTTAATCGATGGTTGTCAGGCGAGAGTGTATGCGCCGGCAGGCACCCGTTCTATCTGCAAGGATCACTTCCTGGGATTTCTGACCTGGCGACGGAGACGTGGCCCCCAGATGTTCCGCAAGTATGCCGGCATGACGATGGAAGAACGTGATGTCATCGCAGGTGAGTGGCTTCAGACACTCGGCACCAAAGATCTTCCCCACCCCATCCCTGGATTGTGAACAGGTTGCACTGACTCTCGAAGTGCCTTCCCGCGTCGCCTCACCAGGCGAAGCCGGCGACGCTTGCGGATAGGCATGAGTAATCACTTCGCGCCGTCGGAACGCCGGGCCCCCTCGTGGATGTGCAGTAATTTCCCTTCTATTGCCGCCTTCAGCAACTGAGCCGTATTAGACGCCCGCAGTTTCTTCATCATATTGGCCCGATGGGTATCGGCGGTCTTCATGCTGATGTTCAGCAGCTCCGCAATGCTGCGATTGGTGTGACCATCCCAGATCAAACGGAGAATTTCCAACTCGCGAGGCGTCAGATCTTCGGGCTTGCGCTTCAAGGCAGCTGCGTCAGGATCGGCAGACATCTCGCCGCTCTTCATGGACGATCCGCTCATCGTGTCCCCGCCCCTGTCTTGCTTTTCGGCCTGCATGGTCCTCCTCCTTCGTCGTCTCTCACCGGCACTGACGGTGACGAGCTGTCAGTGGGCTAGTTCTCGCGAGCTGCGATCGGTTTCGATGTATCCCACAGGCGTTGAAGGTACCCCAACACGGCCGTGATGGCCTGAGTGCGCGGCTGCCAGGTCCCCTGCGCATTGCCATTGAGTTCGACCCAGCATCCATCAATCTTCTGGCGTACAATGAGCCGCTCGAACATCCCGTGCGTCGCCGGTTGAATAGCCAACAAGTATTCCTGCTCTTCCCGATCTTTCAGCAAAAACCCTTTCACCATCATGGATCGTTCCTCCTTGTGATTCCTGCACAATGGGCTCACCCGTGGACGCTCTTTCACTTCCATTGCTTCCCTCCTCCCTTGAACTCCCCAAGGTGTTCGCCTTACGACATCTACCGAGCACTACATCAAGGCCCGTGCCATGCGCACAATGCGGCTGCCCTTCTTGATTAAACAATGACTTGCGAAACCACCCCTTGAAACGAAGGTCATCACTGGCTGTGTCATGATTCACAGAGCTGTGCCACATTGGCGGGATGAGACAGGTGACGAGACAGAATAGGACGCCGCGCTGCCGCTCGCCGGAAGCGCCAGCCCCCATGACACACCGGGTCAAGGATTCAGTTCAGAAGCAGGAGATGGACGAGAGGAAGAAGACCACAGTCAGAGCCCCGGTCATTCGGCGCAGGCACAACCTTCCAGAGGACGAGTCGAAATATAGGTGAGATTGTTGGTGTAGCGTGTGAATCCCTTTTGACGTCCATACAGACGCAGCAGGCAGCTTTCACCCTTACGCTGGACAAAGAAACTGTAATCGGTGCCAGAGGGCGACGAGACTCCGAACGGGCGAGGCCCTAGAGAGCCGGTTGCCAAGACCACGGTGGTGTTGACCGCGAGACGAGTTGCCATCTCGGGTCGTTCTCCCTCTTCAACGAGAATGGATTCCAGTTGACCGCGCACAGTTTGCCGACAGGACTCATCCGACAGGGTTGTAATCTGAGCCACCGTGGTACATCCGGACAACAGAAGGGCGCAGAAGCCTGTCCATCTGACGGCGAGAGATAAGGGTGTCATGCAGGAACGTTTACCATTCACACGCCGAGCATCGGCATCCACCGCTGTAGCCCCCGTGCGGGCAGAGGTGCCTGGCCAGTAGACAGGATCCGGCCTCCGCACTCATTGCCCCCTACCCCATGACAGGGCTGCCGTGGTGATGGATCATCAACCACTCATCACCGATCCGTTCAAAGAGATTGGTGGCTAATACGCGCGTTTCCACCGGCTGGTCGTCCTGCCTGCTCGTGAGGTGTTCGGTGCAGATCACCCATCCCAGATCGCCCGCCACCTGTACCTGCACGTCGGATAGTTCGAATTTCATGGAGAAGGTATTGTTGAAGATCAACACCCAGGAATCGCGTACGGCAGGCCAGTCGCTCCGAAGGGTCCAGCCGGGGTGAATGCAGGTGACGTATTCGAGATGTGCCCACACCTTGTCCATCTGGAGCATATCCAGACTTTCAAAGGCGGCATAAAAGGCGAGATTGGCGCGGGTAATTTCTTCGATGCGTTGTTCGACCACGGCTCGCTCCAGCGACGGTGCGGCATTCTACTGCAAACGCCGTCGCCGGTGCGAGCCTCATTTGTTCTGTGAGGGGGCGGACTCGCGGGAGCCGATGCACTGCCGGAAGTGGGACTTCCCCCGAGAGTGCAGGCCGCCGCGAATCCCTTCAGCCCGCGTGGGTGGCGAGCAGCCCCTCTTCCAGCGCCGTTTTCAACAGCTGCGCAATATTGGAGACCCGGAGTTTTTTCATCATATTGGCCCGATGCGCCTCGGCCGTCTTGATGCTGATGTGCAATTGTTCCGCAATCGTGCGATTGGTCAATCCCGCCCAGACCAGCTGCAGAATTTCCTGTTCGCGCGGGGTCAAATCTTCAGGGCGACGTTTCGCCGTGAGACTCACGCCCGGCACCACACTCAGTCCGGCTGCTCCATCCCGCGCATTGTCTTCCCGGGCACTCCGCAATAGATTCTGGTCATTCCACATGGTCTGTACTCCTTTGGTTCTGGTTGCAGCTTCTCGTCATCTCGTGTGGGTAGCAAACCCTGACGAAATTGCCGACAAGCCTTGCAAGTACGTCAGCACGGCTCCGACCGCACGCGTCCGGTCAGACCATCTCCTGTTCGGCAATCGAGACATCTCGATCCAATATCCATCGATACGCTCTTTGACGGCTGGTTGATCGAATGGGCCGACAGATGAAGGCGGAATGGTCACCAAGACCTCCTGGTCCATATCGTTCGACAGGAGAAATCCTTCAACCTCCATGCTGCCTTCTTTCTGACTCGGCCCTTGCTGTTCCACGATTTTCTCTCCACTGCGCTGTTCATGGAGATTATGTATCAAAGATCGTGCCATCGACGAAGGAACAACAAGTTCCACGAAATACTGGGGCTTAGGCCAGAAACCACGTCGGTGAACACCCGCATGCGTCAATGAGATGGCACACTGTGCTGTGTCACACGTGTGTCATGTGACTCTATGCACAGTGATGTGCGGAACACGCAGACTTGCAATAGGGAAACCGAAAGGAGATCAGCGTGAACGGTGCATGACGTTATTAAGAAATACGTCCAATTGAGGGCAACTTGAGAGCAACGAAGCGCGCGTGCGCATACGCTCACCAGTTCACAGGAAGGACTCTGCGCCGGGCTCCGCCGAGGCAGCCACATCGTATTCAGCCAGGCGACGATAAAAGGTTCTCCGGCTCATCCCCAGTAACCGAGCCGCTTCTGAACGATTGCCGCCCGTCTGCTGCAAGGCTCCCAGCATGCGGGTTCGTTCGTCTTGTCGCTGGAGCGGAACATAGGTGGCCTGTGGTTGCGGGCTCCGGATCTCCGGGGGGAGATCTTCCGGACGCACGACGGTCCCTTTGCAATGAATCAAGGCCGACTCGACGGCGCTCTTCAACTCCCGCACATTCCCGGGCCACGAATAGCTCGTTAAGACCTGCAGCGCCTCTGGACTCACATGCAGCACCGGTTTTTCCATCACCGAACGAAATTGACCAAGAAACGCATGGACCAAGAGCGGAATATCCGTCGGCCGTTCACGGAGCGGACTCAGCTGAAGGCGAGCCACCTTGATGCGATAGAGCAGATCCCTCCGGAACGTGCCTTTCTCGACGTCTTCCACAAGGTTGTGATGGGTCGCGACCACGACACGGACATCGACTTTTCGAGGCTTGGATTCTCCCAGTCTCGTGACTTCCCGCTCCTGAAGCACGCGCAGCAGGCTCGTCTGAACTGCAGGGGAAATATCGCCGATCTCGTCCAGAAAAATGGTGCCCCCTTGCGCGGCCTCAAAGACACCTTCCTGGTTGTCGATAGCGCCGGTAAATGCGCCCTTTTTGTGACCGAATAACTGACTGCCCAAAATCGAGTCGGTGAACCCCGCGCAATTGACGGCAAGAAATGTGTGCGGCGCGCGCCGGCTGGACAGATGGATCGCCCGGGCCACCAGTTCCTTGCCCGTGCCGGTTTCGCCTTCGATCAACACGGTCGCATCCACTGCCGCAATTTGTTGAATCTCCTCGTACAAGACCACCATAGACGGACTTCGGCCGATCAGATCATGAAACTTGCCGTGGTCCGCCAGTTGCGATTGCAGCGCCTGAGCCTGATCTTCAGCCGCAAAGCGGCGCCGCACACTTTCGACCCACTGTTCGGCAATCGTCAATCGCAATCGTAAGAACTCGACACCAACGGGCTTGGCTAAATAGTCGTTGACGCCGGCCTGCAGCGCCGCACGCAGGGATTCCGGGGAATCGTGTCCGGTGATCATGACGATGACACAGCGATCTCCGCCGGGACCAGAGCGAATCCTCCGGCAGAGCTGCAATCCGTCCATTCCTCCACCACGCAATTCCCAATCGAGCAGCACGAGTTCATATGACCGCTTGCCGTAGGCCTCCCATGCCGATTCGCCATCGGCGCAGGCCGTCACCTCATGTCCTCGGGCCCCGATGACCTGCTCGAACAGGAGTCGCACATCGGGATGATCTTCAACCAGCAATACGCGCATACCGTCTATCCTTTACACGTAGATCAGTTGCAACCGATCCAGAAACCGGCGGAGCCGTTCCAGGATTTCGCGTAACGCGGGACCATCTTTTCTCGAGGCCGCCGTTTCCAAGGACCGTCCATACGCTGTAATCGCTTCAAGCCCATATGTTCCGCCGGCTCCCTTGAGACCGTGGCCGATTTCCCGCATCACCTCAAAATCCTCACGATCCAATGCCGCCGTCATCTGGATCAAGTCCTGGCGCCGATGCTCTAGAAACCCAGGCATGAGGGCTTCCAGCTCGACGTTGACATGAAGCACGGCAGGTTCTTCGTGGTATGCGGGAACTGGCGGCTGGGAGGAGGCTGTCTGGAAATAGAGTTGAATCGCCTCTAGAAGCTGAGCCTTACGAATGGGTTTCGTGAGGTGCGCCGTACATCCCGCATCAAGACTCCGCTGCACCTCACTCTGCAGCGCATTGGCCGTCAATGCCAGGATCGGCGTGGGTCTGCGGCGTTGGTCTTTTTCCCATGCGCGGATGGCCCTCGTCGCGGCATACCCGTCCATCACAGGCATCTGAATATCCATCAGGACCAGATCATACGATCCGTGCATGAACATCTCGAGCGCGATCTGACCATTGGCCGCCGTCGCCACCCGATGCGGCGTTGCCTTGAAATAAAACTCCATCATGCGGCGGTTGTCGAGGAAATCTTCCGCCAAGAGAATCTTCAGGCCTGACTGGTCATCTCCAGCGAATTTCGGCTGAGAAGGAGCTTCGGATTCAGGATTCCCGGCTGGCGCTGTCTTGCCCAACACGGCCATCATCGCGTTGAACAGATCGGAGCGTCGAAAAGGCTTCGTGAGGTACCGCACGACTCCATGTTCACGGGCTCGGGCCTGGTCACCGGCGCGCCGTTCTGATGTCAGCATGATAATTGATAGGCCGGCCAGACCGGGCGAGCGTGCGATGGTTTCGGCCACCTGCCATCCACTGAGTTTCGGCATGCGCACGTCGAGAATTGCCAAACGGTAAGGCATGCCGGCCGTGAGTGCCCGGCGCAATTCCAGCAATGCCTCGTCTCCCCCGGCCGCTTCCGCCGAAGGGATCCCCCAGCTACTCAAGGTTTCCCGCACAATCAGCCGATTGGTGGCATTATCGTCGATGATTAAGGTCCGCAACCCCGCAAGTTGCTCCCATTGTGCCGTGGGGACCGGTGAGGCCGGTTGCGCGTGCGCAGCAAACTTGGCCGTAAAGCTGAAGGTGCTGCCGCGGCCGGGTTCACTCTCCACCCACATTCTGCCGCCCATTCGCTCCACGAGGCGCCGTGAAATCGTGAGACCGAGACCAGTGCCGCTATACGGCCGCGTCATCGAAGAATCCACCTGGGTGAACCGTTCAAAGATGACGGCCAACTTGTCTCGAGGAATTCCAATGCCGGTATCCCGAACGGTGAACAACAGACTGCCGGGCCCCTCTGCGTGCGGGTCGCATTCGACGCGCAACACGACTTCTCCCTGATCTGTGAACTTGATCGCATTGCCCAAGAGGTTCAGCAGTACCTGGCGGAGGCGATTCGGATCCCCTACGAGTGAGGTCGGGACATCCGGTTGGATCTGATAGGCCAGCTCAAGATTTTTTTCGCTGGCACGCACTGCGACTAATTCGGCTGCGCGCTGTACCAGGTCATTGAGATCGAAGTCCGTGAGATCCAAATCCAGATGACCGGCTTCGATCTTCGAGAGATCGAGCACATCGTTGATCAAACTCAGCAAGTTTCCCCCCGCGTCCCGAAAAATCTGGACGTACTCCCGTTGGTCTTCGCTGAGCGGCGTTTCCGACAGCAGATCGGCCATGCCGATGATCGCATTCATAGGCGTCCGGATCTCATGGCTCATGGTGGCTAGAAAGTCGCTCTTCGCCCGACTGGCAAATTCGGCCGCCTCCTTCGCAGTAACGAGGGCGCTCTCTGCCTCACGCCGTTGCTTCGACTCGTAGGCCAGCGTGACCAAATTCCCGATGGACGTGGCAAACTGCGCATCTTCATTGCTCCACGGTCGCGCCGAGCCGAGACGTTCATGGCACACAACCCCGGCCAGGCGTCCACCGAAGAAAATCGGCACGTCCAACAACGAGGCAATCCCCATGGTTTGAAGATAGGGCTGCAGCAATTCAGCAGTTCGAGGATCGCTGGCCACATCATGCGCATCAACGACTTGCTCCTCCAGCAACTCGGCAAAGTAGCGCGGATACTGCGCCACGTCCAGACGTGCCCCCCGCGAGTGCCGCGCCTCGTTTCGTTGATAGAGCTCTACGCACTCCAATACCGCCCCGGTGCGATCCAATAACCAGACACTGGCCCGATCGACAGCCATGGCCTCCGCAGAAGTCTGCATCAGTTCTTTCAGCGCGGACGGCCAGTCCCCCGACCCGATATGTTGGCTTTTTGTGAGACGCATCAGCGCATGCTGGTGGGCTTGGAGCACCGTTTGGCTGCGGCGCAATGCCGCTTCTGCCTCAGTGCGCCTGGTGATGTCCAGCACTAGCGTCAGCACACAGTTTTCGTGACTGATACAGACCGGTTCCACATTGAAGAGACCGTGCCGGAGTTCGCCGGATTTCGTACGGAACTCTTTTTCCAGATGCCGGAGAAAGCCATCCCGCCGCAAAGCCTCTGCCAAGTGCCGTCGGTCGTCCGGATTGATCCAGATGCCGATGTCGAGTGACGACATGCCGATCAGTTCTTCTCGAGAAAATCCCGAGACACGCACGAACGCCTCGTTGACATCAAGTACCCGTCCGTCTTTAAGCCGGCTGATGGCCATCCCTGCCGGGCTGCTATGAAACGCCTTGGAAAAACGCTCCTCGCTTTCCCGCAACGCCTGCTCCACTCGCTTTCGCTCGGTGACTTCCCGCGCCACCACCTGGAAGCCGTGGACAGTATTTCCCTCCATCAACAGTTGTGTGTGCTGCCCCAGCCACACTTCCCGACCATCTTTGGTCACCACCGGCAACTCGTACACGGTCCGGAGCGTTTTGCGGATAAACTGCCGTCCGTAAAAACGCTCTGCCTGCGCACGACTCTGCGGCTCAACAATGTCCAGGTAATGGCGGCCGAGCAGTTCCTCCGGGAAATAGCCGAGAATCCGCAATGAGGTCGGGTTGCAGTACGTGAATCGTCCGGCAGCATCGGTGCGATAAATAATATCCCCGGCCTGTTCCACTAACTCCCGGTAGCGCTCCTCGCTCTCCCTTCGGGCCTCCTCAGCTTGTTTTCTCACCGTAATATCCAGGTGGATGCCCGTCATGCGGATCATGCACCCCTGCTCGTCATAAACGCCCGCGCCCAATGCCGCCATCCATCGATATGACCCGTCCTGGTGTCGAAGGCGGTGGTCCAAGC
>ERZ724507.1313-NODE-1313-length-10758-cov-3.992712_pt1 | contig 10758 bp, 10 predicted proteins | sample MGYA00376040_ERZ724507 | MGnify/ENA primary metagenome ERZ724507 (study PRJEB28724, sample SAMN07190883) | activated sludge metagenome | isolation source: activated sludge of sewage treatment plant in Hong Hong | place: Hong Kong | collected 2016-03-17 ...
CGCCCGGGAGCGGGAAGGGGAAGGCGATCTCGACGGCCACGGCGCGTCCTCAGCTTCCGAGGGAGGCCAGGATCCCCTCCGGGTTCCGGATCGCGTCCTGGACCGCGGCCTCGACGACGCGCTTGCCGTCGAAGCGCTCCCTCTCGCGTACCTCGATCCCCGCCGCGAGGATCACGACGTCGGCCCCCTTCACGTCGGCCGCCGTCAGGGCGTTCTCGATCCCCATCGCTCCCTGCGTCTCGACCTTGATCGAGTGGCCGAGCTTCCTCGCGGCCCGCTCGAGCTTCTCGGCGGCCATGTAGGTGTGGGCGATCCCGGTCGGGCACGCCGTCACGGCGACGATCTTCATTCCGCCTCCCGGCCCCCCCGGGCCGACGCGAAGGACTTCAGCGCGTTGACGAGGAGCGCCACCGTCAGCGAGCCGGCCACGATGGCCGCGACGTAGGCGAGCCGGTTGTCGACGACCGGCAGGACGATCGGCCCGCCGTGCGGGGCGTGGTCGCCCACGCCGCCGAGCGTCGCGACGACCGCCGCGACCGCCGAGCCGGCCATGATCGACGGGATGACGCGGACCGGGTCGGCCGCGGCGAAGGGGATCGCTCCCTCGGTGATCCCGATCATCCCCATCGCGAGCCCCGCCCAGCCCGCGTCGCGCTCCTCGTCGCTCCAGAGCCTCCGGCCGAGGAGCGTCGCGAGGCCGAGCCCGAGGGGCGGGACGCAGATCGCCGCCGCGCAGGCCCCCATCACGGCGTAGTTCCCCTCCTTGATCATCGCCGCGCCGAAGAAGAACGCGACCTTGTTCACGGGGCCGCCCATGTCGAAGGCGATCATCGCCCCGAGGACGAGCGCGAGGACGACGCTCGACCCGGTGCTCATCACCCTCAGCCAGGCCGTCATCGACGCCATGAGCTGCTGGATCGGGACGCCGACGACGCGGTACATCAGGAACCCGACGACGACCGACCCGACGACCGGGATGACGAGGATCGGCATGACGGGCCGGAGGAACGCGGGCACCCGGAGCTTCTTGACCCAGAGGACGACGAAGCCCGCGAGGAGCCCCGCGACGATCCCGCCGAGGAAGCCCGCCCCGACCTGCGCCGCGATCGCGCCGCCGACGAAGCCGGGCGCGAGGCCCGGGCGGTCGGCGATGCCGAACGCGATGTAGCCCGCGAGGACCGGGACGAGGAGGCCGAAGGCGGCCGCGCCGACGTCGAGGAGCGTCTTCAGGAGCGGGGCGTTCGAGAAGTCGGGCCCCGAAGGGGTCATCGGGACGAACGCGATCGCCGCGGCGATGAGGATCCCCCCGGCGGCGACGAACGGGATCGCGTACGACACCCCGGTCAGGAGGTACTGCCGTGCCCGGGACAGGTGTCCGTTCATCCGCACCCCCGGCTGCCCCGAGGGGCGCCGCCGATTCCGGAGCCGAGGCGGCAGTCTAGCAAGGAGGAAGCGGCTCTCCCGGCCGCTCCGAGCCCCGCGGGCGACGCATTCGATTGACCGAGCGCGCCGCCCTCGCCATCATGCCCCGATGGCCCGACCGAAGCCCGCCCCGACCGCGCCGCCGGCCCCCGGGTACTTCGTGTCGGAGTTCCTGAACCTCCCCGTCCTCGACGTCTCGCGAGAGCCCGTCGGCAGGATCCGGGACCTCGTCGTCGGGACCGGCGCCAAGAGCACGTTCCCGCGCGTGACGGGCCTCCTCCTGCGCGAGGGGTTCGAGAGCTTCGTCCTCCCGTGGCACGACGTGGCCATCTTCGCCCACGGCTCCGTCCGCACCCGGCTCTCGCGCGCGGACGTGATCCACCGCGCCCCGGAGGAGGACGAGATCCTCCTGGCGAAGGACCTCCTCGACAAGCAGATCGTCGACATCGCGGGCGTGAAGGTCGTGAGGGTGAACGACCTCAAGCTCGACTTCGTGGAGGGGGACCTCGTCCTGACCGCCGCCGACGTCGGAGTCCGCGGGATCCTCCGTCGCGTCTTCGGCGTCGGCATGACCCCGCGCGGGGGGCGCTGGTCCGACGCCTCGATGCCGCCCCGGCTCATCCCGTGGGACTCGATGCAGCCGATCCACCCGAAGCTCGACCGCCTCGAGACGACCCTCCCCCAGGAGAAGCTCCGGCGCCTCCACCCCGCCGACATCGCCGAGCTCATCGCCCAGGTCTCGACGAAGGAGGGGGCCGAGGTCTTCCGGAAGCTCGACGTCGAAACGGCCGCCCAGACGCTCCACGAGCTGGAGCCGGAGCTCCAGGTCGACCTGATCGAGGAGCTCCCGAGGGAAGAGGTCTCCGACATCCTCGAGCAGATGCCCGCCGACGAGGCCGCCGACATCCTCGGCGACCTCGCGGGGGACGAGGCGCGGGACCTCGTCAAGCGGATGGAGAAGGACGCCGCCGAGGAGGTCACGGAGCTCCTCGTCCACGACGAGGACACGGCCGGCGGCATGATGGGGACCGAGTACATCTCGTTCCCGCCCGGCACGACCGTGGCGGAGGCGTTCGCCCGCCTCCGCGTCCTGGCCCGGGACGCCGAGCTGATCACCGACGTCTTCGTGGTCGGCCCGCACGAGGAGCTCCTCGGCTCGCTCTCCCTCCGCGACCTCCTCGCGGCCGACGACGACGCCCCCCTCGAGCAGGTCATGCGGGTCCCGGCCCGGAGCGTCCCGGCCGAGCTGCCCGTCAAGGACGTCATCGAGCTGATGGCGAAGTACGACCTCCTCGAGCTCCCCGTGACGGGCCTCGACGGCGGGCTCCTCGGGACGATCGCCATCGAGGACGTCGTGGCGTGCCTCACCCCGCGCGAACGGGCGCGCCGGAGGCTGCGGTGACCGAGCCGCCGTCCGGCGGGGCGCCCCCCGGGAGGAGCTTCCGCCCGTTCGCGGCGAGGGCGGCCGCGTTCCTCGCGATCGTCGGGCCGGGCGTCATCACCGCGAACGTCGACAACGACGCGGGGGGCATCGCCACCTACTCGATGGCGGGGGCGCAGTTCGGCTACGCGCTCCTCTGGGTGCTCGTCCCGGTCACGCTCGCCCTCATCGTCGTCCAGGAGATGTCCTCGAGGCTCGGGGCCATCACCGGCAAGGGGCTCGCCGACCTCATCCGGGAGAACTTCGGGCTCCGGATCACGTTCTACATCCTCCTCGCGCTCCTCGTCACCGACATCGGGAACACGGTGGCCGAGTTCGCCGGGTGGGCCGCCGCGATGGAGATCTTCGGGGTGCCGCGGGTCGTCTCGGTCCCCATCGGCGCGTTCGTCGTCTGGTGGATGGTCGTGAAGGGGACGTACCGGACCGTCGAGAAGATCTTCCTCGTCGCCTGCACGGTCTACTTCACCTACGTCGTCTCCGCGCTCATGGCCCGCCCGGGCTGGAGCGACGTCGTGAAGCAGACGTTCGAGCCGCGCGTCCAGGGGGACTCGGCCTGGCTCCTCATGATCATCGGCATCGTCGGGACGACGATCGCCCCCTGGATGCAGTTCTACCTGCAGTCCTCGATCGTCGAGAAGCGGATCGGCCCCGAGGAGTACGGGATCTCCCGCTGGGACGTCATCGTCGGCTGCTTCATGGCGGCCGTCGTCGCGTTCTTCATCGTCGTGGCCTGCGGCGCGACGCTCCACCCCCGCGGGATCGAGATCCACGGCGCCGAGGAGGCCGCGCTCGCGCTCGCCCCCCTCGCCGGCACCTGGGCGAAGACCCTCTTCGCCATCGGCCTCGCGAACGCCTCGCTCTTCGCCGCCTCGATCCTGCCGCTCGCGACGGCCTACTCGATCTGCGAGGGGCTCGGCTTCGAGGCGGGCGTGAACAAGACGTGGAAGGAGGCGCCCGAGTTCCTCGGCCTCTACACGCTCATGATCGCCATCGGCGCCGGGACGATCATGATCCCCGGCGTCCCGCTCTTCCCCGTCCTCTTCCTCTCCCAGGTCCTGAACGGCCTCCTGCTGCCGTTCATCCTCGTCTTCATGCTCCTCCTCATCAACAACGAGGAGCTGATGGGCGAGTGGGTCAACGGCCGCTTCTGGAACGCCGTCGCCTGGGGGACGACCGGGATCATGGGGATCCTGACGATCGCCCTCGTCGTGACGACGATCTTCCCGGGCCTCGCCCTGGGACGCTGAGGCTCTCCGGCCGTGCCGCTCCTCACGGAATGTCGGCGCCGCCCGGCACGCCGAAGCGCTGCGTGTCCCACAGCTTCAAGGTCTCGGTAGCGCGGTTGTAGGAGTAGTTCCGCGTCTGTCCGGTCTTCCGGCATGCGCGGAGCCACGCGGCGGCGTCCGCGAGGCGCTTCTCACCGGCGGCCCGGATCCCCATCATGAGGGCCATCTCGCAGCGCCGGTTCGCATCCGTCGCCACCTCGAAGAGCTTCTCCTCCGGCACCTCCCCCAACAGGTAGAGCCCGTAGGTCGCGTAGGGCGCAGGCGTCTTCGGGTCGCGGTAGTGAGCCAGCAGCCGGTCCCGACGTTCTCCCGGGGCGCCGCCCTGGAACGCGGCGGCCTGCGCGCGCAGGAGCCAGTGCTCCTCGTTGTCGGGCACGAGCCACAGGACCTCGAACTCGCGGTTGTCGAAAGCGAAGTAGGGAGCCCACGAGACGTTCCGGTCCGTCAGGCCTTTCCGGCGGAACCAGTCCGCGGCGCTCTCGTCTCCCTTCGCGAGCTTCCGATACCGGTACGCGCGGAGATAGGGGTCGAGGACCTCGTCCCGCGGGCTGAGGGCCGCCTCGAGCACCTCGATGGCCTCGTCGAAGCGTTTCGCGCGCGCGAACGGCAGGGCCAGGTCGAAGAGGTACCACGGGTTCAGCTTCGCCCGGGCCATCGCCTCGACGGCTTTCCGCCGTTCTCTCGAGCTGGCCTGGGCGAATACGAGGTGGAACCGCCTCGGGAAGACGTCCCTCGCGACGTCGGAGGCGAGGGGCCGCTGGGGGTCGGTCAGCGTTTTCGCGGCGTCGTCATACGCCTCCTGGCGCCACTGGATCGCCGCGAGGTTGACGCGCGCCGCGCCGCTGTCCGGGTACCTCTCGACCTCGGCGCGAGCCATCTTCAGCGCCTCGGCATGCCGGCCGACCCCTTCGAGCGCCTCCGCGCCTGCCCACAGGGCGTCAGCCTTCCACGTCGAGACGTGCGGCTCGATCGCGGCCCACGCCTCGGGGAAGCGGCCTTCCATGAAGAGCACGTGCGCGAGGCGCGAGGCGTAGAGCGCCTTTACGAGCGGCTCCTCGTCCGGGTGAGTCCCGAGCCAGCGCCTCGCGTACGACTCGGCGTCCGCCAGGTGACCCTGTTCGTACAGAACGCGAAGGGCCGTCATGTCCGAACCGCCCCCGTCGGCGCGCCCGAGGATGTCCAGGGCCATCGCGCGCAGCTCCTCCGCGGGGAGGACTCCGCGTCGCGCGAGGTCGTCGAGCGCCAGGGCCCTCATCCACGGGTCTCCGCCCGAGTCCGCGGCGATGGCGCGGAGGCCGTCGACATCGCCCGAGGAATCCGCGAGCCAGGGGTCGCGGCCGGCGCGAGCGGTGGACGGAGCGGTGTGGTAGTACTCGCGCGCGGCAAGCGGGTCCAGGAAGGTCAGGAGGCAGATCGTCCCGAAGAGATGGCCGTTTGCGGGACGGCTGTCGAGGACGCTCGCGAGCGCCTCGGCCACGATCGGCCGCTCGGGCGAGCCCGAGTTCAGCGTGTCGTTGACCGTCTTTCCCGTCAGCCGGACCGCCGCCTGCCCGAGGTTCGGGAGCGTGGTCAGGTCGGCGGCCAACCCGGCGGCCCGCAGGGTCCCGTTCTTGAAGGCCGACAGGTTCCGGAACCACCGCTGGAACCCCGCACCGGGCCCGGGATCGGCACCCTCGAGCGAGGCCGCGAAGTCGGCGGCGGCGGGGCCGGAGGAAAGGCTGTCGAGATAGAAGCTCCCGATGCCCTCCAGCGCGGAATAGAAGAGGGCCCGTTGCCGGGCGTCGGCTGCGGCGCCATCGAAGAAGGGGCCCGGTCGGTGCGGTTGGGCGGTGAGCGCTCGCTCGAATTGCGCGAGGACTCCCACTCCCTGGACAGCCTCCGTGATCCCGACCTCGCGGAGCACGCCGTTCAGGAGCACCCCGTTCGTTTCGACATCCGAGCCGAACGGCCTGTGCCAGGTCCGCAACCGGAGTGCGAGGGCTCCCGGCCGTTCCAGCCCGTTCGGGTGGAACCTCGCCAGCCAGGAATCCACGTCCTCCAGCTTCCCGAGCGAGCCTCTCCGGAGGGCGTACATGTAGCGAGAGGCGGGAGAAGCGGCGTCCCTCTCCGCCAGCGCTCGCAGGGCTTCGTCCTCTTCCTGCAGGAAGAGCCTCTCGACGCTTCCGGCGGGAAGGCTCGCCGCGATCAGCCGCGCGTCCCGCGTGTACCCCATGAAATGCGCGACGATCGCCTCGCGCCCCGGGAACCGTTCCTTCGAGGCCGCCTCCGCCATCGCGAGCAGCGCGAGCGCCCGGGCCGGCACGACGTCCGCCATCTCGAGCGAATCGACCAGCTGCATCTCCAGCATGGCGTATGCCGTCGAGGCGAGGTCGAGGAGCGCGGCCTTGTCCGTCCCGGTGGTCCAGAGCCGGTCGACCCTCTCGAGAGCCTGGACGGGCCCGTCGCCGAACGGATCGGACGCCAGGCTCCGAATCCGCGCCGCCTCGTTCGGGGCGAGGGGCGCTCCGCCTCCGACGCGCCGGCCCCGCGACGCCACGGCCCGAAGAGCGTCGAGTGTCTCGACGAACCCCGGAATGGCCGACAGCTTCGCCGCGGGGCCCGTTCCGAGGTCGACCGCGAAGCCGTCCCGGTGCGCCACGACCTCTGCCCTCGCAGCCCGGCCGCCACTCCGAAGGGCGACCTCCTCGAAGGCGAGGAGAAGCCTCCGGTCGGGCTTCAGCCGCGACTCCCCTTCGACGATGTCGCGCATCTCCGCGGGCGGCACCGTGAGGATGGGAGGTGGAACGGGCGTCGGGCCGACGACGATGCGGGGCCGCGGCCGGCCAGTCGCGATCGGCTCCGGGGCGGGCGCGCTCTGAGAGACGCTCCACGCCAGGACACCGAGCAGGACGGCCAGGAGGGCGCCGAGGACGAGGAGCGTCCTGCGGGAGACGAGGGATCTACTCATTCCTTGCCTTTCGGGATCCCGGTACGTGCGGAGTCCCACGTCCCATGGGGAATGCACGGCGAGCCCTCGACGGCCTGTTCTTTCCGGGACGGCCGGTGACACTCACGACACCCTCCGCGAGGCAGCGAACGATCATATGCGCGCGCCGGGCATCCGGTGCTCGATGGGGAGGGAGGACTCGTCGGGAACGGGTTCGCAAAGCGGACCGGGATCCATGGGGCTTCTCGAAGACGGCGGAGCCCGGCCCGACCGGGCACCTCGGAGTCCTCAGAGCGGCATCAAGCAAACGACCCCGGGATCTCCGGGGCCGAACGCGGCGAAGTCACTCTGTCCGAGGGGCTAAGGGGATCAGGTGGTGCGCCCAGGAGGACTCGAACCCCCAACCTTTTGATCCGTAGGGATTTTGGCTTCTGTAAGCCATTTCCAGCCCCTTCCAGCACCACACCTTAGCGGATTTCCGGTCGGCGCTGGTAGTGGCTGGAAGGCGCGTTTGTCGCGGGACTAGCACCCGACTAGCACCGATTTCCGGGCCCTCTTCAGCACTCGGAACGACGCGCTCACGCTGCGCTTCCGGGATGGCACAAGGGCGGTGCCACTCCCCGCGATCAGGCGAACGGGAGGGCGGAAGGAGGCACCAACGTGCACACCGTCACCCTCACCCTCGACGGCGTCATCACCGACACGGTCTCCGTGTCACTCGAGGACGCCCTCGCCTTCACGAAGTTCATGGCGGCCAAGCAGGTCCTGGCTGCCGACAGCGCGCCGATGAAGCGTCGTGGCCGTCGCGCCGCGGGCACGGCGAGGACGGACGACACGCCCGACGCGGGCACCGCCACGGCGGATGCGTCCGACGACTGACATGACGGCGATCATCGGCGGCCTCGTCGCCCTCGCCTGCGCACTCCTCGTCCTCGGCGCGATCGTCCGCGTGACCGTGGGCGACACGACGCTCCTTCGGATCGGGGGGATGGTGTTCGGCATCGCCCTCCTCCCCTCGGTCGCGCTCGGGCTCTACCAGCGTTTCGCCGCCCAGACCCCCGGCGGCATGACGGGCTTCGGACTCCTCGTCGGTTTCACGCTCCTCGCGCTCCTCGCGTGGGGCGGCTTCAAGCTCTGGCTCGCGCGGGAGCGTGGTGCCCGGCAGCGCAGCCCGCAGAAGTTTGCGCGGAAGCATCCCGTCTTCGACGACTCCGTCGACGACGAGTAAGCCGATGGGGCTCCTCTCCTTCCTCACCGGGAACGACGCCGACCGCCGCGCCTACGAGCGGGCGCGGTTCCGGTGGCGCTCCACGCGGGAAGGGAAGGCGCGTTCGACGCCCGTCGAGCGGCCATCGGTGGCGCGGCACTTTCCAGACCGGACCGGCATTCCCATCGGCCTGACGGCGGACGGCGAGGTGGTGCGCCTCCCGTCCGCCGTCGAGACCCGTCACGGCATCATCGCGGGATCGTCCGGGTCGGGGAAATCGTCCTTCGCGCTCGGCGTCGTCCTCCAGCTCATCGACGCCGCGTGCGGGTGGACGACCACCGTCTTCCCCGCCTTCCCGGATCCAGGCACCTCGCTCGAACTCATCGACCCGAAGGGGGAACTCGCCACGCTCGTCATGGCGCTCACCGCGGCGATCTACGACGCGGCGCCCGAGGCGGTACAGGAGCGCCTGACGGGGCTCTTCCGGCTGTTCGATCTCACGGTGGACGGCGTCACCCCGATGCCGCTCTTCGGCACGGCGACCGACGCCTTGCCGCCCGCGTACCGGGCGGACTTGCGCGTTCAAGTCGAGGACGAGGGCGCCGACCACCGAGCGACCGAGCTCTCCCGCTACGTCCGGGCGCAGTACTACAAGGTGCTCGCCCATCTCGGCTACCCGCTCAACTACGCCTTCAGCCTCCGGTTCTTCACCGACCCCCTCTTCCGCGCCCGCGTCCTCGAGCGCGTGCCCGAGCGCGACCTCCGGCTCTACTGGGGGAACTTCGACCAGCTCGTCCCGCGCGCGACGGCGGCGGCGGTGCTCCGGTTCCTCCACCGCCGCATCGGCGACAAGGTCATCCGCCTCGGGATCGGCCTCCCGAAGGAGGACGAAGCCCGCCTCCTCGGGTCGCGACCTCCGGCACGGATCACGCTTGGGAACTTCGCGGCGCGCACACTCCCCGCCGCTCGGGCGATGGAGCAAGCGCGGCTCCGGACGACGGACGCCTGCGCCGAGGCCGTCATCCGGGATGCCGCGACCCCGGGGCAGCTCGTCGTCGATGAAGTCGGGATGCTTTTCCACCGCTCCATGGCGCTCCAGGATGTCTTTGCGCTCGCGTCGCGGACACTCCGTTCCGCCGGACTCGGGCTCACGCTCATCGGCCAGGACTTCGAGACCGCGGTGCCGGGCGACCTCGTCACGACGCTGAAGTTGAACGCCGTCTGGACGGCGTTGTTCCGCTCGGACGCGACGGAAGGAAGCTGGGTGTACCCGTTCGTCGAGACCGACGACCCCGCGCTCGTCGGCGCGACGGACGCCGAGCGGAAACGGAACTTCCTCCGCCACGTCCAGGTCCTTCCGACGCGGCGCTTCTACCTCCACGTGAAGGGGCTCCCGGCTGTGCCGCTCACGGCACTCCCGGTGCCCTACCCGGATCCGGCGACCCCCGAGCGGCTCATGGAACTGCGGGAGCGGTTCCTCGCGACGATCGGGAAACGGTCGATCGTCTCCGTCGCCGACGCCGAGGCGGCCATCGAGGCGTGGGAGGCGCGCGTCGTCGCGGGAAGCGAGATCGCCCCGGCCGAACCTCGCGGGCGGGTCGTCTCGATGGACGACGCCTTCCGCGATCTCGACGAGGAGGGGTCCGATGGGCCGCGGTGATCTCGACGCCATCGGCTGCATTCTCGCCGTCCTCCAGCTGCCAGTCGCGGCGCTGGTCGCCGCCGTGCGCGCGGTGCGCCGCCGCCGCGCTCCCGCGCTGGGAGGGACGATGCCGTGTCCGCACTGCGACGCGACCGTTTACCTCGACGGACGGGCTCAGTGCCCGGCTTGTTCTGCGGTTACGTTCGGGTCTTTCCTCGCGTGCCACATCTGTGGCTGGCGGACGAACGCCCTCGACTGCCCAACCTGCAAGGCGACGATCTTCTTCGGAGGCCCTTCGTGATTCCGAACTTCACTCTTGGACGAAAGGAGGCGCACCCGGCCGTCACGGGCCTCACGCCGTTTGCGGTGTTCGCGGACCACGCGGTTCTCGATTCGCGCGCACGCGGTTTCCCCATCCCTTCCCTCACTCGCTCTATGCCTACTCTCTCTTGCCGTGTCCCCATCTTCCAGCGCGGCGGCACCGTCTCGGTCCCGCTCGACGGCTGGGCACCGCTCCGCGCCCTCCTCCGCGAGGAGTTCGACGGAATACTCCGCGTCAGCGAAGGGCGCCTGCAGCAGCTCAAGACCGTTGGAGAGGAGCCGAACGGTCTGCCGTGCCTGGAAGTGGAGATCACGGTTCCCGACGGTACCGATCGCGACGAACTCATCGCCGCGGTCGATCCCGTCCTCGACCTCATCATTCGGGAGCATCTCGTCGCTCCCGCGTCCCCGGTGAGCGCGTGAGAATCCCCGTGACGGCCAACGCGTCTACCCCGTTCAAGTTGCTGCGGACGACCCCGCCGCCCTGGGCTACTTTCCCGAGATCCGGCATTG
>ERZ724507.1314-NODE-1314-length-10750-cov-5.002899_pt1 | contig 10750 bp, 8 predicted proteins | sample MGYA00376040_ERZ724507 | MGnify/ENA primary metagenome ERZ724507 (study PRJEB28724, sample SAMN07190883) | activated sludge metagenome | isolation source: activated sludge of sewage treatment plant in Hong Hong | place: Hong Kong | collected 2016-03-17 ...
AACTTCGGCTGCGTGACGAACGACACGATCACGGTCACGGTCATTCCTCCCGGAATCCCGAATGGCGGCCCGGATCTGGTGAGTTGCATTGGCGACAGCGTCATCCTGAGCGGAACGCAACAGAACGCGGGCGGATTGATCTGGTCGGCAGCGGGTGACGGAACCTTCCAGCCTTCCACGACTGATCCGAACGTTTACTACCAGCCGGGTACTGCGGACACGACCAACGGTGTCGTCCAGATCTTCCTCACAACGACCGGCGCGTGCCTGAATCTTCAGGATACGATTCTCGTGCAACTACTCGATCTCCCTACGGTATCGGTCGGCACCGATACGGTCTTGACCTCCGGTCCGGGCAGCGGAGCTACCGTCACCCTGAGCGGGCAAGCACTGAACGCGCCTACCCTGCAGTGGACCTCGACCGGAAGCGGCACCTTCGTTCCCAGCGATACAGCGCTGAACGCGGTGTATGAACCTTCCGATGCAGACTTCGAACTCGACTCGGTGATCGTCGTTCTGACCGCGACCGGCGGCTGCCTGCTGGTAAGTGATTCCCTGCGTATCGACTTTACTCCCTTTGTGATCCCGAACGTTTTCACGCCTTATCCCGCATCACCGGGGTATAACGATTATTTCGAGATCAAGAATCTCCCCCGGAACTCCCTTTTGAAGATCTGGGATCGTTGGGGGTTGTTGGTCTTTACATCCGACGATTATCGGAACAACTGGGACGCCGCCAACCTGAACTCGGATATTTATTATTACATACTCGAGACGGCGACCGGCAAGTACAAGGGCTGGATCAAGGTGTTGCGCGACTAGTCCGCCACTACAACCAGCGGAAAAGTCTTCTTTCCTCCGGGTGGGAAGACTTTTCTTTTTTACTTTGAGGCGTCCGCATGAAAGACCAGCTACTACGGTTTGTTGATGAAGGTCGCATCGCCCGCTGGGCGGTCGTGATCACGCTGGCAATCACGGTCCTTTTGACCGCGGTACAGTTTCATAAGAAGCGATCGGACCAGTATACACCGGTCAACAACTACATCATTTTCAAATCATCCTTTCATTTCCTGCTGACGGGCGAAGACTTGTACGCCTTGCATCCGGAAACACATTTCGATTATTACAAGTACAGTCCGAGTTTCCCCTTGTTCATGGCGCCGTTCTACGCACTGCCGGACCTGCCGGGGGTATTGCTGTGGAATATCCTGAACAGTCTGTTGCTGGTAACCGGTCTGCTCCGGCTGCGGTTTACCGACAAACGGAAGGAAGCCCTGGCGCTGCTTTTTGTCCTGCTTGAGACCGCGACCTCGCTCCAGAACAGTCAGAGCAACGGACTGATTGCCGGACTTGCCGTGTGGTCCCTGGTCTTTCAACGGGATGGGAAGATCCTGCCCGGCACCTTGTTGGCCGCGTTATCGGTTAGCATCAAGGTTTACGGCGGACTCACGATCCTGCTATTTCTCTTCGACCGTCGCTGGCTGAAGTCGCTGCTCGCATTCGGCGCCTGGTGTATGCTCATCGCTGCACTACCCCTGCTGGTGGTCAGTCCGGCTCAGTTGCAATTTCTCTACGAATCCTGGGGGCGTTTGCTTTCAGCGGATCACGATGCCTCAACGGGCATCTCGCTCATGGGTTTGCTTGCTCCCTGGCTGAAGTTCTCGTCCTTAAAGGCAGTGGTCACCTTGCTCGGCCTGGCCGCGCTGGCGGACTATCTGTGGAGAAGCCTGTTTGCCAAACAGGTCGATCGGAATCTCCGTAGCCTGCTGATACTGGGGCATGTATTGATCTGGCTCGTCATTCTCAATCACAAGGCCGAGTCGCCCACCTTCGTTATCGCGGTAACAGGCGCGATGTTGCTCTATGCCGGTGGACCGAAGGATCCCAACTGGCGGTGGATGCTGCCTTTGCTGCTGATCCTGACCTGCCTCTCGCCCACCGATCTGTTTCCGAAGTTCATTCGTGACACCTGGGTGGTGCCGTACAGTCTGAAGGCACTTCCTTGTGTTGTGATCTATTGTTATTCGTTCGTTCAGTTGCATAGGCTGAAGAAGGCCGCCGCATGAAAAAGACCTGGATCGCTTACCTGATGTTCTGCCTGGTCGGCTTTAGCGGCATGATCGTGGATTTCAGCATAACGTACCTGCTGAAAGAATTCCTGCTCGTCAATAAATTCGTCGCGAACTCGATCGGCTTCACCTGCGCTGCGATCTCCAATTACTATCTGAACAGCCGGTGGACCTTCCGCGAATCGGCGAAAAGGAATGCCTCCTCGCTCTTCACCTTCCTTTTCATCTCTACGGTGGGACTGGCGCTGAACAATACGCTGATCTACCTGATGAGCCCGTACTTCGACTTTTACCTGTGTAAACTGATCTCGACCTTGTTGGTGAGCCTTTTCAATTTCAGCGCGAACGCGCGAATCACCTTCCGTCAACGCGGAGCCTGAACTCAACTTTCGCGCACCATCAGGTGTTCCGCCAACTCACGCAGCGGCTTCCTGGCTTCCTCCGGAAGCGGAATACAATCCAGTTCCGCCAAGGCACATTCAAAGTGACGGCTCAATTCGGCTTCCGCCTTTTCCCGGACATTCAGTTTTTCAAAGATGGTCTTTACCGCCTGCACCTTCTCTGCCGGGTTGAATTCCTTTCGTTTGATCCAAAACTCTAGTTCTTCGAGCGTATGAAGGTCCGCCGAGTCAATGGCGGTGAGGAGGAGATAGGTTTTCTTGTTTGCAATGATGTCGCCGCCGACCTGCTTGCCGAATTTTTCCGGGTCACCGTATGCGTCGAGGATGTCGTCGTGCAATTGGAAAGCCACCCCAAGCGATCGCCCGAATTCGTAGAGATGCTGCGCGTCTTCTTCCGAAGCGCCACCCAGTCGCGCACCCATGCGCAACGCGGCCCCGATCAGGACGGCTGTCTTGAGACTGATCATCCCGAGGTAATCCTCGATTCGCACCAGCGACTGATGTTCGAAATTCATGTCGAGTTGCTGACCCTCACACACCAGCAAGGCGGTCTGGTGGAAATCCTCCAGCGTCGCTCTCAGATGCCGGTCGGGACAATCGGCGATGAGCTGGCACGACTTCACGAACATCGCGTCGCCCGAGAGGATCGCGATATCGGTATTCCATTTGGCGTGCACCGTCTCCCGCGACCGGCGCAAGGGCGCCTTGTCCATGATGTCGTCGTGCAGCAAGGTGAAATTGTGAAACACCTCGATACCGAGTGCTGGTCCCAGCGCGTCTTCTTCCCGACCTCCGAAGGCTTCATTGGCCATTAGCAACAAAGCCGGACGAAGGCGTTTTCCACCCAGCGAGAGCATGTAACGTATCGGCTCGTACAGTTCGGCGGGATGTTCGCCCAGTTGCAGACTGCTGATAGCGCGTTCTACTTTTTCCTGAAAATAACGGGGCGAATGCATGAAACAGATAACAACTGTGATCGGTATTTGTTCGGAATAAAATCAAAAACCCGGCGAAAGAAAATGCAGGGGAAAGTCGACCCGGGATCAGGAGGTCACGTAGTGCGAGTTCGCGAGGATGGCGCGCAATCCGTCTTCCAGCGGGGTAAACGGACGATTCAACAGTTCGCGCATCTTGGTGCTGTCGGGACGACGACGGGTCATGTCGCCTTCCTTCAGCGAAGGCAGGTGGACAATCTGACTACGCGAGCCGGTCACGCGGACGATTGTTTGCGCGAGCTCCAGAATCGTGAACTCGATGTCGGTACCGATGTTCGCGACATCATTCACGAGGAGGTTATTATAAAAGCAATTGGTCGTGGCATCGAGATGGTCTTCGATATAACAGAACGTTCTCGTCTGTTTGCCGTCACCATAGATGGTAATGTCCCGGTCCTTGAGGGCAGCGCTGATGAATTTCGAAATGACGAAATCGGTGCTTTGCTTCGGGCCGTACGTATTGAACAGGCGGAAGATCGTGAAGTCGAGATCGTATTCCCGTTTGAAAGAACGCAGATACGCCTCTCCGACATTCTTTACGATGGCGTACGGCAGTCGTGAATTGAGGGGCGTGGTATGTTCGTTCTGGGGATACTCCACCGGTTCGCCGTACACTTCGGATGAGGACGTGTAGAAGACCCGTTTTACACCGGTGTTCTTCGCAAGGCTGAGGATGTTGTTGATCCCCTTAATGTCGTTGAGCACCATGACCGGATTCGCCAGGGTACGCTTTACGCCAACAACAGCCGCGTAATGGAAAACGTAATCGAACCGGTAAGCCAGAAAAATGGCGGAAATTTCTTTTTGGTCATTGACGTCCGCCTTGATGAACTGGACATTCTGGTGAATCGATTTCGGCACCTTCGAATGTGATCCGGTCAACAGATTATCGACAATCACGATATAATTAGCCGGATCTTGCGCCAGGCGCTCAGCCATGCTGCTTCCAATGAAGCCGGCACCACCGGTAATCAGGATTTTACGTGTCATGAGGTCGCAGGTAGCGGGAAATCGAGTCAGGATGCTAAAAATGGCTTAAATTCCCGAACCCGAAGATAAGATTTCCACCAATTAACCGCAAATCGGGGTGAATAACGGGTTTACAGCGACCAAATTGCCTGTTAAAGCAGGGATAATAAATATTTGCCGTATCCGCTCTTGACCAGCGGTGCGGCAATTTTCCTTAGTTGTTCGGCGTCGATGTAGCCCATGCTGTACGCGACCTCTTCGATGCAACCGATCTTGAGGCCCTGGCGCTCTTCAATTACCTGTACAAATTGCGCCGCCTGCATGAGCGAGGGGAACGTACCGGTATCCAACCAGGCTGTGCCTTTGTCGAGAATACCCACCTTGAGGTGTCCGCGCTCGAGGTACACTTTGTTTACATCGGTGATCTCGTACTCGCCCCGCGCACTGGGTTGAAGTCCCTTCGCGATCTTCACGACTTCGTTATCATAGAAGTAAAGTCCGGGCACCGCGTAATTCGATTTGGGCTTCTCCGGCTTTTCCTCGATGGAAATGGCTTTGTTCTGCTTATCGAATTCCACTACCCCGTAACGTTCGGGATCGCTCACATGATACGCGAACACAACCCCACCCTCCGGGTCGATGTTGCTGTGCATCAACTGCTGTAATCCGGTACCGTAAAAGATGTTATCGCCCAGGATCAGCGCGACCTTGTCCTTTCCAATGAACGACTCTCCGATCACGAAGGCCTGTGCGAGTCCGTTCGGTACGGCTTGCTCTGCATAGGAGAACTTGCATCCGAGTTCGGAACCGTCACCCAACAAGCGCTGAAAGCCCGGCAGATCGTGCGGCGTACTGATGATCAGGATCTCGTTGATGCCCGCCATCATCAACACCGACAACGGATAATAGATCATCGGTTTGTCGTAGACCGGCATCAGCTGTTTGCTCATAGCCAGGGTGATGGGATGCAAGCGGGTGCCGGATCCGCCGGCGAGGATGATGCCTTTCATGGTCGGGAAGGAATGGGGTACGAAAATAAGGGAATCGTCGAAAAGACCGGAACGATACGCGGAATCGTTTCCGGGTTTTGAACAGATCGGAAGCGATTACGGCTCTACTTCTTCGGTTTTACGAACTTCGAGGGCATCCAACTCGACATCCTCCTCCTCGTCGAACACCTGGATAAGCGGCTCCTTGAGGAATGCGCGGGTGATCAGCAACTTCTGCAGCGACAACAGCAAGGTCGGCAGGAAGATCAGGTTGCTGCACATGGCGATCAACAGCGTGACGGAAATGAGAATGCCCAAGGCGGAGGTACCTCCGAAGCTGGAAACGGAGAAAATGAAGAACCCACTAAAGAGGATGACCGCGGTATAGATCATGCTCAGCCCGGTCTCGTGTATGGCCAGGGAGACCGTACGCGAAATACTGCCGCCATGTTTCCGTAATTCCTGCCGGTATTTGGTGAGGAAGTACATGGTCCCGTCACTGGCGATTCCAAAGGCGATGCTGAAGATCAGGATCGTGCTCGGCTTCAAGGGAACGTGGAAGAATCCCATGAAAGCGGCGGTCAATAACAAGGGCGTCATGGATGGAATGAGGGCGATGACCACCATCCGCAGGGATAAAAACAAGAGGAACATCACCGTCGCGATCAGCACAATGGCGATCAGGACGCTTTCTTTGAGGTTGATGAGCAGGTAATCGTTGTTTTTCAGGAAGATGATGGAATTTCCGGTGAGCTTTACCGTATAATCAGCAGGATCGAGGATGCTGTCGATCCGGGGGCGCAACTCATCGAGCAGGGATTTCATTTTGATCGAACCGATGTCGGCCACTTGAAAACTCACCCGGGTCACCTGTTGGGTACTGTCGATGATGGACCGGAACATGCGTTGATTTCCCTTGGCGGTACCGGCATAGCTGGAAAGGCGCGCGAGTTCCTCAACATTCGGAATGATATAGTACTTCGGGTCTCCGTCGTTGAGACCCTGGTAGGAAAATTTGATGCCCTCCGCTACCGAGACCGGTTCGGAAAATTGCGGGTATTGCGCGAGCAGTTTCTGAAGCCGGTTGATCTTGTAAAGCGTCTTCAGTTTGAGCGCGCCACCCGGCTCCCGTGTGTCGACGCTGATCTCGAACGGCAGCACACCCCGGAAATTGCTCTCGAAGAATTTCAAGTCGGTGTAGATGACGTCTTTCTTTGGAAGATCGTCGACCACATAACCGACGGTGGTGATCTTGTTGGCGCCGTAGAGGCTGATCCCGATTACCACCAATACCGTCGCGTACACGCGCCAGCGATAATGGTGTACCCAGTGATCGACACGATGCAGGATGCGGTTGATGGCGCGTCGGTCGAGGTGCTTGATCTGCTTTGCCGAAGGCGGTGGCAGGAAACTGAAAACGATCGGGATGAGGAAGAGCGAGATCAGGTACGTCAGCATCACATTTATGGCGGTGATGATGCCGAATTCGATCAGGACTGCGCTGTGTGTGAAGGCGAAAACGAGAAAACCGACAGAGGTGGTGACATTGGCGAAAAAGGTGCTGGCTCCGATCCGGTGGATCGTGCGCACGAGGGCTTTGATCTTGTTGCCGTGCTTCTGGAATTCCTGTTGGTACATGTTGAGCAACAGGATGCAATTCGGAATGCCGATGACAATGATCAGCGGAGCCAGCAGGCTGGTCAGGATGGTGATCTTGTACCCGAAGAGGACAAGCGTACCGAACGACCAGATGACCCCGAATATCACCACGATCATCGGGAAGAGCACGGCCTGCACGCTGCGGAAGAACAGCATGAGGATCAAAGCCGTGATCAGCAACGCGAGCGCGACGAAGATCTTCATCTCTCCGGCGATCTTCTCGGTCACCGCGGTACGGATATAGGGCAGCCCGGAATAATGGAGGGTCAGACCGTTGTCCACTGCGAACTTATCCGCCATTTCCTTGATCTGCCGGACGATCCCGATGCGATCTTTGGTGTTGAGTTGCTTCTGATCGAACGTGATCGCCATCAGGGTCGCGTTCGTTTCCGGATTGAAGAGCAAACCTTCGTAAAATGGCAGTCGACCGAGCAGTTCATGCAGGCTGTCGACCTCCGCCTGGGTCCGGGGTCTTGCGGTAATGACCGGTTTGAAGTCCAGCTTCTGTGAGCTGTCGTTCCGAATAACCTGAAAAGCGCGGGCGATCGAGAGCACCTCCTGTATGCCCTCTACCTTTTTGACCGATTCCGTCAGATCGTACCAATCACCGAAGGTCTTGGCTTGCCACATCTTCTGATCCTGGAAGCCGATGACCATGACGGTCCCGTCTTCGCCGAACTTCTGTTTGAACTTCAGGTATTCGGCGTAGGTGGAGTCGCTGGCCGGCAGGATCTTCGCTCCTTCATAGCTCAGTTGGACCTTGGTGGCCGTATAACCCATGAACACCGTGATACCCAGCAGGATGACCAGTGAAGCCACCCGGTAGCGCAGTATGATTCGGGCAAGGGTTTCGAGCATAGACGGGTAAATGTATGAAAACTACCCTAAGCTCAGGAATGGGCCTGCGGCAGGAACTGTGGACGTTTGCGGATCATACCGCCACGCGAATCGTTGATGCTGTGTGTGACCAGGAACGCCTTCGGATCGAGCCGTTCCACCAGGCCTTTGAGCCGGTGAATTTCAAGTCGTGTAACGACGGTGAAAATGACATCGATCTCATGGTTCCGGTCGCCGCGGTTTCCATATCCGCTTTTACCCTTGAAGATGGTAACGCCATGTCCGACCTGATAAATGAGCGCCTTGCGGATCTCTTCACTTCGGTCCGAGATGATGGTCACACCAGTATATTCTTCGAGACCATGAACAAGGAAGTCGACCGTACGGGAGGCGATCAGGTACGTCAGGGTACTGTACATGGCTGATTCAAGATTGATCAGCCACGCGGCCGTCAGGAAGATCAGGATGTTGATGACCAGGATGAAGTCGCCGATGGTTAGGCCGGTCTTGCGGCTGATGTAGAGTGCCAGTACTTCCGTTCCGTCGATGACACCGCCACCTCGGATACTCAGCCCGATTCCGGCGCCAAGGAAGAAGCCACCGAACACGGCAATCAACAGGCGATCACTGGTGAAGGTCGGCAGCGTGAGCAGAGACAACAGGATCGACAATAAGATGATCCCTCCGCTGGCGCGAAGCGCGAATCCCAGGCCTACTTGTCGCCAACCCATGAAGATGAACGGAATGTTGATCATCAGGATCAGCAGCGGCAGCGGCAGCGGCGTACCGTAGGCCGTCAGGATCGAGATCCCGGTTGCTCCGCCATCGATCAGATGATTGGGCAGTAAAAATCCTTTCAGGCCGACGAAGGCCGACAAGGCCCCCAGGGAGATCAGGACGAAGCTGCGCAGACTTTGGCGAATTACTTTCCTCCGCTGGACGCGTGAGCGAGGCATATGAAAGGGGCGCATCCTGTGCAGCGACTGCTGGATGAGAACATAGATGGACATGGCTTGGCGGATTTATAGTCAAAGATAAAGCGGCCCGCGGCAGGTCAGGACAACCATCACCACATGAATGCGACCTGCGCACGGAACCGCTTAATACCAGGCAACCGACTCTCCAGAGCGGTGCCATCTCTTCAATGTCAAAGCAACATTTTCAGTAATACCAGGGCCAGAATGACTCCGACGCTGAATAAGGTCGGGAAGAGCCATCCGAGGCCACGTTTAGTGGATTCGGACATCGTAGGAAATAATAAGTTAGAACTGTTCTTTCGGTCGGGAACCGGAATTACCGGTCAGCAAAAGGCCGATTCAACAGCGAAAAACCTGTAACACCGTACAGCGATGCGAGGCACGAACAATGGTATAGGGGGGCAGGGAAACCACATTTCCCGAAAAGTTACCGAAGGAGGGTAAAAACACCGCTACCCACCCTGCCGGCAGTTGCTTGACCGGCAACAGCATGACCGGGGCGGATAGTACCAGGCGACCGACGCGCAGACCTTTTCCTGTTGGAATCTGGTCCTGGGTGGTGAGCGCCTGAGCTTCCGATACGGTCGCCTTGACCAACACGGATCTGCCATATGCCTTGCTCCCTGTCGGCAAGAATGCCATCAGAAACGCCAGCAAGGCGACGAATCGAAGTGTATGGAGAACCGGGCGCAACATGGCTGAAGACCTGTTTTGCAAAGATACTCAATTTGACGGAAGAATCGTAGTAGATATCCTACAACACTTGCCTTCAGAGCAGAAAATACGCACTTTCGTTCACCCGCATTTGACCCGGCGTGAACCGCTCTCTCCCGCGCTTTTTATACTACCTGCTTACTGCCACCTTGTTGCAGTCGATCGTGTTCGCGCAATCTCCGGTGGAACGCGCCATGCCGGACCCGTTGCGCTTACTGCAGGACACGGCTTCCATCACCGGAGGCTCGATGGCGACGGACGAATCGTTTCGGGAAGACAACGCGAAAGTCCTGCGCGATCGCCTCCAACAGGCCGAGCGGCGCGGTAATCTCCGCGTCTCCGGCATGCTCCACGTTCGGTACGCAGGCTTGTTTCTGCGCACCGGCGCCGTTGACTCGGCCGTGTTCCATTTTCAAACTGCAGTCAAGGCATTTTCCACCGCCGGCATGCCGCGTGGGGAAGCGTTGGCGCAGACAGGCATCGGTCTGACGCGCGAGCGTACCGGCGATGTTACGGGCGCGCGAGCTGCTTATACGGCCGCATTGGAGCGCGCGCGCGATCTCGGCGACCAACCCACCGTCGCGTTGCTGAACGCGCTGATCGTGCGCACCTATGAGAACGAAACCGGTTCACACGCGAAAGCACTGCCATTTGCGCGTGAAGCTTTCCTGTCGACACCGGCCAATGCCGCTTGCGCCCTTGCCACACGCGCAAGGCACTACGGCGAGCTCCTGCTTGCCCTCGAACGCGATGCGGAAGCGTTGCCGGTATTAAAGAAATCGCTTGAACACGTCAACACCTGCGGCGACCGTCTTCAGAAAGCGGAGATCCTGCGCGACCTGGGTATTTTGAGCTACCGCTCCGGCCGATACGAGGAGGCGCTGCGTTACTTCGAGAAAAGTCAGCAAGCCGATCCCAAACTCCCTGCCCTGCGCCTGATGCGCGACAGTTACCTCAAACTCTATGCGGGAAGCCGGATCGCGCAGGACAGCAGCCGCAGCCAATACTATTCTCGCCTTTATCGCCTGTTCAAAGACTCCGTTGAACAGCTCCTGAACAGTCGCATGCTCAGTCCGGACTCGTTCACCCGTGAACTGGCGGAGAAATCCCGTGTATTGTTTTATGTCGCGGCTCCCACCG
>ERZ724507.1321-NODE-1321-length-10718-cov-3.765075_pt1 | contig 10718 bp, 4 predicted proteins | sample MGYA00376040_ERZ724507 | MGnify/ENA primary metagenome ERZ724507 (study PRJEB28724, sample SAMN07190883) | activated sludge metagenome | isolation source: activated sludge of sewage treatment plant in Hong Hong | place: Hong Kong | collected 2016-03-17 ...
CGAACCAGCTCACCGCCTGGCGAACCGGGGTCTTGGCCTCGATGACGACCAGCGGTAAGCCGTTGACCAGGAGGACGAGGTCGGCGCGACGCTCGGCCCGACCGGCCCGGAAGACGAACTGGTTGGTGACAACGTAGTGGTTGTTATCAAACTTCTTGAAGTCGATCAGGCGGACGGTCGTGTGCTCGTGGTTGGGCCCGAAGGGCATCGAGCGGTCGCCGCGAAGCCAGGCGGTCATCTCCTCGTTGGCCTTGATAAGCCCATCGGATCGCACCGAGAGGGCGATAGCGCGTAGCCGGTAGAGCACTTCGTCGGCGCGGTCGGGGACAGCGGCGATCTCGGGGTTGAGACGGATTAGGGCCTCACGGACCCAGGGCTCGACCAGCGCTTCGTGGGGCTGGCGGGGGATGTGGGCAGCGGGCAGGTGGTGCCAGCCGAGGCCGGCGAGCTTGCCTTGGCGGCGGGCGAGGCCGGGGCTGACGGCGGTGTGGGTACCGGAGCTGCCGGCGAGGAGGTCGCGGAGTAAAGATTCGACGGTAGAGGATTCCGTGAAGGTCATATTTTCCCCTGCGAAAGAAGGTGCGTCAAGATTTGGCGCAATTGACTTCGCGCCTCCTGAAGGCGCGCTGTAGCGAGAAGGTGCCGTTCATCCAACTCACGGAGCGAGTTGGCAATCTCACGCTGACGAGCTAGAGCCGGAACGAAGATTGGAAACGCTCGAACAAGAGAGCAGTTGAGTGCTTGCTGGTTCGTCCCTTGACTCCAGCGACGAAGCGACTCATAGTGAGACTCGAGGTAATATAAGAGGTACCAACTATCGATGCCCTCGCCTGGAACAACTGCTGCGAAGTTCTGGTTTATGCACGCAGGCAGTTCGAGTCGAGCCACTTTTCCGCGTGTGATACCTTCTCCAATCATGGCCACCAAGCAGGTTCCCGTTGGGAGAATCCCGCCGAGGGAGCATTCTTGCAGGGCTTTGTCGGTGATGAACTCGTCTGCTGTAGTGATGCGTCGCTCGTTCACCTTTCCCGTCGGGAGCCACGGGATTGTTCCGCCCCAGTAGGCGTCGATGTTACGACGTGGAGTTGTTCCATTGCGGATATCTGCAAGCCGCCCGATCGTTGACTGCCTGCCCTCTGGGGCACTGATGAAGAACTGCTTCCCGAGAGCGCGGCGGGTGGTCGACGACGCATCCGCAAGAGCGGCGTACTTGTCGCCAACGTCGCATTGCGCGCGTAGAAGCGCAGCGATCCGCCTCTGCTCCTCCAACGGTGGCAGCGCGAATTCCTGCTCGGCTAGAGTCTTCCAGTTGATTGTAGGGGAAAGTGAGCCTACCGAGATCTCGACCGCGCGCTCCATGAAGATGTTGCTCTGCATGAGGAAAGGCAAGAACTCGGGCACCACATTGCCAGGCCTAGCGCGGAGCACCATCGCGTGCGCTGAACAGATGCCCTCGAAGTCAGCCACCCCTAGCTTCCGCTGGTAGGCCCGGCGTTTACCGAAGATGATGTCGCCAGGCTTGAAGCGTAGTTTGGTGCTCTCTACCTCGTCCGGGGCGCCCCATCGCCGAATAGTCAATGATTCGGGATCGAGGTGTTCCAGGCCGACATACCGCTCGACGCCCGCGGATGCGGGGTCATCTACTCGGTCGTTCACGCATTCCGCGATCCTTCCGAACTTCACCCGATTCCATCCTGACCTCAGTTCAGCCATTCGCCACCTCGCCCTCGCCGACCAGTCCGTTGAGCATGTCCACCACCTCATCCATCTGCCGCCAGAAGGTCCTCCCCGAAATCTCCCAGTTCTCCCAAGCCTCACGAAGCGTGACCGGCTGACCCGCCGCGCTTGCCGTCGGCGTTGCACGCTTTACGTAGAGCGGAATCGATAGGCTGTGCCCGTTTGCGGCCAGTTCGGCCCGCGTGGCAACCCTGGCGAAGCCCTCCTCGGAGCGAAACGCGGCGTAGGCCCCGGAGATGTGAGTTTGATGCTCGGGCCGCAGGAAACTGAGGGCCCGCTCGCGGGTAATCTCGTTCACCGCATCGATCAACAGCACCTTGCCGCGCCGCTCAGCCGGCTTGCGGCTGCGGCAGACGACGATGCAGGCCTCCATCGGCGAGTTATAGAATAGGTTGGGGCCGAGCCCGATCACGCAGTCGAGGAGGTCAGCCTCGATCAGCTTGCGGCGCATTTCGGCCTCCTCCACCCGGAACAGGACGCCGTGCGGGAACAGAATTGCGCAGCGTCCTGTCCTCGGATCCAGGCTCTTTAGAATGTGCTGAAAGAATGCGTAATCGGCGCGGCCCTGCGGCGGAGTGCCGAGGAAATTGCGGCCCCACTTGTCAGTCTGCCAGGCCTCGCGGTTCCACTGTTTAATCGAGTATGGCGGATTTGCCAGCACCAAATCGAAGGTGCGGAGCGCGTCGCTCTCGGTGAAGCCCGGCGTGGTCAGCGTGTCGCCGCGGACGATCTCGCTTTCCTCGACGCCGTGCAGCACGAGGTTCATGCGGGCGATGGACGCCGTCATGTGGTTGCGCTCCTGCCCGTAAAGCTTGAGCGTACGGTGCTCGCCGCCCTTGCGCTTGACCTCGGCCAAGGCCGAGATCAGCATCCCGCCGGTGCCGCAGGTGGGGTCGTAGATCCGCTCGCCGGGTTGTGGATCGAGCAGTTGCACCATCAGATGAACGACGGTGCGGTTGGTATAGAATTCCTGCGCGGTGTGCCCGCTGTCGTCGGCGAACCTCTTGATGAGAAACTCGTAGCCGTTGCCGAGCTCGTCCTCGGGGACGTGGGTGAGCGAGAGCACCTCGGAGGAGAAGTGCTCCAGCAAGTTCTTGAGCGTGCCGTCGGGCAGGCGCTCCTTGTTGGTCCAGGGCGCGTCGCCGAAAATGCCGTCGAGCTTGCCGGGGTTGGCGGCCTCGATGGCGCGCAGCGCCTTTTGGAGCGCCTTCCCGACGTCCTTCGCCGCCGCGCGCACGTCCGACCAGTGAGCGCCGGGCGGGATCACGAAGCGGTCGTTGGCGGTTGCTGTCGCGTACGTCGCGTCACCGCCGGACTCGGCGAGCGCGGCAGCATGGTCCTCATCCCACACATCGGACAGCCGCTTGTAGAAGAGCAGCGGGAAGACGAACTGCTTATAGTCGCTGGCGTCCACGAGGCCGCGCAGCAGGACCGCGGCATCCCAGAGGTAAGATTCGAGCGCAGGTTGAGAGAGGGTGCTCATGTGAGCCAGCCTCCTTCATGCATAATCTTGCGAAGATTGTCCTCGGCCTCGCGGCATTTCGCCAGCGCCGCCTTGAAGGCCGCGACGGCCTCCGGCAAAGGTGGTATGTCGGCGCCGATCGGAGGCAAAACATAGCGCGAGATGTTGAGGGTCCAGCCCTCTTTCTCTAACTCAGCGCGGCTCACGACGCGGGCGCGGTCCTCGACGTCCTCGAAGCGCTGCACCCACTCCAGGATCTGCCGCCCGTGCTCGGGTTCGAGGAAGTTCTGGGCGCGACCCTTGCGGAAGAGTGTGGAGGCATCGACGATGAGCACCTTGCCCTTGCGCTTGGCGGGCTTGGTCTGGCGCAAGACGAGGATGCAGGCGGCGAGGCCAGTTCCGTAAAAGAGGTTGGGGGCGAGGCCGATGACCGCCTCGATCTGGTCGGTCTTGAGGAGGTGCTGCCGGATCTGCCCCTCTACGCCGCCACGGAAGAGGGCGCCCTGGGGCAGCACGACGGCCATGCGTCCGGTGCGGGCGGCCATCGACTTGACCATGTGCTGCACCCAGGCCATGTCACCGTTGCTGTCGGTGGGTAAGCCGGCGAAGGCGCGTCCCCAGGGGTCGCTCTCCCACATCTCGCGGCCCCATTGCTCGAGCGAGAAGGGCGGGTTGGCGAGCACGACGTCGAAGGTGGCGAGGCCGCCGGTGCTCCGGTCGGCGAACTTCGGGTCACGCAGGGTGTCGCCGCGCTCGATGCCGAAGTCCTCGATGCCGTGGAGGAAGAGGTTCATGCGGGCGACGGCTGCGGTGGTCAGGTTCTTCTCCTGCCCGAAGAGCTTGCCGAAGAAGGTACGGGGGTCGCCGCCGGCCTCCGCGACGTGGGCCACGGCCGCGAGCAACATGCCGCCGGTGCCGCAGGCCGGGTCGTAGATGGTCTCGCCCTCGCTCGGGTCGAGGATGTCGACCATCAGCCGGACGACGCTGCGCGGGGTGTAGAACTCGCCGGCCTTCTTGTTGGTCGAATCGGCGAACTTCTTGATCAGGTACTCGTAGGCGTCGCCGAGGACGTCAGACGCGACGCGCGTGTTTCCGAGCGGGAGCTCGGAGAAGTGCTCGATGAGGTTCTTGAGCAGCTCGTCGGGCAGGCGGTCCTTGTTGGTCCACTGCGCGTCGCCGAATACGCCGTAGAGGTGCTTCTGATTGGCGGCCTCGACGCCGCGCATCGCGTTCGAGAGCGCCGTGCCGACGTTCTTCGGGGCAGTCCGCACGTCGCGCCAGTGGCAGCCCTCGGGCACCTGGAAGCGGTGCTCGTCGGCGAAGTCCTCGCCGTACTGGGCGAGCATCGCCTCGTGTTCCTCGTCCCACACGTCGCAGATGCGCTTGAAGAACAGCAGCGGCAGGATGTACGCCTTCCAGTCGGTGCGGTCGACGGGGCTGCCGCGGAGGATGTTGGCGGCCTCCCAGAGGTGAGACTCGAGCTTGTCGAGCTCGAGCAGGGGGGCCTGCGGGGTCGAGGTCGGAGGTCTGGGGGGGGTAGGTGCCTTCTGCGGCGCCGAGGTCGGAGGCTTGCGCGGGCCAGCCGTCTTCCGCGGCGCTTCACGCCGGGACGGGCTGCGCGGTTCCTCCGTGAGGAGCGGCACTTGCGCCGGAGCGCGGCCGAGGATGCGCTCGACCAGGGGCTGGCGGGCCGCGCCGGTATCGTCGAGGCCGCGGGCGCGGCAGATGGCCTTGAGCTCGTCCCGGCTGAGCTTCTCGAGGATGGCCTCCAGCGAGGCGTTCCGGGAGTGCTGGAGAAGATCTACGAGGTCGTCCTTGCGCGCAATCCGCGCGCGATCGAGCTCGAAGGCGTCACACAACCCCCCCAGGCGCTTGACGCCGAGCGCTTGCAGAACGGCCCGCTTCAGAGGAGGACTCATGGTCGCCGCGACTATGCCAGAACGGGAGCCGACCTGGCATGTGCGCGTGGTGCGCGGCGAACATGGATGAGCGGTCGCCTTCGACCGCTTCTCAAGGCCCAAGCGCGAGGAGTGCGAGCACCGCGACGGCTCCCCGCGCGACGCGCCGATCCCGCCACTGGTTCCCCCCCACGCTATGGGGCATCGAGCTGAACCTCGGGATGTCTGACAGCCTAGCGCCGAACACCATGGTAGGCGAGTATCGGCACATGACCGACGCAACCCCATCCACAACAACGCCAGACTCACAATGGACCCCGCATGAGAAGCTTCTCGACGATATTCTCGAGATCGCCTTGGAGAAGGCGTTCTGGGATCAACTCGCGCTCTTGCAGGAGGGTTTCTTACACGTCGAGATTATCCGGGGCCTACTCGTAAAGGGCTATGATCTTTTCGCGGGGAAGAATTGGCGCCTGAGACATGCTCCACAAGAGGCTGAAATTCAAGGGAAACCTCGAAAGTATGCCATCCCTGAACAGATCTCGGGCGCGACGTTGCCCGACGATTCGCCAACGAATACCAACCCGGACATCCGCATCGAGAAACCGAGATTCTGCGTCGAGTTGAAAGTCTATTCTGAGTTTGGTCCCAAGAGTAGTATCCCAAGAAGCAAGCCAGGAGATGGTAACCACACCATCGCCGACGACATCCGGAAGGTCGTCAAAGGTACTGCTGATGCCGCCGTCTCCATAATGCCCGGACACCTGTACAGCGTCGCCAGGGGTCTCAAGGAGACAGCCCCTGTTGCCGCGATCCTGCTCGACGACCTGTTTCCTCCTGCGGCTCTCGTTGGCCGCGGCGACCTAAAGACGTTTCGACAAGAATTTGAGCAGCAGAAACTACTGGTACGGCTGTGGGCAGCACCGTCACCCACCAAGGATCCCGAGAATTCCGAGGACATCAGTGTCCGAGTAGCGATAGCTGTGCTCAACTGCGACCCTGAACGTTGGCCCAACTTCATGGGTACCTCGACCTCGGCCCAAGAGCAGATACAAAGGGCAACGCCGTTTCTTCAGCTGATCTACGAAAACTGGACTTGGTAGGGGTTCCGAGCGCTCCTGCCCGACGAACCGGATCTGGCCTCCGCATCACCCCCGGCTCGGGTCGTAGCGCGAGGAGCAAGAATCGCTCAGTCCTCCCAGTCCTCCTCGTTGAGCATGTCGGCGAGCTGATCCTTAAAGATGCGAAGGAGCTCGGCGTCTTGGTTGGCCTCGTCCGCGGGCGAGGCTGCGGACTGCGGGGGGGCCGGCACTTCGGGCTCGACAGGCGCGACAGGCTCGGCGGGCGTCTCCGGCTCGTCTTCGCGCTCCTCGTCGTCTTCGCGCGGCGCTCGGCGGCTTACCAGCTCGACCAGTTCGCCCGCCGACATGCGTCCCACCTTGTCGCTGCCGTCCAGCAGGCGCTCGGCGAGCTCACGCTTCTCCGCGTGCAGGGCCAGGACCGCCTCCTCGATGGTATCCTGCGCGATCAGACGGATGACCGTAACGGGGCGGACCTGACCCATTCGATGCGCCCGATCCGTCGCTTGATCCTCGACAGCGGGGTTCCACCAGGGGTCGAGGTGGATGACGTGATCGGCGGCCGTCAGGTTAAGGCCCGTACCGCCGGCCTTCAACGAGATCAGGAACAGGTCGCCCACGCCGCCTTGGAACGCCTCCACGGCGCGCCGGCGCTCGTCGGCCGACATCGAGCCGTCGAGGTAGACGCTGACGATCCGCCGAGCCGCGAGCGCTTCCCTGACGAGCGCGAGGTGCTCAGTGAACTGGCTGAACACCAGGGCCCGGTGCCCCGCCTCGCGCAGTTCCTCGACGAGCGTCAAGAAGGCCGACAGCTTTGCAGACGGGCCGGTCCAGCCCGCGTCGACCAAGCGCGGATGGCAGGACAACCGCCGGAGATGGGTCAGCCACGCCAGCACCGCGAAGTGCCCGTTCGCCGCGTTCGCCGGGGTGAACTCCGCGATCGCGTTCGCTGCGGCGAGCCGCGCCGTCTCGTACCGCTCGCGCTCGGCGGGCGTCAGCGCGACCAGGCGATCGAGCTCGATCCGCGGCGGCAGTTCCGGTAGCACGGCCTCCTTCGTCCTTCGCAGCAGAAACGGCCGCAGCACCCGTCCGAGCGCAGCGCGGCGTTCCGCGCTCTGATCGCGCTCGATCGGAGCCGCGAACCGCTCGCGGAACTGCGACCAGGTTCCGAGCAAGCCCGGCAAGAGCACCCGGAACAGACTCCACAGCTCGCCGAGGTGGTTCTCGACCGGGGTGCCGGTGAGCGCGACACGGAAATCCGCCGTGATCTGTCCGACCGCGCGCGCTCTTCGGGTCGACGCGTTCTTGATCATGTGCGCCTCGTCGAGTACCAGCGTGGCGAACCGGACACCTGAGAGCGCGTCGGCGTCGCGCGCGACGACGCCGTAGCCGGCGACCAGAACATCCCCCGCGCGCAGATCGGTGAGCAGGGCGAGGCGCTGGCCGCCCCGGTAGGGCCGCACGCGCAGCCCCGGTGCGAAGCGCGCGGACTCCGAATTCCACCCCGGCGTCACCGACACCGGCGCGACCACGAGTGCTGGGCCGAGCGAGGCGCGGTGGACGAGCAACGCTAGGGTCTGCAGGGTCTTGCCGAGCCCCATGTCGTCCGCGAGGCAGGCACCGGAGGCCCACGCGGACAGCCGCTCGAGCCAGCGAAAGCCCTCGATCTGGTAGTCGCGCAGTTCGGCGTTGAGCCCGGTAGGGAGAGACGGATCGAGCGTCCGCGCCTCGAGCGCGCGATCACGGAGCGCACTCCAGGCAGGATCCGGGGCGGTGGTCTCGTTTGCCAGCCCTGCCAGCACCGGCGCCGCGGCGAGGCCCGCCTCGAGCCCGCCCCGTCCGCCGAAGATCAGCTCCCGGGCGGCCTCCAGGCGCTCGCGTAGATCCGCCGCAATGGCGACGAACATCTGCGGCCCGACCACCACGTAGCGTCGCCCCTCCGCGATCGCTTCGAGCAGGACGGCGAGCGCGACGCGGTGTCCGTCGATCTCGATCTCGCCCGCGATCCGCAGGAGATCGCGGCCATGGTCGACTCGAACGCGGAGCGCTTCGAGCGTCGCCTCGCCGATCCGGCGCCACGCTCGCGCGTTCTTCGGCCACTCGACGATGACCTCGGACCCGCGCTTGGCGAGCTCTTCGACGAGCGCCACGAGTTGCTCCTCTCCGGTGACCCGCCAGCGCCACCTGCCTTCCGGTGCGGCGGAGCGCAGCATCTCCGCGACCTCCATCGCAGCCGCGCGCTCGCGATTAAAATCGCGGCGCGCCGACACTCGAAGTCCGCCGACGCCGCCGAGCGCCAGTTGCGTGCCCTCGCCGGGCGGTCCGAGGACGGACCCTGGTACCGGGCGGACACCGATCTCGACGATCAGCTCGGTCTCGTCGACAGGCGTGAGCCGCACGACCGGCCGACTGTCGGCCTCGTGGATCTCGCCGGCGAGCGCCGACGGAACCCGGAGATCGAGCACGTGTTGAACGGCCCCGAGGCGTTGCAGGAGTTGGTCGTGGGATTCCGGTGGAAAAACCGGCCGGAGTCGCTCAAACACCCGGGCCAGCGCCAGTGCCTCGGCGCCGAGCCGGGCGACGGTGACGACCCGAGCGTCGGCATCCACGTCGATCGCCACGGACGCGTCGACGTGGGCGAGCAGTTCGCCCGCCGTCCACCGAGCCCCGCCGACGAGAAAGCGCAGTTCCAGGCCGTCGGCTGTGTCTACCAGCTCCACGGCGAGTTCGCCGCGCCGGACCTCGATCGGCTCCGACGGGCGATCGTGCAGGAACACCCGCGGATGTCCGATGAGCGTGCCGAGCAACCTGAGCGTGCGAGCGCGCGACAACGACGATCGCGCACGCGACGGTTGGTGAGCCTCGGTTATGACCACCACTGCGGCCGCGTCCGCGTCGTCCGTGAGTGACTCGGGCGCCGCCAGGAGGTCCCTGGAATCGGCGACCTGGCCCGCAGAGAATCGACCGTTGCGAAGCAACCTCTGCAGCAACACCTCGATCCCCGCGAGCCGGCGCCCTTCATGGCGGACCCGGAACGCCAGCCGGGCGGGCGCTCGCGTCGACTCCGCGGCGAGCGCCGCGAACGCGCCGTCGAACTCCTGCAGCGCGAGCGCCCAGGCCGGCTGCGGATCTTCCTCCGACGGCGGGAGCGAGGCCGACGAATCGACGACCGCGCACGTCGCGTCGGCGCCCGGCGGGATCTCGAGCGCCGGCGGGACTTCGGCTGCCGGCGGGGCATCGGCCGCCAACGGCCCCGCAGCAATGGGATCTTCACGACCCCCCAGCCTGTCAAGCCATCGTTTCGCGCGCGCCTCGATGTCCAGCATGCGTTCACGCGGCCACCCCGCTCCCGGCAGTGGCAGCTCTCGACGGAAACCACCGGGCATTCGCAATGCGAGGACAAACCGCGCGAGCGCGAGCGCTTTGCGAAATTTCCCGGCGTCGTCGTCCGGCTCGACTTTAAGCTCCAGCTCGGCGAGACGCGCGAGCGACTGGACCTCTCGGGAGCTCCATACCATCGGACGGTCGATCGCGGCGCGGGCGCCTGCACGATCGTTGCGGAGCAGACAGTCGTCGGCGCCCTCGATTGCGGCGCGAAGCTCTCGGAGGTAGTCGGCACCCGCCCCGTCGGACGGACGCGCTCTGTACATTGCGAGCAACATTGCGAGCGGGCAAGCACCGTGGCTCACCTTCAGACCTTCCTCGAAGACTTGGACAGCCCGCTCGACCTCGCCCTCGTATAGCCAGGCGAGCCCGAGGAGGTGAAACGCGTGTTGTCGTCTGTTCAGCATGACGCCGTGCAAATCGACGGCTTCCAGGCGTCGTCGAACGTCGCTCCAGCGCCTGCCGTCTACGAGTAGCTCAACCTCCAACATGGCCAAACTCGGGTCCGAGGGGTACTTCGTGGTGATCGTGCGGATCATCAGATCCACCGCATCGGTCTGTCCAGCCATACTCAACCCATCGAAGATGAGCGTCAGCCTGGCCGTGTCGGCGCCGCATTCGTCGATTTGTTGCTGCGTCCACTCCATGACCCTGCGTGCCGGCATGCCGCGGAGATCCCGGAAGGAAGAGACAGCCTCCGCATTGATGTAGAACCCCCTGCAATCACCCTCGAGCGCTCTCGTCCCGGCCGGATCGAGACTGGACCTGCACTCCGGGAACCTCGGTGCCTCGGACCCGAGCGGGACGGCGTGCAAGAGCTCGCCGTCAGTGATGAGCGCGACGACGCGGCGGGACGACGGATCATGCACGAGCGACACGTCTCCCGGGAGCGGCACCCGGTACAGAAGATCGAGCTGATCTGGGACGTTCGTCGTGGTGCCCATCGCAAGGAGATGGGCCGCGTCATGATCGTCGTGGGCGACGAGGAAGCTCGTGCGATGAGCCAGGGCAGTGGCACAGACCCAGGGCTTCCTGGGGTCCACGTCGTCGATCCACCGCGGCTTCGAGGCCCTTCCCGTGGCGTCGATCTCCATGAACCCGAGGCGTTCCCTGTGCTCGTTTTTGCTACTGACGAAGACGAGCAATCGTCCCCGCCCG
>ERZ724507.1324-NODE-1324-length-10700-cov-6.194927_pt1 | contig 10700 bp, 7 predicted proteins | sample MGYA00376040_ERZ724507 | MGnify/ENA primary metagenome ERZ724507 (study PRJEB28724, sample SAMN07190883) | activated sludge metagenome | isolation source: activated sludge of sewage treatment plant in Hong Hong | place: Hong Kong | collected 2016-03-17 ...
CGTATCGCGATCACGAAAGATTGGATGGTTGACGATTCCCATCACGGTTCCGCAGGTCAGGTTGGCTGCCATCATCACGATGCGCTCGGCCATCTGCCGCTGCTCGGACTCACTTACTTGCGCAAGCTGCGTCGCATTCCACTGCGCAAGCAGTGCGTCTACACGCATGTCAAGCTGGGTCGCTTGGACCTTGTCATCGACCTTGTCGATCTTTCCGATCCGTACTGCATCAAGCGGTGCATTTGATTCGAGCAGTCGCTCCAGCACATTGTCGATGGCGACGTGAGTCGACGCACAGAGCATCACCCGCAGGTTCTGTGCGATAAGCTGTCGGATCAGCTCGCAGATGGCCGTGGTCTTTCCTGACCCCGGTGGTCCTTCCAAGATCGCAAGATCAGGCGTATTGACGGCTTTGGTCACAAACGCTCTCTGCTCGTCTGTGCCACTGCGTGTCAGATCCGTTAGCTCATACCATGTCGCAATCGGCTGGTTTTGACATGGTGGCCAGTTCGCTTTCTGCGGATCTTCACACAAGCGCAGGATTCCCTGATGATGCGGAAGCGGAGCATTGATGAGCTGCTGGATCGCGCGCTGCTGCAGATACAGGTTGTGTAGATCAACCGGAAGGAACAGCTTGTCCTTTCGATTGGGAAGACGATCGAGCAGAAGCTGAAAGCGATCTGGATCGACTTTGCGAACCTGATACGTGCTCGATTCTCGACGATTCTTTTCGGTCCAGACTTCGCTGATGTCTCCTTCGCAGAAGGCAGCGCGCGGATCCATCGACTCTTCTGTGTCTACCGTCTCCGGGGGAAGCAGCTGAATCCAGACACCGCTCTGTGCTTCCTTGGACGTACTCTTCCACTTGTAACGGATGCCTTGGTTTCCAGTCAAAAGGGCAGAAGCAGGCGTCTCTTCTGTGTAGATGACTCCTTCCGAAACATCAAACGATCGGCCCTGTTTATCAGAGACAGTCTGGAGCCCTTCGTGATGCGGAAGCGACTGCGCGTGGACCGCTTCTCCATCAACCAGGATGCTGCCATCTTCGATCAGATCTTCGACGGTAAGGTGCCAAAATCCGTCCTCTCCCTTTGTCGGTGTGCCAATGACTCGGATCGCTGTCCCATCCAGTCGGCTGAGCTGTTTGGGAGGCTCCGATTCGGCTTCCTGTTCCACCTGACATTCAACGCCACACCACAGCAGCGACTCCTCCGTGCTAAGGTGCGGAGAGCTGGTGTGGATCCGAAGACCTTTCTCGGTGGGACTCGCTTCTTCGATTCGAACTGCGCGACCACGCTTTGGATGAAAGGCCTCTTTTTCTAGATCTGGCGTCTGGCCGAGCGGCCAGTTGCGGATGATGTAGCTGGGAATTCGATGAGGAATCCGTAGCTGCGTATCTTGTGGGTCCAGCTTGTAGCGAAGCTGCGTACGAACCGGTTCCCATGGAAGCTGATAGCGGAATTGTCGCTGCTTGGCCGTGTGAATGGCTTGCTTCACATACTGACGAAGGGGTCGCAGCGCATTGTACGTCTGCGCCATGACGGCATTGACCACCTCGTCCCTCGGCTGACCGACTGTTGCGTGGAAGTACAGCGATCTCATGATGGCTGCCCGGCTGCATCGACATTCGTCTTTGCAAACGGATTGCGCGCGGTCTCTTGCTTGAGCTTGGGGGGGTCCTTCCCTGCCTCTTTTGGCAGGTCTTCCGGCTGAACGCTGCTGGCCAGGCGTGCGCGAACCTTGGCCCACTGCCGAAGACTCCCAAGATGCTCCTGCATTGTGCGAGACAAGGGAAAGGTCTTTTCCAGCGCGCGCTTGATGTGCTCAGTGTTTAGCTCTTGCGAAGCTGCAAATGCGTCAAACAGTCCTTCGCGAATGGCCTCTTCTAGCTCTGCACCAGAGAATCCCACAGAGCGCTCGGACAGCACATCCAGATCGAAGTCCTTTGGCTTGCGCTTCTTCTTTTGCAGATGAATCGACAGGATCTCTTTTCTGACTTCATAGGTCGGTAGATCGACAAAGAAAATTTCATCGAAGCGACCTTTGCGGAGCAGCTCTGGCGGCAGCATGTCGATGCGATTTGCCGTCGCTACGACAAATACTGGCGCGCTCTTTTCCTGCATCCAAGTAAGCAGCGTTCCGAACACTCTGGCGGTGGTTCCTCCATCCGTGCGATCGGAGCTACCTAGACCCGCAAGTGCCTTTTCAATTTCATCGATCCACAGCACACACGGAGCCAGTGCTTGGGCCACTTGGAGCGCTGCGCGAATGTTTCCTTCCGACTGTCCAACCAGGCCGCCAAACACCTTTCCGAGATCGAAGCGAAGCAGTGGGAACTGCCAAGTCGCCGCCACCGCTTTGGCCAGCAGGCTCTTGCCGCAGCCTTGGACGCCGAGCAGGAGCACTCCTTTTGGGGCATCCAGTCCAAACTCACGCGCGCCCGCACCAAATGCACGACCGCGACTCTCCAGCCACTGCTTGAGCTGATCGAGTCCTCCCACATCGCTCAGCTTGGCCTCGGTAGGATAGTACTCTAGGACCTCGCTCTGTTTGATGATTCGCTCTTTTTCGCGTGCGACCAGCGGAACCGCGCCGTGATCCAGCTTTTTGCGCTCTGCTGCGACTTTGCCAAATGCCAGGTGCGCTTCCATCACGGTGAGCCCACGCGCGGCGTCGAGCAGCTCGTCCTGATCTGACGGAATCGGAACACTCAGCGTGCGTCCGACCTCTTTCAGTACGATGCCCAGCTCTTGCTTGCCGGGAAGAGCCAGCTCAAGCGTCGGAATCTCTTTCTGTAGCTGAATCGGAAGGCTTGGAGTCGGTGTGGAAAGCAGGATGAAGCGCGGATATTTGCTACGCAGTCGCGCACACTCCAGCAGCCAGCGGTGTACTGGGTGATGCTCTTCTTTGAGGAAGGGATGAAAGTCCTCCAGCAGCCAGACGCCGCGCTCTGTCGCGTTGTGGATGTGCTTGAGAAACTCGATGGGATCGGTCGATTCTTGATACTTGCTACTGGCTGTTCCGTCTGACTCGTAGCGACGCATTCCTGAGCACTGATTCCAGATGTGAAGCGGAGCCCCGAGCGCGCTGGCAAGTTCAAGTGCGCAGCCTTGGACGCGCTGCCACTCATACGATGCGATGTGAATCACGGTTGCACCGGCCTGCGCGAGATACAGAAGCTGTTGATCGATACTCATTGCGAAAATCCCCTTTGCAGCGGTTGTTCGGGTTGGCTTGCACGGAGCCATGCGGAAACGTACGGACATGGCCTGACATGTCTCGACATGCGAGAGAAATCTCGTCGCTGCAGAGCGAGGAGTGCGCGAGCCAAGTCGTACATGTAGACAAGCCTTTGGAGGAAAGACGCAGGGGAGAAGAAAACAGGGCACGCTATTTTCTGTGATCGAAGTGGATGGATGAGCCGGACATCCATCACGATGTGAATCGTGCTGTTCGCAGAGTCCCTTTCTCGGCTCTGTTCACGCGTGCTGTAATCGATTGTTCATGATCAGATTTGATCGTTTCCGACGGGAAATGGCATCTTGGGTGGGCTGGCACACGCGATGCAATTGGTCTGGTCAGAACGCAACGCAGACAACAGCGAAGCGGAAGGAATCACTCCATGTATACCCAGAACCTGATTGCAGCGGCTTCTCTGACTCTGGCGATGGCAGTAGCGACGGATGCATCGGCCAATCCATGGCGTGGTGGAGCTGTCGCTCCGGTGGTGTATCGGGCTCCTGCTCCGGTGTATCGGGCTCCGGTGTATCGGGCTCCGGTTCCGGTGTATCGGACTCCGGTTGTGATGCCCGCTCCGGTGGTGTACCAGACGCCGGTGGTGTACCAGACGCCGGTGGTGTACCAGACGCCGGTGGTGTACCAGACTCCGGTTGCGTATCCGGCTCCGGTGTATGTGCCAGCGCGTCCGCTGATTCGCCCGGTGGTGTGGCATCGTCACGGGTTTTCGCGGTGGCACCACGGACACCGCTTCTAGCGTCGGACGAGGCTGATTCCTACTACGGCTTGAGTCCGAAGTACGCGAGCAGCTCCTGTTCATCGGACGAAGCGATTCGCTCGACCTTGTCTTCGCGGATGTGACGATGAAGCTGGAGCATTCCTACCTTGGTCTGGACCAAGGTTCCGATGCGATCGAAGCCACGCATCATGCGCGCACGAACTTGGGAAAACACCTCTTCAAAGGCCGGATCGTTCCGGCCAGGTGCGAGGCGCACATCCGATAACAGACAGCGTCCGCTGCGTCCAATCCGATCAAGCACTGCAATGATCGGATCGTACGCAAGCTGTACGATCTGTGGATCGGCAATGATCTTTGCGCTGCGCGTGACGCGGACCAGCTTGCCGTGATGCTCCAGACGTACGCTCAGATACTCATTCTGAAACAGGACTTCGTCGGCTGACATGATGACGGATGACCGTTTGAAGACTGTAGCACAACCGGCAGCTTGACGACGAGAGTTCGCAGCCAGACAGGTACGGAGCTGGCGCAGCGTGGGGTTGTGATTCCTACCTCATAGGCGCGCGCTGGGCGCGCTTCGGTGCGAGCACCAACAAAGTGCAGCGGTTAGGTAAACACGTCGGAGACAAACCGTCCTTCGCGCTCTTGCGCATCGACAAAGTCCTTGGCTTCCGCATCGCTACAGTGGGTCGCTTCCTGATGAATCTGCGCGAGCGTCTGTCGTACAGCGGGGGCCATTTTTTGACCCTCTCCGCACAGAAACACGATCGCACCCTGCTGTAGCAGCGCTGTTACGCGCGCTCTTTCCTTCCACAGTCGATGCTGAACGAACTGGACATCACCGTCGGGCTGGAAGGTAAACGCGGGCAAGAGGGTGACGACTCCCTCTCGTTCCCACGCCATCAGCTCATCTTTGTACAGGAAGTCCACATCAGGATGATCGCAGCCAAAGAACAGCAGCGCTTCGCCGGTCTGTTCGCCGCTCGCTTTGCGCAGTGCGCGCTCTTGCAAAAAGCCTCGGAACGGCGCAAGTCCTGTTCCTGCGCAGATCATCACCATCGGGGTCTGATTCGACGCAGGCGGATGAAACGGCGCATTGGGAGTCCGTACCGCCACCGCAACAGAGTCCCCCGGATTCAGTCTGGCCAGATAGCTGGAGCAGGTGCCTCGGAAGTGTCCGTTTCCTGACCACGCGGGCGCACGCAGCACCGCAACCGTCAGCGTACACTGCGATGGATCCACACGCGGAGAGGACGAGATCGAGTACTGACGAACGCGCATCGCAGGAAGCATCTCCAGAAACTCACCGAGCGATAGCTCGCACGAAGGATATCGTTCGATCAGATCGAGCACGCTGACGCGCTTTTCCAAGATCTCTGTTCGATACGCTTCGCTGTCCGCTGCCAGTGCCGCAAGGTGGACGCGATGTGGGGGACAGACATTGCGAGCGGCCAGTCTTTCCACGTCTTTTTTCGTCGCGGGTGCCGACAGCTCAACGTGACGTCCCAGCAGTTCCTGAATCGAGATCGGACGATCAGTCGGAAGCGATGCAGACATCGCACCACGGGTCGATTGCAGAACCACCGCTGCATCAGGACGAACAGAGAAGCGACGCGCGGCTCGTTCGATCAGCGCAGGATCATTTTCAGGAAGCACCGCAAGGTAGTCTCCCGCTGCATAGGTAACGCCAGCAGAGAGCGCAATCGTCAGGTGTCTCTTTGATCGTCCATACGGAGAGCTGAGATCGACCAGCTCGCGATTTTCGACGACAGTGGCCATTCCCAGAGCGTTTTGCTTGACCAGATCTTCGCTGGCAGAAGGAACCACTTGTACGCGATACAGCGGACCTACCTCGATCTGTTGGGAATCGACGCCCAGCGCGGTTCCTAGCGATTCCCACAGGGTTCCGTACCAGTGCTCAAAGTCACCGAAAAAGTCAGCGCGTGCATCGGCTTCACCGCGTGTAACCACTGCATTGGCTCCGGCTCTGGATAGGTTCTGATCGATGAGCTGCGGAACTGCTTGATAGGTGGTGGCCCAGTCGCGATTTCCACAGCCAAAGACTGCGTAACGGACTCCCAGCAGAGATGCGGCTGGCACGGCTTGCAGCCACAGACAGAACTTGCGTGCATTGTCCGGTGGCTGACCATTGTAGGAAGACGTCACAATCAGGACCACGCCTTCTTTGGGAAGCTTTCCTGCGTAGTCATCCAGCGGCGCAACTTTGGTGGTATATCCGCGTGCATTTCCGTCGCTGGCGATCCTTCGTGCAAACGCTTCAGAGGCTCCTGAGTTTGATCCATACAGAAGCAGCAGCGGAACGCCATGCGCGCTGGCGGGCTCTGGCGAAGACGAGGTCTGCACAGGACGCGACACCGGACGACTGGCCAGCGGTCGCGCAACATGCTTGCGAACACGCGCACGAATCGTCAGTCCTTCTGGCTTGAGCGTGAGCGATTCCTTGATCTTGAGCTGATAGGAACTCGGCTGCCAGATCTCAAAGCGCTGAAGCACAGAGGCCAGGACCAGCGTCGATTCCTGAAGCGAAAATGCGCGTCCAATGCACGAGCGCTGACCGTTGCCAAACGGCATCCACGCTTTGGCAGGAATCTTGTCGATCGCATCCGGTGCAAAGCGATCTGGATCGAAGCGCTCTGGCTGCTTCCAGACTTCTGGATCGCGATGCAGAGACGGAAGAAGCACGATGCAGATGTCTCCCTTGCGCAGCGGATAACGTCCGTGAAGCAGTGTGTCCACTTTGGGAGTCACCGTAAACGCCGGAGCGGTTGGATACAGTCGCAGCGTCTCACGCAGGATCTGATCGATGAAGACAAGCTGTGCGATGTGTTCGTAGCGCGCAGGTCCATCTCCGAGCACGCGATCGACTTCCGCTTGCGCACGCGCCATCACATCCGGGTTCTGAAGCAGCAGATAGGTCGCAAACGAAAGGAGTCCGCTTGTTGTCTCATGTCCCGCGATCAGGAACGTCACAAGCTGGTTGCGAATGTTGTCATCATCCAGCGTCTCTCCGGTCAGGGGATCTCTGGCGTTGAGCATCCGCGACAGCAGATCCGTGGGCGTCTCTTCCTTCGCGAGCTTGCGACGCTTTTTGATAAGCTCTGCTGTGACGCTGTGCAGGTACTCAATGTCTGATTCGTACTGCCGGGTCGTGGACAGCATCAGGCGATTTTGGATCGGCAATCGACGACTGCGACGTCCCGCTTCACGCAGTGCGCGCACCATCGAATCCACAAACGGATGCATCTCGTTTTGGTAGTAGGAATTGAAGCGATAGCCGAAGCCACACAGCGCGATCGTATCGAGTGTGAGCCTCGTCATGTTGTCGGACACATCCAGCGAGACTTCGGGTCCGAGTCGTTCCCACTTGGTCAGCATCTGATCTGCGATGTCGACCATGTCATCGAAGTAGTCGCGCATCGCGCTGGGACTAAACGCAGGCATCAGCAGACGGTGTGCTTTGCCCCAGTTTGGCTCGTCGTTGCGCGCGGTAAACAGTCCGTCTCCACCCAGATCACGCAGGACATCCAGCGCTCCTTTGGTGGTCTTTTCAAAGCGCGACTCATCACAGACTTCGGCCACCAAGGAATGACCACTCAGCGCGAGCAGAGAGTGTTTCGGAAACGTCAGGCGAAAGATCGGACCCAGCTCCTGCGCGAGTCGCATCATGCTCTGGAGCGGAACCTCTGGATCGATATCGGGTGCATTGCCAATGATCAGACGAACAGGAGGCTGCGGAATGCTCGCCACTTCAGCGCGCTTGCTCATGATGGGCTCCTTCGGACCGCGCAGACGTACGTGATCGTGATGCTTCCCCCGAAGTCACGATCTTGCTGCTTGGGAATTGCTTATGAATCTAGGAGCCATCGTGCGATGCTTCCACTGAATACATCGCATAACTTGCTATGAAGGACATTCATCGCACACCCAAGCTGACTCAGCTCGATCTGAACCTGCTGCACCTCTTCGACGTGGTGTATCGCGAGCGAAGTCTCAGTCGAGCCGCTCCGCTTCTATCGCTGACGCAGCCTGCGGTCAGTCACGCGATGGCGCGCCTGCGTGAGCAGCTTGATGATCCGCTGTTTGTTCCGCATGGTCGTGGTGTGGCGCCGACTCCGCTGGCAGATCGACTGGCTCCTTCGGTGCGCGCGGCGCTGTCGATGCTAGAGGAGTCGATCTCTCACCTGCGCGAGTTTGATCCTGCGCGCGATGTGCAGCGGCTGACGATCGCGATGCATGACGAGCTAGAGGTTCTGTTTCTGCCGCGCGCGGCGGAGCGCTTTCGATCCGTGGCTCCGCAGATCCGAATGTCCAGCCGTACCCTCGACAGAGTCCGCACAAGGAGCGAGCTGGCCCAAGGTACGCTCGATCTGGTGCTCGACATTGCGCAGCCACCGGAAGCAGAGATCCAAAGTGAGCTGCTGATCGCGGCGTCATGGTGTGTGCTGGCCGCCAAGACACGCAGAAAGATCGACTTTGCGGCGTATCTGGCTGCACGACATGCAGCGGTGCTTCCGCACATTGTTCCGCGCTCCATTGAAGATCTGTCGTTGGTTGAGCAGGGCTACCATCGCCAGGTCGATTTGTACTGTCAGCGCTTTGAGACAGCCGCGCGAATTGTCGCAAGCTCTGATCTGCTGCTGACGCTGCCGCGTCCCTATGCAGAGCTGCTGGCCACGACGATTCCGGTGCGGATTGTGGACCTTGCACTGCCGATTCCTAGCACCGCTGCGCATATGTACTGGCACAAGCGTCGCGATGCAGATCCCGTGCTGTCTTGGCTGCGTGAACAGGTTCGGAACATCTTTGTGGAAGCACGAAGTACGACTCCGCTGTAAGGTCGCCGCGACTTTTGTCCCCAACAGGTAGACGAAAGGAATCAGCCGATGAACCACAAGCGGTCAATATTAGGAGTATTCTGCGTCTCTTTTTTGCTGGGCTGTGGTGCCGACGGTGGCGTGGGAACTCCGAGTGATCCCGTGATCTGGAAGTCCTGTACGCTGATCGGCTGCGAAGACTCGGCGTCGCTCGATCAGACCTTTTCTGCGGGAACTGCGGATCTGCAAAAGCTAGAGCTTCTGATCTGTCGCAAGGATCAGTGCGAGACGCTTGCGGTCAAGTGGTCTGCTGCGCAGCCCAATCAGTATGACTGTCGCGGGCCTGGACGGCGTCACTGCTTCCTGGCCCAAAAGAAGGACGGCACGCTGTGGCTGCTGATGGACTTTGTGGCGCCTCCCGGTGAAGATTTGGCGCGATACTTTCAAGACGGAGATCGCTACCGCGTGCGTGTGCAAGAGCCCGGACAGACTCCGCTCTTTGCGCTGGATCAGTCGGTGAAATATCACTGGTTTTATCCAAATGGACCCGACTGTGATCCTGGCTGTAGAGGCGCGCTTCTTACGCCTTCGATCGAAACAGCACGCGGTCCAGCTCTGCGTCCAAAAAGTCAGGATCCAAGTGGCTGTAGATCATCGTGATCTTGATGTCGCTGTGACCCAGGATCTGTGACAGTGCGAGCAGGTTGCCTCCCGACATGATGTAGTGCGACGCATAGGTGTGACGCAACAGATGCCAAGGCTGCGAGACCTTGCGCATTCCCACGTCCTTCATCAGCTTGGGCAGACCGAGCATTGCATCACTGGTTGCGACCTTGGTGTGGGTATGTCCGATCGGAAACAGCAGCTGAGATCCCGTCGCAGACGAACGATTGCGGGGCTGAAAGTCTGGCTGCTGCGAAGTGAAGTCCAGCCAGTCCGACAGGATCGGACAGAGTGCGGTCGGAATGCGCAGGTGCCGGGTCTTTCCGCTCTTGGTGGTGCCATTGTAGCTGCGCGCAATCGTCAGTCTTCGCGACGTCAGATCGATGTCTTGCCTGCGCAGACCCAGAAGCTCACCTTTGCGGATTCCGGTATGCAGTGCCAGACAGATCGCTACATACAGCAGTCGTCCGTGCAGCGTCTCTGCTCGCTGCCTGGCTCCGTGTAGGAGCGTGTCCACTTCCTGCGCTGACAGAAAATCGAGCGAGCTTGTGGTGCTGGGACGCTCGACACCACGACACGGATTGTGTAGCGCCAGACCTCTCTGTACGGCCCAAGAGAACATCGTGCTCAGCGTCGATAAGACGTTCTTCGTTGTCCCGCGTGACAGCGTCTGCTGGAGCCTGTCTCGCAGCGCGCTGATGTCGTGTGCGGTTACTTGCTGGACAGGCCGTGTTCCCAGCGTGGGAATCGCATGACGCAGCACCGACTTGGCTTGAATCCGGTAGCGCGTAAGGTCTTTGATCTTGGGCCGATTGTAGTCGGTTAGGAATCGCTCGATCAGGACTTCTACCGTCGGATTTTCTTGTCTGTTTCGATCGGGAAGTCCTGCTTCACCGCGCGCGATCCGCGCTTCGATCTCTTGAAGCATCCGTTTGGCATCCGCATAGCTTGGCTGATGACTGGCAAGCTGACGACGACGACCGTGATCATAGAAGCGCAGGTAGTAGCCGATGAAGCGGCTTCCCTTTGTACGACGGATGACTTCTCCCACAGGCGGCCCCCTTTCATCATCGTATCACGCGCGAAGGGTCCTTTGGTGGTCCCACGTTACAGATGCCGTTTCCGTCGAAGAACCGAGCGTTTGCTCTGATCCGCTGCGTAGTGATTCCTTGCAAGTCTGTGAAAGGAAACAGAAACTGCACAAGACACGGCTGTTCGTGCAGAAC
>ERZ724507.1331-NODE-1331-length-10674-cov-4.606083_pt1 | contig 10674 bp, 9 predicted proteins | sample MGYA00376040_ERZ724507 | MGnify/ENA primary metagenome ERZ724507 (study PRJEB28724, sample SAMN07190883) | activated sludge metagenome | isolation source: activated sludge of sewage treatment plant in Hong Hong | place: Hong Kong | collected 2016-03-17 ...
GCCGGCGGACTAGCCTGGATCTTGGCACATGTTCAGGTAGAGAACTTCTGGACCAATGGTGTCACGCGAAGCGAGGAATTCTGGCGCAAGATCGAGCGGACGTTGGCCCGACGGCATCTCCAGGCGCAGGTCGCTGAGCAGGGGAGACGACTGGTGGACGACGCAGAATGTGATATTGCCGTGTTGAATCCACCGCCGGGCCGGAACGCATCCTCTGCGGGAAAACAGCAATCGTTGAATAATCTGTCGGTCGTGACTGAGCTCACCTGTGGCGGTCGACGAATGTTGTTCACAGGGGACATCGAGCGGGAAGGGTTGGCCCGTATGGTGCAATCCGGGCATCTTCGTCATATCGATTTGCTCAAAGTTCCACACCACGGAGCGCTGAGCTCATTGGATCGTGAATGGTTGAGCAGTGTTCAGCCAGATATCGCCGTGGTATCTGCGGGGCGCCGCAACCCATATGGGCATCCAGCGGGTGAGGTCATCGCAGCCTACGAGTCCCTTGAGACGCAGCTGTGGCGAACGGATCAGGACGGCGCCGTGTGGGCTGATCTTGACCTGAACAAGCAGTCTCTGACCATGCACAGCACCAGAGAATGGCAGCTTCAACCAGCGTTAATCCCGATCCCTCAGTGGGCGATTGAGCAGGATAATTTTCATCGCCTGTGGCGCCGGTGGAACTGGAACTAGGCACGGTCCCGGTCTGAGCATCGTGATTCTTATCGCTCCCGCCGGGCAGAAATCCCCAGTTGCATGGCTCCCGAATGTGCCGGGTGCCCCGTTTTTCACCAATGCGGCTGTCAATTTTGCCGGTGTGGGGAAAACATGTCGGCATAAGTTGGCAATATTGCGAATGGAACCGGGAGTGTCATCAAGGCATAGCACATGCAGAGATGTTCAACGCCTGGTCACGGCAGATCTTCCGCTGACGGTGGGGCATAGCTGACCCCCTGCGGACGATACCGCAGCCCCCAGGATAAAGAGCGAGAGAAGGTTAGGCGATGATGGCCAATCGACTGTTGTTTCTAGCCCCGGTTCCACCCTCCGATCACCAGGGCGGTGGTCCTTTGCGGATGTTGCACCTGCTACGTTTTCTGGGGAGCCGCTTTCACGTGGACCTGGTCGCTCCGGCGGTTGATGGCTGGGAGAATGCACAGAACTCATTGCAGGGCGTGTGCGCGGAGACGACGTTTGTTCCGCCTCAAGGTCCCGGATTACTGGATCGGCTCGGACGGGTCAGCCCCTACGTGAAAGATCGCGCCTTGGCTTCTGTCGTGCGCGAGCGGTTGGCAAGTGGCGTCTATGGTGCGGTCCACGTCGAAAAGCTTGGACTGATTGCATCGTTGCCACCGCAAATGGCAATCCCGGTGGTGTTGGATATTTGGTCGTACGGTCTGCCAAGCCCGCTAGGAATATTCAAGAACGGAGGTGGAACGACCGGTCGGCCGAAACCATTTGTGCGCCGGCTCAAGTTGGGGTTGTACGACCGATGGTGTTGGCCGTTGACCTCGTGTGTCACGGTTGTTTCCGAAGAAGACCGGATACGTTGTGAGACGGCGCACCCAGGCCAGCGTGTCATCGTCGTGCCCAACGGTGTCGATTGTCAGGCGATTCGTCCGAAGTCCGATCATGCCATGACGTCACCCGTATTGCTGTTCACAGGCGACATGGGCGCCGAGCCGAATGTGGAGGCCGCTACGGTCCTCGCCACGGAAGTCTTTCCTGCGATTCGCCGGGAATTTCCCAAGGCGGAACTCCGGCTGGTGGGGAGAAACCCGGATCCGCGGGTAGCTCGATTGGCCGGTCCAGGGATCATGGTCACCGGGGCAGTTCCCGACATGCAGGTCCATCTCAGGGCCGCGACCATCTATGTTGCGCCGCATTTCACCGGCCCCGCGACGCGCACGAAATTGTTGGAAGCCATGGCAGCGGGATTGCCGATCATCACCACTTCACTCGGGACTGAAGGGATGAAAGTGCAGCCGGGCCGTGATCTGCTCGTGGCCGATCAACCGGCCGATATGATCGAATCCATCCAGACGTTGCTCGCGAGTCAGCCCGATCGTGAACGTTTTGCCCAGGCTGCCCGCCACATGGCAGAGGTCTGGTATGACTGGAGCCGCTGTCTCTGGCCGCTGGAGCCGCTCTATCAAAATCTGCTCGCCCCGAAGCCCGCCGTAGCCTGTTGAGGGTGTGGTCGCAACCAGCTATGCCTGCCACGTCATCGCGCTCAGTGCAACCCCCGCTTCAGGAATCTGTTGTGTTCTGCCTACCGTCCACGTAGAATTTTGTGCCCGTGCACGTCGTAGGCCCTATGACGATTGAGCAAAGCCTCCCACTGACACCATGACGTTGATCCCGCACTCCAAGCCCTCGCTGGGACAAGAAGAACTACGAGCAGTGACCGAGGTGCTTCGGTCGGGCCAGATCACTGCCGGGCCCATGGTCGCGCAATTTGAACGAGGGATCGCCGCCTACATCGGCCTGCATGGCGGCGTGGCTGTCAGTTCCGGCACCGTGGCGTTGGAATTGGCTTTGCGCGCGCTCGGCGTCGGCCATGGCGACAATGTCATCCTCCCCAGTTATGTGTGCTCGGCACCCTGGCTGGCTGTGCAACGGGTCGGCGCCCAAGCCAGACTCGTCGATATCAATCCGACTACCTATAATCTCGATCCTCAGAAAGTGCGCAAAGCCCGCACCAGCCGTACGCGCGCGGTAATCGTTCCCCATATGTTCGGCCTGCCGGCGGATTTGACCAGTCTGCAGTCATTGGACATCCCGTTGATCGAAGATTGCGCACAAACACTCGGTGCCATGGAGCAGGGACGCGCGGTCGGCAGCGTTGGAACCCTGACGGTTTGTTCGTTTTATGCGACGAAGTTGCTCTGTACCGGTGAAGGCGGGATGGTCTTGTCGAACGATGAAGCTTTGCTCGAGCGAGTTCGCGCGCTCCGCGAATATGATAAGGCGCCATCCCTGAATTCGGCGGCGGGCAATTGCAAATTGACGGATCTGCAAGCGGCGATCGGCGTCGCGCAACTGAATCAGTTGGGAGAGTTTCTCGACAAGCGGGCGGCCTTGGCCTCCTTGTATCGTGACATGCTGTCGCCGGAGTTGTTCACAATGCCTGTCGTGCCTGCCGGTCGGACGCACGTCTATTTCCGGTTCGTGGTCCGACTGATGAAAGGATTACAGTCTGCCGACGACTTTACGGACTATCTTTCCCGCCTGGCCCACCGCGGATTGCAATGCCGCAAGCCGGTGTTTCGTCCCCTGCATCGCTATCTCGACTTGCCGGACTTTCCCGCCAGCGATGAGGCCGATGCGTCGGCCATTTCGCTGCCGATTCATCCCTCACTGACGGAAGAAGCGATCCGGCAGGCTGCGCACATCCTGCAGGAAGAGCTGCACTGACGCAGGCGTCCCGCCGAATCGTTCTCCCTTGACCCTTGCCTGAGTGATCGGCATGATGTGAGCGAATGTTCAACGTGATGTGACGGCGTCACATTCTTCCCCAGCTGAACCCGGAGACAATCGGCATGGTGCCCACGGTCGAGTGGAAAGAGGGAGCGGTTCGCCTTTTGGATCAGAGCCGGCTTCCATCGCAGGTCGAATTTCTTGACTGCCGCGACTATCGCTCAGTCGCGCAGGCCATTCGAGAGTTGAAAGTCCGCGGCGCTCCGGCGATCGGTGTGACGGCTGCGATGGGCGTGGCCCTCGGTGCGCAGAGTGTGGACGCCGACGAGTATTCCTCGTTCGTCAAGCAGGTTGACGCGATCTGTGATCACCTGGCGGCCTCGCGCCCGACGGCGGTGAATTTGTTCTGGGCCATCGCCCGCATGAAACAAAAGCTGGCATCACTCAAGGGTATGCCGATTGCCGAGATCAAGCGTGATCTGATCCGTGAATCGCAAAGCATTCTCGACGAGGACATCGCGCTCTGCAAGGCCATGGGCCGTCATGGCGCGACCGTGATTCAAAACGGCCAGACGATCCTGACCCACTGCAATGCCGGCGCATTGGCGACGGCGGGGTACGGCACCGCGCTGGGTGTCATCAGGGCTGCGTGGGAACAGGGAAAACAGATTCGTGTGATTGCCGACGAAACCCGACCGGTCTTGCAGGGCGCGCGCTTGACGGCCTGGGAACTCATGCAGGACAAGATTCCGGTGACGCTGATCACGGACAATATGGCCGGCAGCCTCATGCGGCAGGGGAATATTCAGGTGTGTGTCGTCGGCGCGGATCGGATTGCGGCCAATGGTGATGTCGCCAACAAGATCGGTACCTACTCGGTTGCAGTGCTGGCCCGGGCGCATGGGATTCCTTTTTATGTGGCTGCACCGTACAGCACGATTGATCTCGCCACCAAGACCGGCGCCGAGATTCCCATCGAAGAACGAAACCCCCTCGAAGTGACGTCTATCCACGGCAGCCATCCTGTCGCGCCGTCCGGTGTCGCTGTCTATAATCCCGCGTTTGACGTGACTCCGGCCGAATTGATCACCGGCATCATCACAGAACGGGGCATTTTCAAGCCGGGAGAACTCGCCGGTGCGTTCGGGACGTCACGCCCTGCGATCAAGTCCGGCATCGTTTCCTGATACTGGCTTCTGGGGTAGCGTGGGCACATTGTTACGCCGCTCGAGCGCTGAAGAATCTCAGAGCCCTTTATCTTGCCAGCACTTCCGTCGCTTCTTTATAATGCCGCGAGAGTAGGCCGTTGCGATATTTTTAGCTGAAGGAGCTGACGATCCATGAGTGAACGAACCCTTGCCATCATCAAGCCGGACGCCGTGAAAAAGGATGCCATCGGCGACATTATTAATCGATATGAAAAGGCGGGGTTGAAGCCGGTCGCTATGCGTCTGATGCACCTGTCCAAAACCACGGCGCAAGGGTTTTATGCCGTTCACAAGGCACGCCCATTTTTTGATAGCCTGTGTACGTTCATGTCCTCGGGGCCCTGTGTGGTATTGGTTCTCCAAGGCGACAACGCGGTGAAAAAGAACCGCGAACTGATGGGGGCGACTGATCCCGCAAAGGCGGAGAACGGGACGATCCGGGCGGCCCATGGCGCGAACATCGAATTCAATGCGGTGCACGGGTCCGATGCGCCGGAGACGGCGAAGTTTGAAATCGGGTATTTCTTTCCTGAAATGGAGTTGGTCGGGTAGGCGCACATTGAGCGCAAGCGTTTCCCACGTCATGCAGACTCGACGGCCGTCTTCCGGCCGTCGAGCATCCCTTCCCCTGGTGATCCTGCTGATGGCGCTCGGCAGCGGTTGCGCCGGGCCGCCCGCAGTTGTTCCGGTTGCTCAACCCATCGAAAATCCGGTGATCGAGGCCGAGACCAGGCTCTGGTACCAAGCCTCGAGTGCCTTTTCTGACGGCCGCTATTCCGCAGCCACTCATCTCTACGAACGGTATCTGACCACCTATCCGAAGTCGCGGCGTGCGAATGAAGCCCACTGGGAACTGGCGCAGTCGTATGAACAGATGGGGGAGGCGGCTGGCGCGCTGAAAGAGTATCGGATATTGGCAGGGCCGGAGGGCGCTCCGATTTCGACGCAGAGTGCCTATGCTGAGCGAGCCCTGCATCGTATTGAAGCCTTGCGGAATCAGTCGAGCCTGCCCGGCGCCAGGTCTGGTCACACCGCGCTCTACGTATCGTTCAGCAATTTGCCCCCGATGGCTCAAGTGGAAACCTGGATTCAGCGGCTGAGCGCACAGGGCGTCAGCGCCATTCTTATGGATGCCAGTTTGGAGTCGTCGTTTACCAGGCCGCCTGCACCGACCGGTCCTCCTCCCAGCAGCCCCTTGCCGAAGTTGCCCGCAGGCGCGTTGTTTTCGACCTCGCAGGGACCTGTCATGACGGATTGGTTCAGTGTGATGGTGCCGCAGGCGCATGAACTGGGCATCTCGGTCTTTGCCGTGATTGACCTTTTTCACGCGCCGCTCTCCGATCACCGGCAGGAATCCCGGACGCTGCTGTATGACCCGACGCGGCGAAAGGTGCACTCCTGGACGCAGTTCGATCTTCTCGCTCCGCCGGTTCAGCAGGAAGTGGCGCAGTTGTTGGCCGACTTGCTGAGGAGCGGGGTTGACGGCATGGTCATTCGCGCGCGCGCGGAGAACAGCTTTGCCTATGAGGTCAGTGACGGCGTGTTGCGCCAGTTTGAGGCGCAGGTACGTCAGCCGGCGTCGGAAGTGGCCCAGGCGCTCCGTGAGCGGATGTCCGTGCGGCAGGATGCGGGGGCACTCGCCTCCGACAAGACGCTTTGGCGGTGGGTCGGCTGGAAATCACGGCAGGAGCTCGATGTGCTGGCGCGCCTGAAGAAATATTTGCAGAAGGCCGTGCCGCGGTTACGCATGGTGCTGGAGATTCATCCTGAAGCCTTGTCGAATCCCACGTCCGCCCTGGTGAACTATGGAGAGGACGCCGCTGAGGCCCGCCGCCGAGGTTTTGATTTGTTATTGGGCGGCCCGTCCCGTGAGGCATCGGATGTACGCACGTTCGGCGGGTCATTCAAGGGCTGGAGTCGCGATGTGATTCAATCCGAGAAGGGCGAGCCGCAAACTCTTCCACAAGGCTGGGTCTTGCTGCGAACGCCAACCGAGCATGGTGGTGGCATGTTTATGGGATTGGCCCAGCAGGCGGACGAATTGCGGACGCCGGACATCCGTCATCTGGTGTTTGTGCCGGATGCGCCGCCAGCGATTCCTTGACAAAGATTCCGGCAGCTTTTACGATCCGGCGGCACAAAAATATTGAAGGGGCTTCTTATCAACGAGGTCGCGCCGAGCATTTCCAGTGGACTGAGACTGCTACTGGGAGGGGTGTCAGCGACCGATGCAAGGGGAGAGTCATGATACCGTCCAATCTCCGTTACCATCAGGAACACGAATGGGTCCGCGCCGAAGGTCAACAGGCGACGGTCGGGATCAGCCATTTTGCACAGGATGCGCTGGGAGATATCGTGTTCATCGATCTTCCGAAGGTCGGTGCCAAGGTGACTGCCGGTCAGCAGATCGGCGAGGTGGAGTCGACCAAGACCACGTCCACCATTTACACGCCCGTCAGCGGCACCATTGCGAAGATCAACACGGAGCTCAAAGACCATCCCGAGGCCGTCAATGCCGATCCCTATGGCAAAGGCTGGATGGCCGTCATTGATCTCACGACGCCGGGTGAAGTGGACAAGCTCATGTCGGCTGCTCAGTACGAAGAGTTTTTGAGCAAGCAGAAGCACTAACTCCGAACGTCTTGCACCATTGAATCGGCGACGCATCATCGTGTGCAGCCGGTGATTCAATCGGCACCGGTTTACTGAGTCATTCTTATGTCGAAGCATCTCGCAATTCTTGGCGCCGGTCCAGGAGGGTATGTGGCGGCGATTCGCGCCGCACAGCTCGGGGCGCGTGTGACCGTGGTCGAAAACCAGGCGCTCGGCGGCGTGTGCCTCAACTGGGGCTGCATTCCGAGCAAGGCCCTGTTGTCGGTCGTGGAGCTGGGTGACAAGGCCAAAAAGGCGAAGGACTTCGGCCTTCTCCTCAACGGTCCGGTCGCCTATGACCCTGCCATCATGGTGGCGAGGAAGAACAAAGTCGTCTCCACGCTGGTCAAGGGCATTGCCACTTTGTTTAAGACCTGGAACATCGAACATGTGGAGGGCACGGGTGAGTTGGTGGATGCCCGAACCATTCGGGTGACCAAACCGGATGGGACTACCTTGCAAGTGGCCGCCGATGGAATCATCGTCGCCACCGGCTCCTCATGGCCGAACCTGCCGCTCTTTCCCATCGACGGAACTCAGATCATTACCAGCAAGCAGGCCCTGGACCTAACCCGAATCCCTGCCAGTCTCCTCATCGTCGGCGGTGGCGTGGAGGGCTGCGAGTTTGCCTCTCTGTATAGCGGGCTGGGAGCCCAGGTGACGCTGGTCGAATTGGTCCCGCGAATCCTGCCGCTGGAGGATGAAGAGATCAGCCAGATGATGGAGCGGGAGTTGAAGAAGCGGGGAGTGGACATTCGGACCGGCGTTACCGTCGATCAGATCGTCCGGCAGTCCGACGTGGTGACGGCCCATCTTCGTGATGGCCTCTCATTGAACGTGGAGCAGGTGCTGGTGTCGGTAGGGCGGGGATTCAATTCGCGCGGAATCGGGCTGGAGAAAGCGGGGGTGCAGGTCGGCTCTCGCGGTGAAATTGTCGTCAATGAACGCATGGAAACGAATGTGCCCGGGGTTTATGCGATCGGCGATGTCGTGGGTAAGGCGATGTTAGCCCATGTCGCCTCGCAGCAAGGCAAGGTGGCGGTCGAGAATTTCATGGGCCACGCGCGCGCAATCGATTATGACGTCATCCCGACGGGCATCTTTACGTTACCTGAAATCGGACGAGTGGGATTGACGGAGCAGCAGGCCCGTGACCGTTGTGTTGGCGCCGGCAAGGATCCCCAACAGTCCGTAAAGGTAGGACGTTTCCGCTACGGCGGATTGGGGAAGGCCCAGGCGACGGGGGATATTCAAGGATTGGTAAAGGTAGTGGTGGATACGGAGAGTGACCGGATTCTCGGTGTCCACATTCTCGGCGCCCATGCAACCGATCTGATTCACGAAGCCGCGCTGGCGATGCATCTTGGCGCGACCGTGGCGCGTGCGGCAGAGATGATTCATGCGCACCCGACCCTGGCCGAAGGACTCATGGAAGCCATGGAAGATGTGCATGGGCACGCGATCCATCTCGCGCGAAAACCGGCAACGACATGATGCAATCATTGCTAATCAAAGTTGCCATGCTCGCCGTGACGCTCGGTTCATTGGTGTGGATTGCCTCGGTCACTCCCGTGACGAAGGTGATGCCGGGACAACCTCAACTGCTCCCGAAACATTCCGTGACAACAGTGTCATCTCCGCCACCAGTGGAGGTGCCTGCGACGAGGCCGGCCCTGGCAAGCGTCAGTCAGGCGGGAACGCCATCGCGTCGACAGGTGGCGATGCCGATTGAAGAGTCCGAATCTGCATCTGCGCGTGTATCCGAGAAAGCGTCAACAGACTCGCCTTCTGCTCGACAGGCTGGTGCTCGACAGGTCGACCTGAACCAAGCCACCCTCTCAGAGTTGGAGGCGTTGCCCGGCATCGGACCGAAGTTAGCGCAACGAGTCATTGAGCATCGCGATGAGAATGGCCCCTTCCGTTCTGTAGACGACTTGCGCCAGGTGAAAGGCATCGGCCGGAAGAAGTTCGACCGCCTCCGTCCACACGTCCTCGTCACCAACACTAAATCGTTAGCACGACACAAAGGAACCCTGTGACACCGTTAGCGCAGCAGTTGGATCTCATACTTCGAGGGATCGTTGAGGTTATTCAGCAGAGCGAGCTGGAATCAAAGCTGGCTCGCTCGATCAAGGAAAACCGTCCCCTTCGCGTCAAGGCCGGGTTCGACCCAACTGCACCTGATCTTCACCTGGGCCATACCGTGTTGATTCATAAGCTCAAGCATTTCCAGGACCTCGGGCATCAGGTGATCTTCCTCATCGGCGATTTTACCGGCATGATCGGTGATCCGACCGGGCGATCCGAAACCCGCGTCGCACTGTCGAAGGAAAAGGTGCTGGAGAATGCCAAGACGTATGAGCGTCAGATCTTCAAAATCCTCGATCCCGCAAAGACGCAGGTGGAGTTCAACAGCCGTTGGATGAGCACGATGACCGCCGACGGGTTGATCGAACTCAGTGCTCATTACACAGTCGCGCGCATGTTGGAACGGGAAGACTTTCACAAGCGGTATACGGAAGGCACACCGATCAGCATCCATGAGTTCATGTATCCCTTGATCCAAGGCTACGATTCGGTGGCGCTGAAAGCAGATATCGAATTAGGCGGAACGGATCAAAAATTCAATCTGTTGATGGGCCGGGATCTCCAGCGGGACTACGGGCAGGAGGCGCAGGCGGTCATCACCATGCCGTTGCTTGAGGGGACTGACGGCGTACGCAAAATGAGTAAAAGCTTCGGGAACTATATTGCGCTGGAAGATCAGCCGGCTGATATGTTCGGCAAGCTTATGTCGATCAGCGATACGCTCATGCATCGATACTATGAGCTACTGACCACTGAGAATTTGGCTGGGGTAAAGGCGGCGCATCCTATGGATGCGAAGCAGGGGTTGGCCGAGCAGATCGTTGCCCGGTATCACGGCGCTGACGCCGGCCGTGAAGCCAGGACCGCGTTTCAGCAGAAATTTCAGGCGCGGGAGTTTCCGGAACAGCCGGACGCGCATGTCGTCCTCACGCCGTCCGATGTGAAAGATGCGAGCGCACCCTCCATCGGGCTGGTCGATCTGATCGCGAAGACCGGACTGGTTCCCAGCAAGAGCGAAGCTCGGCGGTTGATCGTGCAGGGTGGGGTGGAAATTAATGAGCAGAAGATGACCGATGCGAATGGCGCGGTCCCATTGCTCGTCGGTCAGTTGCTTCGTTTGCGTGTCGGTCGCAGAAAATTCGCCGTGGCCGAGTACAAGGATTGAGCAAGTGGCTTTCAGGTTCCTTGACTTAGCGTCGTTGCCAGCGTAGGATTCGACTTCTCATCAGCCAGGGGCGGGCGTAGCTCAGTGGTAGAGTCCTTGCTTCCCAAGCCCTTCTAGTCATCCTCCTTAAATCTCACTCGG
>ERZ724507.1349-NODE-1349-length-10562-cov-9.124013_pt1 | contig 10562 bp, 9 predicted proteins | sample MGYA00376040_ERZ724507 | MGnify/ENA primary metagenome ERZ724507 (study PRJEB28724, sample SAMN07190883) | activated sludge metagenome | isolation source: activated sludge of sewage treatment plant in Hong Hong | place: Hong Kong | collected 2016-03-17 ...
TCGGCCGCAGAGTCCGCGCCTGGCACCCCCGCGTAACTCGACGCATCCTTGTAGGAGCGGCGCAAGCCGCGAATCCGCCGATGCGGCGACCGACGCGCTCCCGGGCGCTTCGCAACCTCCCCTTCACGCAAGCTTCACGACCGCTTCACCCGGACTCCCTAGCTTCTGGCGCATTCGCGCAAACAGGGATGTCCTTCATGAAGCTCGCCATTTTCGGTACCGGCTACGTCGGCCTGGTCAGCGGCGCGTGCCTCGCGGAAGTCGGCCACGACGTGCTGTGCATGGACGTCGACCAGGCCAAGATCGACCAGCTGCGCGCCGGCACCATCCCGATCTGGGAGCCCGGCCTGCAGCCGATCGTCGAGCGCAACCTCGCCGAGGGCCGCCTGCGCTTCACCACCGATGCGGCCGAGGCGGTGCGCCACGCCGAGGTGCAGTTCATCGCCGTCGGCACCCCGCCCGACGAGGACGGCTCGGCCGACCTGCAGTACGTGCTCGCGGTCGCCGAGGAGATCGCCCGTCACATGCCGGGCTACCGGGTGATCGTGAACAAATCCACCGTACCCGTCGGCACCGCCGGGAAGGTGCAGGAGCGCATCGCGCAGGTACTCGCCGAGCGCGGCGAGACGGTCGCCTTCGACGTCGTCTCCAACCCCGAATTCCTCAAGGAGGGCGCGGCGGTCGCCGACTTCCTCAAGCCCGACCGCATCCTCGTCGGCACCCGCTCGGCGCGCGCGCAGGAGCGCATGCGCGAGATCTACGAGCCCTTCAACCGCAACCACGAGCGCACCCTCTTCACCGACGTGCGCAGCGCCGAGCTCACCAAGTACGCCGCCAATGCGATGCTCGCCACCCGCATCAGCTTCATGAACGAGCTCGCCAACCTCGCCGAGCGCCTCGACGCCGACATCGAGGAGGTGCGCAAGGGCATCGGCGCCGACCCGCGCATCGGCTACCACTTCATCTACCCCGGCTGCGGCTATGGCGGCTCGTGCTTCCCCAAGGACGTCCGGGCGCTCGGTCGCATCGCCGAGCAGGTAGGCTACGACGCGCCGCTGCTGCGGGCGGTGGAGGCCGTGAACGAGCGCCAGAAGAACACCTTGTTCACCAAGCTCGCCGACCACTTCGGCGGCGCCGGCGGACTCGTCGGACGCACGATCGCGGTCTGGGGCCTCGCCTTCAAGCCCAACACCGACGACCTGCGCGAAGCCCCCAGCCGCAGCCTGATCGAGGCGCTGTGGCAACACGGCGCGCGCGTGCAGGCCTACGACCCGGTGGCGATGGACGAGATGCGGCGGCTCTATGGCCCGCGCGCCGACCTGGCGCTGGCGAGCAACAAGTACAGCGTGCTCGAAGGCGCGGACGCGCTGGCGATCTGCACCGAGTGGCAGCAGTTCCGCGCGCCCGATTTCGACGAGATGGCGTCCCTGCTTCAGGCCAAGGTCATCGCCGACGGGCGCAACCTGTACCCACCGGACCGCCTGCGCGCCGCCGGCTGGCACTACTACGGCATCGGCCGACCCGAGCGCCCCCAAGCCGTGGTCCGGTAGAACAGACGTGGACATCGCGACTTGCGTCGCTCCTACAGAACCGCCGGGCCACCGGGCACGGCGGCACGGCTGGGAGACGTGGGCATCGCGACTGGCGTCGCTCCTGCAGAACCGCCGGGCCACCAGGCACGGCTGGCACTGGCTGTGGGAGCGACGCGAGTCGCGATACGGCGTGCGGGCCAACGATCGCGCAGGCCGCAAGCCACGATCCCGCCTCCCCTCGCTCCGGCAAGAACCGTCGGGCCCACCGGAGGTGGCGGGGGCCTTCTGCCTCACAATGAGGCAATCGCCCGCAACCCTTGTGCCTCGCGGCTTGCGCGCGGTTGTCCACAGCCCCGCCCACATGCCTTTCCCCATCGGCTGGGGACAACACCGGAGCCGGAAGGCTTTCTCTGGTTATCATCCCGCAACCCAACCCGAGGCCCCCCCGATGACCGTCAAAGCCTATGGCGCCCATGCCGGCGACCAGCCCCTCGAAGCCATGGAGATCACCCGCCGCGCGCCCGGCGCGCACGACGTGCAGATCGAGATCGCCTTCTGCGGCGTATGCCACTCCGACCTCCACCAGGTGCGCTCGGAGTGGCCGGGCACGCTCTACCCCTGCGTGCCCGGCCACGAGATCGTCGGCCGCGTGTCGGCGGTGGGCGCACACGTGAAGGGCTTCAAGACCGGCGAGCTCGTCGGCGTGGGCTGCATCGTCGACAGCTGCCAGCACTGCGAGGACTGCGACGCCGGCCTGGAGAACTACTGCGACGGCATGGTCGGCACCTACAACAGCCCCATTGCCGACGCCCCCGGCCACACCCTGGGCGGCTACTCGCAGCGCATCGTGGTGCATGAGCGCTACGTGCTGCGCATCCGCCACCCCGAAGCCCAGCTTGCCGCGGTGGCGCCGCTGCTGTGCGCAGGCATCACCACCTGGTCGCCGCTGCGCCACTGGAAGGTCGGCCCCGGGCAGAAGGTGGGCATCGTCGGCATCGGCGGGCTGGGCCACATGGGTGTCAAGCTCGCCCACGCGCTCGGCGCGCACGTGGTCGCCTTCACCAGCTCCGAGTCCAAGCGTGCAGCCGCGCTCGCGCTCGGCGCCGACGAGGTCGTGGTGTCACGCGACGAGGGCGCGATGAAGGCGCGGCGCAAGTCGCTGGACTTCATCCTGAACACCGTCGCCGCCCCCCACGACCTCGACGCCTACCTCGCGCTGCTCAAGCGCGACGGCACGATGAGCCTGGTTGGCGCACCGGCCTCGCCCCATCCCTCGCCACAGGTCTTCCACCTCATCATGAAGCGCCGCAAGCTCGCCGGCTCGATGATCGGCGGCATCCCCGAGACCCAGGAGATGCTCGACTTCTGCGCCGAGCACGGCATCGTCGCCGACATCGAGATGATCCGCGCCGAACAGATCGACGCGGCCTACGAGCGCATGCTGAGGGGCGACGTGAAGTACCGCTTCGTGATCGACAGCGCGAGCCTGGCGGGGGAAGGCTCCGCCTGAGCGGCCGCGCTCATCCGCTGAAGAGGCCGTGCTCGACGCGTTACGGCATGTCGAGCACGGCGCCTACCCCGCCGCGCGGATCCACTCCGCGATCGTCGCCGCGGTCGGAATCCTCCCCGACGACACCAGCTTCTCGTTGATCACCAGCCCGGGCGTCTTCAGCACGTCGTAGGCGACGATCTGCCCCATGTCGGTGACCTTGGTGACTTCCGCCTCCACGCCGGTGGCGGCGAGGGCCTCGTGCACGATCTCTTCGAGCTTGCGGCAGTTGGCGCAGCCCGGGCCGAGAACCTTGATGTCGAGCATGATCAGACTCCTTTGAGGGTAGAGGCGGCCGCGCGCCGGCTGGCGATCGCCAGCAACACCGCAAGCACCGCGATGAAGCCCGCCAGGTAGAGCGCGAGCGAGAACAGGGAGGCGCCGTCGATCCAGGCGCCGTAGATGAGGCCGGCGGCGGCGCTGAACAGCGCCACCAGGCCGACGTAGCTGAAGGTCTTCCTGCGCCCGATGATCGCCGAGATGATCAGGATGCTCTGCAGCGACAGCTCGGGGTCGGACATCAGGTAGGCGAGCAGCGGGCCGCGGTGCATGCCGAGTTCGAGGAACATCTTGGCGATCGGCACCTCGACCAGGGTCGGGAAGTACATGAACACGCCGAACACCACGCCGGCCAGGTTGCCGGTGAGCGAGTTCGTGCCGGCCAGCATCTCGATCCACTCCGGGCGGATCAGCACGCGGATCATGCCGACCACGAACACGCCGACCACCAGCAGCGGAAAGATCTGCTTCACGAAGCGCCAGGATTCCCACAGCCAGTCGCGCAGTTCGTCCTCGCTCAGGCGATGGCGCACGATGAAAGCCAGCGCCGCGAGCGCGGCGGCGACGGCGAAGAACTTGCCGGTGAGGCCGACGCGCAGCCCGCCGTCCACCGGCTGCACCGCCAGCGCCGCCACCAGCAGCGTTGCCGCGATCAGCGCGAGGCTGACCCAGGTCCACGTGTTGGCGCCGTCGGCGATGTTCTCGAAGCCGCGCCAGGCGGCATAGCCGATCGAGGCCAGCAGCGCGATCAACACCACGCCCTGCACCGACACGCCCTCCTCGCCCTTGGCGGCGTCGTAGGGCACCAGGCGGTCGAGCGCGGCCTGCCAGCCCTGCGCGTCACCGATCGGAAGCTGGAAGTTCAGGTAGGTCCCGGTCAGCACGTCCAGCTTCAGCGTGCCGGCCAGCAGCAGTGCCACCCACACGAACAGGAACACCAGCGCCATCCGCCCCATCCCCGCCCCCTGCGCGCCGAAGGCGCTGTCGGTGGCGAGGTCGTGCGCGGCGTCGTCGGCACGGAAGAGCAGCGCCATGATCAGGCCGATGCCGATGCCGAAGGTGAGCGACAGCAGGAAGCGCGCGACGGCGAGGTCGGGCCCGATGATGCCGCCGGTGTAGACCAGCGCGAGGATGTTGGCGGCCGGGGCGAAGAACAGGAAGGTGATCGCCGGGCCGAGGCCCGCGCCCTTCTTGTAGATGCCGGCAAAGAGCGGAACGATGGTGCACGAGCACACCGCCAGCAGCGAGCCCGCCGCGGCAGCCGCCGGGTAGGACACGGTCTTGCTGGAGTTGCGCCCGAGGAAGCGGGTGATGGTCTCCTTCGGGATCAGCGCCGACATCGCGCCGGCGATGAAGAAGGCCGGCAGCAGGCACAGCAGCACATGCGCCGCAAGATAGGCGGCCAGATTGCCCAAGCCGCCATAGAAGACGGGGAGGCCCCAGGAAGACAACGCATCCATGACACGAACTCCAGCTCGAGAAACCTGCATCCCGCCATGCGATCGGATCGACCTAAAGACGAAACCTAGTCGCCTGCGCGGTCGCCGGCAAGCGGCTCCAACCATGAAGACGCACGAGTGGTGAAAAGGATGCAGGCGCAGGTGCGGGATGCAGGCGGGGGATGCAGGCGGGGGCTAGAGCGGCGGGCGCGGCACGAAGCAGCACACCTTCCCGTGCTCGTCGAGCTGCACCTGGCAGGCGCGCAGCAGCTGCGCGCGCAGCCTCTGCCGTGCGCGCTGCACGCGCGACTTGGCGCCCGACAGCGACAGGCCCTCGAGTTCGGCGAAAGCCTGCTGCGTCATCCCGCCGATGTCGCAGCGCTCGATCGCCTCGCGGTCCTCCGCGGCGAGCTCGCCGAGGACGCGCGGCAGGCAGGCCGAGAGCAGGTCGACCGGCGCCGGGCCGTCCTCGCTCGCGAGGTCGGGCGCCGGCGCGGCGAGATCGTCCGGCAGGGGCACGCTCGCGTGCGTGCGTCGCGCGTTGTCGATCACCAGGTTGCGCGCCACCGCGAAGAGCCAGGCACGAGGGTTGCCGACGGCGCAGAAGCGCTCGCGCTGGCGCACCGCCTTGAGGAAGAGGTCGTGGAGCAGGTCCTCGGCCTCTCCCGGCTGGCGGAGGTGATGGCGCAGGTAGCGCAGGAGCTCGGCCTCGTGCGCCGACCAGGCGTCGAGCAGGCAGGGGACGGTCACGCCGGCGCTCCCGCGCGCGGCAGCTCGACGCCTCGCTCAGCCACGCGCGCCACCCGGTCGGTCGAGAGCCGCCTGCGGCCCTGCCGCGGACGGAAACCAATGCCGCGTTCGATTGACGATCGCCACCAGCGACAGCATCACCGGCACCTCCACCAGCACACCGACCACGGTCGCCAGCGCCGCACCCGAATTCAGCCCGAACAGCGAGATCGCCACCGCCACGGCGAGCTCGAAGAAATTCGAGGTGCCGATCAGGCAGGCCGGGCCGGCGACCTCGTGCGGCAGCCTCATCACCTTCGCGGCGAGATAGGCGATGAGGAAGATGCCGTAGCTCTGCACCAGCAGCGGCACGGCGATCAGGCCGATCACCAGCGGCTGTTCCACGAGGGTGCGCGCCTGGAAACCGAACAGCAGCACCACGGTGGCGATCAGGCCGACGATGGACCAGGGCTTGAGGCGAGCGACGAACCCGGCCACCGCCTGCGCCGAGCGCCGCTCCAGCACATGCCGCGTCGCCATGCCGGCGAGCAGCGGCAGCACCACGTAGAGCACGGTCGACAGCAGCAGGGTCTCCCACGGCACGACGAGATCGGTGACGCCGAGCAGGAAGGCGGCGATGGGGGCGAAGGCGAACACCATGACGAGATCGTTCACCGACACCTGCACCAGGGTGTAGTTGGGGTCGCCCTTCACCAGCTGGCTCCATACGAACACCATCGCCGTGCACGGCGCCACCCCGAGCAGGATCATGCCGGCGATGTACTCGCTGGCCGAAGCCGGATCCACCCAGGGCGCGAACAGGTGCTGGAAGAACAGCACGCCGAGCGCCGCCATCGTGAAGGGCTTGATCAGCCAGTTCACGACCAGGGTCAGGACGAGTCCCTGCGGCTTCTTGCCGACATCGCGAACGGCGTGCCAGTCGATCTGGATCATCATCGGGTAGATCATCACCCAGATGAACACCGCCACCACCAGGTTCACCTGCGCGAACTCGAGCCCGGCGATGGCCTGGAAGGCCCCGGGCGCGAGCAGCCCGAGGCCCACCCCGGCGAGGATGCCCAGCCCCACCCAGACGGTGAGGTAGCGCTCGAAGAGTCCCATCTCAGGCCTCCACTGCGGCCGGCATCTGGCCGATGCGGTCGATCTCGTGCTGGACCGCGAGGCGGTCGAGCGTGGCCAGCGGCAGGCTGGTGAAGAGGCGCAGACGATCGAGGAGCTGGTTCAGCGTCAGGCTGAAGGCGTCGAGCCGGCGCTGCTCGCCGCCCTCGGCCTTCACCGGGTCGGCCACACCCCAGTGCGCGGTCAGCGGCTGACCCGGCCACACCGGGCAGGTCTCGCCGGCGATCGTGTCGCACACGGTAAATACGAAGTCCATCTGCGGCGCATCGGCATCGGAGAACTCGTCCCAGCTCTTGCTGCGCAGCAGGCTCGTGTCGTAGCCCTGCGCCTGCAGCACCTGCAGGGTCATCGGGTGCACCTCGCCGCGCGGCGCGCTGCCGGCGCTGCAGGCCTTGAAGCGGCCCTGGCCGATCCGGTTGAGGATGACCTCGGCGATGATGCTGCGCGCCGAGTTGGCCGAGCACAGGAAGAGCACGTTGTAGCACTCGTCGGACATGGAAGACTCCGGTCGTCGTGTCTGGCCCGCCGCGTGGCGCGCAGCGGGCGTGGTGGATCCGGTCGTGGAAGCGCTGCCATCCAGCCCGCACAGTGCGGGCGCACCGCCGCAGCATTCCTCGGTGAGGTAGGCGATCAGCCCGCGCATCCGCGCCATGTCGGCGCGATAACGCTGGAAGCGCCCTTCCTGTTCGGCCGAGACCAGCCCCGCCTGCGCGAGCGCCTTGAGGTGGAAGGACAGGTTGGTCGGCGGCAGACCGAGCGCGCTGGCGAGCTCGCCGGCCACCCTGCCCTGCGGCCCGGCACGCACCAGCAGGCGGAACACATCCAGGCGGATGCCCGAGGACAGCGCCTCGAAGGCGGAAACTGCGGCTTTCTCGTCCATTCGGATCTCTTCGTCAAGCGGAGTCAGGGGGCCGCCCGGGCGGCGTCATGGCGTTCGAGCGGCAACGCCAGCGTCACCAGCCAGCACGCCAGCAGCATCGCCGCCGAGCCGACGAGCGCGTACAGCAAGCCGCCCCACTGGTACAGCAGTCCCGACAGCAGCGTGCCGATGAAGCGCCCGAGCGCGTTCGCAGCGTAATAGAAACCGACGTCCTCCGCCGCCTTCTCCGAGCCCGCGTAGGCCAGCACCAGGTAGGAATGCACCGAGGAGTTGACCGCGAAGACGAAGCCGAACAGGCCGAGGCCGCCGACCACCACCCACTCCAGGCCGGGCGCCTGCAGCCACACCGCCACCGCGAGCGCGGCGGGAATCAGCGCCAGCAGCGCCGACCACAGCCGTGCCGCCGGCACCTCGCGGCTCAGGCCATCGGCACTGCGGCGCACGATCTGCGGCGCCAGCGCCTGCACCAGGCCGTAGGCGATCGTCCACCCGGCGAGGAAGGTGCCGACCATCGTGAAGGTCCACCCCGCCGAGTACAGGAACACCGGCACCCCGACCACGAACCACACGTCGCGCGCGCCGAACAGCGCCACGCGCGCCGCGGCCAGCGCGTTGATGCCGGGGCTCTTGGCGAACAGCTCGCGCACCGAGCCCGACGCCTTCTTCCTGCCCATCATCGGCGGCAGCGCCAGCAGCACGCCAGCGAGCACCAGCGCCAGCAAGCCCGCCATCGCCCACAGCGCACCACGAAAGCCGAGCACCTCCAGCAGCACCCCGCCGAGGAAGAAGCCGATGCCCTTCATCGCGTTCTTGCTGCCGGTGAACCAGGCCACCCACTTGAAGAGCTGGCCCGCGCCCTGCTCGTTGGCCTCGGCCTGGAACTGGGCCTGAGTGAGCTTGATCGCCGACTTGCTGGCCGTCTTGGTCAGGTCCTTGGCGACGCCGCAGATGCCCTGCGCCACCACCACCCAGGCCACCGCCATCGTTGCTGTCCATCCGGGGTCGAGCGCGGACAGCAGGCCAAAGCCGAGAATCTGCGTGACCAGCCCCACCGCCAGCATGCGCGCGATGCCGTGTCGCGTCGCCAGCCAGCCGCCGACCAGGTTCGCCAGCACACCGGCCGCCTCGTAGAGCAGGAACAGGAAGGCGAGCGTGAACGGCGAGTAGCCCAGGCGATAGAAATGCAGCAGCACCAGCATGCGCAGCGCGCCGTCGGTGAGCGTGAAGCCCCAGTAGGCGGCGGTGACGATGGCGTAGTTGCGCGCGGCGTGTTGCGGGCCTCCGCCGGGCCGCCCCACGGAGGATCCAGCCCCCTCGGGGGGCAGCGAACGCAGCGCGCGTGGGGGCTCGTTCATGTTTCAGAGGCCCACGGCTTCCATGTGGCAGGCCAGATCCACCATGCGGCAGGCGTAGCCCATCTCGTTGTCGTACCAGGCGTACACCTTGAGCAGCGTGCCGTCGGTCACCATGGTCGACAGCGCGTCGACGATGGCGCTGCGCGTGTCGCGCGCGTAGTCGATGCTCACCAGCGGGCGCTCCTCGTAGCCGAGGATGCCGGCGAGCGGGCCTTCCGCCGCGGCCTTGAACAGCGCGTTCACCTCCTCCACCGTGGTCGCGCGCCGCAGCTCGAACACGCAGTCGGTGAGCGAGGCGTTGAGGACCGGCGCGCGCACCGCGTGGCCGTTGAGCTTGCCCTTCAGCTCCGGGTAGATCAGCGCGATCGCGGTGGCGCTGCCGGTGGTGGTGGGCGCCAGGCTCAGCAGCGAGCTGCGCGCGCGGCGCAGGTCCTTGTGCGGCGCGTCGACCACCAGGTTGGTGTTGGTGGGATCGTGGATGGTGGTGATCTGGCCATGGCGGATGCCGAGGTTTTCATGCACGACCTTGACCACCGGCGCGAGGCAGTTGGTGGTGCACGAGGCCGCCGTCACGATGCGGTCGCGCGCCGGATCGTAGAGTTCGTGGTTGATGCCGACGACGATGTTGAGCACGCCGCCGGTCTTCACCGGGGCGGCGACGATCACGCGCCTGGCGCCGCGGTCGAGGTGGCCCTGCAGCGCCTCGGGGGTGAGGATCTTGCCGGTGCATTCGAGCACGACATCGACGCCCAGCTCGCCCCAGGGGATGTCGGCCGGGCTGGCGTGGGCGGAGAAGGACAGGCGCCGGCCGTCGATGCGGATCGCGTCCTCGCCGTCGGCGCGGATGTCCGCCCGCCAGCGTCCCTGCACACTGTCGAAGGCGAGCAGATGCGCGCTCGCCGCCGCGCCGCCCTTGATCTCGTTCAGATGGACCACCTCGAGGCGATTGTCCGCACGCGGGTCGTCCGCCTGCCGCTCCGCCGCGCCCATTGCGGCGCGCAGCGCCAGGCGACCGATCCGACCCATGCCGTTGATGCCGACTTTCATCTCGCACCCCTACTGATCAACATTTTTAGAATTGTTGAATTATAACGAGGCGACGTTACGACGGTGTGAAGATTCGGAGGCGGAAGCGTCAAGGCGCTTGAGGCGAAGCGTACGCGCGGCGCATGTGATCGCGACGCGCGTCGCGCCTGCAACGACCTCCGCAGTCGCAGCAGTTCTCCGCAGGAGCGACGCAAGTCGCGATCAAGGCTCTTGCCGTCACGCCACGACTCTCCGCAGGAGCGACGCGAGTCGCGATGCACCGGACTGCGCCGCCCCCAGCCGGTCCGGTGGGACGAGGCATAATCTGCGCACGACTCGCGGCGCATGCGGACGAATACGCCAAACCATCCCGCACGGCTGCGCACTGAACGATGCCCTCCAAGATGACCGCCCCTGCCCCCGCCGCCTCCCTCCCCCCCGGCTTCATCGCCCTGCACGGCAACCGCATCGAGACCCTGCTCGACACCGTCGCCGGCTGGCTGGCGCAGCATCCGCTCGCCCCCCTCGAATCCGAGGTGATCCTGGTGCAGAGCAACGGCATGGCGGAATGGGTGAAGATGGCAATCGCGCGCCGGGCCGGGGTATGCGCGGCGGCGGCGGTGCAGCTGCCGG
>ERZ724507.1351-NODE-1351-length-10556-cov-4.339396_pt1 | contig 10556 bp, 8 predicted proteins | sample MGYA00376040_ERZ724507 | MGnify/ENA primary metagenome ERZ724507 (study PRJEB28724, sample SAMN07190883) | activated sludge metagenome | isolation source: activated sludge of sewage treatment plant in Hong Hong | place: Hong Kong | collected 2016-03-17 ...
GCTCGCCCTGTTTCTTTCCTCGCGGAGGAGCGCCAGCTCGGGGGGTGACTCTCAGCACCCCGCCCATTCTCAATGAATCGAGTCGCTACTTCCGCTGCGCCTAGTACACCAGCCCCCAAGTTCTTCGGGGGTACCGGCGCCGCTCCGCCGGCGTTCTCTTCGCCAGACGGCCTTGGCGCCGTTAACTGGACCTCCGACGAACTTGGGGGCGGTTGTACTAGAACTTGTTCCACAGATCCTGCGCCATCTGTCACAGGCGAATCGCGCTAATCACCCGTGATCCTTTCGCTTTTTTGTCTTTCCCTTACCCACGTATTGCCGCGTCCGAGGAGCCCGTGACGGATCCGTGACAACTTTCGGCGCGGAGGCTCGCGCGTTTTCGAGGGCCGTCACCGCGCGCCCTTGCGCGTCGCCGGTGTCGTGGAGGTACGCGGCGACCGTGGTGGCGAGGTGCTGGTGGCCGAGCAGTTTCTGGACCGACACGAGGTCCGCGCCACCGGCCAGCGCCGAAGTCGCCGCCGAGTGACGCAGCACGTGAGCGCCCTTGGTCTCGAGCCCGACCGCGCCCTGCGCGTGCCCGAGCCAGCGACGGATAGTGGACCGGCTGATACGGCCGCCGTCGCGTCCCCCGAACAGAGGAGACCCCTTCCCCCTCCCCTCGACCAACGGCTTGAGGGCCGCGACCAGCCGCTCGGTCATCGACAGCGTCCGCGGCTCGCCGTTCTTCGGCGGCGTGACCTCGCCGGTCGGGCTCACCGAGCGCTCGACCCGAAGCGTGCGGCGCTCGAGATCCACGTCGCGGACCTCGAGCCCGATGATCTCGCCGACCCGCAGGGCTGTCTCGCCGCCGACGAGGAAGAGCGCAAGATGCCCCGGCCCCTCCTCCGCTGCCGCCACGACGAGCGCCTCGAACGTCGCGTCGTCGTACGCCTTCGAGACCGCTCCCTGGCGCCCCCTGAGCTTCTCAAGCCCCTCGGGCGGCGTGCTTCGAAGACGCAGCACATGGCAGCGCTTCAGCATCATGCCGAAGACGTTCATCGTCTGGTTGATCGTCGCGGCCGCGTAACCATGCCTCCGCATGGCGGCACGGACTCGACTCGCCTCGGCCTCTCCTGACTCGGCCACGAGCTCGCCGCCCACGACGGCAACGACGTGCTCGAGCTTGAGCTTCTTCGCCTCGATCGTCGAGGACGCGTTGCCGCGACCGGCGCAATCCGCGAGGTAGATCTCCACGGCCTCACGGATGGTCTTGGGCCGCTTCTCCTCCTGCGGCTGCTGCGGAGCCGCCGCCTCGGGCCCGTCGGCGGCCTGCGCCTTCCTGTCCTTGCTCTGCGGGGGCAACCTCCCGGCTTCGATCTCCCGGCGGACCAACTCGCCCCATCGCAGGGCCGCCGACTTGCTCGTGATCGAGCGCGGCGCCGTGTACCGGTACCGCTTCGCCTTGAGCACACCGGGAGGCATAGCCTTGATATCGACCTGCCAGGCGGGCTCCCTCGTGTCCGTTCGATGTCGCACCTTGATCATCTGCGCGTCGCTTTCCGCGCAGCCCGGAAACGGAGGTACTCGAGATTCGGGCGGTGTTCAAGTAGCGGCCCGGATCGGCGTCAATCCCCCGCAGGGCGCCATAGGTGCTCCGGTCCCGCCGCCGCCGCCACGATCTGCTCCCCGACCGCTGGACGCCGGCAAGCGCAGCGGCTTGTCACCCACGCCTCCGCACGGCGGTCATGCGGAGTCAGACGGCGGGTTGGCGATCACGTACTCCCGCATCCCGGCGCTTGACTCGCCTGTTTGTGTCGCCGCCATTCTCTTAAACTTCCTGCCTGGCGTCGTGACAAGGAAGCTCCCGGGCTGAACTCAAGAGGGCTTCAACTGCGCCTATGCACAGTCCAGGGCAAGTGCGGGGACACCGCAGTGTAGGTCCGCTGGAAGATCTCGAAAGATCGTCTTAATCGTCGGCGCTTCATGCGCGAAAATGAACCACCAGACTGGGCGATGGATTTCCTGTCGTTCGTAGAACAAGACAGCGGGATTGGTCTTGCGAGGTCCACTCACACTCGGATAACCTCAACCTAGGTAGATCCCTGCGAACCAGATCCCACCAACCCAGGAGAGAGTGAGACCGTCATGGACAAGATTCTTGAAGCCTATCTTGAAGATTTTGCAGTTGATTTCAAGCTGAACATCGAGAAGCGGGAACCTCTCTTTGAACACTTTGTCAATTACTGTTCTATCGCACCCGAGTTGGTGGATCCCCTTAATTTACCTGATGTGCACGTTGCAGGTGGCGGTGATACGGGCATTGATGGCCTGGCAATTATTGTTAATGATCATCTGGTAGTCTCGCCGGATCAGCTCGATGACGTCTCTCGCCTGCGAGGTCGACTTGAAGTGGCGTTCATCTTCACCCAGGCAAAGACTGGCGAGAAGTTCAATGCCGCAGACATCACCAATTTTCTTTTTGGTGTACGCAACTTCTTCAAAGCGACAGGGGTGCCCGAGAACGATGCAATTATGCGTCGACGATTGCTGATGGAGCAGATCTACAAGAAGAGCCTTTCGTTTCGCCGGAATCCAGATTTGCGACTGTTCTATGCCACGACCGGCGAATGGACAAGCGATAGCCATGTGCGTGCAAGGATTGAGGATGAGCTCAAGCAGATTCGTGCTCTGAACCTGTTTTCAAATGTCGAGTTCAATCCACTGGATGCCAGCGGCATTAAGGCAAGATACAAGAATCTGAAGAGAAGGCTTGTGCAGGAGATCGAGTTTGAGAGGCATTCGACGTTGCCCAGGATTAACCATGTATCTGTCGCATACATTGGCACACTGCCGGCTCGTGAGTATCTTAAGCTAATCACCGCGCCTGATGGCCGGCTCAACAAGGCCGTATTCTATGAGAACATTCGAGATTTCCAGGGTGACACGCCGGTCAATGCGGAGATTAGGGATACGTTGGTCAATCCGGATTCGCAATCTCTTCTTCCTATCCTTAACAATGGGGTTACCATTGTGGCGCGGAGTATCGAGCCCACTGGTGACCGATTCCGCCTGACGGATTATCAGGTGGTTAACGGATGCCAAACGAGCCATGCGCTCTTTTTTGCGAGAGACCAGTTGACGACGCCCGTGCATCTTCCGGTGAAAATTATAGCGACAGAAGACTCCGATGTGACAGCACGCATCATCCGCGCAACTAATCGCCAGACCGAGATTAAGCCGGAGGCGTTCGTTGCGCTCTCCCCATTTCATAAAGAGCTGGAGGATTTGTATGCCTCCAATCCTCAGGGGGAAGGATACCCGTTGTATTATGAGCGACGCTCGCGTCAATACGATGGAACGTCTGTCAGGTCCCATCAGGTCGTCACGGTTGCGGCTCAGGTTGCCAGCTTTACCGCTGTATTTCTTGAGGAGCCGCATTCATGCCACAGGTATTATGGTGAGCTGATCGGCGCATACTCATCTCGCTTGTTCAGAGAGGATCACCGCGTGCTTCCGTACTTCTTGAGCTCCTACATCCTGTATCGCCTTGAGGGTTTGTTCAGGAATAATATTGCACCTGCGTACTTGCGCCCCTTTAAGTATCACATTGCCATGGTTGCCCGTATTGTCGCCGGTGGAGCGCCGCCTCCCCTTTCAAGCAAAAAAATGGATATCTACTGCGATAAGATTCTGCAGACTTTGGAGGTGGACGCATCGTCAATCGCGCTTCTGGAAAGTGCCTGGGAAAAGGTGAAGGCCCAACTCCTCAAGCTCGGTGCGCCGAGCGACGCGGTGGAGGCTCCGCGAGTGAGATCATTTACACAGGCTCTACTTGGAGCCTGACGGTTCGTGCGGACTCATCGTCCGTTGAGGTAGAGTCATGCTATGGGGAGTTCCGGTGCTTCCGCGACGGAACACCTCAACTTTTTTGCCTTGCCGCGGCCTTCGCGCGCGCCACCTCGCCGCGTAGGATCTCGGCGATCTCGGCGTCCGACAGCGCCTCGCGTGGAATGAGCGCGAGCTCGCGGTAGAGCTCGCGCACGGCGCGGGCCACAGTCTCGCCTTGTTCACCAGCGAGAACTTCAGCACACGCCTTCACTGCCGGGAAATAGTGGGACAGGCTTCGCACGAAGATCGCGGTCGCTCGTGCCTGCCCGCTCAGGACCTTGCGCGTGCGTTCGTAATCGCCATCGGGGCCCGAGGTTAGTTCCGCAATCCACCATAGCCGCGAATAGTAGTTGCTGTCCGGCCGTGTCCCGGGCCGCCAGAAACGCGAGCGGAAGGTCTTCTCCTCCGCACGCCAGCGTCGACGGATCAGCTCGGGCGCGACGATGATGGCGAGATAGCGCCACACACCGACGTCGGCGGCCTCGCGCCGCCGCAGCCGCAAGCTCCTGTGGATCTCGACTGCAAGCCGACCATCGGCCTCGGCCTTGACCGGCCCCCCGCTGGCTGCCCGTTCGACGACCTCGCAGAACGCCTCGAGACCGACCGGCCGCACGATCTCCGCGACGAGGCCCGAATACTCCTGCTCCGACCAGCTCGCATGCTGACCGTGCAGAAACTCGGGCGTCAACAAGCGGCGCCCCTCGGGCAGAAGCGTCCGCAGGATCACGACAGTGCCTCCGCGAGCATTCTGGCGGTCCGCGACTGGTCGCTTCGCTGGAGCGCCGCATTCACCTCGAGCAGGAAGCTCGCCGGCATCTCGGTCGCGCGTTCGGCGAGCCGCTGGACCTCGACGTCGAGCTCGCCTTTCGCGGCGCCGAGCCGCTTGGCCCACAACCTCAGGACGTTTTCCTGCCACGGGGCAACGTCCCCCTCCCCGTCCAGCCATGCGCGTGCGGCGTAGAGCAGCAGCGCGGGCCAGACCGCCGCGTCAAGCCGATCGTAGAGCGCGTCACGGGCCGCCGCACGCCGCCCTTTCGCCGCCTCGTCGTGAAGAACGCGCATCAACTCGTCGTGCTCGTCGTTGAGGAGCAACCGCGGCACTCCGCTGTCGAGTTGCAAGAAGAACCAATTGGCACGGTCGGACGGCGGCACCTCCGGCGCCTCCGAGAAGCGCTTACGCAGCACCTCGAGGCTGTCACCGACGCGCGGCTTCGGCTCGTCGACGTGCAAGATCCAGGGCTCTCCGGTCGCTAGCCAGGCTCCACGCCGCCAGGCGTAGCCGGGACGCCGTGCCCCTTGGCTCGTCCGTACCAGGTATGGCGTGATCGACACTTCGCCGCGCAGATCGTCGCGCTGTAGAGCGAGCATGCACTCATACAGACGTGCAGCAGGGTCTGCGGGCGTCACGCGATGCGAGCGCGACAGGAATGCCTCGCGGCACCGCAGCGCGAGGACCAGCGTCACGGGAGGCCGGGACGCGTCCTCCACGTGCAGCGCATATCCCAAGACCTCCGGATCGAGCTCGAGTTGCACCGCGAGCGTGAGCTCCTGCCACTCGGCGCCCCCTGTCAGCAGCGAACCCGACGCGAGCTCGCCTCGCGCACGCCCATCGACAGCCGCTCGAACAGAGCGGAACTTCAACCCTTCGCGCGCGCACGCGTAAGGCATGAAGCGCGCGACATGCCGGCTCTTCGAGCTCACGCGCCTCCCTTATCGTGCAATTCGCCCGTGATCTCGAGGCCCAGCTCGCAGAGCTGGTGAGGGTCGGACATCACCTCACTGCAACCCGAGAATCGGAGCGCCTCGATGTTGGCACCAGCCGACACGATTACTGCTCCGTCATCGCAGCGCTCGAACTTTCCGCGCTTGCCTTCGTGGAGCGAGAACCCGGCGATCTTCAGGCGCTCGATCTCGATGCCGTCGTCCCCGAGCACCTTCAGCCCGATCGTCGCAGTCCATGCACGTCCGGTCGTCGCCGGCTCCACGGAGCCCGAAAAATGCCAGCACCCATCGCGGAAACTCGCAGCGAGGCCGGTAAAATGGAATGCGGAGGCGCCGGACTTTGGCGATGTATCCCCTACACCGCCGAGCGGATAGCGCCTCTGCAGCAGCTCAGGCCCCCTCTGGGCATTGACGCTCGCCGGCGAAAGCAACTCGCGGATCTCCTTGCGCACGTCATCGAACAGCTTGCTCAACCTCGCACCGCCGCCCTGAACGTAGTCGTCCTTGAGCCGCGGCGTCACGTGCCATTCGTCGTGGCCCGGCGGCTCGCTCTCGCGAAAGAACGCCTCGGCGTACCGGTCGCTGTCCGAAGGGCCCTCCGGCGCTCGCCCTTCGCCGCAGGCCAGAAACGCGTGGAAACGCCGCGCCCCCGCGGGATCGACCGGCAAGTACTTCACGACCATCCCAGGGCCGCGGAAGATCGCAACCGTATTGTCGCGCACCTCGGAGTCCTGCGGCCCCGCAAGCCGCACCACGAGCTCACATTGTGCGTGCTGTTCCGGGCGCTCCTTGCCTTCCCGTCGCCGCGGCAAGTGAATCGGGATCGATCGGCGAGTCACATCGCCGGGTTTCTCGAGGCGCCCGCCCTTACCATCACGCCCCTGCCACGCTGCCGCGAAGGGCCCGATCTCGCCGGCAGAGACCACGGGCTGCCCACCGACGACGATCCGCAGCGGCCGCGGGAAGTGCATCGCCGGCCAGAAGAAGCGAGCCGCGCTCGCCCGGATCCGCTCCAGAACTTGAGGGCCGTCCTCCGGCCCCTCGTGCGTAGGATCGCGGAAGCCCACCGCGAGGATTGTCGTCCCAGTGACCCCCGGCGGCCGGTCGATCCGGAGGCGTTTCGCCACTTCGAGCGCCTGCTCGTCCCAAAGCGACTCCGCGCGCACGCCGTTCGCCACACGCACAGGACGACCGAACCACCCGGGCCCACTGAAGCGGTGGTCGCCGACCGCGTGACTCGGCAATTCCACCCGGCCGATCAACCGGTGCCGCCCCGCGTGCTCGCCCGTCGCCAGGCGTGAGTGGAACACGACGGTCGACAGCGCCGAGAACGACCAGTACACCGACTTCCCAAGCCCATAGCTGCCGCCGGCCCCCTCGCTCTGCTTGTGACTGAACAGCGAGTCGCGGCAGAGGGCGCAGAAATTCGAATCGCTCTCGTCCTCTCCGCCCACCAGGCCGGATGTGTCACGGTCCTCCACGCGAAGCAGCACGAGCGAGGTTGCCCCGCCCTTTCCGTCGGCGAAGTCGCGAAACTTCCCGAGCCCTCTAACGGCCGCAGCTCCTTGAAGGTGACGGACGAGCGTGTCCCACCCGATCGCTTCTCGGAACGCCTGGAGCTCCTCGCCTTTCAACTCCTCGATGTCGAACCGGACCTCTGCCCGTGTGCCCGCGCGGCCCAGGCTCTGATCGTTGGCGTTCTGTAGCGCCTCCCGGACGAACGTGTCGAGGGTGCGAGTGAACGCGTACTCGGCCGGGTCGCCACCCCGGCGCGCCCCCGAGGGCGGCAATGCATCGAACTCCCACTTCGGAGCCTGCACCACACCTTCATCTCACAACGGCCTCGACCGGACAAGCGAAGATGTGCCGAGAACTCGGCGGTAGCGAGCAGGCTGTCCGTGCGCGGTTTCGCCCGCATTCCATCAGGGTGTCCCGCGCGCGAGCCGCGACGACCCCTGTAGTCCTGCTACTTCCCGGAGGAGACGTGTTGAACTCGCCAGTGCCTTCGTCGGCGCGAGGCTCGGGCGGCACCTTGCCGACATGTCGAACTGACTCACGACGTCGATTTACCCGGCTCCTGATCGGTAACAACTCTTGGGCTTTCCCCTGCCTGCGTATGGCCGGGTCCGAGGGGCCCTTGACAGATCCGTGACAACTTTCGCCGCGGAGGCCCGCACGTTTTCGAGTGCCGCCACCGCGCGTCCCTGCGCATTGCCGGTGTCATGCAGGTAGGCCGCGACCGTGGTGGCGAGATGCTGATGCCCGAGCAGTTTCTGCACCGACACGAGATCGGCGCCGCCGGCCAGCGCCGAGGTCGCCGCCGAATGGCGCAGCACGTGAGCGCCCTTGGTCTCGAGCCCGACCGCGCTCTGCACGTGCCCGAGCCAGCGGCGGATCGTGGACCGGCAGATCCGGCCTCCGTCCCGCCCCTCGAACAGCGGAGCCCCCTTCACTCTCCCTTCGACCAACGGCGCGAGCGCAGCCGCTAGCCGCTCGGTCATCGACAGCGTCCGCGGCTCGCCGTTCTTCGGCGGCGTGACCTCGCCGATCGGACTCACCGAGCGCTCGACCCGCAGGGTGCGGCGCTCGAGATCCACGTCGCGGACCTCGAGCCCGATGATCTCCCCGACCCGCAGGGCCGCCTCGCCGCCGACGAGGACGAGCGCGAGGTGCCCCGGTTCCTCCGCTGCTGCTTCCGCGACGAGCGCCTCGAACGTCGCGTCGTCGTACGCCTTTGCGATCGCCCCCTGCCGCGCCCGGAGCTTCTCGAGCTCCTCCGGCGGCGTGCTCCGAAGACGCAGCACGTGGCAGCGCCTCAGCATCATGGCGAAGACGTTCATCGTCTGGTTGATCGTCGTGACCGCGTAGCCCCGCTTCCGCATGGCGGCGCGGACCCGGCTCGCCTCGGCTTCGCCCGACTCGGCCACGAGCGCGTCCCCCACGACGGCGACGACGTGCTCGATCTTGAGCTTCTTCGCCTCGATCGTCGAGGACGCGTTGCCGCGGCCGGCGCAGTCCGCGAGGTAGATCTCGACCGCCTCGCGGATAGTCCTGCGCAGCTTCTCCTCCTGCGACAGCGGGGCCGTCGCCGCGGACTCGCCCTTCTCCCTGGTGTCCCTCGCCTTGCTTTCCTTGCTCTGCGGGGGCAACCTCCCGGCCTCGATCTCCCGGCGGACCTGTTCGCCCCATCGCAGGGCCGCCGACTTGCTGGTGATCGAGCGCGGCGCCGTGTACCGGTACCGCTTCGCCTTGAGCACGCCGGGCGGCATGGCCTTGATGTCGACCTGCCAGCCGGGCACCTTCGTGTCCGTTCGCTGTCGCACCTTGATCATCTGCGCGTCACTTCCCGCGCAGCCCTGCCCCAGGGGTACTCGAGGCACGGGCTGCGACCAAGAACCGAATTTTCCGTCGGACGTCGCCAGCCATCGCCGACACCCAGAGTTCAGGTCGTTTAGCAGCGCTGATCCCCGAGCTGCGTCAACCACTGCTCGAGGTCTGTCCGGAGCCAGCGTACGCCCAGGCCCGGCACCTTGATGGGCGGAGGAAGCTGCGCTCGGGCACGCATGTTCCTGACCTGCGCCTCTGTCGACCCGATGAAGGCTGCTACCTCGGAGGCCCTCATCAACGCCGAGGCGGCACTGCTCGGCTGTTCGTGGGGCGGCGACCCCTTCGGCTGAGTTGTGGGCGCGGCCTTTCTGCATTCATGTCCAGACTTCGCCACGGTTACCTCTCATGTGTTAGCCGCGAAGGGTTCAGCCGCCCCCGACACGCAGGACTCCTGCGACATATCCGACAACCACGCCAGCAGCACCTACAGCGATGTACTTCAAAGCAGTCATCATGGTTTCACACTCCCCTTGTTGAAATGACCTATCGCCGACATCGTCCGCCCCGGAGGGCGAGACCCGTCCGCGGGTCGATCGCCAAACGATACTCATCGACGAGCCCGGCCCACTGGCGGCTCGCGGTCTCCACAGGCAGGCCGAGGCGCGCGAGGTCCGTCGCCTTGATCGGCCACGCGTGCGGGGCGTTCTCCCCCATGAAGACGGACATCGCCCGGTCCAGCGCCTTCGGATCCGGGTGATCCCGCAGGCGGTCTGTCAGCGTGGTCCGAAGGTATTGGCTGACGGCGCTGTCGTACTCCTGGGCGAGCGGATGGAGGCCATCCTCGTCCCTCTCGGGGATGTGACGCGCGCGCTGGCCGAAGATCTGCGGATCGACAGCGGAGAGGACGGCGTTGCGCCCCATCACCAGCCTCTTCGCGTTGAGGGCGATCAGCGTCCCGCCGGAGATCGCCATGTATGGGACGATGGCTGTCGAACGCGTGAACTTGCGCAGCGCGTCCGCGATCATCACGCACGAGGTCACGCACCCGCCCTCGGTGTGGAGCACGAGCGTCACGTCGTCGAGCGGCATGTGCTCCATCCGCGACAGGACGTACTCGGCGGTCGGGATCTCAATGACCGGCGTGATGATCGGGATCACGTTCGACGACTCGATCCTCTGCAAGAGCTCTTGCTGTCGGCTCCTGCGCCACGCGAGCGCAGCGCCGGCGAAGGCGGTGGCTCCGAGAGCTGTGGCGACGATGGTTCGATTCATGGCAGAGCTCGCTTTCGCTTGGAAGTCACGATCATCTCCGGAGCACCCAGATGCCGGCGATCACGACGGCGCCGACGCTGGCGACGCCGGCGACGATCTTGATCGCGTCGCCGAGGCCCTTGCCGACCCCTCCGACACCGTCGCCGAGGCCCTGGCCGATCCCGCCGAGGCCCTCGCCGAGGCCCTCGCCGACCGCCCCGACGGCGCCGAACACGTGCTCGAGCGCGTGGTCGCCGGTCTCGCCGACGCGCTCCAGGCGACGCTTGAGCCAGGGCGTCCAGTCGGCGTCGCGCTCGGCGCGTGCAAGTGCGACGGCCTCCCGCTCGGCCGCGTCGAGCTGGACGGTCCACGCGGCGACCGGGAAGCTC
>ERZ724507.1353-NODE-1353-length-10553-cov-5.099733_pt1 | contig 10553 bp, 13 predicted proteins | sample MGYA00376040_ERZ724507 | MGnify/ENA primary metagenome ERZ724507 (study PRJEB28724, sample SAMN07190883) | activated sludge metagenome | isolation source: activated sludge of sewage treatment plant in Hong Hong | place: Hong Kong | collected 2016-03-17 ...
CCGTTTCGGTGGCTTCTTCGTGCGGGGACGCTTCACGATCGCCGACCAGTCGAAGAACTGAGGTCTCAGCGGTCCGCACCGGAATCCGGTGCGGACCGCAAATCCCCGCCTCCAACGGAAAGCCACCGACCATGCCGGACCTCCCGCCGCGCAAGGCCCTGCTCAATCCCGAACTGCGCCGGCGCGGCATCTACCTGCTGCCCAACCTGCTGACGACAGCTGCACTGTTCGCCGGCTTCTACGCCATCGTCCAGGCCATGACCGATCGCTTCGAGCATGCCGCGGTGGCGATCTTCGTTGCCATGGTGTTCGACGGCCTCGATGGCCGGGTGGCGCGGATGACGCGTACGCAGAGCGCGTTCGGCGCGGAATATGATTCGCTGTCCGACATGGTCTCGTTTGGGGCCGCCCCCGCACTCGTCATCTTCGAATGGGCGATGAAGGGCATGGGCAAATGGGGCTGGATCGCCGCCTTCGTCTATTGCGCCGGGGCCGCGTTACGCCTCGCCCGCTTCAATACCAATATCGGGACTGTGGACAAGCGCTACTTCCAGGGTCTGCCGAGCCCGGCGGCGGCCGCACTGGTCGCCGGTTTCGTCTGGATCATCAACGACCTCGGAATTCCCGGCGAGGACGTGCGCTGGTATGCCTTCGCGATCACCCTGTTTGCCGGGATCACCATGGTCAGCACCATCCCCTACTGGAGCGGCAAGGACATCAACCTCAGGCGCAGTGTGCCTTTCATGGTGCTGCCTGCGGTCGTCCTCGGCTATGTTCTGGTTTCCTCGTATCCGCCGGGGGTGCTGTTTGCGCTGTTCCTCTGCTATGCGTTGTCGGGATACGTCATGGCCGCGCTGGGCTGGCGCGCGCGCAGAAAAGCGGTTGCGCGTCCGGAATAATCGTTTTATAGTTGGCCGCATGTTCGCCACGCTTGCCCTTTCGGCCTTGTTCCTCGCCTCGACCGGCGCGCTGCTCGCGCGCCCGCAGCTGCGTGCGAGCCTGCGTGCGAACCTGCGCCCGCTGCTGCGCCGCGCGCGCTAACTACCTACCCCCCATCCCCCGGTTGTCGATAGTTCCCGTTCCAGAATGGAGCGGATGAAGCCCTATTTTCCGAAATTCCGCAGGAGACCAGCATGTCCAAGGAACACTTGATCATTTTCGATACCACCTTGCGCGATGGGGAGCAGAGCCCTGGCGCTTCCATGACCAAGGAGGAGAAGTTGCGCATCGCGCGCCAGCTCGAGCGCATGCGGGTTGACGTCATCGAGGCCGGCTTTCCGGCGGCGTCCAATGGCGACTTCGAGGCGGTGCATGCCGTCGCCGAAGCCATCAAGGACTCGACCATCGCCGGACTGTGCCGCGCCTTCGACAAGGACATCCAGCGGGCGCTCGACGCCATCAAGCCGGCCCGGTCCGGACGCATCCATACCTTCATCGCCACCAGCCCGATCCACATGGAGAAGAAGCTGCGCATGGCGCCGGACGATGTCATCATCGCCGCGCAGAAGGCGGTCCGCTATGCCCGCAATAGCATCGACAACGTCGAGTTCTCCTGCGAGGATGCCGGCCGTTCCGATATCGACTTCCTCTGCCGCATCATCGAAGCGGTGATCAAGGAAGGCGCCTCGACCATCAATATCCCGGACACCGTCGGCTACAACGTGCCGGAGCAGTTCGCCGAGCGCATCCGCCAGTTGCGGACCCGCATTCCCAACTCCGACAAGGTGGTGTGGTCCGTCCATTGCCACAACGACCTCGGCCTTGCCGTGGCCAACAGCCTCGCCGCCGTGAATGCCGGCGCGCGCCAGGTCGAGTGCACCATCAACGGCCTCGGCGAGCGCGCCGGCAATGCCTCGCTCGAGGAGATCGTCATGGCCGTCCGCACGCGCCAGGACATTTTCGCCTGCGACACGCGCATCGACACGACGCAGATCGTCTCCGCGTCGAAGATGGTCTCGGGCATCACCGGCTTCCCGGTGCAGCCCAACAAGGCCATCGTCGGTGCCAATGCCTTCGCCCACGAATCGGGCATCCACCAGGACGGCGTGCTCAAGCATCGCGAGACCTACGAAATCATGCGCGCCGAGGATGTCGGCTGGAACACCAACAAGCTGGTGCTCGGCAAGCACTCCGGCCGCACTGCATTCAAGGCGCGGCTCAAGGAGCTTGGCATCGAGGTCGAAAGCGAGCAGGTTCTGAACGCCGCGTTCACCCGCTTCAAGGAGCTGGCCGACAAGAAGCACGAGATCTTCGACGAAGACCTGCATGCGCTGATGAGCGACGAGGTGGTTACGCCCGAGGACGAGTACTACAAGCTGGTTTCGTCGATGTTCCACTCGGAGACAGGGGAGTCGCCGCAGGCGCGACTGACCCTTTCTGCCGGTGGCGCCGAACAGCATTCCGAATCGACCGGTAGCGGGCCTGTGGATGCCACGTTCAAGGCCATCGAGTCGGTGGCCAGCAGCGGTTCGGAGCTGTTGCTGTACTCGGTGAATGCCATCACCACCGGCACCGACGCGCAAGGCGAGGTCACCGTGCGGTTGTCCAGGGATGGGCGCATCGTCAACGGTCAGGGGGCCGATACCGACATCGTCGTCGCCTCAGCCAAGGCCTACATCAATGCCCTGAACAAGCTGCGCTCAGGCGCCGACCGGGTCAATCCCCAGCTCTGACCGTGGTCGCCGGCCGGCCCCGGCGCGCATGGCCGAGGCAGCCGGCGAACATCGCGGCCGCCAGCAGGATTTCGGCCAGCGCCGGCCAGCGGCTGGCCCCGGGGTCGCTGACGGCGCGCAATGCCCCCTCGACGAGGTAGAGCAGCGCCAACAGCGATGCCCACTGATGCGTATAGCGTCGGCCGTGCAGCAGGCCGCGCAGCGGCAGCAGCAGGGGCAGTGCCTTCAATGCGAGCAGCGTGCCGCCGGGACGCAGCGGCGCCAGCCACAGCTCCCAGGCAAGGCAAAGCGCGAGCAGGCCGAGCAGGCCGGCAAGTGCCAGCCGGTTGTACCCATCGGTCATTGCGCCAGCTTGAGCGCCGTCTGCGCCAGACGGCGGCCGAGGGCATGTGCAAGGCGCTTCTCGTCCTCGCTGGCTGCGGTGGTGCCTGCAGTTCCGCTGACGTGGCTCGCGCCGTAGGGCGTACCGCCTTCCCGCGTGGTGGAGAGCGCGGGCTCGGCAAAGGGAATGCCGACGATGACCATGCCATGGTGCAGCAGGGGCAGCATCATCGACAGCAGGGTCGACTCCTGGCCGCCGTGCTGCGTCGAGGTGGAGGTGAACACCGCCGCTGGCCTGCCGGCGAGAGCGCCCTTCAGCCAGAGGCCGCTCGTCGAATCGATGAAGTACTTGAGCGGTGCCGCCATGTTGCCGAAGCGGGTGGGGCTGCCGAGCGCGAGGCCGATGCATTCCTCGAGGTCGCGTGCTTCGACATACGGCGCTCCCTCGGCCGGGACGGCGGGCGCGCTGGCCTCGCAGAGCGGCGAGACGTCGGGAACGGTGCGCAGCCGTGCCGACGCACCGGGGACCTGCTCGATGCCGCGCGCTATATGCCGGGCGAGTTCCCGGACCGAGCCGTGGCGGCTGTAATAAAGCACCAGGATCTCCCTTGCGCCCGGTTCGTGCATCGCGCTCCCTCCAGTAGAATCCGATTATATGCTGGTACTCGCGCCCTTCCGGCTCGTCGCGCGCACCGCGCGCCGCTTCCAAGGTGAACATTGCGCGCAGACGGCGGCGGCACTCTCGTTCGCCACCCTGATCGGGTTGGTGCCCATGATCTCGGCCGCGTTCGCGCTGATATCGCTGCTGCCGGCGGGAATCGGCCTGGGCAGCGCGCTCGAGAAATTCCTGCTCGCCAACCTGCTGCCGGACAAGGCCGGCGCCATCATCGCCAAATATGTTGGGCAGTTTGCCGCACGCACCGAACGTGTCACGCTGCTCGGCATCGCCGTGCTTGCGGTTACGGCCCTGGTGCAGATGCTGACCATCGAGCGCAGCTTCAACCAGATCTGGCGCGTGCGCGCCGGACGGCCGCTGCTGCGCAGGCTGCTGATGCATGGCCTGGCCCTGCTGCTCGGCCCGCTGGCATTCGGCGCCAGCCTGGCGGCGACGACCTTCGTTGCCGGCATCTCCTTCGGCCTGCTCGACGAACCGGCATGGTTCCAGCACTTCGTGGTGCGCGGCGCACTGCCCTTCCTGTTCATGAGCACGCTGTTCGGGCTGTTGTACTGGGGCGTGCCGAACAAGCCGGTGAAGGCGTGGCACGCGGGCTTCGGCGGGGCCGTGGCGGCGCTGGGCTTCGTCGGCCTGCAGAAGCTGTTTACCCTTTACCTGACGACGGGATTCAATGTGAATGCCGTGGTGTACGGGGCGTTCTGGGCGATTCCGTTCTTCCTGGTGTGGCTCTATGCGTCATGGGGCGTGATCCTCGCCGGCGCCCTGCTGGTTGCCGAGCTTCCCGGCTCGGCGCGGCCGCGCCAGGGATGATCAGGCGTTGCGCGCGAACTCGAACACTTCGACGCTGGAGGTTTCGACCAGCGTGCGCTGCGGCCGGCATTCGATCACCTTGAGGCGCGCCGATGTTTCCTGCAGGAGGGCGAACGGGCGGGTGTTGTAGTCGCCGCGTGCGGTGAGGATGGCCTCGCTGCGCTTGAGTTTCGGCAGGGCGGGAAGCAGCAGGGCAGGCACCTGGGCCTCGGACTTGCGCGTCCCCAGCGTCTGGATGCGCACCGGGCGTGCCGATGGCGCCAGCACTTCGAGGCCGAGTTCGAGATGTCCGTCCGCCCGGCTGCGCGCCCAGCGCACCAGGCAGATCTGCCATTCCGCGCCCTCGGTGGTGCGCAGACCCACGGCGCAGCCGGCAACGATGCCGCTAATTTCGCCGACCACATGCACGATCGCGTAGCCGGAGGGGCTTTCGTTGAGCAGCATCCAGTCGCTATAGGTCAGCGCGCATTCGGTGGCGACCGGCTCCCCCCCGGCGGAACCACGCAGTTCGCTCCACAGGCTGCTCAATTGCGTGCACACCGCGACCGTCAGGTCCTGGCTGCGGCGACGGTTGAAGCTGCGGTGCCGCGGCGTTGCCCAGCATTGCCGCGCCCGCTCCAGCGCGTTGCGATAGTCGGCACCCGCCGCCTGCAGCGGCAGGCCCATCGACAGCGGCGGCACGCCATCGTTCAGCCGCTCCAGGTGTCCTCCCGCCCGGTCGGCGAGTTCGCCGTGGCGCACGTAGAGGTAACGCTCGCCGTACGGCTGCAGTCGCGAAAGGGGCACCGGCGGGTGGTCGAGGCCGGTATCCAGCCAGTACCAGTCGGCCGCCTCCGCCGGTGGCAGCGGGTCAATGCGCACCAGCGCGGCATGGGCCTCGAGGTAGTCGGCAAGGAAGGCGATTTCACGTGGCGCGAGGCATTCCGGTTGGGCCGCAGTCAGCGCCAGCATGGCCTTGAAGCGGGAATCGATGCCTCCCAGTTCGACCGGCAGGGTCGACTCCGGATCGACCGCATCGTGGGCGAGGTGATACAGCGCCTGGGCATTGCGCCACAGGTTCAGCGGCGCAGGCGTTGCGGCCAGCTGGGTGGCGATGAACTGCCGCGTTAGGTTGAACATGCCGTAAAGGCATATCTGCACCTTGCTGCGGCGAATGCGCTTCAGTTCCGCATCCTTCGCCGCGGCGGCAATCCGGAGCCAGGTCGCGCCCAGTTCGGCGCGCAGGTCACCGAGGCCTTGTGCGACCGTGGCCAGCGGGGCCGGCAGCGGCAGCTTGGCGTCGAGCAACAGGGGCATCAGCGCCTGGTCGACGCGGTCAACGCGCTGCTGAAGCAGTTCGTCGATCTTGAGCCGGTGGGCGGCCGGGATGTCCAACGAGGCAAGCGCCGAAACGTGCTTGCGCAGCGGTACCAGGTCGAGCAGCGGATCGTCGCCGGCCGGCTCGGCAAGCCAGTCCAGGGCTTGTTGCAGTTCCGGTGGTGGAGTTGCGGATCGCGTACGGCGCATGATGGACCAATGACCCGTGGGGCGTGTGGTGATTCTAGTAGAATCCGCTCGCGATTTTTCCGCCCTGCGCGAGGATTCCCATGAGCCTGCTATCCGCCAAGCCGATCGATCCGCGCGACCGGCTGATCGTTGCCCTCGACGTCGCCGATGCCGGCCTGGCCCGCGCACTGGTGGTCGAACTGGGCGACGCCGTGCACTTCTACAAGATCGGTCTCGAACTGTTCATGACCGAAGGTTACTTCGACCTGCTGCGCTGGCTCACCGGCCAGGGCAAGAAGGTGTTTGTCGACCTCAAATTTTTCGACGTGCCGGAGACCGTCCGTTCGGCCGTGCGCGCGCTTGCGCACAGCGGCGCGACGTTCGCCACCATCCATGGCAACCAGGCGATCATGGAGGCGGCGGTGAAGGACAAGGGCGAACTGAAGATTCTGGCCGTGACGGTACTCACCAGCCTCGACCGCGGCGACCTCGACGACCTCGGATTCGCCTGCGACGTCGACAAGCTGGTGCTTTCGCGCGCGCGCCGGGCCCTCGCCGCCGGCGTGGACGGCATCGTTTCCTCCGGTCTGGAGGCACCGATGATCCGAAGCGAACTGGGCAGCCGGCTGATGGTGGTCACGCCCGGCATCCGACCCGTGGAAAACAAGCCCGCCGACGACCAGAAGCGCACCGTCGACGTGGCCCAGGCCTTTCGCAATGGTGCCGACTACATCGTCGTTGGCCGCCCGATCCGCCAGGCGGCGGACCCCCGGGCCGCGGCCCAGGGCATCCAGCGCACCATCGCCGAAGTGTTCGGCGCGGCCGCTGCCTGAGCCCGCCGCAGCCGGGCTTGTTATCTTGCGGATTTTGAAATAGAATCCCGGGCTTTTCCGCATTCCAAGAGAACGCCATGGTTGTCATTCGTCTCGCCCGCAGCGGTGCCAAGAAGCGCCCGTTCTTCAACATGGTGGTGGCCGATTCGCGCAACCGCCGCGATGGCCGCTTCATCGAGCGCATCGGTTACTACAACCCGGTTGCCGCCGAAAAGGAGCAGGGGCTGGTGATCAACGCCGAGCGCCTCGCTTACTGGCAGGGTCACGGCGCGCGCCTGTCGCCGACCGCCGCCCGCCTGGTCAAGCAGTCGACCGCGAAGGCCGCCTGAGCGCATGATCGTGCTGGGGCGCATCGTCGCCCCGTTCGGGGTCAAGGGCTGGCTCAGGGTTCATCCCTTCGGCGACGACCCCGAGGCATGGCGCGCGATGCCGCGCTGGTGGCTGTCGGATGACGCCGAGGCGCCCGCCGAGCACTGGCAGGCGCTGACGCTGGAGTCGGTCAAGCGCCACGGCGATGGTGTCGTCGCCAAGCTCGAAGGTGTCGGCGACCGGGATGCGGCCGAGGCACTGGATGGCTTATTCGTCGGGGCACCGCGCGATGCGTTGCCGGCGACCGCGGATGAAGAGTATTACTGGGCCGACCTGGTCGGCCTGGAAGTGGTGAATGAGCAGGACGGGATACTTGGGCGCGTCGCCTCGCTGATCGAGACGGGGGCCCACGATGTCCTGGTAGTTCGGGACGGCGAGCGCGAGAGGTTGCTGCCGTTCGTGGCGCAGGTGGTGAGGAAGGTGGACGTGCCGGGAGGGCGCATCCGAGTCGACTGGGATGCCGGCTGGTGAGCCTGCGCTTCGACGTCGTCACGCTGTTCCCGGAGATGTTTGCGGCGCTGACCGCGTCGGGCATCTCGCGGCGGGCGCTTGAACGCGGGCTGTGGCAGCTGGAGAGCTGGAACCCGCGGCGCTGGACGCAGGACGTGCATCGCACCGTCGATGACCGGCCCTACGGCGGCGGCCCCGGCATGGTGATGCTGGCGCAGCCGCTGGAGCAGGCGATCGGTGCGGCGAAGGCGGCGCGGAGCGAGGCGGGAGCCACGGCGCGGGTGATCTGCCTGTCGCCGCAGGGTCGGCGCATCGACCAGCGCCGGGTGGCGGAGCTGGCGGCGGGCGACGGAGCGATACTGCTCTGCGGCCGCTACGAAGGGATAGACGAGCGCTTGATCGAGCGCTGCGTCGATGAGGAGTTGTCGCTGGGCGATTTCGTATTGTCCGGCGGCGAGCTGGCGGCAATGGCGCTGATGGATGCATGCATCAGGCTGCTGCCGGGAGCGCTGAATGACGGCGCGTCGGCGATCGAGGATTCGTTCGTCGCGAGCCTGCTGGACTGTCCGCACTACACGCGGCCAGAGCTGTACGAAGGTCGTGCGGTGCCGGACGTGCTGTTGTCCGGCGACCATGCCAGGATCCGCCGCTGGCGCCTGAAGCAGGCGCTGGGGAGGACGTGGCAGCGACGCCCGGACTTGTTGCGGGCGAGGGAGTTGAGCAGTGAAGAGGCCGAACTGCTGGCGGAATTCCAGCGGCAAGGCGATTAGAAACGTCGCGCACCAGGGAAACCTGCTCTGCGCGCAAGGTTGGCGGGCATTGTCCGCGGCCACAACATGAAGGAGCAGTGATGGACCTTATCAAGCAACTCGAAGCCGAGGAAATCGCGCGTCTCGGCAAGAACATCCCCGAATTCGGCCCCGGCGACACCGTGATCGTCAACGTGAACGTCGTCGAAGGCGAGCGCAAGCGCGTGCAGGCCTTCGAAGGCGTCGTCATCGCCAAGCGCAACCGCGGCCTCAACTCGAGCTTCATCGTGCGCAAGATTTCCTCCGGCGAGGGCGTCGAGCGTACCTTCCAGATGCATTCGCCGCTGATCGCCAGCGTCGAGGTCAAGCGCCGCGGCGACGTGCGCCGCGCCAAGCTCTACTACCTGCGCCAGCGCTCCGGCAAGTCGGCCCGCATCAAGGAAAAGCTCGCGCACAAGGGCTGAGCTTTCGGCGGAGGGTAAGGCCCGCGTCAGCGGGCGTTAGCCGGAGCCAAAAGCTCGCGCACAAGGGCTGAAATCGCCCCTGGCAAGACAAAAGGGCCGCCCGGTTCGGGCGGCCCTTGTCGTTTACGAGCCTGCGCCGGGTTCGCTCAGTAGCGCTTCTTGTCGCACTCGATGAGTGCGTAGGCCGAGTGGTTGTGGATGGACTCGAAGTTCTCGCTCTCCACCACGTAAGCGTCGATGCGCGGGTCGGCGTTGAGGGCGCCGGCCACGTCGCGCACCAGGTCCTCGACGAACTTGGGATTGTCGTAGGCGCGCTCGGTGACGAACTTCTCGTCGGGCCGCTTGAGCAGGCCGTAGAGCTCGCAGGAAGCCTGCGTTTCGGCGATGCGCACGATGTCCTCGATCCAGACCAGCTGGTTCGTCGTGGCGCTGATGGTGACGTGCGAACGCTGGTTGTGGGCGCCACGCTCCGAGATCTTCTTCGAGCAGGGGCACAGGCTGGTGACGGGCACCACCACCTTGATGGTCTGCCGGTAGCGGCCGCCGGCGACGATCTCGCCGATGAAGGTCACTTCGTAGTCCATCAGGCTCTTCACGCCGGATACCGGCGCCGCCTTGTTGATGAAGTAGGGAAAGCTCATCTCGAGGTGGCCGGTCTCCGCCTCGAGGCGGCGGACCATTTCGCGCAGCATGGACTCGAAGCTTTCGACCGAGATCTCCTCCTCGTGCGCATTGAGGATCTCGACGAAGCGCGACATGTGGGTGCCCTTGAAGTTGTGGGGCAGCCCGACGTACATGTTGAACGTCGCGATCGTGTGGCGTACACCGCCGCTCTTGTCGAGCACCTTGAAGGGGTGGCGGATATCCTTGATGCCGACCTTGTTGATCGGCAGCTGGCGCGAGTCCTCGCTGCTCTGTACGTCGTCTCTCGTGGACGAGGAATCTTTAACCATGCACCCTCAGCGTGTAGTAAGTTTGAGTCATACCCAACGCGAGCGCTTGGCCTACATCGACTTCCGCCTGTACTTCATGGGGGAAGTTGGCCGTCCTGATTTGGCCAGCCGCTTTGGAGTGGCACCAGCAGCAGCCACTCGCGATCTGGCTCTGTACCGCGAGGTTGCGCCGCAAAACATCGAGTTCGATGGCAGCAACAAGATCTACAGGATTGGCAAAGCGTTCGCGCCTTTGTTCGACCATGCTCCGCAGCGGGTTTTGTCAGCGCTGTCGCTTGGGTTCGGTGATGGTGTGAATGGCGAGTCGCTGCCAATGCTTCCTTGCGAGTCACCAGCTGCGCTGAGCAGTCCCCGCATGGATGTACTGGCACCGATCTGTCGCGCGATCCACGCCAAGCGTCCGGTGGCCATCCGCTACCACTCGATGAGCAGCGGCGAGTCGGAACGGGTGATCGTGCCCTTCGCCTTGGTCGACACCGGCCTGCGCTGGCACGTCCGGGCCTTTGATCGTAAGAGCGTCGAATTCCGCGATTTCGTTGTTACGCGCATCGAAGCGCCGACCTTGGTCGATGAAGAACCCAAGGCCAACGAGCGTCCGGACAACGACATTCAGTGGACTCGAATCGTGGAGCTGGACTTGGTGCCGCATCCGCGACTCGCGCGCCCCGAGATTATCAGGATGGACTATGGGATGACCGATGGCTCGATACGCATGCGTGCGCGCGCAGCGGTCGCTGGCTACATGCTGCTGCGCTGGAGCGTCGATGCATC
>ERZ724507.1357-NODE-1357-length-10539-cov-7.153663_pt1 | contig 10539 bp, 9 predicted proteins | sample MGYA00376040_ERZ724507 | MGnify/ENA primary metagenome ERZ724507 (study PRJEB28724, sample SAMN07190883) | activated sludge metagenome | isolation source: activated sludge of sewage treatment plant in Hong Hong | place: Hong Kong | collected 2016-03-17 ...
TGCCTCATGTGGCTTTCCGACGGGCGTGTTACTTGGGGGTGTCAAAGTCGGGTTTAAGCGTTTTCCCCCAAACCCGTCGCAAATAGCGACCCGCCGAATTTCCCCCCCAATCGCCCCGGATCGCCCTATCCACGGCCCTTCCCACCCCTTCCCGCCTGATTTCCCCCAATTGTCAAATATCGCGCTAGTCCACATTTTGGCAAAAAATTGAAGCGTTAAACGGACCGTTTTGTGGGAGTCTCAGGCGGCCGTTTTAACTCCAAGATACGCATATCGGCAGTGTCAAATATCGCGCAAAAAAAATCGGCCACCCGATGAAGGTGGCCGAAAGCATTGGTATGACTGGCGCGCCCGGAGCGATTCGAACGCCCGACCCTCTGGTTCGTAGCCAGATACTCTATCCAACTGAGCTACGGGCGCGCTGTCAGAGTCGCGCATTATACGGATGAGGCCGTAGAATGCAAGTTCCCGAGAAAAATGGCCCATGGAAACGATCAGCGTTCGCATGCCGAAGTACCCGGAGTGCTGGCAAAGCTGCGGCTCCTGCGCCAGCGGCGAGGTTTTCATCCTCGAACTGCTGGTGAAGGTCGGCGACGTCATCGCGCGCGACGACAACCTGCTGACGCTGGAGACCGGCAAGGTCGCGCTCGACATTCCGACGCCGCGTGCCGGTCGGGTCGTCGCGATCCATGTCAGGGAGGGCGATACGGTCGCCGAGGGCGCGCTCCTGGTCAGCCTGGAAACCGTCTGAACTGGCGCTGCCGGCTAGTCGGACGGGGGGTCTCCGTTGTTCTTGAACATTCCCGGAGTCAGATCGTATTTCTGCAGCAGACGATAGAACTCGGTGCGGTTGCGCTCGGCGATGCGCGCGGCGTCGGCAACGTTGCCTTCGGTCAGCTTGAGCAACTGGACCAGGTACTTGCGCTCGAAGCGGTGCTTGGCCTCGCTGTAGCTCAGCGTCTCGAGCGCCGGCTTGCGCAGGGCGCGGGCCACCAGGGCCAGTGGGATCAGGGGCGTTGCGGTCAACGCGCAGCTTTGCTCGACGACATTGTAGAGTTGCCGAACGTTGCCCGGCCAGGCGGCCGTCGCCAGCGCTTCCAGCGCGTCCGGCGCGAAGCCGTGGATCGTCTTGCCGTAGCGGGTGGCAACCTGCTGGACGAAATACGCCGCCAACAGCGGAATGTCCTCGCGGCGCTCTTCCAGCGTCGGCAAGGTGAGCGAAACGACATCCAGCCGATAGTAGAGATCCTCGCGGAACTGCCCCTCGGCCATGGCCGCGTCGAGATCGCGGTGGGTCGCGGAGAGCAGGCGGACATCGACCGGCTCGGTCCGCGTCGCGCCGACCGGACGCACGGCGCGTTCCTGCAGCACGCGCAGGAGCTTGACCTGAAGCGCCAGCGGCATGTCGCCGATCTCGTCGAGGAACAGCGTGCCCCCGTCTGCCGCCTGGAAAAGCCCTCCCCGCGCATTGCCGGCGCCGGTGAAGGCACCCTTGACGTGGCCGAACAGCTCCGATTCGAGCAGTTGCTCGGGAATCGCCCCGCAGTTGATGGCGACGAACGGCCCCCCGGCACGCGGACTGGCGCGGTGAATGGCGCGCGCCAGAACCTCCTTGCCGCTGCCGCTTTCGCCGCGTATCAGCACGCTGGCGTCGGAAGCGGCGACCATGCGCGCCTCCGCCATCAGTTCGGACATCCGGGAACTGCGGAAGATGATCCCGTCCAGCCATTCCCCGGACTGCCCGCCGGCGGCGAGCGGAGCGCTCGCACCCTCGGCGCCGCTCGGGGTGGAGAGCTGCAGGGCCTGGTCGATCTTTTCCAGCAGCAACTGGCTGTCGAAAGGCTTGGTCAGGTAGCCGAAAACGCCCCTTGAAGTGGCGTCGACCGCGTCAGGGATGGTCCCGTGCGCGGTCAGCAGGATCACCGGCAGGGTTGGCCAGGTGCCGCGGATTTCGTCGAACAGCGCAAGGCCGTCGCGCCCCGGAAGACGCACGTCGCTGACCACCGCGCGCGGCGGATCGACCGCGATGCGGCCCAGCGCCTCCTCGGCCGAGGCCGCGGTCGACACCCGGAAGCCGCGGGCGCGCAGACGGATGGAAAGCAGGCGAAGAATGTCCTCGTCGTCATCGACCACGAGGATGTGGGCGCCGCCGGCGCTGGCTGCCGGATTCATCTGACGACGCCGGCCGGGCGCGTGGCCCGCGGACGCTGCGGCAGGGTTCGTTCGATGTCGGCCAGGCCGTCGATCTTTTCCTGCAATTCGATCGTCTTGCGCTGGCTGTCCTTCAACTGCTGCCCCTGCTTTTCGAGCTGCCCTTCGAGTTTCTGGCGCTCGCCATAGTTGTCGGCCAGCAGGCGCGCCAGCGGATGCAGGCTGACGGCGCCAGGGTCGGTGGATTTGAGCACCGCCTCGAGTAGGGTCAGCGCCCGCGCCAGGTCGGACTGCCCGCGCGGATGTCCGAGCACCATGGCCATCCGCACCTGGGTGTTCGGCGTCGGTGGCGAAGCCGCCAGCACCTTGCTCTCGCGAGCGATCTGCACCGGCGTCATGCGCTGCAAGGTCTGGTAATACGCCAGCGCCGACAGCGGACCGGCGTCGTCGCAAGCCGCCGCCGGCGGACCGGCAGCCGGCGCGGATGGCGGGGCGGCGGCCGGCGCGACGGCGCATCCGGCGACGAGCAACTGCAGCGCGATCATCGCCGCGCGGGCGGACATCGCCGGTAAACCCGCGTGCGGAGGATTACTTTTTCTTGTCATTGGGTAGTTCCACGCAGAAATGGGCACCGGCATCGCTGGGCAGCACGCAGACACGGCCGCCCATGGCGCGCGCCAGTTCGCGCACGATCGACAGGCCGACGCCGCTCCCCAGCCGCTGCGCCGATGGCTTTCGTCGACCCTGGACGAAAGGCTCGAAAATTCGTTCCACATCGTCGTCGGCAACGCCAGGCCCCTGATCGAGGCATTCCAGCCGCAGTTTGCCGCTGCCCACACCTGCGAGCAGGCGGATTTCGCCGCCCTCGGGACTGAAATCGATGGCGTTGGAAAGCAGGTTGTCGACGATCACCGCCAGCTTTTCCCGATCGACGGGAACATGGAGGTCGGGCGCCTCAATGGTCAGCGTCAAATGTCGAGCCTTGCCGTGTAGCTCGTGGCGACGGACGGCGTCGGCCAGGAACGCACGAATGTCGATCTGGCGGCGGACCAGGCGGCTGCTGTCGAAAGCCGCCGCATTCAGGCTCAGGAGTCCCTCGATCTGGCGCTGCAAGGCGATCACGTTGTTCTGGAGGATGCTGACAACCTCGAACTGGGCAGTCCCGAGCGGACCGGGAACCTCTTCCTGGAGGAGCGCCACGCCTTCGCGCAGTGCGGTCAACGGGGTCTTGAGTTCGTGCGACACGTGGCGCAGCATCCGCTCGCGATCCGCCTCCAGTTCCGCGAGGCGCTGCCGCAGCCAGTCGAGTTGCCGGCCAAGCTGCCGGAAGTCGGCCGGGCCGCCGACGACTACCGGTTCGTCGAAGCGCTGCTCGCCAAGCCGGGTGATCGCCCGCTCGAGATTGCGCAAGGGGCGGACCAGCCACCAGCCGATGGCCATGGCGACGAGAAGCGCCCCGGCCAGCGCCAGACCGATCTGTCCGCCGAGACGCAGCCTGCTGGCCTCCAGTTCGCCGAGAAGCGCGCTGTTCCGGGTGTCGATCCAGTGCTGCCCGGCACCCTTCAGCAAGCCGTTGATTTCGGCCAGATTGCCCATGACCGGAGCCAGATCCGCCACCGGCAGACCCTGATCGAGTCCGTTGCGCAGGGCGTCGGCGCGCATCCGCCAATCGCCAAGCAGGGATCGGAGCGGCTTCGCGGACAGGGAATCGAGGCGATCGACAATCGCCAGCGCCTGTCCGAGATGGTCATCGAAGCGCTGACGGATCACCGGATCCTGCAATACCTGGAACTGCCTGGCGCTGCGCGCGAGGTCGACCGTGCGCTCGCCCAGTTCCTGGATCCAGGCCGCAACCTGCAGCGCCTGCTCGCCGTTCATCCGGCTTTGCTCGACAAACCGCTCGACGACGAGCCAACTGCGCAACGATGTGCCCCCGAGAAGGACGACGATCATCACGAAGCCGGCCAGCATGGCCTGGCGGAATGAGATGCGGAACATGCGGGATCGTTGTTCTTGAAAGGTATGAAGTTTAGCCCGCAACCAGCGGAAGCGCAGCCACCCGCCCTACCCTGTGGATGCCTGATCCGGTCAGGTCCGATGCGCAAATGTAATTATAAATCATACGGTTGTATTTCTGTCGCTTTCTGCCGACAAGCGCAAAACCCGGCCAGTCGGCGATATCCGGCGAAACCGCAGATCGTTGTCGCCATTTCACGACAGGCATCTCCGGAATGATCTCGAATCTGGATTATGTATATCGTTCATTTAGTTGATTTTAAATCGTTAACATATTCTGGCATGGTAATCGCTGACGTTTCTCCGCAATCAACCGCAAACAGAGGAGATTCCATGTTCAACAAGCAAGTCCCTTCCACCCGTGACGACATGATCGTCCGCAAGGACATCCGCGGCTTCCTCACTCCCGGCGCGGCACCCGGGACTCAGCCGGTCGCTGATCTCACCACAAGAGCCGCCCTCCAGGCCGAGAGCGCTTCCGCGGAGCCGGCGATGCCCGCGCCGGCGTCGGCCGATGTGGAGCCTTGCGCTGACAACGGCGCGTCGGAAGCCCGCCTGATCGTTGGTCCCGACGTCAAGCTCAAGGGCGCCGAGATTCTCGATTGCGACACACTGGTCGTCGAAGGGCGCGTCGAAGCGACGATGGACAGCCGCGTGCTCCGCATCGCCGAGCAGGGCGCGTTCACCGGCAAGGTCAGTATCGATATCGCCGAGATCCACGGCCGCTTCGAGGGTGAGCTCACCGCACGTTCACAGTTGATCATCCATGCCACGGGACGGGTCAACGGCAAGATTCGCTACGGCAAGCTGGTTGTCGATGAAGGCGGCGAGCTGTGCGGCGACGTCAATACGATTTCGGCAGAGAAGTCGTTGCAGCAACGCGCGCGCAACGAAACAGTCCCCACGCTGAGCGCCGTCGGGACGTAGTTCGTAACAATCGCGGCCTGGCGCCGGGCCGCGACTGATCGCCGCACTCGCCTCCGGGCAACAGGACCACGGGAAATCCGGCTGCCGCGCCAGCGGCGCCGGATTTCCCGCTACAGCGGAAACCGAAGTTAAGACTGGTCATTCCCGGCCAAGCCTCGTAGACTTGGAGCTTTCCGCCTCAGTCCGAACAGCCATGAAAACAAACACCTCACGGATTTCCCGCCTGGCCGTGCTGGCCCTGAGCGTATTGCTCGCGAGCATGCCCGTCCTCGCCGACAAGGGCGGCAAGCATGGCAAGGGACAGGACGGCAACAGCCAGGGCGAGGACCGCGATGACCGCCGCAACTACGGTTATGGTTCCGGCGAACCGCGGGAGCGCGGCTATGGTTATGGCTACCCGCCACCGCCGAATGGCTACGGTTATGTCGCTCCGCCGCCGGAACGCGGCTACGGCCATGACCGGGCTCCGGAGCACGGCTACGGCTACGGCGTCCCTCACGACCGCGCCTACCATCCCGGCGGCCCCGCTGTCACCATCCATTTCGGTGACAGCGATCGTTACATCATCAACGACTACTACGGCGGCGAGTTCAGCCGCGGCCACTGCCCGCCCGGCTTGGCGAGGAAGCACAACGGCTGCATGCCTCCGGGCCATGCCCGGAGGTGGAACCGGGGCTATCCCCTGCCGCGGGATGTCGTCTACTATCCGCTGCCTTATGACCTCGTCCAGCGCCTGCCGCCCCCGCCGCCCCGCCACCGTTACGTGCGTGTCGGCGGCGATGTGCTGCTGCTCTCCGGATCGTCGATCGTCGTCGATGCAATCATCGACATCGGACAGTAGAATCAACTTAAACAAACATCAGCAAGCTACTGAACAAACGGGAAATAATTGATGTCTCAATACGTCATGTCCATGCTGCGGGTGAGCAAGATCGTCCCGCCCAAGCGGCAGATCATCAAGGATATTTCGCTCTCCTTCTTCCCCGGCGCCAAGATCGGCCTGCTCGGGCTGAACGGCTCGGGCAAGTCGACCGTGCTGCGGATCATGGCCGGCGTCGACAAGGAATTCGACGGCGAGGTCCAGCACCTGGCCGGCGTTTCGATCGGCTACCTGCCGCAGGAACCGCAACTCGATCCGACGAAGACGGTGCGCGAGGAGGTCGAATCCGCCCTCGGTGAGGTGATGCAGGCGCAGGCCAGGCTGGACGAGGTCTATGCCGCCTACGCCGATCCGGACGCCGATTTCGACAAGCTGGCCGAGGAACAGGCGCGGCTGGAGGCGATCATCGCCACCGCCGGTTCGGATACCGAACATCAGATGGAACTGGCCGCCGATGCCCTGCGCCTGCCGCCCTGGGATGCCGCCATCAAGCACCTGTCCGGCGGTGAAAAGCGCCGCGTCGCGCTGTGCAAGCTGCTTCTGGCCAGGCCGGACATGCTGCTGCTCGACGAGCCCACCAACCACCTCGACGCCGAATCGGTCGACTGGCTGGAGCAGTTCCTCGTCCGCTTTCCCGGCACGGTGGTCGCCGTCACCCACGACCGTTACTTCCTCGACAATGCCGCCGAGTGGATCCTCGAACTCGACCGCGGCCACGGCATCCCCTGGAAGGGCAACTATTCGAGTTGGCTGGAGCAGAAGGAAGCGCGCCTGGAAAGCGAATCGAAGCAGGTCGACGCGCACATGAAGGCGATGAAGCAGGAACTCGAATGGGTGCGTTCCAACCCGAAGGCGCGCCAGGCCAAGAGCAAGGCCCGACTGTCGCGTTTCGAGGAACTGTCGAGCTTTGATTACCAGAGGCGCAACGAAACCCAGGAAATCTTCATCCCGGTCGGCGAACGCCTTGGCGACAAAGTCATCGAGTTCGCCGGCGTCAGCAAGTCCTTCGGCGACAAGCTGCTGATGGACAAGCTTTCCTTCAACCTTCCGCCGGGCGCGATCGTCGGCATCATCGGCCCCAACGGCGCCGGCAAGTCGACGCTGTTCAAGATGATCACCGGGCAGCAACAGCCGGATTCCGGCGAGATCGTCATCGGGCCAACCGTCAGGATGGCCTATGTGGACCAGTCACGCGACTGCCTCGACGGCAGCAAGACGGTGTTCGAGGAACTGGCCGAAGGCCGCGACATCCTGCAGATCGGCAAGTTCGAGATGCCGAGCCGCGCCTACATCGGCCGCTTCAACTTCAAGGGCGGCGACCAGGGCAAGCAGGTCGGCAACCTTTCCGGCGGCGAACGCGGCCGTCTGCACCTGGCGAAGACGCTGATGGCCGGCGCCAACCTGCTGCTGCTCGACGAACCGTCGAACGACCTCGACGTCGAAACCCTGCGCGCACTGGAGGACGCCCTGCTCGAATTTCCGGGCTGCGCGCTGGTCATCTCGCACGACCGCTGGTTCCTCGACCGCATCTGCACGCACATCCTGGCCGCCGAAGGCGATTCGCAGTGGAACTTCTTCGCCGGCAACTATCAGGAATACGAGGAAGACAAGAAGAAGCGGCTGGGCGAGGAAGGCGCCAAGCCGAAGCGCATCCGCTACAAGCCGATCACGCGCTGATCGTTGCTCTGGCGGCTCCCGCAAATGCCGGGAACCCCGTCGCCCGGAAACGGGGCGCAGCAAACGTCGCCGCAGAAGGCAGGACGGGCGCCGTCTGGCGCCCGTCCCTTTTTCCGCTCCCCGCCATGGCGGAGAGCCGAAACTGGTGATCTAGTGCTTGAGGTTGGCCGAGAAGACCGCCCTGGTCTTTTCCGGAAACTGGAATTCGTTGAAGGCGCGGCTGATTTCGGCCTCGTTGCGCCCGGCGGAATGATCCTCGAAACAGATGCCGATGACCTTGCCATTGGCCGCCAGTGTCTGGAAGGCATAGCGCCAGCGCTGAGCCTCCGCCAGGCGTTCGCGCAGTTCGACCTCGTTGGAGATTGCGATACCGGCTTTTTTCAGCGAATCGAGGAACTGTTCGAAGGATTCGGTGCTCAGACTGCCCATTCTATGTCTCCGTTCTAGATGTGGTGTTGCATGACCATGAGCCGAATAACGACCCTCCGCGGATTCGGTTGACACGAAAGCGACGGAAAATTGAGTGCGATAATTCGCTCCAATGAAAAAGCAAGGCGACGCCGTCGCGATTCCGGAGATTCGTCCCGGGCAGTCGATCGAACTGCTCAAGGAACTGCATATCCTGACCCGCGACGGCAAGCTCAACCAGGACACGCGGCGCAAGCTGAAACAGGTTCATCACCTCTGCCAGTTCATCGAGCCGCTGCTGGCTGGCGCGCAGACCCTGGCCGATCACGGCGCCGGCAAGTCCTATCTCGGCTTCATCCTCTACGATCTTTATCGCAAGGAACGTGCCACCGGCGAGATCATAGGCATCGAGAGCCGCCCGGAACTGGTCGCCAAGTCGCGCGAACTGGCCGCCCGCCTTGGCTTTTCGCGAATGCGCTTCCTCGCCTGCACGGTTGCGGAGTCGTTGGCCTCGCCCGACTTGCCGGACCGTGTCGATGTCGTCACCGCGCTGCACGCCTGCGACACGGCGACCGACGACGCGATCCGTTTCGCGCTGGCCAAGGACGCCCAGCACATCGTGCTCGTGCCCTGCTGCCAGGCCGAAGTCGCCGCCGCGCTGCGTGCCGGCAAGCGTGAAGCGCTGGCGAAAACGGCGTTCGCCGAGCTATGGCGCCACCCGCTCCACACCCGCGAACTCGGCAGCCTCCTGACCAACGTGCTGCGCTGCCTGCTGCTCGAAGCGCACGGCTACGACGTCACCGTCACCGAACTGGTCGGCTGGCAGCATTCGCTGAAGAATGAACTGATCATCGCTTCAAAAACGGGCAAAAAAGGCAGTCGACCGCAGCAGCTCGCCCGCGAACGCGCCGCCGCCATCCTGCGCGAGTTCGATATCGAAGACCTGGCCGCGCGCTTCGCCTACTGAAACCGATGGAACGCCCCGATCACCCGCTCGAACTGCTCGCCCCGGCCAAGAACGCCGATTTCGGCATCGAAGCCATCAAGCACGGCGCCGATGCCGTCTATATCGGCGGCCCGGCCTTCGGCGCGCGCCACGGGGCCGGCAACAAACTGGCCGACATCGCCCGCCTGTGCGAATTCGCCCACCGCTTCCGGGCGAAGGTGTTCGTCGCCCTCAACACCATCCTCCACGACTCCGAACTCGAGGCCGGACGCCGCCTGGCGTTGCAGGCGTGGGAGGCCGGCGCCGACGCGCTGATCGTCCAGGACATGGGCCTGCTCGAACTCGACCTGCCGCCGATCCAACTCCATGCCAGCACCCAGGCGGACATCCGCAGCGTCGGCAAGGCCCGCTTCCTGGAGGATGCCAGGTTCTCGCAACTCGTCCTCGCCCGCGAGCTCGATCTCAACGAAATTCTTAGCATTTCATCACAAACGACTGTTGCATTGGAGTATTTCGTTCATGGCGCGCTCTGCGTCGCGTACTCCGGGCAGTGCTACATCAGCCACGCCCAGAGCGGGCGCAGCGCCAACCGCGGCGAATGCTCGCAGGCCTGCCGCCTGCCCTACACGCTGGTCGACGACAAGGGCAAGGTCATCGCCGAGGACCGCCACGTGCTGTCGCTGAAGGACAACAACCAGTCGGCCAACCTGCTGGCGCTGATCGACGCCGGCGTCAGCTCGTTCAAGATCGAGGGCCGGCTCAAGGACCTGGCCTACGTCAAGAACATCACCGCCCATTACCGGAACCTGCTCGACGGCATCCTCGAAGCCCGGCCGCAGCTTGCCCGAGCCTCGAGCGGCCGCTCGACCTTCACTTTCGTCCCGCGCCCGGAAAAGACCTTCAACCGCGGCTACACCGACTACTTCGCCGGCGGCCGCCAGGACGACATCGGCGCCTTCGATTCGCCCGCCTTCGTCGGCGAGCCGGTCGGCGAGGCGGCCGGAATCGGCGACGGGTGGCTGCTGGTCGCCAGCGACGAGACCTTCCACAACGGCGACGGCGTCTGCTTCCACGACGCCGGCGGGCAGGTGCAGGGCATGCGCATCAACCGCGTCGAGGGGGACAAACTCTTTCCCGCCGGGATACCGGCGGAACTCACCACCGGCGCCACCCTCTTCCGCAACCGCGACCAGGCGTTCGAGCGGGCGCTCGAGCGTGCTTCCGCCGACCGCCGCATCGCCGTGCGGCCGGTACTCTCCGAGACCGCCGACGGCTTCCGCCTGACGCTGACCGACGAGGACGGCGTCGCGGTTGCGGTCGACACCCCGAAAATGGCCAAAACTGCGGCGGAACACCCGGAGCGCGCGCTGGCGACGCTGCGCGACCAGCTCGGCAAGTTCGGCGCGACGATGTTCGCCGCCCGACCCGTGGACCTGGAACTGTCGCAGGCGTGGTTCCTGCCCGTCGCCGTCATCAACGCGCTGCGCCGGGCGGCGGCCGAAAAGCTGGAAGCGGCCCGCATCGCCACCCACCC
>ERZ724507.1358-NODE-1358-length-10537-cov-3.809388_pt1 | contig 10537 bp, 13 predicted proteins | sample MGYA00376040_ERZ724507 | MGnify/ENA primary metagenome ERZ724507 (study PRJEB28724, sample SAMN07190883) | activated sludge metagenome | isolation source: activated sludge of sewage treatment plant in Hong Hong | place: Hong Kong | collected 2016-03-17 ...
CGCCCGCACGTCAAGTGCCGGCTCCGCCACCGCGAGCCGCAGCGTCGCCGATACCACCGACGTGCTGGGCATTCCGGAAAGCGAGTTCACCCCGAAGGTCCGCGACGCCATCATGAAGCTGATGGGGGAGGTCGACCATCTGCGCCAGGAGCTTCAGAACCAGCGCAAGCGCATGACGCAGCTCGAAACCGACGCCGACCAGGACGTCCTCGTGCCCTGCCTCAACCGCCGCGCCTTCGTGCGCGAGATGTCGCGCATCCTCTCCTTCGTCGAGCGCTACCGGCTGCCCGCCAGCCTCGTCTATCTCGACCTCGACAATTTCAAGGAGATCAACGACCAGCACGGCCATGCCGCCGGCGACGCCGCGCTGCATCAGGTCTGCGACGTCCTCAAGGGCCACATCCGCGAATCCGACATGCTCGGACGCCTCGGCGGCGACGAGTTCGGCATCATTCTGGCCAAGGCCAACCAGGCCGAGGCCGACGCCAAGGCCGACCTGATGGGCCAGATCATCAAGGCCTGCCCGCTGGTCTGGAACGGCAAGGCGATCCAGCTCGCCTTCACCACCGGGGCCTACGAGTTCCGCCCCGGCGAGAATCCGGCCGAGGCGATGGCCCGCGCCGACCGCGCGATGTACGAGCGCAAGGTGCTCGCCCGCGCCGCCCGGCGCTAGATCTCTAGCTGTTCTCCGACTGCATGCCGTGCCGCTGCTCCATGGCGGACGACCAGCCTTTGAGCGTCGCGCCGCCGGGGAACTTGCTGACCGTCGCCCCCTCGAAGCGGAACGTCGCCCGGCCGCCGCCGAACTGGGTGTGAATGCCGGCCGTCACCGGCACGCCCCAGGTCTGGGCGAGCCGCTCCACCAGCGCGGTCCCCTTGCCGCCGCCGACGTCGCAGCCCAGCAATTGCACCGCGCCGAACTCGGCGAAGATCCGCTTGATGCGGATCAGCAGGTGCTCGATCTGGCCGAAATTCGACAGCGAGATCGCCGCCAGATGCGGCGCGCCGTTGATCTCGCCGCCGGTGACGTTCTGAAGCCCGTTATTGCCGTGCCCGTGGAAGCGCAGCAGCATCGTCTGGCCGTTGCCGCCGCGCGCCGCGATCTCGTTCATCGCGACTTCCAGCCCGTTCGACATGCCGAACAGCACGATCGGATCGAAGCCCGCCTTGCGCAGATCGGCCGCCTCCATCTGGACCAGCGAGGGATCGGTGCCGTCCACCATGTCGATCGTGCGCAGGCGGCTGACATCCTCCAGCTTGTGCCAGGTGATGGGACCGACGATCTGGTCGCGGCGCAGCGTGTGATGGTCCTGGAATTTCCAGACCGCGTTGCCCGTCTTCGGACCGAAATGCCCGTCGGAGGTGATCAGCGTCTGCGGCCGGTGGCGGCGCATGAGAATCTGCGCCGTCGTCACGCTCGGCAGGACGTCGCCGTTCCACATCAATGTCATTCGGACGGCTCCGTTTCTCGGATTCCGCCCCCCGCCCCTTGCCCTTAGCGCCGCCGGCCCGGCCGCGCGACGTGGCGCATCGCCGCGTCAGGCGATGATGTCGGGAATGAGCTGATTTTCCAGCTGCAGGATCTGGTCCTTGAGGGCCAGTTTCTTCTTCTTCAGCCGGGCCAGCAGAAGCTGGTCGCGGGCGGAGGCGTCGGACAGCGCCTGGATGGCGCTGTCGAGATCGCGGTGCTCCTGGCGCAGGAGGCCCAGCTTCATGCGGACCGCCTTGTCTTCCTCGCTCTCGTCCGGCTCGAACGCCGTCATGCCGATGCCCGATTCCCTGCAACTGCCCCAGGCTGAAACAATAGCGGGCGCGGCATACCCTGTCTTGCCCCGCGTGCCGTTTAACGGGGCCGAAAGCATGGCCGGCGAATTGCCGCGCCGCAGCACATGAATTCGCCGACAGACGCCCCCTTCGCCCGTGACAGAACGGTGAATCCGTGGTGTGCTTCTCCATCCTGAAGTCAGGAAAGGAGGCGAGTTCCGATGGGACTTGAATCGCACATCCAGAACCTCTCGGAGAAGCACCGGAGACTGGAGGAGACGATCGCCGAGGAGACGGCGCACCCCGGCCACGACGAGCTGAAGATCTCCGCGATGAAGCGCCAGAAACTGCGGATCAAGGAGGAGCTGGAAAGGCTCCGCTGCGAGACCGCCCACTAGGCAAAGCGCCCCCGAGGCGCGTTTTTGAGGCCCTCGTGCCGCCGGCGCCCCTTAGCGCCGGTGGCGGCGGGGGCTTTGATTTATTAACGCCCCGGCCGTTCGCCGGGGTGGACATGCCCCCGGCCTTTTGCTATTTCGCCGCCTCCCGGAACGGCTGCCAGCCGTCCGTCCCGCTATCCTTGGCTTCCAAGAAGGTCATCCGTGCAGATCATCGTCCGCGACAACAACGTCGATCAGGCCCTGAAGGCGCTCAAGAAGAAGATGCAGCGCGAGGGTCTGTTCCGCGAGATGAAGCTGCGCAACCATTATGAGAAGCCGAGCGTGAAGAAGGCCCGCGAAAAGGCCGAGTCGATCCGCCGCGCCCGCAAGCTCGCCCGCAAGCGCCTCCAGCGCGAAGGCCTGCTCCCGGCCGCCGCCAAGAAGTAAGCTTCGGATTCAGTCTTGCGCCGACGCAAGCCGCGGGTCCGCCCCGCGGCTTTTCGTTTGTCTGCCCCCGAGTTGCCTTTCTCCCTGCTGGATGCCGCCGCGCCCCGTCGTAGCATCGTCCGGCGAATCGAAACGAGACGACTATGAACGCGCTTGGAAACGGCCGCGACCGCGCGGCGCCGTCCGGGCCGGCGGAGGCCCTTCCGCCGCTGGACGAGATCGAACAGCTGGCCGAGGCCGAGGCGGGCGCCCGCCCGCCCTCTTCGCCCTTCGGCTTCATCGCCTTCCTGGTCCGCCGCCATTTCGCGGCCAAGGCCGGGGCGCTGGTCCTGATCGCCACCGCCGCGACGGTGCTCGAATCGCTCGGCCCCTTCGCCCTCGGGCGGCTGGTGAACGCGGTGACCGGCGAGGCCGCCGCCCCGGCCCCGCACGCCTATGACGGCATCCTCTTCTGGTTCGCGGCGCTGGGCGGCCTCTGGTTCGCGCCCTCGGTGCTCTACCGCCTGCACGACGCGGTCGACCGTTCGCTCAGCCCGCGCCTGCGCGGCCTCGCGCAGAAATACCTCTTCGCCTGGCTGCTCGGCCACTCGGCCCGCTATTTCCAGGAGAACTTCGCCGGCAAGCTCGGGCAGAAGATCAAGCAGGCGGGGCAGGCGGCGACCGGCCTGCTCTATCTGTGCACCTTCGACATCACCCGCATCGTCGTGCTGCTGATCTCCGGCACGGCGCTGCTCGCCTTCCAGTCGCCCTTCTACGCCGGGCTGCTGCTCGGCTGGACGCTGCTCTACCTCGCGGCCGTGCAGCGCCTCGCCCGCCGCTCGGTCCAGCTCTCGCGCGCCTTCTCCGAGGAGGTCTCGACCTCCACCGGGCGGCTGATCGACGCCATCACCAATGTCGATCTGGTGCGGGCCTTCGCCAAATCCTCGTTCGAGCGGCGCTATCTGTCGGGCTTCCTCGCCGACGATATGAACGCCTCGCGGCGGCTGCGCCAGTTCCTGATCTGGATGAAACTCTTCATGGCCGCCGCCATGCTGGGGCTTCAGCTCGCGCTCATTTGGATGGCGGTCTCCGACACCGTCGAGGGCCGCATCACGCTCGGCGCGTTCACGATGATCTTCTTCCTCGGCAACATGATCGCCCGCTCGGTGCAGGATCTCTCGTTCCGCATGCTCGATTTCTTCGAGCAGCTCGGCACGCTCGACGAGGCCCTCGCCCTCGTCACCAAACCGCACGAGATCGTCGATGCGCCGGACGCCGTGCCGCTCGCCGTCACGCGCGGCGAGATCGCCTTCCGCGGCATCACCTTCGCGCACGGCGACGGCCACCCGGTGTTCCGCGGCCTCGATCTCGTCATCCGCCCGGGCCAGAAGGTCGGCCTCGTCGGCAAGTCGGGGGCGGGCAAGTCGACGCTCATCAAGCTGCTGCGCCGCCAGTTCGAGCCGCAGGACGGCACGGTCGAGATCGACGGGCAGGACATCTCCCGCGTCACCTGGGATTCGCTCAACCTCGCCATCGCCGAGGTGCAGCAGATGCCGGGCGTCTTCCACCGCCCGATCCGCGAGAACATCCGCTACGCCGACCAGAAGGCCAGCCAGAACGCGGTCGAGGAGAGCGCCCGCAAGGCCTTCGCCCACGACTTCATCGTCCAGCGCGACGAGGGCTACGACACCATCGTCGGCGAACAGGGCCTCAAGCTCTCGGGCGGCGAGCGTCAGCGCGTCGCCATCGCCCGGGCGCTGGTGAAGGACGCGAAGATCCTGGTGCTCGACGAGGCGACCTCATCGCTCGACAGCGAGAGCGAGCACCTCATCCAGCAGGCGCTGCTGGAGCTGATGGAGGGCCGCACGGTCATCGCCATCGCCCACCGCCTGTCGACCATCGCCGGCATGGACCGCATCATCCTGCTGGAGGACGGCCGCATCGTCGAGGACGGCAGCCATGGCGAGCTTCTGGCGAAGGGCGGGGCCTATGCCGCGCTATGGAACCGCCAGGTCGGCGGCTTCATCGAGGGCTGAACCGGCGGCGTCAGGGCATGGCGCCGCCGGACCGGACGCCGCTACTGGGCGGCCTGAACCGTGCTGGTGTGGCCGCTGGCGATCCGCCAGACGCCGTCCTCGGCGTCCACCGCCACGGCGAAGGTCATGACGCCCTTCAGCACTTCGACCTCCTCGCCCTTCTCGTTCTTGGCGTAGAGGGTGATCGGCGCGACCACTTCGGCCGCGTCCTGCGCCGGGCCGAGCAGGATCACCTTGAGCCCGGTCGTCTCCAGCCTGAGGCCCGGCTGGGCCTCCAGCGCCGCCTTGATGTCGGCGACCGTCGCCGTCTCGCCCTCGTTGCGCAGCACGCCGTTCTCGGGCCACACGAAGTCGGTGCGGTTCGCCAGCACCGATTCGATACCCTCGACGCTTCCGGCGTTGAAGTTCTCCATGAAGGCTTCGACCGCCTCGGCCGCCATCCTGTTGGGCAGGTCGGGCGGCGGCGCCACGTTGGCGCTCGCGACGCCTCCCAGCATGAGCCCCGCCGCCAGACCGATCGCCATCAACCGCATTGCATCCTCCCCGAACGAATTGAGGGCCGGAGCCTATCAGGCCCGGCCCTCCGCGTTCTTGGGACCAAGCGCCGCAGCGCGGCGGCCGGCCTCAGCCCAGCGCCTTGACGATCTCTTCGGTCATCTTCTTGGCGTCGGCGAACAGCATCATCGTGTTGTCGCGGAAGAACAGCTCGTTCTCGACGCCGGCATAGCCCGAACCCATGCCGCGCTTGATGAACAGCACGGTCTTGGCCTTCTCGACGTCGAGGATCGGCATGCCGAAGATCGGCGATTTGGGATCGGTCTTGGCCGACGGATTGGTCACGTCGTTGGCGCCGATGACATAGGCGACGTCGGCCTGCGGGAACTGGCTGTTGATGTCCTCCAGTTCGAAGACCTCGTCATAGGGCACGCTGGCCTCGGCGAGCAGCACGTTCATGTGGCCGGGCATGCGCCCCGCCACCGGGTGGATGGCGTAGGAGACCTTGACGCCCTCGGCTTTCAGCTTGTCGGCCATCTCGCGCACCGCGTGCTGGGCCTGCGCGACCGCCATGCCGTAGCCGGGCACGATGATGACCGAACCCGCGTTCTTCATGATGAAGGCGGCGTCGTCGGCCGAGCCCTGCTTGACGGGGCGGGTTTCCACCGCGCCGGTCGCCGGCCCGGTCTCGCCGCCGAAACCGCCCAGGATCACCGAGATGAAGCTGCGGTTCATGCCCTTGCACATGATGTAGCTGAGGATCGCGCCCGACGAGCCGACCAGCGCGCCGGTGATCAGCAGCGCCTCGTTGTGCAGCGTGAAGCCCAGCGCCGCCGCGGCCCAGCCCGAATACGAATTCAGCATCGAGACGACGACCGGCATGTCGGCGCCGCCGATGGGGATGATCAGCGTCACGCCGATCGACAGCGACAGGATCGTGATGATCCAGAAGATCCAGCCCGCGTTCGCGCCGCCGTTCGAGGCGAAGGCCCAGATCAGCAGGCCGATGGCGATCGCCAGGCCGATATTGATGAGGTGGCGGAAGGGCAGGATGATCGGCGCGCCCGACATGCGCCCGTCCAGCTTGGCGAAGGCGATGACCGAACCCGAGAAGGTGATCGCACCGATGGCGACGCCGATCGACATCTCCAGAAGGCTCTCGATGCGCACCATGCCGAGCTTCGGCCCGATGCCGAAGGCGGCCGGGCTGTAGAGCGCGCCGGCGGCCACGAAGACGGCGGCGAGGCCGACGAGGCTGTGGAAGGCGGCGACGAGCTGCGGCATCTGCGTCATGGCGATGCGCCGGGCGATGAACGCGCCCGCCCCGCCGCCGATGGCGATGCCGAGCACGATCAGGAACCAGGTGAACCACCCGGCGGCGGCGGTCGCGGCGATCAGCGTCGTGCCGACGGCGATGCCCATGCCGAGCATGCCGTAGAGATTGCCGCGCCGGCTCGACGCGGGGCTGGAGAGCCCGCGCAGCGCCAGGATGAACAGAACGCCGGCCGCAAGATACAACAGCGCCGCAAGGTTGGCGTTCATCGTCAAATCCCCCTCAAGGCCCGCCCGGGCCTCGCAAACTTAAAGGCCCGAAGTGCTCAGGCCCTTCACGTCGGACGGCGTCACCGCGCGCCCCGACACCATGAACAGGAAAGCGATGCCGGCCGCGACGCCGGCGGCGATCAGGAACAGCATCTGCGCCTGGTTCTGGATCCACATCGCCAGCAGCGCGATGCCGACCGCCAGCACGATGAAGCCGGCGGCGCGCATCATGCGCCCCATGCTCAACAGCGCGAGCAGCAGGCTCAGCGCCGCCGCCCCCACGATCACGTAGAACGCCAGATCCTGCGCCGGAATGCCGCCCATGACCGCCTCCTTCAGTGTTTGGCCTTCGCCTTGTACATGGCGAGCATGCGCTGGGTGACCAGGAAGCCGCCGAAGATGTTGACCGAGGCGAGGATCACCGCGAGGAAGCCGAAGATCTTCGACACCCACGACACGGCGCCCAGCGCCGGCACGGCGAGCGCGATCAGCGCGCCCACGATGATCACCGAGGAAATCGCGTTGGTCACCGCCATCAACGGCGTATGCAGCGCGGGCGTGACGCTCCACACCACGAAATAGCCCACGAAGATGGCGAGCACGAACAGCGAGAAGAAGGAAACGAGATGGTCCATGTCCGCCTGTCCTATCCCTGAAGCTGCGGATGAACGACCGCGCCGTCGCGGGCGACCAGCGCGCCCTTCACGATCTCGTCGTCCCACGGCACGTTCAGCTCCTTCGTGCCCTTGTCGACCAGCAGCGTGACGAGGTTGAGAAGGTTCTTGGCGTAGAGGTTGGACGAATCCTGGGCGATGCGGCTGGGCACGTTGAGATGCCCCATCAGCGTGACGCCGCCCGTCTCGATCACTTCGCCCGGCTTCGACAGCGGGCAATTGCCGCCCTGCTCGACCGCCAGATCGACGATGATCGAGCCCGGCTTCATGGTCGCCACCATCTCCTCGGTGATCAGCACCGGGGCCTTGCGGCCGGGGATCAGCGCCGTGCAAATGGCGATGTCCTGCTTCTTGATGGTCTCGGCGATCAGCGCGGCCTGCTTGGCCTGATACTCGGCGCTCATCGGCTTGGCGTAGCCGGCGGCCGTCTCGGCCTGCTTGAACTCGTCGTCGATGACCGCGACGAAGGTCGCGCCCAGCGATTCCACCTGCTCCTTGGCGGCCGGACGCACGTCGGTCGCCGACACGATGGCTCCCAGACGCCGCGCCGTGGCGATCGCCTGAAGCCCGGCGACGCCGGCCCCGAACACCATCACGCGGGCGGGCGCGACCGTGCCGGCCGCCGTCATCATCATCGGCATGGCGCGGCTGAACTCGGCCGCCGCGTCGATCACCGCCTTGTAGCCGGCGAGATTGGCCTGGCTGGACAGCGCGTCCATCGCCTGGGCGCGGCTGATGCGCGGCACGAACTCCATCGCCATCACGGCGCGGCCGTTCGCGGCGAGCGCGGCGAGGCCTTCCTTGTCGGCATAGGGCGCGAAGAGGCCGATCACCACGGCCCCGGCCTTCGCGCCGTTCAGCGCCGCGGCCTCGGGACGCTGCACGCAGAAGACGGCATCGGCTCCGGCGACGGCGGCGGCCGCATCGGCGGCGATCGTCGCCCCGGCCGCCTCGAACAGCGCGTCGGGAATGCGCGAGCCCTCGCCCGCCCCCGTCTCGATCGAGACGCTGGCGCCCAGGGCGATCAGTTTCTTGACGGTCTCGGGAGAGGCGGCGACCCGCTTCTCGTGCGGACGCCGTTCGCGAAGGACCGCGATTTTCATCAGTGTTCGCCGGCTTCGCCGGAGGCGGGCAGCTTGCCGCAGGCGTTGATGTGGGCGGCCGCCTGTTCGGCGTTCTTGCAGTCGATGGCGTTGGTGCGCGTCAGCGCCAGGATGACCATGAAGATGCCGACCGCCACGCTGCCCCATTTGGTGAGCGACCAGAACAGGCCGAACGTGGCCTTCTGCTCCTCGATGTCCATCGAGCCCGGAACGTAGTCGCCGTGGTCGGCCATGGTCTGCCCCCTGCACGCGCGGCCCGTCCGCGCGAGGCTTGGGTTATAGCAAAGCCCCCCGCCCCGACAAGCAGCGCGCAGCGTCAACCGGCGGGTGGAACCCGGCGGTTGGGGCGGGAATGGTTCCAGTCGGCCAGCAGGGCCCGAAGGGCGGCCACGAAGGCCAGCGGCTGGTCCAGCATGACGTGGTGGCGGGCCTGCGGGATGCCGACCACCGGCACCGCGCGGTGCAGCAATTCGAACATGTAGTCGCCGATTTCCGGCGGCATCAGCACCGAGCGGTCGCCGCGCAGGATGGCGACGCGGCAGGAAATCGCCCGCAGATTCGCGGCCATGTCGCCCGATTCGAAGCGCTGCCAGATGGCCGGATCGAATTTCCAGGTCCAGCCGCCCTCGACCTCCTTCAGCGAACGCCGGGCGACATAGTCGATCAGGTAGTGATTCTCGCATTTCTGCTCGGGCGCGAGGCGGAACCGGGCGAGCGCCGCCGTCAGCGTCGGATAGACCCGGTGCGGCCGCATCTCGCGGTGCGGCGGCCCGCCCGGCCGGCCGGGCGGATTGACCGGCGAATCGACCAGGATCGTCCCCGCCAGACGCCGCCCGTGCTTGGCCCCGCACATCATGGTGACGAAGCCGCCGAAACTGTGCCCAACGACGACCGGCGGCTCGACATGCTCGAACATGCCGCAGGCCTCCGCCACGGCGATCGGCTCGTCGGCGAACGAGGCCATGGCATAGGAGTCGCGCCAGGAGCTGTCGCCCATCCCCGACAGGTCGAAGGCCGCGACGTTGTAGTCCTCGGCCAGATAGGGCGCGACGAAGGCCCACCACCAGGCATGGGCGCCGTTGCCGTGCAGCAGCACGAGGCCGGGCTTCGAGCGGTCGCCCCAGCGCAGCACGTTGAGGCGGACGTCGCCGCATAGCGCCGTCAGCCGCTCGGGCGCGACGGCGATCATGTGATCGAACCAGCGCGGCGCGGGCGGCTCGCGCCCCTCATAGGGGGTCAGCGGACCGGATTTGCCGCCCTCGTCGTGGCGCAGATTGATCTCGCCGCTCATGCCGCGCCGCCCGCGGCTGCGGCCTGCGCGGCCCGGGGCCGCTCGCCCAGCGCCTTGAAGACGCCGGTGCCGGTCATGATCGTGCGCTCGCCGGTCCAGATGCGGCCGCGCACGGTGTAGAGATCGTCCTCCTCGCCCATCACCTCCGCCGTCCCTTCCACGAACTCCCCGACCGAGGCCGAGGAGAGGAAGTCGGTCAGCAGCCGCACCGTCACCCAGTAGCGATGCGCCTTCTGGGTGATCGCATGGCCGAACGCCATGTCGGCGAACGACATCAGCATCCCGCCATGGCAATTGCGCATGCCGTTGGTGTGGTGCTCGGAGACGAGGAAGCCGCGCGTATAGCCGCCGCCGGGCTCGTTGCGCTCGTAGAGCGGCCCGATCTGGCGGCCGAAGCCCTGGGTCCAGTTCATCTGGCGGTAGCCTTCCGGAATGGCCGGCAGGCGCTCTTCCAGCAAATCGTCGGTCATGGCGGCGCGTCTCGTGGGATGTTCTCTCCCTTCGTCCCACTTGAGACGCCCGCCCGCAAGCCGCCGCGACGTAAGCCTCTAGCCCGCCCAGGCGATCCAGGCGCCGTGATGGTGAACCTCGGCCAGCACCCGCTCGCGCATCGCGCCCCGCTCGTAGACGCGCAGGCGCAGCGTGTAGCGCGAGGGATCGCGCGCTTTCTCGATCACGTCCTGGAACAGACGCCAGACCGGCCGCACGGCGGAGGCGGCGATCAGGATCTCCTCCAGCCGCGCCCACATCGCCTCGGTCCACTGATAGGTGACCATCGAATGGGCGACGACCGCCGCGTGCTCCGCCGCCACCCGCGCCAGCTCCTCCG
>ERZ724507.1359-NODE-1359-length-10530-cov-3.782530_pt1 | contig 10530 bp, 4 predicted proteins | sample MGYA00376040_ERZ724507 | MGnify/ENA primary metagenome ERZ724507 (study PRJEB28724, sample SAMN07190883) | activated sludge metagenome | isolation source: activated sludge of sewage treatment plant in Hong Hong | place: Hong Kong | collected 2016-03-17 ...
GACCGCCGCGACCAGTGGAGCGGCGAGCGGGAGAGGGAGATGCGCCGGCGCAACGGCGAGCGGCGCGGGGCCCCCGGCAACGCTCCGATGAGGGCTCCCGCGGCCTCTCCGGCACCCGAGGCGCCCGAGGGCGGAGGCCCGAACTAGGTGGGCTGGGACGGCGCGGTGTGGGGGCGGCTCGAGCTGCCCCCCGAGCAGGTCGAGGCGTGGCTCGCGGCCGAGGCCCGCCGCGAAGGGCTGACCTGGGACATCGTGGCCACGCGCTACCTGGCCCTGTATGAGCGTTTGCATAGCGATACGGGCAACCGTACGGCTTAAGCCCACCTGTAAGTAGACTTTGCTTTAATAGCTGAGTGGATGGGGAGCCCGCCTGACTGACGATTGCCTTCCGCGCCTCGCTGCTGCCCCACCAAACGATGGCCGCCGCACCGGCGGCCGGCCAAGCAGGGGCCTGTTGCCCGGCGATGGAAGGAATGGAAGGACAAGCAGCGTAGGCTGCCAGCAGAGGTGAGACGTTGAGTGACTTGAAGATCAAGACAGCGCGCGGCAGTATGCTGATGGCCGGCATTACGCTGGGTATGCGGCCAGTGTCGATGGTGCTGGCCATCATATTGCTGCGACTCCTGCACCCGGCCGACTTCGGCCTCATAGCCCTGTCTATGCTGTTGATGAACGCCTCTAACCTCTTTACCGATCTGGGTCTGCGCCCGGCGTTAGTCCAGACCCAGCACGACATCCGCAAGGTTGCCCACTACGCTTTTGTCTTGGTCATGCTGACCAGCATCGCCACGACCATCGTGATCGTTCTGGTGGCCGCCCCGATCGCTTCTGTTCTCGGCGGCGGCAGTGACCTGGTGCCCATCCTGAGGGTGATGTCCATCATCGTGACCATCGACGGCCTGTGGGTCGTGCCTGAGGCGTTGCTGCGCCGCGACCTCAAGTTCAGGCAACTGGGCGTTGCTCAGGTCATCACTGAGATTTCCTCATCCCTCATCGCCATCGGTTGCGCGCTAGGCGGCCTGGGCGTGTGGAGCCTTGCCATTGGCAATATCGTCGCCGAGATGCTGCGCACGCTCATCTTCTGGAGCCAAAGCCGACCCTGGATATGGCTGCGCCCACAGAAATGGGACCCCGTGATCGTCAAGAGCCTGTTACGTTTCGGCGCCCCGACGATGGGCGGCGGTGTCCTGCGCTCCGTCCAGACGCAGCTCGACACCTGGCTGACCAGCCGCTTTTTCGGCACCACCGTCGTCGGTTTCTACGACAAGGCCTACACGCTGACTGGCCGCCTGTCCAACATGCTGGCCAACACGATCTTCGGCAACGTGCTCTTCCCATCCTATGCGCGGATACAAAACGAGCCGGAGCGGCTGGCGCGCGCCTACATTAAGAGCACCGGTATGGTCCTGCTCATGGTCATGCCCCTGAGCGTCGGCCTGGCGACCGCCGCGCCGCTGCTCGTGCCCGTCCTCATCGGCGACACCTGGGCGCCGATGATCCCACTGTGGCAAATCTTCTCCGTCTTTGGCCTGACCTGGGCGGTCTCGGCCAATGCGTCACCGCTCTTCCTGGCTCTGGGGCAACCACGGCGCAACATCACGGCCAGCCTGGTTTATATCGCCGTCCTGTTGCCCACCGCCCTGATCCTCCTGCGGCCGTTCGGCGCCTCCGGCATCGCCGTGGGCGTCTCGCTCGGCTACACCGCCACCATGGTGCTCAACATCTTCCAAGTCAATCAGATTCTGCCGGGGACGGCGCGAAAACTGGTCGTTTACAGCCTGCCGTTCTTCGCGTCCGGCACGATTATGGGCGTCGGCATCTTGCTACTGCGCGGGACCATCATCCAAACATTTGGTGGGGTCAATAGCCTCTCGCTCATCGCGGTTGTCCTGTGGGCGGCGTTCCTGTACATTGCTGCTACTATCCTGCTACAGCGTGCCCTCGTCACAGAAATCTACGAGGTGCTTGTGAAAGCGCTGGGCATCGATCGACGCTGGCCGCGCTTGGTACCACACCGGTTGCGCCCCAGTAAGTAGAACGTTCGCATCGGGGGAGAGGCCACGGCCGCGACACGTTGCCTCTCTGATTGCTGGTCAGTCACGCTCGCACTTGGCGCTTCACACAATCGAGGGGACCGTTGGCATAGACCGGCCACTTCACTTGTGGGCCGGGGCGATAGCTTGCGGGTGTGTGAGCCGATGTGGCGATAGGGCCACAGCAGCGCAAATAACGCGTGAAAACAGCGTCACCGCGCGCGCTCGTAAGAAACTCCGTAAGCTGAGCAAAATACCGTAGACAGAAGCGAAGGAGTAAGGGCCAAAATGAGATACTCGCGTTTTATCCTGCTTGCCGTCATGGCCTTGCTGGTGCTACTGGTACACCCGGCGTTTCTCCGCGCCGATACACCTGTGCCGGCCAGCCCCAACGACCAAGGTCTCATTGCAGATACGGAAGTGCCGCCCGTTGAGGATGGCGCGCCATATCCCTACCCGATCATCAGCTACGAAGCCCCGGCCGCTGCGCCTGCCTCGTCCGATGCTCCGGCGATTGACGTCTGGTATGGCACGACACAGAACTTCGGCCAGCTGGGTAACCCGCAGCAGTGGGTCAACATCCCGGGCACGGCCACGGGCACGACCTCGCTGAAGTACTCCCTCAACGGCGGGCCGGACCAGACTTTGTCCCTTGGCCCCACCGGCGAGCGATTGTATGGCGCGGGCGATTTCAACATCGAGCTGGCCATCACCGAACTGGTCGAGGGGGCCAACACCGTCCTCATCAAGGCCAATGACGGCGTGACCCAGGTGACCAAGACGGTCACCGTCAACTACGACGCCGGCAACACCTGGCCCATGCACTACACCGCCAACTGGAGCGCGCTCGGCAGTGTGCAGGCCGGCGCGCAGGTCGTCGATGGTCGCTGGGCCATCCTCGGCGGCCGTCTGGAAAACGTTGTCCCCGGCTACGACCGCCTGATGGCCATCGGCGATATGAGCTGGACCGATTACGAGGTCACTGTGCCCGTGACGGTCAATTCGCTCAACACCGCCGAGTGGGGACCGCCCAGCAACGGCGCGGGCGTCGGCATCATCGTGCGCTGGCAGGGGCATGAAGGCACGTCCCAACCGCGCGACTACTGGCGTCATTTCGGGGCTCTGGCCTGGTATCGCTGGGCGCCCAATGGCGACACTGCTTTCGAGTTGCGCGGCAACGGCGGCGGCGCGAGCAACATCGTCGATAAGCGCACCGACCGCACCATCGAGCTAAGCACCCCCTATATCTTCAAGATGAGCGTCCAGACGTCGCCCCTGGCCGGCGCGCCGTCCAACTACCGCTTCAAGTTCTGGCGCGCGTCTGATCCCGAACCGCCCGAATGGTATCTATCCGCGCCCGGCAACATTGGCGAGCCGAGCACCGGCTCCATTCTGCTCGTTGCCCACCAGGCAATGGTCAGTTTCGGCAATGTCACCGTCAAGCCGATTACGGCCCAGACTTTCACGCTCAACGTCGTCCCGCCGGCCAACGGCCAGATCATCGTCACGCCTTCCAAGACCACCTATACCTACGGCGAGCGCGTCGAGATTCGGGCGCAGGGCGCGACCGGCTACGCCCTGAGCAACTGGACGGGCGACTTCTCCGGCAACGAGAATCCTATCGTCTTCGACATCACCTCGGATGTCGCCGTGGGCGCGAACTTCCAGCCGTCGGCCGAGGAGATCAAGCTCAATATCTCCTCCAGCGGCGGTGGCTCGGTCACGGTTGCCCCCGACAAGCGCAAGTACAACTACGGCGAGCAAGTCGCGCTGACCCCGCGACCCAACACCGGCTTTATCTTTGCCGGCTGGACGGGCGACCTGGTGTCTTCCGACAACCCCGCCCTCGTCGTCATGAACCGGACGAAGACCATCGTCGCCAACTTCATCGCCGCCAATGCCAACTCGCCTGTGTCCGACGACTTCAACAGTTGTGCCCTGAACACGAGCCTGTGGACATTCATCAACCCCACCGGCCAGGGTAGCCAAACCGTCAACGGCACCCAATTGTTGCTCAACGTGCCGGCCAACGTCTCGCACAACATCTGGACGGGCGGCAATCTGTCAGTACGGGTGATGCAACCGACGCAGAACACCGACTTCGAGATCATCGCCAAGTTCGAGTCCGTCGTCAGCCAGCGCTACCAGATGCAAGGCCTGTTGGTGGAACAGGACGCCAATAACTTCCTGCGCTTCGAGGTCTACCACGACGGCAACTCCATCCAACTGTTCGCGGCGCGGTTCCTGGATGGCAATCCCAAGGCGCTGATCTATAACCGCCCCCTGTCGAGCACGCCGCCCTACCTCCGCGTCACGCGCGTGGGCGCGTCCTGGAGCTACTCCTATTCCGATAACGGCACGGACTGGGTCTCTGGCGGCAGCTTCGCCTATACCCTGAACGTCACCAAAACGGGCGTCTACGGGGCCAACCACGGCACACCACCGTTCCGCCCGGCCCCGGCCCACACGGCCATCGTCGACTACTTCTTCAACAGCGCCGCCCCCATCGTGCCTGAAGATGGCCATACACCCGGCAATTTCACTATCACTGTCAACAAAGTTGGTCAGGGTAATGTAACGCTAAACCCGGCCAAACAAACATATGCCTGTAATGAGAAGGTCACATTGACCGCTGTGCCGGCAGTACAATGGCGTTTTGTTGGCTGGAGCGGCGATCTTACCGGTAGCGCGCTTTCACAACAGCTGACTGTGACGCGTAATCACACCGTCACGGCCACATTTGCGCGCGGAAGCTATCAAACATTTCTGCCTATGACCGTCGACAAATAGAAGCCCGCCCGGCCAATCAACAACTGAACGTAGCGGAAACGACGATGAGGCAATCATAGACGAGGAAGAAGATGAAGCGTTATGTAATGGTACTGGTAGTCCTGATTGGAGTATTGGTCGGCCTGGGCCGCGCGCCTGAGGCAAAAGCGGGTATCTTCACTGCCAATGGTGAGGTAACCTACAAAGAATACTGGATGCCCCACTCGCAATTCACGGGTGGCTGCACCGACGCCGGGTTGCCTGAAGACCCGAACGGCTCATGGTACGTCGAGCCGGGCGTGCTGAACAAGTGCCCGAAGATGATGCAGATCAACATCCCGGACAACTTTAGCGGCGCCCTCAAAGCCGAGGTCTATCTCGACCTGTGGCGCAACTACGACAGCCACAGCGCCCATTTTCGCGTTGGCAACAACCCGACGGTCTACACCCCGGACACCGGCTCCGACTGGAGCCGCTCGCCGTGGGTGGGCGAGATCCCGCTCAGCAGCTTGCAGCAGACGACGACGTTCACGTTCTGGGCCGAGCACGGTCTCTACCACATCCACGACATCGCCGTCCGTATCTACTACGACGATACGCACCCGCTTCTCGTCAACGGCTCCCCCGCCACTGCGCCCGACGGCGAACTGACGATCATCAAGTCATTGGATGACAACGTCGAAGTCCCCGCCAATACCGGCGGCTTGCTGCTGGTCAACAAGGATCAATTGACCCTCCGCGCCCAGTTCGCGCCGGGTTCCGGCGCCAAGTACGTCGAGTTCCATGCCTACTACGACGGCTACGACGACGACAACGACGGCGTCTCCCGCGATTGGCACAACATCGGCCGCAACAACTGGTGGCCTGGTGGCTATGATGCCTCTACTCACCCGAATGGTGGGACGATCAACCACATCGGCACCGCGGCCGTGCTCGCCGCCGGCGGCACGATATCCAAGGATTGGAACCTGCGCTACATCATCAATCAGCCCGGCGTCAAGTTCAAGATCCGCATTGTCGCCACCGACGGCAACGTCCGCGAAGGCCCGGCGACGCCGGAGTATACGCTGGCGCGCTACTACCCGACCGTCTACTATACTATCCCGGGCTTCACGGATATCGGCCTGCACATGAGTGGCACCCAGGCTGATACGGTCGCCGTCACCTTCCCGCTGCCCGCGGACTACAGTCCGATCGACTACTCGGCCGCCTACCTGTTGGGTATGTACTGGAAGCGGCCCAAATTCTCGTTCAATGGCACGTCTCCGGCCTACATTAGCGAAGGCGCCGCGGCGGACGAATGGGAACTGGGCGTCCGCACACTGAACAAGACCGTGTTGCTGCCCGGCAACAACAGCCTAGCCTACTTCTACACTACCGGCATCGGCCAGTTCGTCGAAGAGCCTGGCCCGATGATTGTCCTCAAGGGCAACAGTACTGACGCGCCCGATATAGCGCCGCCCTACGTCGCCAGTCGCCTGCCAGCTCCCAATAGCGTTGACGTGGATGTGTTCACCAACATCACCATCCAGTTTCGCGATCTCGGCACCGGTGTAAACCGCGACAGCATCATCATGAGCGTCAACGGCAACAAGGTGACGCCCGTTTTCAGCGGCACGGCCAACAACCTGAGCGTATCCTATGTGCCGACGCAGCCCTTGCCGGCCAATACGCAAATCCCGGTGACCTTCTACGGATGCGACCTGCTGGGCAACTGCATGACGACGGCCGACGTCTTCAGCTTCACCACCGAGCCACCCGACCTGACGCCGCCGCAGATCACCAACATCAACGTCGTCACGACCGACTCCCAGGCAACCGTCACCTGGACAACAAACGAGGCCGCCTCCAGCAAGGTGGAGTATGGCCTGACCCAGGCGCTTGAGAAGCCCCTGGTCAGCGATGATAACCTGGTGCTCAAGCACTCGCTGGTGCTGCCCGGACTGCAAACGGAGTCGACCTACTACTACCGTCTGACCTCGGTCGACTACAACAATAATGCCGGCACGACGACCATCCTGACCTTCAAGACCAAGCGCACGCCAGGAGCGCTCATCTCCGATGACTTCAGCGCTTGCGAACTGGATTCATCGGTGTGGTCCTACCTCAATCCGCTGGGCGACGCGCCGATGGTGCTGACAGGCACGGGTGCGCAGATCGCCGTGCCGGCCGGCACGGGCCACGACCTGTGGCGCTCCAACCTCGATGCGCCCCGCCTGATGCAATATGTTGCCAATCAGGATTTCGATGTCAAAGTGAAGTTCGAAAAGCCGCTGGCACAGAAGACAAAGTCGATTGGTCTGCTTGTCCAGCAGGACGCGGCCAACTATCTGCGCATCGGCTTCCAGAGCGAGAACTCCAACGTCATTAGCCTGGTTGTTGCTAACACGGTGTCGGGCAATAGCACGGTGGTTTTCACGACGCCCGTTGGCATCACTGCCCCCAGCTACCTGCGCGTCAACCGCACCGGCGACATCTGGAACATCCAGTACTCGACCGACGGCACGAACTGGACGCTGGCCACCGACTACGTGCGCGCGATGGTTATGAGCCAGATCGGCCCCTACGTCGGCAACACCGGCACCGACCCGGCCCACGTCAACGTCATCGACTACTTCATCAGCCAGAGCGACCCGATCGCGGTGGAAGACCCGCCCATCGAACTGAACGTAACCAAGGTTGGCCAGGGCACGGTGACGCGCGACCCCGACAAGGCATCCTATGGCTGCAATGAGACGGTCACGCTGACGGCCGCGCCCGCGCCCGACTGGACCTTCCAGGGCTGGAGCGGCGCGCTCAGCGGCGGCGAGTTGGTCAAGACCATCAACCTGACCAAGTCTGAAAACGTCACCGCGACCTTCACCAACAGCACACTCTACACGGTCAACGTCAACGTGACCAGCAACGGCGACGGCGTCGGCGGCACGGTGACAAAAAGCCCCGACGCGGCCGGCTATGTCTATGGAACGAACGTCACCCTGACGGCCACGCCGACGCCCGGCTGGAGCTTCGTCGGCTGGTCGGGCGGCTACACCGGCACAGACCCCGTGGCTGTCGTGTCGGTGACCGGCAACATGAACATCACGGCTACCTTTGACCAGGACGAATACACGCTCGACACCCTGATCATCACCGAAGGCGTCGGCCTGGGCGGCACGATTACTGTCGAGCCTGTCCAGCCGACCTACCTCTACGGCGAGGCAGTGACGATCACCGTGACACCCGAACTCGGCTGGACGTTCACCGGCTGGGAAGGCGAAGGCGTCAGTGGAACTGACCCGGTGCTACACCTGTCCATGTCGCAGAACGTAGTGGCCATCGCCAGGCTCGTGCAGAACCAGTATGACCTGACCGTGGACATCGTCAGCAACAGCGAGGTCGGCCAGGTTGGCGGCGTTGTGACCAAAGACCCCGACCAACCGACCTACGGCCACGGCCAGGTGGTGACCTTGCAGGCCGCGCCCGCCAACGGCTGGGTCTTCGACGGCTGGGGCGGCGACCTGACCGGCACGGAACTGACGACCACGGTGGAGATGGTTAGCGACAAGAGCATCACCGCCGAGTTCACCCAGCAACACTATACCGTCACGGCCACCGCCCAGGGCGCCGGCCACGTCAATGTGACCCCGGTCAAGGAGTACTACCTCTACGGCGACATCGTCACCCTGACGCCCGTGCCCGACTCCGGCATGGAGTTCGTCATCTGGACCGGCGACATCAGCAACGATGTCGCCCCGGCCGTCGTCGTCATGGAGGGTAACCTCACAGTCGAGGCCGTCTTCGGCATCGACACAACGCCCATCGAGATCAGCAACCCTGATGTGGAAGTCCTGCCCGGCGGCACAACCGCCCGCGTCACCTGGACGACGGACGTGCCCGGCACCAGCCAGGTTGACTATGGCGAGGATGTCGATTACCTCGGCGGCACAGTGACCAAGGATGCCCTGGTAACCGCACACGAAGTGATCCTGACCGGCCTGTCGCCGGAGACGTTCTACCACTACAAGCTAACGTCGGTTGACGGCTTCGGTCACCTCGTCGAGTCAGACGACCTGTCCTTCTCCACCAGCGCCTCGTCGGGCATCTTCTCCGACGACTTCGCCGCCTGCGAGGTGGACAGCCGCTGGACGTGGGTCAACCCGCTGGACGAGGATAACGTCCAATTGTCGCTGCGCGGCGACCAGATCGCCATCACGGTGCCCGGCGGTGACGCCACGGCCCCGGCGCACAACGTCTGGACAACCGGTATCGACGCCCCGCGCCTGATGCAACCATCGAACGACACCGACTTCACCGTCGAGGCTAAGTTCGACTCCGCCATCGAGGGCTTCCTGGCCATGCAGGGCATCCTCATCCAGCAGGACGAAGATACCTTCCTGCGGTTTGAGTTCCATGCGCGCCAGGCTAACGAAATCAACGTCTACGCCGTCACCATTGACGGCGACCAGGCCAAGCCGCGCAAGACGACTGTGGTTCCCATCGCCGATAGCAGTGCCTCCGTGCCGATGTACATGCGTATCGTTCGCACCGGCGCGAAGTGGGAACAATGGTACAAGATGGGTCAGGCGGGCGAATGGGTCAAGAGCGTCGATTTTGAGTTCGCCGTAGAGGTGAATCAGGTCGGCGTCTACGCCGGCAATACCCGCTTCAAGGGCAATCTGCCCACCCATACGGCCGTGGTTGACTACTTCTTTAACACTGCCTCACCCATCACCGCTGAGGACAGCCGTTACACGATCAACGTTGACATCACCGGCTCGGGCGCGGTGACGCGCAACCCGAACCAAGGCTACTACTGTGGCCAGCAGGTTACGCTGCGGGCGGTGCCGGCCGCCGGCTGGATCTTCCGCGGCTGGACAGGCGACGCCACCGGCTCCAACCCCGTGCGCACGGTGACTGTGGCCGGAGATATCAACCTGACGGCCGAGTTCGTGGCCAGCAGCGAAGGCTACAAGCTGGTTGTGCCAGTTATCTTGAGATAGACGATTGTCCATGATGGGGTGGCCGGCTGCCGGCCGCCCCATCATGGCCTCGTCGAGTGCCAGGAGTGCGCCGTGGAGGGCACTCCCATTCTTCATTCTTGGCGATGTTAGCCACAACGGAGAGTACTTCATGAACAGACAGGCAAGAGGGCTTTGGCTTCTGGCTCTGCTGCTGATGGTCGTTCTAACGACCAGCGGCGTCGGGGCCTGGGCCGATGCTGCCAACGCGGTCACTCCGGTCACGGCCCCCAGCGACGACGAGAGCGCCATGCCGCCCCTGGAAGGCGGCGCGCCCAGGCAACCAGATGGCCTCGTCACGACGCCATCCGGCGCGGCCGGCCATCTCGGCCTCGACTTTCAAGATTCACCCAACGCGCCCGTGATCAACGTCTGGTATGGCGCGACACAGGCGGCCGGCCTGCGCGGCGATCCCCAGAAGTGGGTCAACATCCTTGGCAACGTCAGCAGCGCCGTGCCCATCACCAGCCTGACCTACACCCTCAACGGCGGCCCGCCGCAGAACCTCTCTCGCGGGCCAGACAACCTGCGCCTGGCCCAGGCCGGCGAGTACAACATCGAGCTGGACTACACCGACCTCCTGATGGGCAGTAACCAGGTGGTCATTACCGCTCTCGACAGCGCCCTGACGTCCAGCCAGGCCGTCGTCACCGTCAACTACAGCGCCGGCCCGACCTGGACGCCACCCCAGAACATCACCGTCAACTGGGGCGCGGCGACCAAAGTGA
>ERZ724507.1382-NODE-1382-length-10462-cov-5.337081_pt1 | contig 10462 bp, 6 predicted proteins | sample MGYA00376040_ERZ724507 | MGnify/ENA primary metagenome ERZ724507 (study PRJEB28724, sample SAMN07190883) | activated sludge metagenome | isolation source: activated sludge of sewage treatment plant in Hong Hong | place: Hong Kong | collected 2016-03-17 ...
CGCATGCGCCCATTGCGAAAACTGGCCGCCATCGACCCGCTTGATCGCCACCTGCCAGCGCCGTTCGTGCGGCGCCGAACAAAGTGAATACGAACGGCGAAGCTCGCGATCGCCAACGTCGGCGCGCAGGGTGATGTACTGCCCCGCACGGTAGGCAAATTGCGACCGCAAGTCGGCGGGAATCTCGAACTCAACGACGATGCAGTCTGAGGTCTCGCGGGTGACGCTAGCTACTTGCAGCGTGTGAAAATGTAGTGCCATGTCAGGCCTTGTTCCTGTCGTGCAAAGGTAGCGTTGCTACCAGGTGGCACCGGCATGCTGCCGGGCGAGCGACTGCATTTCGGCAAGCAGTTCGGCACGGGCCAGTCGGGCGTTGCCAACGGCCGCCGCCACCGTCTCCGATGCTGCCGGCAAAAGCGCGGGCATCGGTACGGTCGCATCTGCGAATGCCGCAGCCACGGCGTCGGTCCATTGTTGTTGGTTGACTGCCGCGTCTGCACCGGCCATCGGTGTCGCCAGCATTTCCGGGCAAAGCGGCCACTGCGCATCTATCGCAGCCAGCAGCCGGCGACGCGATTCGTCGGTGCCGTCACCAAAGCGAACTACCCAGTCTCTTGCCTGACGCCACTGCACGCGGGCCTCCTTCGCCGCATTGGCCGCGACCGCCGCCACATCGCGATCAGCACTGGTGAGCCAGGCGTCCCAGATCGGAATTTGCCAGGCGGCCAGCAACATGGAGCGCAGCACGGTGTGCGCATAGTCAACGTTCGCAGCCGACGCCAGCGCGACGTTGCAGAAGTCTGCTGCGTCACGCAGATAAGCCAGCGAATCCTCGGTGGCACCGCCGCCGCGCCGCGCGGCGACGATTTGCAACAGACCTCGCGCCTGTCCGATGGCGTCGAGCGCGGTGTTGGTCAGCGCGATGTCCTCTTCCAGCGCCGGGCCGTGGCCGCACCACTCAGACAGGCGATGACCCGATAGCAGGCAAGTGTCGGCCAGCGTCAGCAGGGATTGTTCCGGCAGAAATATGCTCATGTCGGGTCGATAGGCAGGGGACGATATGGGCGCAGGGTGATGCGCGTGGGCACCAGTTCCGGTGGGGAATCACACTGGCAATCGGCAGCGCTACATGTGGCCGATTTCTTCCGGGATGTCGTAGAAAGTCGGGTGGCGGTAAATCTTGTTGGCCATCGGGTCGAAGTTTTCGCTCTTCTGCGTCGGATCGCTCGCGGTAATGGCGTTCGATGGCACCACCCAAATACTCACGCCTTCCTGCCGCCGCGTGTACACGTCGCGCGCCAGCGTCACCGCATGCTGCGCGTCGCTCGCGTGCAGGCTGCCCACATGCTTGTGGTCAAGCCCCGCCTTGCTGCGGATGAACACTTCGTAGAGTGGCCAGCCGCGGCTGTCCTTACTGTCTGCTGCGTTGCTCATGCGGCCTTCCGTTGCATTGCGTGAACCCTGTCGACCTGCTTCGCGGCGTGCGCCGTGGCGGCCTCGCGCACCCAGCGCCCGTCCTCGAACGCCTTGACGCGGTCATGCATGCGCTCGGCATTGCAGGGGCCGTCGCCATTGACGACACGCCAGAACTCGTCCCAGTTGATCTTGCCGAAGTCGTAATGACCGCGCTCCGCGTTCCACTTGAGATCAGGGTCAGGCAAGGTCAGGCCAAGGTATTGCGCCTGTGGCACCGTCACATCGACGAACTTCTGGCGCAGATCATCGTTGCTGATGCGCTTGATGCCCCAGTTCATCGCCTGTCCGGAGTGTTGCGAGTCGGAGTCATGTGGGCCGAACATCATCAGCGTCGGCCACCACCAGCGATTCACCGATTCCTGTGCCATCGCCTTCTGTGCTGGCGTGCCCTCGCAGAGCGCACGCACAATGTCGAAGCCCTGACGCTGATGGAAGGATTCTTCCTTGCAGACGCGAATCATCGCCCGCGCATACGGCCCGTAGCTGCAGCGGCAAAGCGGCACCTGGTTCATGATCGCCGCACCATCCACCAGCCAGCCGATGGTGCCGATGTCGGCCCAGGTCTCGGTGCGGTAATTGAAGATGCTCGAATATTTGGCCTTGCCGGAATGCAGCGCGTCGATCAGTTCATCGCGGCTGACCCCGAGTGTTTCCGCTGCACTGTAGAGATAAAGCCCGTGCCCGCCCTCGTCCTGCACCTTGGCGAGCAGGATTTCCTTGCGCTTGAGCGACGGCGCCCGCGTGATCCAGCCGCCCTCCGGTAGCATGCCCACTACCTCGGAGTGTGCGTGCTGCGAGATCTGGCGAATCAAGGTCTTGCGGTAGGCCTCGGGCATTTCGTCCTGCGGCTCAATGCGGTCATCGCGGGCTACACGCGCCTCAAATTCGGCATCGGTGGCTGATTTGCTGCGAACCGCATTTTCAGTCGCCGGAGCAACATCAATGGCTTGGGTATACATACACTTCTCGGGCGATTGATACGGGCTGTCGGGCGCTGCACCGTCTAGCGCCGCTATGCTGCAGCGATCCGACTGATATGGCGGGCGCGGTCGCCAAACAACCCGCGCCACGTCAATGCAGCCTGTCTGCAAGTTGTTTGATCCAGCGCAAATAGTATTCCCGACCGACCGGTCAGTCAATATGGTGTTTCGATCGACTGCGGTCAGCCTGAAAGCCATCGCCTAGACGCCATCATCCCACTCAACCGCGCGGGACGACCGTATGCCTGAACGCTGTTCAGGCACGCGCAATCCCGATAGCATTGCCCGATTGATCGGGGGGCATGTGTTGAGCTTGTGGAGAGCATCGAACGCGACGGCGTCAGCCTTGATATCGCCTATGGCGCTTGCTGGTACCAACGGATGATCGCCAACAGCACACACTGCATGCCGTATGCATGCGGCGAAGGGCCGCAAGGTTGCTGACATGGCGCAACCCCGCATCACCCATTTAACCAAGATTCCGTTCGGCAGCAACGAGCCGCTGCTGCATCGGGCACTGGAAGCCGGCGGCGTCGGGCTGTGGGATTACACGCCGTCCAACGGCATGATCGATCTCTACCACAACGTTTTCTCGTTCGAATCGTTGCGTCCGGGCCGTTACTACGGGCCGCTCAGCGAGTTCACCAGCTATGTCGCCGCAGAGGACTTGCCTGCCGTTGAACGCCTGCTGCGTCAGTGCGAGGTTGGCGAGCCAGAGGTCTACGTTGAATTCCGCGTTCGTCGCAGCAACGGCGACGGCGACGGCGTGGTCTGGCTCGCCTGCAAGGGCCGCAACGCCCCGCAGGCAAATGGCAAGTCGCGCTACGTTGGCGCCATTACCGACATCACTGAAGCGTCCGAGCGCGAGCTGAAGCTGCTGGCGTATCACGAGTCCCTCTTTTCGCTGGCGCGCAATCCGCTGGTGGTTGATCGTGGTGACTTTGCCCGCTCGTCAACCCAGATCATGCGCCAGTGCGCAGCCGCGCTGAACGTCGCTCGCGCCGGGCTGTGGCGCTTCAGCGAAAGCGGCCGGCAACTGGTGTGCCTGCATCAGCATGACGCCCGCGTCGTGAACGGCGAGGCCAGGGCGGGTCAGGTACTTGATGCCGCTGACTTTCCCACCTATTTCGCCGCCATCGCACAGCGGCGCGCCCTCGCCGTTGGCGACGCGGTCGCAGACCCGGTGCTGGAGGAGTTCCGCGTCACCTATCTGCCGCAAACAGGCGTCAGGGCCTTGCTTGATGTACCGGTGTTTCACCATGGCCATCTCTGGGGCGTCGTCTGTTTTGAAGATTGCGAGCAGACGCGTGTGTGGGACGGCGATTCGCAGGCCTATGCCAGCTCGGCGGTGGACCTGTTGTCGCTCGCGCATGAGGTGTCGGAGCGGATCAAGTCCGAGACTGAGTTGCATGCCACCCGTGAGCGCCATCGCGCCTTCATCCAGGCGAGCCTTGACTCCATCTGGGCGGTCGACGTCGAGCCCGCCATCCCGACCAGTCTGCCGCCGCAGGAGCAGATTGCCCTGCTACGCGAGCGGGGGCTGATCAGCGACGTCAATGCGGCGTTTGCCCGCGACTATCACCGCGACGAGACCGACGTCATCGGCCGCCGCCTGTCGGAATTCATGCCCGAGCTGTTCAAGGGCACCTCGCTGCGCGACTGGATCGACCGTGGCTATCGTCTGAACGAGCGCGAGCTGCGCCTGAAGGTGCGTGGTGAAGATCTGCACTGGTTGACGCTGACGCTGCTCGGCGTCGTCGAAGACGGCAAACTTGTCCGCCTGTGGGGCGCGCGCCGCAATGTGACCGACCGCAAGCGCTATCAGTCGCTGCTGGAACATCTCGCCTTCCGCGACCCCCTCACGGGCCTGCTCAACCGCCAGCGGCTGGTGGCCGAGATCAACGAAAACATTGAGCAATCCGGCCATCGCGGCGACGATCCGTCCGCCGCATTGCTGCTGCTTGATCTCAACCAGTTCAAGGACATCAACGACACCCTTGGCCACAGCGCCGGCGACGAAGTGCTGCGCCAGATGAAGGACCGCTTCGACGAAGCGCTGACCAATGAAGACGCGATTGCTGCACGGCTGGGCGGCGACGAATTCGGCGTCTTCGTCCGCGGTGTCGGCACCGCCGAGGGCGCCATGCGGGTCGCCGAGGCAATCACCAATGCGCTGGCGCAACCCTTCGTGATCGGCGGTGGCAAGTTCCACGTGTCCGCCAGCATCGGGGCTGCGATTTATCCGACGCACGGCCGCACGTTCTCCGACCTGTCCCGCGCTGCCGACGAGGCGATGTATCACGCCAAGCAGACCGGCGGTGGCGTGCGCCTGTTCAGCCGCAGCACGGTGGTATTCGAGAAGCGCAAACTGCTGCTGCTCGCCGGTTTGCCCGAGGCGATCGACCGCGGCGAACTGGTGCTGGAATTCCAGCCCATCATCAATTGCCTCACCCGCAAGCCGGTGCGCCTGGAAGCGCTGGTGCGCTGGAATCACCCGGAATACGGCCGCCTGACCGCGCGCGACTTTGTGCACCGCGCCGAGATGTCGGACTCGATCCGGGTGCTGACGCGCTGGGTGATTGACAACGCGCTCGCCGCCGCACGCGACTGGCAGGTACCAGCGCCGGGTGTCGGTGTCGCCATCAACATCTCGCCGCGACTGCTGGGCGACTCCATCATCGTTGCCCATCTGCAGAAAAGCATTCGCAAATACGGCCTGCCGGCACGGCTGGTCGATCTTGAGATCACCGAGACCTCGCTGATCCACAACTCCGACCGGGCCGCGCAGATCCTCGCCGACTGTCGGGCGCAGGGCTTCTCGATCATCATTGACGACTACGGCGTCGGCTTCTGCTCGCTGGCCTACCTGCGCCGGCTGCCACTGAAGGGCCTGAAGATGGACAACTCCTTCGTCTCCCGCGTGATGCAGAGCGCGGAGGACGCGATCATCGTGCAGTCCACCATCGCGCTGGCCCACAACCTGGGGCTCACCGTCGTCGCCGAAGGCGTGGAAGACACCGCCACGCTGCAATTTCTCGAGCTGCACGGCTGCGACTTTGCCCAGGGTTACGGCATTGCCCATCCGCTGCCGCTGGCCGATACGATTGCGTGGTTGCGCTCCGCCACGCCACCGCCACCGCCGCCAACAGCGTCTACGTTGCGGGCGGTAGGATAAGCACAGTCATTGCAACCACCCATGCCCAAGTCAATTTCAGGTACGCACCAGCTTGGGCCGTCCACCATGCCGCCCGTGGCCTTCTAACTGCGCGATCCACTGCCACCGGAAACGACAATGACGCGGCAGCGGATCGCCGATATGCCGGCAACCTGGCAACCCGGTAAAGGAGAATCCCGGTGCAACTTTACAGCCGAATCAGTGCAGCTGCGTCGACATTGCTGATACTGATTTCGTCAGCCCTTTACGGCAACGACGCACGGGCGACTACCCTCACAATACAAAAGGTATCCGCTGGCGGTGTAGGCCTGTTCACTTTCACGGGAACCAACGGCTGGACGTCACAAAGCATCATCACAACGACTGTCGGCGTAGCGGTACCAGGTGCAACGCAAACCCTCGCCATAGAGGGTACTGCGACCACCATCACCGAAAGCAGCCCGCCCGGCTACCTGCTCACCGGCGTCAGCTGCACCGGGATGGGCAGTGGCGGGATCGCCTCGTTGAACGGCAATTCGCTTACTCTGAGCGCAGCAGCCACTGCGGCTGGTGCAAACATCGTCTGCACGTTCACCAATACCAGGCTGCCGACGCTTACCTTGACGAAGGTATCCAACGGCGGCGTAGGCGCATTCACCTTCAGCGGTACCAACGGCTGGTCGACCCAGACGATCACCACCACCACACCCGACACGGGCGTGTCCGGCGCGACGCAGACGCTCACGTCACCGGTGACCGCGACCACCATCACGGAGATCGCCCCGCCAGGCTACCTGCTCACCGGCGTCAGCTGCACCGGGATGGGCAGTGGCGGGATCGCATCGTTGAATGGCAATTCGCTCACACTGAGCGCAGCAGCGACCGCGCCGGGCGCAAATATCGTCTGCACATTCAACAATGCCAGGCTGCCGACGCTTACCGTAACGAAGGTATCCAACGGCGGCGTAGGCGCCTTCAACTTTAGCGGTACCAACGGCTGGTCGTCGCAGACGATCACCACCACCACACCCGGTATTGGAGCGTCCGGCACGACGCAAACGCTTGCGTCACCGTCAATCGCAACCACCATCACGGAGTTCGTTCCGCCGGGCTACCTGCTCACTGGCACCAGCTGCACCGGGATGGGCAGTGGCGGCACCGCGACTTTGAATGGCAATTCGCTTACTCTGAGCGCAGCAGCTACCGCACCCGGCGCAAACATCGCCTGTACGTTCACCAATGCAAGACTGCCGACGCTCACCTTAACGAAAGTATCCAACGGCGGCGTGGGCACCTTCACCTTCAGCGGAACCAATGGCTGGGCAACCCAGACGATCGCCACCGCCACACCCGGCATTGGCGTTTCTGGAGTAACGCAGTCGCTGGCCGTGGCAGGCGCCGCAGCCACAATCACCGATAGCGGCCCGGCGGGCTACGTGCTCGCGTCCGCCAACTGCGCTGGCGTGGGGCCGGGCGGCACCGCAACGGTCACCGGCAACACCTTGACGCTGGACGCCGCAGCAACCGCAGCCGGGTCCAATATCACTTGCACGCTCGTCAACTCCCTGTTGCCCACGTTGACCAAGGCGTTCAGTCCCACCACCCTCCCCGATGGCGGCGCCACAACGCTGACCTTCACGCTCGCCAATCCGTCAGGCGCAGCCGCGACGACGGCCAGCTTCATTGACACCCTGCCTGGCGGTTTGCAGATTGTCGGCGGCACCAGCCCGGCCATTGGCGGCAGTTGCAGCAACATCGCCAGTGCCGGGGTGGTGACCACGACCGCCGGCAGCAGTGGCGCAATCACCGTAAACGGCCTGGCGGTGCCCGCAGGCGGTGCCTGTACGGTCAGCGTTGCCGTTACCAATGCCACCGGCCAGACCAACGCCACTTGCCCCACTGCTGCCTTCACCAACGGCGCCGGCAACATCAGTGGCGCCGCCAGCGTTAGCAATGGCGTCACCGATCAATGCGTTCGGGTAGTGAGCCCGTCTTTGAGTGTGGTCAAGCGGTCCAGTCTGGCCGCGTACAACACCGTCGCCGCGAACACCGTTGTTTACAGTGTGATCGTCAGCAATACCGGAGCCGGCACCGCGCAGAGCGTTGACGTAAGCGATCTTCCGCCGACGCAGATCGGCAACTGGGCGTCTGTCACCTGCAGCGCCGGGGCGGGCAGCAACTGCGGTACGGCCAGTACCAGCGGCAGCATCGGAGCCAGCATCGCGGCAGACAGTTCGCTCACCTTTACCTACACCGGCACCATCCCTGCGGGTACCACCAGCACGATTGTCAATACTGCCACGGTCACCGGCTCTGGCTGCGCTGCCGGCTGTACCGCAACGCACGTCCTCGCGCCCGCAAATCCCGCGACGGCCGGCACTCTCACGATCAGCAAACGCGCATCACTGGCCGCTTACACGCCGACCGGCGGAGCACTCAGCTACGACATCGTGATCAACAACGCGACCAACACTGCGGTGGTTGGCGCAACAGTCACTGACACGGTACCGGCGGTGCTGGGTGTCCCCACAGCGTCTTGCCCTTCGGGCTGCACTTCGGGGCCAACCGTTTCGGGACAAACCGTCGCTGCAACGGCTACGGTCCCTGCCTTCGGCAGTGTGGTGGTACGTATCAACGGTGCAATTCCGTCGAATACCACCGGTGTCATCACCAACGTGGCGACGCTAGTGCCGCCAGCGGGCAGCTCCTGCGTACCAATGCTCGGCAATGCGTGCACGGCATCGGTGGACATTGCTCCCATATCCATCGCGGCCACGCCAGCCAACGTCATCCTCAGCAAGTACGCTGCGCAAGGTTCCTACTTTCAGGGCGGACCGATCAGCTACAGCATTCAGGTCAGCAACGTCGGCGGCAGCGTAGCGAACAACGTTGCGCTGGGCGACGTGGTGCCCCCGGCCATCACGCTCAGCAGCGTGACCTGCGCCCCCGCCGCTTGCACGGTGAGCAGCGGCCTGTCCAGCAATGTCGTCGCTACCGTCGCGACGCTGGCGCCTGGCGCAAGCGCCACCCTGACTGTCAGCGGCATCGTGGCCGTCAACTCCACCGGCGTAATCAGCAACATAGCAAGCACCAGCGGCAACTGCTCACCGGTGACGAACCTGCCCAATGCAGGCGACTGCAGCTCGACTGCGCTGGTCGCACCCGCACCGCGGGTCGTCATCGCCAAATCGCTTGCTTCCGGCAGCCCGGTGACGCCCGGCGTGCCACTTGACTATGCGCTGACGCTCACCAACACCGCGCCCGGCACCACTCAGGCTGCGGGCTACCGGCTCCTTGAAGTCGTACCGGCCAACACTGTGTTTGCGTCGGTTTCGGGCAATGCGACCACGGACTGCATCGCCAACACCTCGGTCGCAGGTACGCTATGCACCGTTACCGTCAACGCGCCCATTTCAGGCGGCGCCCCGGTCGTCGTGCACTTTGTCGTCATGCCGGCAACGCCCTTCCCGACCACCTCAACAACAGTTGTCAACCAGTTCTACTACGCCACGGCACCCGCTGCCTGCACCGGCGAGGCATGCGCTGCGCCGCGCGGCTGTGGACTGGCGGGCAGCGCCACCGTTTGCACACCCCCGATCGCCTGCACCGCAAACGACAGTAGCTGCGTCAGCACTGCGGCCGCGACGGCCGCACCGCCGTCCATCACCAAGCGTGGCCGGATGCTGGACGATGGCGTCACCGTCGAGTGGACCATCACGGTCGTCAACAACAGCGCCAGCAATGCCCAATTGACGCCAGTCGGCTTCAACGTCATCGACGTGTTACCCGCCAGCATGATCGGTAGTTCGGTCACGTGCGTGACCACTGGCAACACGGGGACCACGATCGCCAGCTGCGCGCTCACCGCCGGCGGTACTACGCTGGACGTGACCGGCACCCTTGCTTACACCGCTGACGCGGCAGCAACTACCGCCAGCCAACGGGTTGACGTGGTCGTCCGCGGCACGCTCGCCCCGGGTCTGACCACCGCCAACACGGCCTGCGTGAACGTAACGGCACAACCAGCACAAAACTGCAGCACGGCGCTGGTCAGCAACCCGGCCCGCCCGGTGCCAGCCGACGCCTGGTGGACACTTCTGCTGCTGGCAGCCGCACTGGCTGGCATCAGTGCTCGAGCCAAAGCGACGCGGCGGCTTAGTCGCGCTGCGCAGTGAGTGTTGTCGGCAAAACGCCAGAGCCAGAGACTTGCAATGTCAAACAGTAACGAAACCAGCAACGAGGTCGAAATCCTCAATCAATTCTTCGCGGCGATCAACCGCAACGACCTCGCCACGGCGATCGCTTTTTTCGCGCCAGACATCGTGCGCAAGGAGCCAGAAGGATTCCCGACCTCAGGCACCTATCACGGTGCCGCCGCCGTGGCGGCCAATCTCATCAACGGTCGCGGCACCTGGGCCGAAGGCAGCTGCGATCCCGAGGGCTTCTTTCAGAACGGCGACAAAGTCGTCGTCTATCTGCACGCGCACGTCCGCCTGCATGGCGCCACCGCATGGGTCGGCGGACGCTTCGCCGACGGTTTCGTGGTGCGACATGGAAAACTGGTCGAGTACCACTCGTTTGCCGAACGCGAGCAGGCGATGGCGTGGGCGGGGATTACGGACGGCGGCACGCCATAAGCGTGGGCCAGCGCAGTCGCAACACGCCTTGCCGACGTCACTCCGCTACCTCGCTAACATCCTTCGATAGCCAAGCGGAGGACCCCAATGACCTACGAAACCATCCTGTACGCCACCACCGACGGTGCGGCGCGCATTACGCTGAACCGCCCGGAGCGGATGAATTCGTTCACCCAGAAGATGCATGAGGAGCTGCGCGATGCGCTGGCGCGGCT
>ERZ724507.1384-NODE-1384-length-10460-cov-5.533878_pt1 | contig 10460 bp, 8 predicted proteins | sample MGYA00376040_ERZ724507 | MGnify/ENA primary metagenome ERZ724507 (study PRJEB28724, sample SAMN07190883) | activated sludge metagenome | isolation source: activated sludge of sewage treatment plant in Hong Hong | place: Hong Kong | collected 2016-03-17 ...
CCGGCGCGGTGGTAGTGCAGGTACTGGTTGGGGAAGCAGCGGCGGGCGGTGGTGATCATGCCCGGGCCGCCGACGTAGCCGTCGACCAGGAAGGCCACCTTGTCGGCGTCGGGGCCGAACGCGGAAAGGATGAACTCGCCGCGCGCCAGCATCTCGTAATGGTCGTCGGCCGTGATGTTGGCGGAGAAGATCTTGGCTTCTCCGGTTTCGTCCATCGCGCGCTTCATCGCGTCGTAGACCAGCGGGATGGTCTTCTTCATCGGCGAGAAGACCTGATTGCCCTGCGGCTCGTCGTTCTTGATGAAATCGCCGCCGAGCCAGAACTGGTAGGCGGCCTGGGCGAAGGGTTCCGGACGCAGGCCCAGCTTGGGCTTGATGATGGTGCCGGCGATGTAGCCGCCGTCCCTGACCGGGCGGCCGAGGATGCGCCACAGGTCGGAAATGTCCTTGGAGGGGCCGTCGAAGAGCTGGATCGCGCGCGGCGGCATGTAGAAGTCGTACATCTTGGCGTACTCGATGTCGCCCATGCCCTGGTTGTTGCCGATCACCAGGGTCAGGAAGGAGACGATCATCATGCGGCCGTCGGTGATGTTGCGGTCGAAGAGGTCGATCGGGTAGGCGATGCGCATCTCCTCGGTCGCCTCGTCGATGTGATAGACCAGCGCATCGACGCCCTTGGTGAATTCGTCCGTGGTGGACACTTCCACGTTGGTGCCGGTGGACGACTCCGCGGCGAAGTGGGCGGCGCCTTCAAGGTAGCCGGTGCCCGCCTTGGGCTTCATCTTGTAGGCCACCAGGATGTGCCCGCCGCCCTTGATCAGGTCTTCTTCCCTGAGGCTCAGGTCGGCGTAGCGGTTCGATTGGTCCATGCGGTTCTCCTCGGTTTCTGCTCGGTGAAGTATTGCACTCGCGTTGCGATCAGGCTGGCATCGTAAGCCCGGCTAATCATAAATAACAGTCACATCTAGTTATCGTTGGCATCAGATGGAGCTTATGGAATCCGCGTGCCATCGGCGCAGCAGTTCGACATCGACGCAGCGCCGGCCGTGCAGGTTTCCGGCGAGCGCGGTACAGGGGCGGTCGGGCTCGCCAAGGTCGGAAAGTACGGCGAGCGCGCCGCGGAAGTCGTCGCCGCGCGTGTAGTCGCCGATGGTTACCACAGTCGGCAGGCCGGCGCCGAGTGCGGCGCGCAGGCCGTTGCCCGAGTCCTCGAGGGCCAGGCAGGCGGATGCGGGCAGCCCCATGCGGTCGAGCACCCAACGGTAGATGTCGGGTGCAGGCTTCTTGGCGGCGACGACGTCGCCGGCACCGATGACCTCGAACCATGACTCGGCATCGGGGGCGAGGCTTGCCGCGAGGAGGCGCGTGACGTTGTCCGGCGTGGTGGTGGTCGCGATCGCTAGGCGCAGGCCGGCGGTGCGCGCTTCCGCGATGAGGCGTGCAACGCCGGGCCGCAGGGGCAGGCCCCCGGCGTCGACCAGGCGCAGGTAGTGGGCAGTCTTGGCGGCGTGGAGCGAGGGAACCCGGGCATCGAGGTCGGGGCTTTGGCCCAGTTCGGGATGATGGCGGTCGACATAGTGGCGGATGCGTTCCTTGCCGCCGGTGACGGCCAGCAGTTCGCCGTAGCGTTCGACGTCCCAGTGCCAATCGAGTCCGGCATCGGCGAAGGCGGCATTGAAGGCCGGGCGATGCCCGTCGCGCTCGGTATCGGCGAGGGTGCCGTCGACGTCGAAGATGAGTGCTTTCAGCATGCCCGGCAGCATAGCCCCGCGCATCCATAAGCGACAGTCATGCTTTTTTATGGGAGTGATAAGATGCCCCGCAGGCCACGAATCCCCGAATCCATGAAGAACGTCACCCTGCGCCAGCTGAAGATCTTTGAATCGGTGGCGCGCCACCTGTCCTTTTCGCGCGCCGCCGAGGAGTTGCACCTGACGCAGCCGGCGGTTTCCATGCAGGTGCAGGCCCTCGAGGATCAGGCCGGGCTGCCGCTCACCGAACAGGCCGGCAAGCGGGTGCGGCTCACTGCGGCGGGCGAGGAAATGGCCCGGCAGGCGCGGCGCATCGCCGAGCAGTTGCGCGAGGCCGGCGAGGCGTTGTCCGCTCTCAAAGGTGTCGAGGGTGGTCGCCTCAAGATCGGCGTAGTCAGCACCGCCAAATATTTCGCGCCGTCGCTGCTGGCCGAATTCCGGCGCCGGCATCCCGGCGTGGAACTGAGGCTGACGGTGAACAATCGCGGGGCCATCGTGCGGTTGCTCGCCGACAACGAAATCGACCTCGCCATCATGGGTACGCCGCCGGGCGAGTTCGAGACCGTGGCGAAGACCTTTGCCGAACATCCTCTGGTGTTCATCGCGGCGCCCGGCCACGCCCTCGCCGGCAAGCGCCGCATCGACGCCGGACAGCTGGCGCACGAAACCCTGCTCATCCGGGAACCGGACTCCGGCACGCGGCGGGCGCTGGAGCGTTTCCTCGAAGAGCACGGCGTTGCCGCCGGCGCGACCATGGAACTCGGCAGCAACGAGACCATCAAGCAGGCCGTGATGGCGGGGCTCGGCATCTCCTTCATTTCGGAGCACACCATCGGGCTCGAGCGTTCCGTCGGCCGGCTGGTCCGGCTCAACGTTGCCGGTACGCCCCTGGTGCGGCACTGGCGGCTGGTGCACCGGACGGACAAGCGCCTGATGCCCGCTGCAATCGCATTCGTCGAGTTCATGGACAGCGAGGGTTCGCGGCTGATCGCGACCCAGGTCGGGCGCGAAGACCGGCCTGCCGCGCGCGCGCGGAGGGCGAAGTCGTGAAGACTGCGCTGCGGCGTGCGTTGCCTCCCGAGGAGGTTGCGGAGCTAGGCGCGGTGTCCTTATCGCGCGACGAGGCCCTGGCGCTGGTCGAGCGTTTCTCGCGTGACACGGTGTCGGTGCACGAGTCCGACGGACGCATCGTCTATGTAGCTCCATCCTGCGTCGACCTGATCGGCTACGCACCGGAGGAACTCGTCGGCCGCAATGCGCGCGACCTGCGCATGCATGACCCGGGACGTGCCGACACGGGCGACGACATCGACCGCGTGATTGCCGGCGAGTCCCTGGAGTCCGTGCTCTTCTTCGCCCGGCACAAGGCCGGCATGCCCGTGTGGATCGAGGCCGGCATCCGTCGCATCGATCATGGTGGCGGCACGCTGATCGTCGTTTCTTCGCGCGATGTCGGCCGGCGCATCGCCATGGAGAGCACGCTGCGCCAGTCCGAGGAGCGCTACCGGGCGCTGCTCGCGGATGCGGCCGACGTGATCGGCACCATCGGCCTCGACGGGCGGATCATCGAGGTCAACCGGGCCTGCGAGCGCCTGCTTGGCTTTGCTCCGGATGAAGTGGTCGGCGTCGATCTGGTAGCGATGCATGCGGACCGCAAGAGCACGCGCCTGATCGAGGCGTTCCGCAGCTGCGTCGAGCACGGCGAGTCCGAGTATCTCGACGGCAGCCTGCGCTGCAAGGACGGACGGGTGGTTTCCGTGGATATCCGGGCGCGGTTGATCGAGTTCGGCGGGCAAAAGGTGGTGCAGGTCATCGTGCACGACGCGACGGCGAGCCGCGAACGGGAACGCCGCCGCCTCGCCGATGAAGTCGCGCAGCGCGACCTGCTGCTGCGCGAGGTGCACCACCGGATCAAGAACAACCTGCAGGGCGTGGCTGGCATGCTGCGCCAGCTGGCCCTCGAGAAACCGACGCTCGCCGCGCCGATGGGTGAAGCGATCGGCCAGGTGCAGAGCATCGCCGCCGTCTATGGCCTGCAGGGGCAGTCGGAGGCCAACTGCCGCTTGAGCGACATGCTGCGCGACATCGTCGAGATCACCGAGTCGATCTGGAAGGTCTCTTTCGGCAGCGCACTCGAGCGATGCTGCCCGGCCGGGCGCTGCGATGCCGTCGTCGCCGAAGGCGAGGCGGTACCGCTGGCGTTGGTGTTCAACGAACTCCTGGCCAATGCCGCCAAGCATGGCAGTGCCGGTGGCGGCCAGTCGCTGGCGCTGGATGTGTCCTGCGCACAAGCAGCGGTCCGCATCGAGATTCGCAATCGCGGCCGACTGCCTGCGGGCTTCGACATTCGCAGTCTGCGCGGTGCGGGGACCGGCCTGCGCCTGGTCCATTCGCTGCTGCCGCGGCGTGGGGCGCTGCTCAGTTTCGAACAGGTCGACGACGACGTGCTGACGACTATCGTCCTCGAGCGCCCCGCCGTCGTATGGTCTTCCATGCTGGAGAAGTTGTGATGAACAAACCGAGAAGCGATGCGGAGCCGCGCTCGCTGCTGCTGGTCGACGACGACCGGCTGATCCTGGCGACGCTGAGCAGCGGCCTGATGGCGGCCGGCTATGTAGTGGCCGAGGCGGAGTCGGTCGACGAGGCGGAAGAACTGCTGGCGGGGGGCCTGCGTCCCGATCTGGTCCTGCTCGATGTGCGCATGCCCGGGCGTGACGGCCTTGAGCTTGCGCGCCGGCTCGCCGAATTCGACCGCATTCCCTTCCTGCTGCTGACCGCCTTCGGCGACCGCGAGTTCGTCGAACAGGCAAACGAGGTCGGCGCGCTGGCCTACCTGGTCAAGCCGATCGACGTGCCGCAGTTGATCCCGGCCGTTGAGGCGGCGATCGCCCGCGCCGGTGAAATCAGCGAACTCCGCGAAACCCATCGTCAGCTACGCCAGGCGCTCGATGGCGATCGCCAGATCAGCGTTGCCACCGGCATCGTCATGGTGCAGCACCGGCTCGGCCGCAAGGAGGCGTTCGAGATGTTGTGCCGCTCGGCGCGCAGCCAGCGCAAGAAGCTGGCCGTCGTTGCCGACGAGGTCGTCGCGGCCCAGGAGGCGCTGAATCTCAAGCCGGCCTGAAGCCGGGAGCACCTCCGCCGCGGGCATCGGGCATTAATCCCTTGACAGCCCGGGTTTTTTTTCGGAAAGTTGGCGCCTCGGGAGCAGCCCAGCCGCGCCGCTTCCCGCCCTGAGGCCCCGTGCCCGCCTCTCCTAGGACGTACCGCGCGTTTCGCGCTGTACATCCGCTGTCTTCCGGGAGAGGCTATGAACCAGGATGTCGGCGTCGTGCGCTCGGTCGATCAGCCTGCGCTACTGATGGTCGATCGCGCCAAACGCATCGTTTGGGCCTCGCCGCCCGCGACGGCGCTGCTCGAGTTGATCGGATCGCCTGCGACGGCCTGCGACGAGTCGTTTTGCGCCAAGGTGCGTTGCCTGGATCCCAAGACCGGGTGCCGGTGCACCGAGGCGGAAGCCCCGCCCGGCGTCTCCAAGCCGGCGTTCCATGCTGAATACTACCGGCCGCTGCCCGGCTACTGCCTGCTCCACCTGCACGAGACCGAACGCGAGATCGATGCCAAGCGCCACGTACAGATGCTGGCGCAGGCCGTGACGCAGGCTGGCGATGCGGTCATGATCACGGACGCGCACGGCACCATCGAGTTCATCAATCCGGCGTTCGAGGAAATCACCGGCTACAGCCGCGCCGAGGCCATTGGCCGGCGGGCAAACCTGCTCAATTCGGGGCAGCATTCGGCGAAGTTCTTCGCCGATCTTTGGAAGACCGTCCGCGCCGGCAAGCCGTTCCGTTCGGTGTTCACCAACCGGCGCAAGGACGGCGATGTCTTCTTCGAGGAGAAGACCATCAGCCCGATTCGCGATGCCGACGGTCTCATCACCCATTACGTGTCCACCGCCAAGGACGTCACCGCGCGGGTGCGCATGGAGGATCGCCTGCGCCACATGGCTAACTATGACGTGCTGACGCAGTTGCCCAATCGCAGCCTGCTCGCTGACCGCCTGCGCCAGGCCATTCTGCGCGCGCAGCGCGACGCGCTCGAGGTGGCCCTGCTGTTCATCGACCTCGACAATTTCAAGGTGATCAACGACACGCTCGGCCATGCCGCCGGCGACCGCCTGCTGGTGCAGGTGTCGCGCCGCCTGCGCGAGGGCCTGCGGCAGCAAGACACCGTCGCCCGGCTGGGCGGCGACGAATTCATCCTGGTGCTCGAGGACCTGACGGGGGCGCTCGACACCCTGGCAGTCGTGGAAAAGCTGCAGGACAGCTTTGCCCGCCCGTTCGTGGTCGAGACCGGCGAGCTTTACGTCGGGCTCAGCGTCGGCATCGCGCGCTATCCGCACGACGGTCAGGACATGGATACGCTGCTCAAACATGCCGACATCGCCATGTACAAGGCCAAGGCCATGGGCGGAAGTACCCACGCCTTCTTCGATGCCGGGATGTCCGGCGGCATGCTCGATGACCTCGCGCTCGAAACCGCCCTGCACGGCGCGCTCGAGCGCGGCGAATTCCACCTCGTGTACCAGCCCCTGGTCGACGCCAGGGACGGGCAGGTGGTCGGCGTCGAGGCCCTGATGCGCTGGAGGACGGCTGACCACGGCGAGGTCTCGCCCGTGCGGTTCATTCCGCTGCTCGAAGGCAACGGGCTCATCGTTCCGGCGACCCTGTGGCTGATGCGCGAGGCGATGGGCGCGGTCGGCGCGCTTACCCGGCCCCTGCGGCTGGCAATCAACATCTCCGGGCGCCAGTTCCGCCACCCGCGGTTCCTGGACGACGTCGGCCGCCTGCTCCGGGAGACCGGCTTCGATCCGAGCCGGCTCGAGCTGGAGATGACCGAGTCCATCCTCATCGAGAATACGACGCAAGTGATCGAGACCCTGGGGGCCCTGCGCGAGATGGGCATCCGGCTCGCGGTCGACGACTTCGGCACCGGTTATTCCTCGCTGAGCTACCTGCGCCGCTTCTCGCTGACGACGCTCAAGATCGATCGTTCCTTCGTCGCCGAGATCGACACCAGCGCCGATGCGCGTGCCATCGCCGCTGCCGTGGCCAACCTGGCGTTCAGCCTTGGCCTGGATGTCGTCGCCGAGGGCATCGAGACCGTCAGCCAGCTAAGTGCCGTGAACGAATTGGGCTGCCACCTGATGCAGGGCTACCACTTCAGCCGGCCGCTCCCGCTGACCGATCTCGCCAACCGCTGGACCGTCTAGCCGCCGTCCGGCGCGCTATTTCCTGGCCGGCTGGGCCTCCCACAGCGCGGCGGTCACGCCGAGCCGGCCGAGGTAGGCCTTGACGTGGAAATCGCCGACGCGAATCCTCTTGCCGCCATCGGGCAGGGCGCTCATGACGATCTCGGTGAGCTGGTCGTCGCTGAGCCGCGTCGCGCCCGCTGCGTGCCACAGACGAACATGGCCGCAGGCATCGCGATCGACGAGCAGGACGTTGTCGCGCGTTGCGGCGGGCAGGCGGATGACGAGGCCGTCGGGCGTGTTTTCGGCGCGGGCCGGCCCGGCGCCGGTTGGCACGTCGGTGCCGCCGGTCGCCGCAGCGGCCTCGATTTCCATGACTTCGTCATCGCTGAGGATGCTCTCGCCGGCGTTGTGCCAGACGCGATAGCCACCGCCCGACTGCATCTGGATCAGCAGGACGTTGTCGGTCGCAAGTGCCGGCATCGACAGCAGCAGGGCCGTCGCCAGCGCGACGTGCTTCAGGAGGCTTTCCACTTGATCGAGCAGCCGATGCTGGCGGTTTGTGCCTGCGGTCCACGGCCGGTCGTTGCGACCTGGCGCATTGCCTCGTACAACTCGCGGCGGGCATCCTCCGGCGCCGATTCCTTGCGCGACGCGTCGAGGCGGCCCCGGTACTGCAAATCCAGCGCGGCGTTGTAGCCGAAGAAATCGGGCGTACACACGGCGCCATAGGCACGGGCCACCGCTTGCGTCTCGTCGAGCACGTAGGGGAACGGGAATTCAAGTTCGCGCGCACGGCGCTTCATGTTCTCCCACGAATCCTCCGGATACTCGGTGGGATCGTTGCTCATCACCGCGATGCTGCCGATGCCGAGCGGGGCGAGTTCCTTTGCATCGCGCACGATGCGGTGGATGACGGCCTTGACGTACGGGCAGTGGTTGCAGATGAACATCACCAGCAGGCCTCGCGGTCCGCGGGCGCTGGCCAGGGTATGGCGCCGGCCATCGATGCCTGGCAGGTCGAAGTCGATGGCAGGGCGGCCAAAGTCGCAAACGGGCGGGGAGAGGCTGACCATGCGGGCAAGCGGGGAATTGAGGATAATCACAGCATGATACCGAGATTCTTCTGCCGCTTTCCCTTGCATCCGGGCGCCGCGGTGGAACTCGACGCCGATGCCGCCCATCACGCCCTGAAGGTATTGCGCATCGGCGACGGCGACGCGGCGGTCCTGTTCGACGGCCGCGGTGGTCAGTGGCGCGCGACCCTGCATCCCGTGGGCAAGGCGCTGCGCGCGACGCTCGTGGAATTCGAGGAAGCGGACCGCGAACCGGAACTGGCGCTGACGCTGGTTCAGGGACTGCCGGGTGGCGACAAGATGGACCTGGTCGTGCAGAAGGCCGTCGAGCTTGGTGTGCGGCGTATCCAGCCGGTCACGGCAAAGCGCAGCCTGGTACGGCTTGCGGGCACGCGGGCGGAGCGCCGCGTGGAACACTGGCGCAACATCGCGATCGCCGCCTGCGAGCAGTCAGGGCGCAACGCGGTACCGGCAGTCGCGCCGATTCTTGATCTGCCGCAATATCTGGCCGCGGCGGCGCGGGAGAATGAGCTACGCTTCGTATGTGCGCCCGGCGCGGAAGGATCGCTGCGCGGGATGGCGGCACCGGACGGGCCGGTAAGCCTCTTGGTGGGGCCGGAGGGCGGCTTCGAAGAGGGTGAATTGAGGGCGGCGCGTGCCGCCGGGTTTCGCGCCCTGGGACTTGGGCCGCGCGTGCTGCGCAGCGAAACCGCCGGGCTTGCGGCCGCGGCGGCGATGATGGCACTTTGGGGAGATTGGTGATGTTCGAATCCGCCGAACTGGGTCACAAGATCGACAAGCAAACCTACAAGAAGGAAGTTCCCGCCCTGCGCCTCGCCCTGCAGGACGCCCAGTACGACCTCAAGGAAAACGGCAAGATTCCCGTCGTCGTGCTGGTCAGCGGCCAGGACGGCGCCGGCAAGGGCGAGACGATCAACATCCTCTACGAGTGGATGGATCCGCGCTTCATCTCGACGCTGGCGTTCTCCGCGCCCACGGACGAGGAGAGGCAGCGGCCGTTCATGTGGCGCTACTGGCGCGCACTGCCGCCAAAGGGCCGCATTGGCGTGTTTGCCGGTTCCTGGTATTCGAGCCCGATCCACGATCGGCTCGAAGGCAACATGAGCCGCGCCGACATGGACGCACGCATCGACCAGATCAACCGCTTCGAAGCGATGCTGGTGAACGAGGGCGCGCTGGTGCTGAAGTTCTGGTTCCACCTCACCAAGGATGGACAGAAGCGGCGGCTGAAGGCGCTCGAGAAGGATCCGAAGACGGCCTGGCGCGTCACCAAGTGGAACTGGGACCGCCTGAAGACCTACGACAAGCTGCAGGACGTGGTCGGCCACGTGCTGCGCATGACCAATACGCCATGGGCGCCCTGGATCATCATCGAGGGCGAGGACGACCGCTACCGCTCGCTGACGACAGGCAAGATTCTGCTCAAGGCGATCCGCGAGCGCCTCGCCGAACCGGCCAAGCTGACCACGCCCGTGGCGCCGCCGGTGCGGGTAAACATCGACGGCCGCAATGTGCTTTCCGAACTCAACCTTGGCCACAAGCTCAGCGAGGACGACTACGAGGAGCAGCTGGCGAAGTGGCAGGGCAGGCTGTCCGAACTGGTGCGCGACCCGCGCTTCAAGACCCGGTCGGTGGTCTGCGCCTTCGAGGGCGCCGATGCAGCAGGCAAGGGCGGCGCCATCCGCCGCATCGCCGCGGCGCTGGATGCACGTGACTACCAGATCGTGCCGGTGGCGGCGCCGACCGAGGAGGAGCGTGCCCAACCCTACCTGTGGCGCTTCTGGCGGCACATCCCGCGCAACGGCCGCGTCACGATCTTCGACCGCACCTGGTACGGACGCGTCCTCGTCGAGCGCGTCGAAGGCTACTGCGCCGAAGCCGACTGGCTGCGCGCCTATTCCGAGATCAACGACTTCGAGCACGACCTGGCCGGTGCCGGCGTCATCGTCGTCAAGTTCTGGCTGCAGATCAGCCAGGAAGAACAGTTGAAGCGCTTCAAGGAGCGCGAGAAGGTCGAGTTCAAGCGCTTCAAGATCACTGAGGAAGACTGGCGCAACCGCGAGAAGTGGGATGCCTACCAGGAGGCGATCTGCGACATGGTCGATCGCACCAGCACCGGCATCGTGCCGTGGACCCTGGTCGAGGCCAACGACAAGGGCTATGCCCGCGTCAAGGTACTGCGCACGATCTGCGAACGCATCGAGGCCGAGCTCGAGGGCAGGCCGATCCCGCAAGCCAGGTCGGAAAAGCCGGCTAAGGAAAAGAAGGACGGCAAGGACAAGGACAAGAAGGACAAGAAGGCCGGCAAAGCCGCCGATGTCGTGCCTGCGCCCGGGCCGGCGAAGCGCACTGCGCGAC
>ERZ724507.1387-NODE-1387-length-10452-cov-4.113879_pt1 | contig 10452 bp, 13 predicted proteins | sample MGYA00376040_ERZ724507 | MGnify/ENA primary metagenome ERZ724507 (study PRJEB28724, sample SAMN07190883) | activated sludge metagenome | isolation source: activated sludge of sewage treatment plant in Hong Hong | place: Hong Kong | collected 2016-03-17 ...
TTATCCAATAATTAATTTTAGAAGTAATCTAAATAAACAAATTTTGTAAAACAGTGAGCGAAGATTTAAAAATAATAGATGAGGTAACAAGTGGCGAGTATAAGTGGGGATTTGTAAGTAACATTGAATCAGAGAATGCTCCCAAAGGATTGTCTGAAGATATTGTAAGATTTATTTCAGCCAAGAAAAAAGAACCGGAGTGGATGCTTGAATTTCGATTAAAAGCATTTCGTCACTGGCAAAAAATGCAGGAGCCGCAATGGGCTAATGTCAACTATCCGAAAGTTGATTTTCAGGATATCATTTACTACTCAGCGCCCAAACCCAAGAAACAACTCAACAGTTTAGATGAACTTGACCCGGAAATCAAAGCTACATTTGATAAACTTGGAATATCATTACTAGAGCAAAAACGCCTTGCCGGTGTAGCTGTTGATGCAGTAATAGACAGTGTAAGTGTAAAAACTACCTTCCGTCAGGAATTAAGTAAACTTGGAATTATTTTTTCATCATTCAGTGAAGCTGTTCAGGAACATCCGGAGCTGGTAAAAAAATATATGGGTAGTGTAGTACCCTATACTGACAATTTTTATGCTGCATTAAACAGTGCCGTTTTCAGTGACGGCTCTTTTTGTTATATACCCAAAGGCGTTCGTTGCCCAATGGAGTTGAGTACCTATTTCCGAATAAACTCAGCTGGTACAGGTCAGTTTGAAAGAACACTAATCATTGCCGATGAAGGTGCTTATGTTAGTTATCTCGAAGGCTGCACAGCACCCAAGCGTGACGAGAATCAATTGCATGCAGCAGTAGTAGAAATTTATGCGCATACCGATGCACAGGTAAAATATAGTACAGTACAAAACTGGTATCCCGGTGACAAAGATGGAAGGGGCGGTATTTTTAATTTTGTTACCAAGCGTGGACTGTGTGCAGGAGAGCGTTCTAAAATCAGCTGGACACAGGTTGAAACGGGTAGTGCAGTGACATGGAAATATCCAAGTGTAATATTAAAAGGCGATTATTCAACAGGAGAATTTTATTCTGTTGCATTAACCAACAACTACCAGCAGGCCGACACCGGTACAAAGATGATTCATATCGGCAAACATACGCGCAGTACCATCATCAGTAAAGGAATAAGCGGAGGTCGCAGCAACAATAGTTATCGTGGATTAGTCCGTATTGGTAAACAGGCAGAGAAAGCACGAAATTTTTCGCAATGCGATTCCTTGCTCCTTGGTGATAAATGTGGTGCACATACCTTTCCATATCTGGAATGTGCAAATCCTACTGCCAAGGTTGAGCATGAGGCAACAACATCAAAAGTTGGAGAGGATCAGATATTTTATTGCAATCAACGAGGCATCTCTACTGAAGATGCAATCGGACTTATAGTAAATGGTTATTGCAAAGAAGTGTTTAATCAGTTACCGATGGAGTTTGCTGTTGAAGCACAAAAACTGTTAGCTGTTTCTTTGGAAGGATCAGTAGGATAAAATTTAATTATAGTTAGTTCAGAAGAATAAAGTTTTTTTTAAAAAGTATGTTAAACATTAAAAATCTACATGCCTCAGTTGAAGGTAAAGAAATATTAAACGGATTAAACCTTCAGGTAAACCCGGGAGAAGTACATGCCATAATGGGACCTAATGGTTCAGGAAAAAGTACGTTGGCATCAGTACTTGCTGGACGCGAAGCGTATGAAGTTAATGAGGGTGAAGTATTGTATCAAGTCTTATCGAACTTTCTCCCGAAGACAGAGCCCGTAAAGGGATATTTCTTGCGTTTCAGTATCCGATAGAAATACCGGGAGTGAGTAATGCCAACTTTCTGAAAACTGCTGTTAACGAAGTTCGGAAGTCGAAAGGTTTAGAGGCACTCGATTCAAAAGACTTCTTAAAGCTGATGAAAGATAAAATGCAGTTGGTGAAGATGGATAAAAGCATGACACAGCGCAGTGTTAATGAAGGATTCAGTGGAGGAGAGAAAAAACGTAATGAAATTTTTCAGATGGCCATGCTTGAGCCGGAGTTGTGTGTACTTGATGAAACCGATTCAGGTCTTGATATTGATGCACTCAGAATTGTGTCTGATGGTATTAATGCATTGCGTGACGGAAAACGATCTTTTATAGTTATTACACACTATCAGCGTTTGATCGATTACATAGTTCCCGATTTTGTACACGTTTTGTATAAAGGAAAAATTGTTAAGAGCGGACCGAAAGAACTGGCTCTTGAATTGGAAGAAAAAGGATATGATTGGATAAAAGAAGAAGTTGAAATTTAAACCTGATTATTGTGAACTCATCTGTTGATACACTTTCTGTGACTAACGAAACAAGCATTGCCGAAGAGAATATTCCCGTTGACGGACTGCAAAAATTGCGTCTCGCAGCTTTAAATAAATTTTTAAAGAATGGATTTCCGGATTCAAAACATGAAGAGTGGAAATATCTTAATCTTAAACCTATCAGTGAAACTAAATATAATCACTGTATGGTTGCATCGCCACTGAAAGCTTCGGATCTGGAACAATTTTACGATGCCGGCAGTGATACAGTAAACTTGACTTTTATCAATGGACGTTATTGTTCTGAGTTTTCCGGACATCAAAGCCACAAGCATCCTTTCAGTATTTATTCGCTCGAAAGTAAAGAAGCAGAACTCTATTTAGAGACTTTACGTAATTCAGAAGACGAACCTTTTCATGCATTAAACACAGCTTTTCATCAGGGTGGTATTATGATTCATGTTCCTGATAATTGTCGTATGCCAATGGCAATACATCTGCTTTATGTTAACGATTCGCAGCATGAAGCCGTTGCTGCACATCCTAAATGTATTGTTGTTGCAGGAAAAAATTCAGCATTTCAGGTAATAGCAACTTATCATTCACTGAATAATTTTCCATCACTCACCAATACAGTAACAGAGTTTCTGATTGGTGAAGGTGCAGTTGTTGAATTCGACATTAAGCAGAATGAGAATAGTAATGCCAACCACATTAACAGAGTTTATGCCCGTGTACAGCGTAAAGCTGTGTTCGATATTTTTACAGTAACGATGGGAGGTGCTTTGGTTCGTAACAACCTCGAGATTATTTTAAGTGAACCCAATGCATGTGCCCACCTTAACGGACTCACTGTTGCTGATGGCTATCAGGTTGTGGATAATCACACAGTGGTAGATCATGCAAGTCCAAACTGTGAGAGCAATCAGTTATATAAAAATATTTTAGACGACCATTCACAGGGAGTTTTTAATGGAAAGATTTTTGTTAGAAAAGATGCGCAGAAGACCAATGCTTTTCAAAGTAGCAAGAATGTGTTGCTGAGTAACACTGCTGTGATGAATGCAAAGCCACAGCTTGAAATTTATGCAGATGATGTAAAATGCTCACATGGCGCCACCACAGGCCAGTTAGACGAAGATGCATTGTTTTATTTCCGTTCGCGTGGTATCGGAGAACGCGATGCCCGTGCATTGCTCAATTATACATTTGCCAGTGATGTTATTGAGAAAATCAATAACGATGCACTAAAATCAAACTTGTTAAAACTGTTATCACAAAAACTAAATACAGCAGTTGAGTTTGGCGAGTAGTTGAAACATAATTCAATTACCGAATTGATAAAGGAATATTTTGTTATTCTAAAATAGCTGTCACAGATATAAATTGATACTACTTCCTTTTATAGGGTGGAATAATCAACCTGATATTCCTGTCGTAGTTAATATAGTTCCACAACCAGTTAATGAATACCACTACTTTGTTGCGAAAGCCGACAAGGAGCATTAAATGTAAAGCCATCCACACCAACCACCCTGCAAAACCACCAAAACGGATATTGAAAGATTCAGTTACTGCACGATTTCTTCCGACAGTTGCCATAGTGCCTTTGTCAAAATAGTTGAATTTTTTAAGTGGCTTGTGTCTTAGTTCCTGTTGAATGTTTTCAGCAAGCAGTTGTGCCATCTGAATGGCAACAGGCGCCACCTGTGGATGTCCGTTAGCAAAGTTTGTTGTAGGCATACTGGCAACATCACCAATTGCATAAATATTTTCACATCCTTTTATCTTGCAATATTCGTCAACAATATACCGTCCCCGATTATTGATGGAATCCAACTGTAATCCTGAAATAGTAACACCTTTAATTCCGGCTGCCCAAATCAAATTTTTACTTGGCAACACTTTGCCGTTTTCGAAAACAACTTCTTCGCTATTGTAAGACGACACCTGCGTTTCTAACCAGACTTCACATCCTAATTCATCTAAGTATTTTAATGCACGATGCTGGTTTACTTTACTCATTGCCTGCAGAACAGTGTTAGTGCCTTCAATTAGCAACACACGCATTTTTCTGAAATCAAGTTCAGGATAATCGTTTGGCAAAACATGTTTTTTTAATTCACACAATGCACCTGCAAGTTCAACACCTGTGGGGCCGCCACCTACAACAGTGAATGTCATAAGCGCTTCTTGTTCTTTTAAACTTTGTGTGAGCAATGCCTGTTCAAAATTTTGAAGAATTAAACTGCGTAGATTGATAGCTTCAATGACAGATTTCATGGGCATGGCATGTTGCGCAATGTCAGCATTACCAAAATAATTTGTTGTTGTTCCGGTAGCAATTACCAGATAATCGTATGTTAGTTCCCCAACAGTGGTTTGAACAATATTTTTTTCAGGAATAATATTTTCAACCTTTCCCCAGCGAAAAAGAAAATTCTTTTGTTTCTTAAAAATTTTTCTGATAGGGTAAGCAATAGAATCAGGCTCTAAACCCGAGGTGGCAACCTGATAAAGTAACGGTTGAAAAGTGTGATAATTGTTAGTATCAAACATCACTATTTGCACACGCGCTTTACGAAGCGATTTTGCTAATTGTAATCCACCAAAACCACAGCCTACAATAACTACACGTGGGATTTTCAGATCAGGAATATTCATAGAAATTTATTTTAAAAACAGATGTTGAGTTAAACATCACGCCATGATTTAGTGTCTTTGGTCTGAATAGCGAAAAACTATTTTTTAGTTACCCAAAACTCATCATTGTAGTTGTCATGAAAAGATTCATTGTGCACAGCAGCCATTTCCTGTAATTGTTTTGGTGTTGCTGCATTCTGAATTTCATTAAACAACTCTCTTTCTTCAAAACGAATATGTCTGTCAAGTTTGTTTTGTAATTCATCCAATTGTTGAATAGTCTGCTCCTTACTTAAAAAAAGATTTCTAAGCTTTTCATGATGCTGCATAGCTTTTTTAATGCTTGCATGTTCAGCACCTAATACAGGATACAAGTTTTTTTCTTCCAACTCAAAATGATTTGAAAGGTAGCTTGACCAAAACCAATCAACATATTTTTTAATTCTTTCGGCAGGAATTTTATTTTTTATTCCCTGTCTGATTTTCCAGCCCAGCAAGAGGGCGTGATGATGATCGCGACTTATTGGCTTAAGTGCTTCATTTCTTTTAATCGGCTCACTCATGATAAATTTGTTTTTCAAGTTCTAATGCCTTTGGGAAAAGGATGTTATTTTCAAGATGAATGTGCAAATGCAAATCATCTTCAAATTCTTTGAGCATGGCAAACGTCACTCTGTAGGTGTTGCATGCATCCTGTGGTGGATTGTACTTGCTGCTCAATTCTTCAATTTGTCTGAAACGTTCACCTTCATTATTGTGTTCATGCATCATCATTTTAATCGGATTATTTATTGATCCGAACTGTGGCTTTTCCGGTGTTGTTTTTTGCATTTGAGATTTCACCATTCTTCTTACTGCCGGAAATAAAATCAATTCTTCTTTTTTCATGTGCATGGCTAACTCACCGGTAGAAGCATTAAAAAGCCGATTGATTTCATGCAACTCAGGATGATGATCTCCATGAACTTTGCATATTTTATCTAAGTAGGGTTTTATCTCCTGAGTTTTTTCTTCTACATAACGATGGTGCTTTTTCTCAATATAGTCTGCTAGTAAATCTAATGGCCATGAGTTAAAATCTGATTGTGCTGCTGATGTTTGCTGCGAAGCCTGAGTTAACTCACCAATTATGTTTGATACTGACATCTCTTTTTGTTTACAAACTTCTTCAAGTGTACGGTTACCATTACAACAAAAATCTATACCATTTTGTTTAAATACTGTGGCTGTTCTATAATCTTTGGCAACCAAATCGCCAACAATTGTATCTTTTGTGATATGCATAATTTTATTTTTAAAGTTTTTCAGCAACTATTGCAATTGCATTCATGTGATTTTGATATTGCTTGAATACTTTTCTCATTTCAAGTATTCTTTTTCTTGCTTTTGGATGAGTGAGGATGTTCCAGCCAATTTTTGTGGCTCTCAACAAACCTTCATCATCTATAATCCTGTTCATTTCAAGAAGGTGCATGCCGTTAGTCATGACTTTCTTTACTGCAAAACCTTCTTGCTCCAGCAAATGTTTCCATTCGACTTCAGTGAGAGGACGTGCATTGACCTTTATTGATAAAGCCAAATCTCTTTGAATTTTACTTTTTAAAGTTTCATCAACATCGGTTAACCCTAATTCATGAATGGCATACCAACCTCCTTTTTTGAGAATGCGATGTGCTTCTCTGATAATCTCTGATTTTCTATGATCGGCATGCATGGTTAGCATTGCTTCTCCATAAACTTTATCCTTTGATTCGCTTTCGAGATTTGTTTGCGATGCATTTCCGAGAATAAAAGATGCTTGCGAGCTTTGAAATTTTTTACTTAACATTCTCACTATATCTTCATCAGCATCTACACCTACATACGAATGTAATTTATATGCAAGAGTCAATGATGCCGTAAAACCCATTCCGGGTGCAAACTCCACTACATTATCAGAATTGTTAAAATGTAAGGCATCAATTAATTTTTTAGTAAGTTCTTTACCTCCCGGTCTTAACACCTTTTTGCCCATTTTGGCCAATATCCAGTGGCCATGAGCTTTATGTATATCTTTAGTATCCATGATTATTTATTTTATTGTGATTTCTCTTTTTAATGTTTCACAAATTATAACCACAAGTTCTGAATCTATTTGACTATTCAGGTGTTGAGTGAGAGGTTATCTGAAAGGGATAAATCTTTTTCAGATATTAAAGCAAACAAGTTGCTTTCAGAGTCAAAACGGTGATATTATTATTTTTTATTTGTTGTAGTTTGAAATTCGTTACTTCCCCAATTTGCAATTTCTTCTTTTGTCCATAATGAAGGGAAGAATTTTCTTTGCTGATATTTCGGATGTAAATATTTTTTCCATTCGCTTCCACCTGTAGCAGCTTTATTTTCTCCTTTTAAATCAAGATAGTGTTGTGCTGTTTCAAGGTGAACAATAGGCCATGCAACATTATACATGTGATCAAATTCTTTTAGCTTTGATTTAAGTGCATCAGAGCAATTACCCATTCGCATCACTTGATCTTCAATAGTGTTGCCTTGAACTTTTTTTGCAAGTGCAATGAAGCTTTCTAAATATTTTTCTTCAAACAGTTTCAAGGTCATTGATTTTTTGTTTGTCTTACGATCCATGCCTGCATCTTTCCAGTAGATGTGTTCAAAATAATCTTCTATTGATGGATTGTTTCCTAATCTCTTTCTTCCTTCTTCATTCATTAAATTTTCCAATCGTGTCAGGTAAATTTCAATAAAACGGAATTGTGCCGATTGAAATCCACTTGCAGGAGCCAGTGTGCTTCTGAAAGTATTGTAATCATCATAGTTCATTCCATATTTCATAACATCAAATGATGTAATGAGCATAGATGTGTATCTGTTCAGACGGTTGATTTTATCAATCCAAATATGTTCAGCAAAAGGATCAAAAACCATTTGTTTTATTTCATGTACCATCATTTTAAGTACCAACTCAGTAACCTGATGATACATCACAAAAATTTCTTCGTCTTTGAAATTCGTTCTCGGTCTTTGTAGTGATAAAAGAGTATCAACTTCTACATAGTCCCAATAGGTAATGGGTTTTGCATGTAAAAGTCCTTTCAGATAGGTTTCTGAATTTTCTCCTGTTTGCTGATATTTATTCTCAATATCACTGATTAGTTTTTCATTGTTCATGTTGTTATGTTTTTAAAGAGATTTAAAATAAATGTTGCTAAAAATACCACTTTAACCACTTCAAGTCCTGCATAATAAATGTGAAGCTTCGATGGTGAAACCTGCTTGCCGTTAATCTGCATTTGCGCACGGGCATCAAGTTGTGGTAAAAGCCAAAGTGTCTGAAATAATAGAATAAGCAGAGGGATGAGATAAAACATCCCATGTCCACCTTTAATCGGATTGATAAATTGTTCTTTTGTTAAAATAAGATTGCAGATGATTAATGTTGCAAGAACCCATTCAATTTTATTTAGCACATTAAATACCAATCTTCCAATGCCTAAACCTAATGGTATGGTAATTCCCGGTGCTCTGAATTTAAGCCAGGCTTCCATAAAACTTATTGCACTTACAAAGCCAATCCATAATGTGGATGCAATCAAAGCTATGGGTAAATAAACAACTATCATTGTAGTGGAGTAGTGGAACTGTTTTTAATATATTCAATCTTGTAATGAAACATATCAGCCATACGCTGACCTTGCCATTTTGCCTGCTCAGCTTTTTTGCCAACAAAGTTTTCGTCAACTGTTTCGGAGAATAATTTTATCCATTGCTCGAAATGAGTTTTATCAACCGGCATTTTAGCATGTGGAACAAAAGGACTACCAAAATAAGTTTGATCGTCTAACAAAATTGTTTGCCAGAAACGATACATCTTTTCAAGATGTTCAGGCCATCTGTCTTTTATTATGTTATTAAAGATATGACCTAATTGTTCATCATTACGGATTTTACTATAGAAGCTATCTACCAATAATTGTATATCTTTTATGTTTTCAATATCTCTCATCTCTATTGCTGAAGTATATTTTGTTTTAACTTTAATGTAAATCCTGTAGTTCTGTTTTTTATTAGTAAACTATGATGAATTATTTCCAATAATTATTTGCTGCTGCCACAGTCTGAAATTCTAATGCTACTACATTAGCAGAAGCTATCAGTTGTTTTGTGTCGTTGGCATAATCATCACGCAATTTTTTTCTTACTTCAGGATCAGTTTGTATTGCTGCAATTGATTTTCTTGCCATTTTAATTGCCAACTCTCTTCCTTCCTGAGGTGTTTTTGTAATTAATGATGTTAACCATATTTCTTTACTTTCCATTGTGTTTTTATTTTAATTGTTTATGTACTGAATAATTGTTCGTGCGGAATTATTTATCGTATTAATACTGTTTTGCCCGACTTAAGTCCTAATGCCAGATCGTAAACAGAAGTTGTAGTTAACATTTCTTTTATTTCTTTTCTGACTTTAATAAATTTATCGTGCATAGGGCATGGCTGTGTTTTGCTGCATTCACTCAACCCCATACCACAGCCATTATATAATGAGTCGCCATCAATAGCATTAACAATGTCGCTCATTTTTATTTTTTTCATATCCTTCACATCTATAAAAAAACCTCCGTTTGGTCCGGTGTATGAATTAACGATATGATATTTGGTTAATGATCCCAGAACTTTTGCAGTAAAAGCTTCCGGTGAGCCTGAGTTTTCTACAACATCACCAATTTTTACACGCTTTCCATCCATGGATTGTGTTGCTATATATATTATGGCTTTTATGCCATGCTCGCATGCTTTAGAAAACATTGTTGCGTCTTTTCGGGCTACAAAAGTAGGAAGTTTTTTAATTTACGACAAAAATATCGTAAATTAATTTTAGAGGCAGTTTTCAATGTGTTCAATAACTGTTAAAACTGTTTTCTTTTTATGTTGAATCGTCAAAATCATGTCATAAATTTGCAATAAAATATTCAGATTAGAAAAGTAGAATGTCTGCCTTGCATAACACAGACGGAATTATGTTACACCTGTCGCCCTATGGCGATTCATCCGTTATTGCTAAAATTTATACAGAAAAGTTTGGCATGCAAACCTACTTAGTCAATGGCGTGCGTTCTTCAAAAGCAAAAAACAAAAGTGTTTTTTTTCAGCCATTAAGTTTGCTTCAGCTTGTTGTTTATCATCGCCCTGATAAGGGATTGCAACGCATAAGTAGTCTGGCTTTTGCCAACAGATTTGTTTCTATACCCTTCGAAATTACTAAAAGCGCACAGTCAATTTTTATTGCTGAATTGCTTTACCGAACCATTCGTGAAGAAGAAGCCAATCATGCCCTTTTCAGTTTTTTGTTTGATGCCATCGTTCAGCTCGATAATACTATATCTGCAAATCCTGATTTTCATCTTCTCTTTATGATCAGACTTTCGGCTTTTCTGGGATTCGGACCTACAGATAATTATGAGGAACAGCTATGTTTCGATATGAAAGAAGGCTGTTTCAGTACAAAAAATTCTTCA
>ERZ724507.1392-NODE-1392-length-10438-cov-5.268227_pt1 | contig 10438 bp, 10 predicted proteins | sample MGYA00376040_ERZ724507 | MGnify/ENA primary metagenome ERZ724507 (study PRJEB28724, sample SAMN07190883) | activated sludge metagenome | isolation source: activated sludge of sewage treatment plant in Hong Hong | place: Hong Kong | collected 2016-03-17 ...
CGGGATTTTCGGCGTTGAGCCGGCATTCGACCGCGTGGCCGGTGATGCGGATGTCTTTTTGAGCGTAGCCCAGCGGCTCGCCAGCCGCGATCAACAGTTGCTCCTTGACGATATCCACGCCGGTGATCATCTCGGTGACCGGATGCTCGACCTGCACCCGCGTGTTCATCTCGATAAAGTAAAACTTGTCGTCCTGATACAGAAACTCGAAAGTGCCCGCGCCTCGATAGCCGATCCGCCGGCAAGCCTCGACGCAGATTTGGCCGATGCGGCGGCGCTGCTGGGCGGTGATGCCCGGCGCCGGCGCTTCCTCGATGACTTTCTGGTGGCGGCGCTGCATCGAGCAATCGCGCTCGCCGAGATGGATGGCGTTGCCGTGAGTGTCGGCGAGCACCTGGATTTCGATGTGGCGCGGGTGTTCCAGATACTTTTCCATGTACACGGTCGGATTGCCGAAGGCGGCGTTGGCCTCGCTGCGGGTCAGATCGATGGTGGTCAGCAGCGCCGCTTCGCCGTGCACCACCCGCATGCCGCGCCCGCCGCCGCCGCCGGCTGCCTTGACGATGATCGGATAGCCGATCTGGCGGGCCAGTCGCAGGCTTTCCCGGTCGTCGTCGCCCAGCGGGCCGTCGGAACCGGGCACGCAGGGCACGCCGGCTTCCTTCATGGTCTTGATGGCCGACACCTTGTCGCCCATCAACCGGATGGTGTCGGGCCGGGGACCGATGAAAATGAAGCCGCTCTGTTCGACCCGCTCGGCGAAATCGGCGTTCTCGGACAGGAAGCCGTAGCCGGGATGGATCGCCACCGCGTCGGTGACCTCGGCGGCGCTGATGAGCGCCGGCATGTTCAGGTAACTCTCGGCGGCGGGCGGTGGGCCGATGCAGACCGTTTCATCGGCCAGCCGGACGTGCTTGAGGTCGCGGTCCACCGTGGAGTGCGCGGCCACGGTGCGGATGCCCAGTTCCCGGCAGGCACGCAGGATGCGCAGGGCAATTTCTCCGCGATTGGCGATGACGACTTTTTCGAGCATGGTCGGGCTATTCGATAACCAACAACGGTTGGTCGTACTCGACCGGTTGGCCGTTCTCGATCAGGATGCGAGTGACGGTGCCGGCCCGATCCGCATCGATTTGATTGAACATCTTCATCGCCTCGATGATGCAGACCGGATCGCCGACGTTGACCTGCTGGCCGATTTCGACGAACGGCTTGGAGCCAGGCGAGGCGGAGCGATAGAAGGTGCCGACCATCGGCGCGCGGAGTATATATCCTTGGACCGCTTCCGGCTCAGTCGCTGGTGCAATAGACGGTGCGGTCGGCATCGGTGGATGCGCGGGCATGGTGGGTGCTGGCGCGTAAGGGGGCGCGGCCCATAACGTTTGCGGCAGTGCGATCATCGGAGATCCACCGTGCGGGTGTCGGCTGATCCGCACCGAATCCTCGCCTTCCTTAATTTCAATTTCAGCGATGCCGGAAGTTTCCAGCAGCTCGATTAGCTTTTTGATCTTACGAATATCCATCGGCATGGCGGCGGTTACCGGCGTGGCGTGGCGAGGTAGTGATCGGCGGCGCGCAGCGCCAGCTCGTAACCTTGCGCGCCCAGTCCACTGATGACCCCGACGGCGATGTCGGATAGATAGGAATGATGACGGAACGGTTCGCGGGCAAAAACGTTGGACAGATGGACCTCGATGAACGGAATGCCGACTCCGAGCAGGGCATCCCGCAGGGCTACGCTAGTGTGGGTGAGCGCAGCGGGATTGATCATAATGAAGGCGACTCCATCTTGGCGGGCGGCGTGAATGCGGTCGAGCAGGGCGTGTTCGGCGTTGCTCTGGAAGCAGGCCAGCTCGTGCGGCCCCAGTTCCCGCGCCAGTTCCACACAACGTCGTTCGATATCAGCCAGGGTGGTGGAACCGTAGACAGCGGGCTCGCGGGTGCCCAGCAGATTCAGATTCGGTCCGTTCAGTAACAACAGGTTGGCCATGGAGAAAGCGGTGTTCCTTGCCAGTCAGAGGGCGCGATTCTGCATGAACTGGAGATGGGTGTCCAGCCAGGAACATCCCCATCCAATGTCGGCCTGTTTCCCTCCCATCCGTTCGCGCCAAACTCCGGGCAGAAGATCAGCGACAGCCGACAGTGTCCCTTGGATTTATTGACGTTTCATGGATATATGGTAGCAGAGCTTCGAAAAACACGGCTCAGGGAATTCCCAACCACTTGTGGATTTGCAAGCTCAAGCGCCACTGCGGGTGAGCCAGACAATAGGCGATGGTAACCTGAGTATGAGCTTCCCGCTTGGGTCCATCCAGCGGTTGCAGGAAGAAGTACCGGAACGCTAAATCCGCGAAGCGCTCCGGCTGTGCCTCGGGTTCAAACTGCGGGTAAACCAGCTTCAGTTCGTCGCCTTGGTTGAGCCGCAGCGGTGCGTTCGCCTTGGGACTCACGCAAATCCAGTCCAGGCCCGGCGGAGCCGGTAGCGTGCCGTTGGTCTCCACCGCTACCTCGAAACCCCGCGCATGCAGGGCGACGATCAGCGATTCGTCCAGTTGCAGCAACGGCTCGCCACCGGTGCAAACCACGTAGGGGCGAGCTTTTGGTGGTGCCGAGGCCGGCCACCGAGCAGCGATGGCGGCCGCCAACGCCTCGGCGGTGGGGTACTTGCCACCGCCTGATCCATCGATCCCCACGAAATCGGTATCGCAGAACCGGCATGTGGCGTTGGCCCGGTCCGCCTCTCGGCCACTCCACAAGTTGCAACCGGCGAAGCGGCAAAACACGGCCGGCCGGCCGCTGCGGGCGCCTTCGCCCTGCAAGGTGTAGAACAGTTCCTTAACCGAGTACGCCACGCTCACCCCGGCAACGCCGGCCCTTCGCTTCCCCAACACAGCATCGCGCCGCAACCCGGCGTCTCTTCCAGGTCGATCCGATCCAGCAGCGGCAATCGCTCGCTCAGGGCAGCCTTGATCCAACGTAGCAGATTGGCGGGATCGGCGTCCGCCAAATCCGCTAGCCGATCCAGTCGGTGGTGATCGAGTTCGCGGTACACGGGGTCGAACCGGGCTTTCACCTCGCCATAATCCACCGTCCAACCCATCGTCTCGTCCAACGGCGCGGTCAGGTGCAGGCGAATGCGGTAGCTGTGGCCGTGCAAGCGGCGACGAGCATCGTCGGTCGGCGCTCGACGAAGGCGCAAGGCGCTCTCGAAGGTTTGTTCCTTCCAGATCCGGTAATGTCGCCCGTCGTAATGGCAGCCGGCGGTAGCGGTCTCGTACACGGTGATCCAGGACAGCGGTGGGCATTCCGGTTGCAGCCGTCGCCAGAGCCAGGCGGCCAGCCGTTCGCTGGTGGGGTTGTCCAGGCCGGGCAGGTCGTTGAGGCAGGCGTGGTGCAACTCGCCGTGCAGCGGCATCCAGAGTTCGCTCAGTTGATCGAAATCCACCCCCAGATCTCGCCCTTGCAAGTTCTGGTCGGCGTGCAGGATCACCTCGAAGCCGTGGCCGTGCATCCGCCCGCAAGGATGACCGGTCGGGACGTTGGGCAGTCGATGGGCGGCTTCGAAGCGAAATCGTCGCCAAACGTGAACGTGTTCGCGCCCATCCAAATCGGCACCCTGGTCGCGGGTGCTTTGGACGCCGACCCGTTCGAGCCCCGGCACGGCCAGCCGCGCTCGAATCCAGCGGGCCACATTTTCGTCGGTCGGCACCGGAATGTAATTGTTCAGCAAAGCATAATCCAGGGGCGCCACGATTTCTCGCAGTCGCTCTGCCAACGCCTCGGTCTCGGCACCGGGAAACGGTGCCCAGCCCGGCGGCAACTCGGCCCGGATTCGCGCCAGGAATCCGTGACCATGCAGGCGTCTGGCACGATGGCCAGCCGGTAGCACGTCCACCTGGCGGGCGGCTTCGAACGGAGCGGCCGCAACCACGTACAACCGTTCGCTCATGGCGGATGGTCGCGAAACCGTTCCACCAGCGGATCGGCAATGCCGGCTTCGGCGAACCCCTTGGCCCGCAGCACGCAGGCCGGACATTCGCCGCAGGGAGGTTGCTGGCCCTGATAGCAAGTGTGGGTATCGGCCAGTGCCGGCAGAGCCCCGAGATCGCGCGCCATGAGGACGGTTTCGGCCTTGGATTTGAACATCAGCGGAGTGTGGAGTGTCAGGTCGTAGTCCATGCCCAGTTGGAGCGCCCGTTCCAGCGCCTGGAGGGTCGCCTGCCGACAATCGGGATAGCCGCTGTAGTCGGTCTGGGCCACGCCCGTCACGACGTGGTGGATCGCCTGCCGATAAGCTAGCGCGGCGGCGAAAGTCAGGAAGATCAGGTTGCGTCCCGGTACGAAGGTGTTGGGCAGTTGCGTGCGCGCATCCACGCCAGATTGTACGGCGATGTCGAGATCGGTCAGGGCGCTGCCACCCAGGGCGGCGAAGGTGTCGATCGGCAACACGGTATGCGGAACCCTGGCTTGCTCGGCAACACGAGCGGCACAAGCCAGTTCGATGCGGTGGCGTTGGCCGTAATCGAAAGTGACTGCCGCAACGTTTCCGGTGCCGAACCGGCGTAGCGCCCAGTACAAGCAGGTGGTGGAGTCCTGCCCACCGGACAGGACGACGAGGGCGGTATCCATGAATCACTGGCTCCGGTTAACCGGGCGCACTCGGATCGGGTGGCGTTAGCTCACCCGTCAAGCGCACGCTCGGTTTGATGGCGATACCGCCGCGCGGCAAGAAATCGCCTCGCACCTCTAGCCAGCGCGGCTGCAACAGTGCGAACAGGTCGGCGGCGACGCAGTTCACCACGTCTTCGTTGAACGTGCCCTGGTTGCGGAAACTGAACAAATACAGCTTCAGCGATTTCGATTCCACCAGGTACGTATCGGGGCTGTAGCGGATCGTCAGCCGGGCAAAATCGGGTTGGCCAGTGATCGGACACAGGCAGGTGAACTCGGGGCAGTCCAGTTCCACCTCGTAGACGTGCTGGGGATAGCGATTGGGAAATCGTTCCAACAATTGAGGAGAGTAGGTTTGAGGATAGTCGGTTTTGGCTTGGCCGAGCAAAGTCAGGCCGGCGATTTCGGACATGAGGGAATTCCGGTGGTAGCAATGGAACGATGGTAGGGATATCCCGGAAAGAAGCCAAGCGTTCACTGTCAGACGAACTGATAAGCTTGACTTTTCCCATTGCTAAGAGTTCGTCTCAGCGCCAGGAGATAGCAACTAGGCCGATCTCTTGCCAATCAATTAGGGAAACTCATGGGTACACTACTTCCCGACGCGGTGCTGAACCGGGCGCACGGGCTGGAGCGGGCCGGGTATTGCTGGTGTTGCTGGCGAAGATAGGGTCATTTGGTGATGCGCTGTGCTATGTCCATAATCGAAAAAGTCGAGCTTAGACTGTGTCGAATTCCACCAAAATGAAAGGTCTTGGAAACGCCGTGACCAAGGCGATAGGTTCGAGTCGCGTATCGATTTTTCTCAAGCTGTTGCTGGCATTGCCGATCCTCGACGCGATGTTGACCTTTCAAAACCGTTGGCCGACGGTCGGCGTGCGGTGGGTGCCTGAACTGTCGATCGAGCTGGCGGCGCTGTTGCTGATTCTCGCTCTCGCCGCTGCTCGGTGGGACCTGACCAACCGCGTATTGCGGAACGCCCTGATCGGCGGCTACCTCGTTTTCATCCTAGGGCGCTATGTGGATGTCACCGTGCCCGCCTTGATGGGACGGTCCATTAATTTGTACTGGGACAGCCAACAAATCCCCCGAGTGGCGGCCCTATTGGCGGACCGGGTTGTTGGCTGGCAGTTGTGGCTGGCCGTTTCGGCATTGCTGGCATTCTTGGCTGTGCTGGTCGTTCTGCTGCGCTGGGCGCTGGGCGTGATCTTGACCGTGCTGGCACGACGGGCAGGCCGCCGCTGGCTCGGCGCGCTGTCTCTGACGCTGCTGGCATTGTACGGCGCCGGCCGGCTAAGTTCGCGCCTGCCGACCGAACACTGGTTCGCGCTGCCAGTTTCCGGGATGTTCGCCGAGCAAATTCGCTTGACGCTAGCCGCGACCGTGTTTCGGAATCGGAGCTGGCTGGCTACCCAGCCGCCGTTGCTTGACTCGGACTTGCAGCGGCTGGAGCGGGGCGATCTGTTTGTCCTGTTTTTCGAATCCTACGGCGCGCTGGTTTTCGACGATCCCCGTTTTGCCGCGCCGCTGGCCGGCGAGTTCGCTGCGCTGGAAAGATCATTGGAAGCGACTGGATGGCGATCGGCGTCGGCGCGGGTGGAGTCCAGCACCTTTGGCGGAGTGTCGTGGCTGGCGCATTCCAGCTTGCTGTCTGGGCTGCGCATTGCCGATCAGGGTGATTACCAGGATTTGCTGACCTCCGACCGAGCGACGCTCGTCGACCGGTTTGCCACCGCGGGTTACCGTACCATCGCGATCATGCCCGGCCTCAAGTATCCATGGCCGGAAGGGGAGTTCTATCATTTCGACCAGATTTACAACGCCGAGCGATTGCAATATCTCGGGCCGACTTATGGTTGGATGGCAATTCCCGATCAGTACAGCCTGTATCGGGTCCATCAGATCGAGATGGTACCCGCCGGTCGCCGACCGTTGTTCGTTTTTTTTCCGACCATCAACAGCCATGCCCCATTCGCGCCGGTGCCGCCTTATCAGACGGATTGGACCCGATTCGATGTGGCCACCGTCCCACCCGCGACCACGGATGCGATGGAGCTGAATCGTCGGCTGGATGGAGAAGAATTAGCAGCGGCCTACATCCAAAGCATTCGTTACAACCTGGCGGTGGTGGGCGGCTATCTGCGCCAGTACGCGCCATCAAATGCCTTGTTGGTGGTGCTTGGTGACCATCAGCCACCTGCCGTGGTCGGTGGTCGCGATATTTCCTGGCAAGTGCCCGTTCACCTTTTTTCGCGAAACCCCGAGCTGATCGACAGGTTTGTGTCGGCTGGTTTCAAACCGGGAATGACGCCGGACACGACAGCATTGACTGGCATCGAGGCGTTAGGTCCTCTGCTGTTGCGGACCCTGAATGGTGGACAACGGCTTCGAACCGGCTCGCCACTTGCCGCCGACCCGCCTCAAAACCCCAGCCAATCCGCGCCTTGATCCGGAGTTTCAGCGGTGACGGGCCAGCCAGACGATATCGATGGCGAAGGAGAGCGTGAGTAGCCCCAGGCCAAGCGCTGCCAGCGCTGTCGTCCAGGGAGGAGCCAGCAGCGGTATCATGCAGGCCGCCAGCACGACGGTCTGCATTACGCACACGGTTTGCCGGCGTTTGCGCGGCGGTAGCGGCCGGTTCAGCCAGGGCAAAACCAGGCCAAACGCTACGAAGCCGTAACGCAGGACACCCGATAATAGTACCCAACCGCCGGCCTTGTCGGTTTGGTAGACCAACGCGGCCAGCACCAAGATGAAAAAGGCGTCCACTTCCATATCGAAGCGAGCACCGAACGGGCTTTCCAAGCCGTGGCGTCGCGCCAACCGGCCGTCGATGCCATCGAGAATCAAGCCGAGGCCGGCCAGTCCGGCAATCAGCCAACCCTGCTCTGGAGCGGATTCGGATTGGCCGAACAAACCGGCAACCAGCGCGACGATGCCAGCCCGCAACAAGGTGACGCGATTGGCCGCACCGAAATGCTCCAGGGGCAGATGTTGGGGCAGGAACGGCGCTAGGGCGAGCAGCAGGCCAGTGAATACGGTAAGGCATTGGCTGGCGTAGCCGGCGGATAGACCGAATGACTGACGTATCACGGTGGCTATGCCAGCAACGACCAACAGCGTGGGCAGGATGTTGAATAGGGCGCTCACTAAAAGCGACCGGATCGGGAGTACGTTGGAGCGAGTCATGCGGATGTTGGACGGTGTCGCGGACCCGCTTCAGTCCAGCGGTTGGATCAATTCGCGCAGCACGGTAGTCGCATAGGCGCCGGCCGGCAAGCGAACGTGTAGGACAGCGGTACAAGCATCGGGTGATTCCAGCGTCGCATCCTGCACGATGAGCCGCAGTGACCGGCGTTCCTGTTTCAGTCCCGCCAGAGCGAGTCCGTCGCGAAACACCGGCAGCGTAGTCGCCATTGCTTCCTCCAGCTCCCGCGCGGGACCACGGCTCAACAACTCCCCGGCTCCCCACAACGGTCCGGTCGGATGCAGGTCAAATTCTGCCACCCGCCGCCAGAGGACATCATCCAGTTCGGTTACGGTAAAGATGCTGTGGGTGCCAGCCAGCATCAGCACCTCTCCAGGCAAGGGTTGATTCCAGGTCTGTTCGGTGACTCGCCGGGCCAGTACGGCATTGAACAGGGCGGAACGAGCAGCCGATAAATACAAACCGCGCCGGTGGCGATCCCGTACTGGTTCCTCGCCACGTAGCATGGCTTCCGCCCGTGCCAAGTTACCGCCCTCGCGGCCGAAACGCTGTTCGCCAAAATAATTGGGGACACCGGTCGCGGCGATGAGTTGCAATCGCGTCGCCAGTTCGTCGAGATCGCCATCCAGTTCATGGATGACGATGCGGAACGCATTGCCGGCCAGTGTGCCACGCCGCAGCTTGCGGGAGTGGCGCCGCGCGATCAGTACGCTGAAGTCGGGGTCGGCGACATTGGTCCAATCCGGCTCCGACCGGCCGGGCAGATGGACCGAGAACCATTGCTCGGTGACGGCGTGCCGATCCTTGAGGCCAGCGTAACTGACCGCGCTTGCCGATACGCCCGCCCATTCCGCTAGCCGCCGCGCTACCCAATCGGTATTGGCGCCGCGCTTGCGCACCCACAGCCAGACGTGTTCACCATGGCCATCTGGCGAAAAGCTCAGTTCCTCGCGGACTTGAAAATCCTCGGGCGCGGTGCGCAACCGGCCTCGCAGACGTGGTTGACCGTGGGCATGGGGAAATGTCGATGGGCTTAGATCGGGCATCGCTGTGGGACGCATCAATTATCCGAATTGGCTGCTATAAACCGGCTCGGCCAGCGGGATGACATAAAATAGGATAGCGAAGAAGTGCAGAATGCTACCGGCTAGGACGAATGCATGCCAGATCGCGTGATGGTAGGGTAGGCGCTTCCAGACATAGAACGCAACGCCGAGGGTGTAGGCTACGCCGCCCAGCAGCAGAAGCAGCAAGCCGCCGGGCGCGACATTGTTTAACATCGGTTTGATGGCGATCACGACCGCCCAACCCATGCCGACGTACAACCCGACCGAAAGCAGGGTCGAGCGGCGTCCGCGCACGATGCGCAGCACGATCCCGACCAGCGCCAATCCCCAGATGATCCCGAATAACGACCAGCCCCAAGGTCCGCGTAGATTCACCAGCAAGAACGGGGTGTAGGTGCCGGCGATCAGCACAAAGATCGCTGAATGATCAAGCATCCGCAGCACGGCCTTAACCCGTGGCAAGGGAATGCTGTGATACAGGGTCGAGGTAGTGTAGAGCAGAATGAGGGCGGCGCCGAAAATGCTGCATCCCACAATATGCCAAGCGTTGCCGTACAGGCTGGCGAAGGCAGTCAGCACGCCGAGACCGGCGATGCCCAGTACGATACCCAAGCCGTGAATCACGCTGTTGGCGATTTCCTCGCCTAACGTGTAGCGCGAAAAAGAGTGTTCAGCGTTCATGAGGGCGTTCTCCACGGGTAACGTGAGACAACGTATAACGTGGCTTTTGGGTGTGGATTTCGGTTGTTAGACAATCGAAAGCACTTTAAATCATTCTGCCCATTTACGGATTAATCGGGTTGCTGGTTGGCCGGGGATGATGGATCCACCGACCGTCGATAAATTTCAATGGTCGGCGCTCGAGTTTCGTCCAGTAGTCCTAAGGCTTGGGTTTCGGTTTGTGGTCAGCCGGCGTGTTACAATCGATTCGGTGTTTCAGACAAGTGCCAAGCATCCCGTAACAACGGTCCATGAGTATCGAACGATCCATCCTTGAAGGAAGCGAGCGACTGGGTATCCAGTTGGTCCCGGAGGCCGCAGCGCGGCTCGGGGGATATCTGGCTCTGTTGGAGCGCTGGAATCACGCGTATAACCTGACCGCCGTTCGCGATCCAGAGGCAATGGTGGTTCGGCATGTGCTGGACAGTCTGTCGATTCTGCCTTGGCTGGCGGGGCCGCAGGTGCTGGATGTTGGGAGCGGCGCTGGCTTGCCAGGGATTCCACTCGCCATCGCCCGACCGGACCACCGATTCTGCTTGGTGGACAGCAACGGCAAACGGACCCGGTTTTTGAATCAGGTCGTCGCCGAATTACGACTGAAGAATGTCGGTGTAGCGCGTAGCCGGATCGAGGACTATCAGCCAAATACCCTTTTCGACAGCGTGGTGTCACGGGCGTTCTCGACCTTGGCCGACCTGGTCGTCGATGCCGGGCGGCTGTGTGCGCCCGCGGGCCGGCTGTTGGCGATGAAGGGCGTGTTCCCGGATGATGA